>Ga0207706_10004897_pt1 | contig 12524 bp, 9 predicted proteins | sample KBSC53metaG_FD_184318 | JGI IMG/M metagenome (GOLD analysis project Ga0207706, IMG submission 184318) | Corn rhizosphere microbial communities from Kellogg Biological Station, Michigan, USA - KBS C5-3 metaG (SPAdes) (version 2) | ecosystem: Host-associated > Plants > Roots > Rhizosphere > Soil ... | reverse complement strand
TTGCCGGAGCGCGGCGCGATGAGTTCCGCGGGACCGGTTTCGGTGGCTGCGGCCTCGCTGACCGACGGCAGGTAGATGCGAAACACTGAGCCTTGCCCTGGGCGGCTGTCGACGAGGATGTGCCCGCCGGATTGCCGCACGATTCCGTCCACCACAGACATGCCCAGGCCGGTGCCCTTGCCGGCACTCTTGGTCGTGAAGAACGGTTCGAACAGGCGCGCGCGAGTCGACTCGCTCATGCCGACCCCCGTATCGGCCACCGATATCATCACGTACTGCTGCGGGTTCGCTCCGGCGTCGAGGCCCGGCACGAACTCACCAGTCGCCACGTTGTGCGTTTCGATCGTCAAATGTCCGCCCGACGGCATTGCATCCTTGGCGTTGAGCCCGATGTTGAGGAGCGCGCGCCCGAGCTGACGGGGGTCGACGCGGACCGGCCGCAGATCGGATCCGGGCCGAACGCGCAACTCGATGTGCTCGCCCAGCGTTCGCCTCAGCAGCGTCTCGGTGCTTGCGACGATGGCGTTCGGATTCACGAGCGTGGGCTCGATCACTGACTGCCGGCTGAAGGCAAGAAGCTGACCGGTCAATGAAGCGGCCTGCTCCGCGGCGAGACGAATCTGTTCGAGCTCGAAGCGCGCGCCAGCGGTTTTCGCTTCAGCGCGAAGCATGTCCGCGTGCCCGGCGATGACCGTCAGGAGGTTGTTGAAGTCGTGCGCGGCGCCGCCTGCCAGTTGTCCGAGTGCCTCCATCTTCTGCGCGTGCGCCAGCCTCTGTTCGAGCTTGCGCTTGGTGTCTTCTGCGACGACACGATCTTCGATGTCGCGACTCTCAGGAATCAGCAGCACGACCGCGCCAGTCGCGTCGTGCACCGGCTTGAGAGAGAAGTCCATGTGGTGCAGCCGGCCGTCCGCCGCTCGATGCGTGGCTTCGAAGCGAACCACTTCGCCTCGGCTCGCTGAGGCCACCGCGCGACGAACGCGCGCCTGCAACTCCGGCGAGTGCGTCCACCACGGTGTCTCCCAGAACGGCTTTCCGACGACATCGTCGTGTCGAGCATCGGCAAACGCCAGCGCCGTCTGATTCATTTCGAGCAGCGTACCGCTGACGTCCAGGAGGCCGATGAACTGGAAGGTCTGATCGAAGATGGCGCGGAATCGACGTTCAGCGGTGATGAGCCTCGCATGACGTCGCCGGTTATCCACCATCTGCAGTGCGATCACCACCGTTGTTGCAACGACGCCCACGGACCCGAAGAAGGGCAGGCGAACTCGAAGCATGTCGGTCATCACACCCGACACGAGAGGCACGACCGAGCCGACAGCTGCGACCATCAGCAACAGGCCGCCGGTGCGGTCCTGCGCCATGAACCGGCGGGCACACAAGAGATTGAAGACGATCGTCGATGCCACGGCGAGGTAGACGATCGATGCCCATGGGCTTGCCGGAGTCCGCTCCAGGCCGGTGAACAATTCGCCCCACGGCAGGGGAATACGCTCGATGCCGATGACTCTGCCGCCGAGTATCGGGATCCTGAGGATGATGAGCGCGATAGGCGAGAGCAGGATCGTCGTGACGATCCAGAGGTACGCGCGCGCACGGACGGACACGATGCCGGCGAAAAGCCACGCGAGTGCGGCGACGTTCAACGCGCCGCCTATCGTTCGAAGCTGAATGGCGAGTTGCGCGTCGGCGACGGTCGTTGCCGACGCGACCAGCAGCGCTGCGTAGCTCTGTACCGCGCCGATGGCGCAGACGATCGAGAGTGTCAGCAGGGTCCCCTCTCTGCGGGTTCCCCACCACAGCACGAATGACGACAGAGCCGCGAAGGCGAAAAATCCGCAGAGAAAGGCTTGCGAGAACGCGTACGGCCCCATCTATGCCAGCAATCTTATCCGGACCACGAGCCGAACGGGTCAGCCTCGTTCCGTCCGTCGGATTCGAGATCGACGAGCGGTGAGCGATAATCGGCCCCATGCTGGAGATCCGCAGAAACACGCGTGGGAGTTACCCGGACGTATTCACCACGCAGGCGGTCGATGGACTGCATGCCCTCGCTCCCCTCGATGACAATCGTAAGACTGTCATGGCGAGGCGCATCGCACGGCGTGATGCCCGAGCGCGTGCAGGCCAGCGCATTGCGTTTCTCGATCCCGCATCCGAGATTCCCGGGACCCGCATCCGCGTCCAGGACGCACGGTCGGGCGCGTTTGTCGGAAGCGGGATTCCGACAGATTTGCAGCGGCAGTGGATTCAGGGAACAGGGCCTGCGGCGAGGTCCGGGGTTGCCACTGAAAAGAGCATCCGCAACATTGCCTATGCGCTCCTGTCAGGGGCTGACGGCTGGATGTTCGACGGCGAAGACGCACTCGGGCAGTTGTCGACGATGTCACTCGACAACCAGCGCAACCTGAAAATGGCCATTCATCGCGACCACGTGTTCATGCGAACCGCGGAGCAGGTGGCTGCGGAGATGAATCAGTGGGCGACCGGCTTTTTCGGCAGGGCGATCATCGCCGACTGGCGCAAGCAGCTCGACTTCACGACCAAGATCTTCCGCGCGCGCGGTCTTCACCTCGACGACCGGCAGGTGCGACGGACTGACGGCGGCGGGTTCTCTGCGTCCATTGTCGACATGACGCTGTACGTCATCAACAACCAGCAGCATCTGCGCGACAGCGGCGCGTCGATCGTGCTGTATCTGCCCAAGATTCAAACGGCGGAAGAAGCGGCGCTCTGGAACGAGCTGTTGTCCACGCTCGAGCGGTTCCTGCAGCTGCCGATCGGCACGATCAAGGTATACGTGCTCGTCGAGCAGCTCGAAGCCGTCTACCAGTTGATGGAGATTCGCGCCGCGCTCGGCGAGCACTTCGTCGGGTTCAACACCGGCCGCTGGGACTACATCAACAGCGTCGCGGATGCGATGGCCTGGGACAAGAGCTTCATCGATCCCAACATCGACGCGATCACGATGACCTACGGCTACATGCGCAACTACGAGGATCGCGTTCGCCGTGCCGTCAACACGCCGGACTCACGCGGACAGTACGCGCTGTGGCAGGGTGGCATGGAGCCCAACATCCCGGTGGGGTCGGAGGAAGGTGTCAAGCGCGCGATGGAACGCGCCGTCGCCGGAGCCGAGCGCGAAGAGCGTGAGGGTGCGAGCGGGAAGTGGGTGGCGCACTGGAAGATGGTGCACATCGTTCGGCCGGTCTGGGAGCGAGTAGGGAAGGCGAATCAACTTGGTCGGGCGTTTCCACGGCTCGGATACACGACCGCGGATGCCGACGGTCTGCTGCTGCTCGAGCCCGCCCCGCGAACGATCCGCGGCGCGCGCGACTTGTTGAGCGTGGCGCTGCAATATGGAAACGCGTTCGGTCAGGGCATGCAGGCCGCGGCGCTCAAGGCAGCAGATTTCTTTGCCAATGACGACGTGCTGTATCTGATGGAGGACATGGCGACGGGCGAGATCCGGCTCAGCATCCTGTGGGAGTGGCTGCACAAGGGGGCGCTGTTGACTGCCGGCGATGCAGAAACGGGCAGTAAGTCGGGCGACGTCTTCACTGCAGCGTTGTTCAAGAGGCTGCTGGTCGAGGAGTACGACAAGCTGCGACGTGCGAGCAATCGCGACGTCCACGACAACTCGAAGAACACAACCTTACCGATCGCGCGCGAAATCGTCGAGACTTACGTCACCGACGCCGTGAAGCTTCCGTGGTACATCGACCTGCTGAATATCAATCTCGGCGTGCACGATGTCGCCGAGGCGAAGCGGCGCATCGATCTGTTGCGGACGGCGTTTCGCACCGATGGAACGCGGATTACGGAAAACCTGGACTTCGACGCGCCCGCCGCGGTCTAGAAGTCACACAGCACGTCTACAGACCCACCCGTCGCACTACGCGGCCGCTGATGCGGCGGTCACGAACTTGGTATCGATCCCGGCCCGCTTGAGCGCCGCCTCGAACCCCACCTTGTCGACGGCCTTCAAATAGGCTTCTTCGGGCGCGACCACCTTCTTGGTCACCAGATTCATCAGCGAGTCGTTCAGCGTGATCATTCCCTGAGCCTTGCCGACCTGCATGATCGAGGGCAGCTGGAACGTCTTCGCCTCGCGAATCAGGTTGCTCACGGCCGAGGTGACAATCAGTACTTCCAGCGCAGCCACCCGGCCGCCGCCAATCTTCTTGCACAGCGTCTGCGCGATCACGCCTCGTAGCGATTCCGAGAGCATCGTGCGAATCTGCGCCTGCCGGTCCGTGGGGAACTGATCGATGATGCGGTCCACAGTGGATGCCGCGGTCGTCGTGTGGAGCGTGCCGAAGACGAGGTGGCCGGTCTCCGCCGTCTCGATCGCAATCGCCACCGTCTCGAGATCGCGCATCTCGCCGACGAGCAGGATGTCCGGATCCTCGCGCAATGCCGCGCGCAGCGCGTCGCGGAACGAATCGGTGTGCGTGTGGACCTCGCGCTGGTTGACCAGGCACTTCCGATTCTCGTGCACGAACTCGATCGGGTCTTCGATGGCGATGATGTGATCGCTGCGGTTCTGGTTGACGTAGTCGATCATCGCGCAGAGCGTCGTCGACTTGCCTGAACCTGTCGGCCCCGTCACAAGCACGAGTCCCTTGTTCAAGCGACAGAGCTGCAGGATGTGTGGCGACAGGCCCAGATCGGCCGCCGTCAGAATCTTCGACGGGATCACACGGAAGACCGCGCCCGGGCCCTTCCGGTCCATGAAGACGTTCGCGCGGAATCGAGCCAGCCCCGTGATCTCGTAGGCGAAGTCGGTGTCGTGCCGGCGCGCGAACTCCTCTTTGTTCTTCCCCGGCATGATCGGCTCGATCAACGAGGTCATCGTCGTCGAATCGAGCGGCGGAGCGGCGAGATCGAGGATTTGAATCGAGCCGTCTTTGCGAATGAGGGGGGGCATGCCGACACACAGATGCAAGTCGGACGCTCCCTCCTCACACATCAACTTGAACAGGCGGTCGATCGCTGCCGTCATTGAGTGACCTTCTCGACGAGTGCCACGATGTGGCTGGAATTGATGATGAGCGTGCCGCCAGATGTCAGCACGTACCAGAACTGCTTTGACTCGCGCACGTAGTCGCTCAGACGTTCGTGTCCAACGACCCCGTTGACGAGAACCGTGCCGCTGACGACCGTTCCGGTTGAGAGCGTCACCGAGACGTCGCGGCGAATCGCCACCGCGAAGCCTGGCTCCAGTTCTTCTTCGGCCGTTCCCACCGGCAGTCTGACCATCACAAGCTGCGCGCGGTTGTACTGCGCCGTCGAGCCGTCGTCATGCTGGAAAGGAAAGAAGCCAAGAGCGCCATTCAGGAGATCGCCGACGCGCTCGGGTCCGCCATGAGTCACTGAGGTGACGACGAAGAAGCAGCCGTGGCGTATCGCGCCCGTCGACAGAACGAGCGATGCCGTGACCTGGTGCTTCTCGAACCTGAAATCCGACATATGGGTGTGCGCGCGCGTCAGCGCACGAGAGCGAGGAGACCTGCGGCGACCGGGGTATCGATGATGGCCGGCGCCATTGACCAGAAGGCGATCAACGCCACGAGAAAGCCGGCGGTCCCAAACGATGCCAATGTGGGCAACTGTCCGTCGATGAGGAATCGAAGGACCAGGGTCAGTACCGCCTTCGCCAGTACTGCGCCGAGCGCCACGGTGAGGAGGAAGACGGTGACGAGTACGAGAACGCTCACACTGTATCTATCGGCGGCGACGCGCGAAAGACCAGTGCTGTGCGCCTTAGGGGGAGACTCGCGTCCAGACGCCTTCGCCGGCTTCGATCAGGACGCCGGCGCTCACCAGACGTTCGACGATGCGAGTGGCCGCTTCAGGGGAAACCTGCAGGGAATCGCGCAGCCCCGCGATGGTGACCAAGGGGGTGCCGCCGTGGACGATTTCTTCGAGAACTGTCCTGACGACCTCAGCTCGGCGAGTGGTATCACGACGGTTGAGTTCCACAACGCCTCGTCAGACTCGTGGGGCTACCGGTGACGGCGGCTGGGGAACGGGCAGTCGAACGTCTTCTCGATCGGCCACGATTCGGTCCAGCAGACCGGGAAGGCTCAAAGCAAACAGATAAACCGTCTCGTTCATCAGGGTTGTACGCCCGAAGGCGCTCATCTCCGTGAGCATTATCGGTTGCCGGCGAGCCGGCAATAGGGGGTTCACAGTGAATTGACGGGACGTGATGTGACACGAACGGCAATGAGCGTCTATACTCGAGGCGCCGCCGAAGTCACCTAGCCAGCATCAGGGCGCTCCTGCCTCAGTGGCCGTGCGATTTCCGGTACCCCCAACCATGTCTGATATCGAACCAGGTCTGGATAGCCATATCGGCGAACCGACACCGCCCCTTCGTGAAGGCCTGCCACCCAAATTCCGGATGCGGGCCGATGCCCACTACGTCGAAGAACTGGATTCTGCGTTGTTCACCGCACCAATCCGGCATCTCGATGTGCGCACCATCGACCCGTTGCAACGCGATGGTGATCACCCGCCGTCGGCCGATTTCGTGGAGTCGGTGAGGCGGCACGGCGTCCTTCAGCCTCTGCTCGTGAGAAGCCGGGGAGGGCGTTTTCAGGTGATGGCCGGCAGTAAGCGGCTGGCGGCGGCGCTCGAGGCTGGCCTGAGCGAGGTGCCCTGCCTCGTCGAGCGGGTTGATGACGAACAGGCTCGAGCCCTGGCGGCTGCGACCAACGTTCCGTCTGCGCGCGAGGCCTCTCTGGCCATCCGGCCGGAACGGCCGAACGCGGACATCGCTTTTGGCGCATTTGCCGACTGCCTGACCGCGGTCGCTTCGTCGGCGCACCTCCTGTCGAGTGGGTCGGCGCTGACGCAGGCGGTGGCCGTCGATCTGGTGCGCGCCGAGGCTGCCCGGGCACTCCATCTGCTCAAGGCGCTGCGGGTGCTCCGAGGGGAAGTCAGCCCGCTGCGAAGCCCGCTGTATCCACGGGCGGTGCTTCAGCGCGTCTTCGATGAGACCGTCGCTGAACGCCGGTTGCGCGGGGTTACGCTGACAATCGATCGGCACAAAGCGGATGGTCCGCTGTTCGCCGGTGACGAGGATCTGCTCATCGCCGCGATCGGGTCGCTGGTCGTGGCGGCGCCGGCTCTCCTCAGCGGGCAGAGCGTTCGCGCCGTGTCGCTCAGCGCGACGACGAGGTCCGACGGAGCGATCGTCTTCCTAGCCGATCACGACGCGGAGCTCCCGCTGTTCTGGCGCTCGATTCTTGCGGACGAGGACGCGCGAGAGGGCAGTGTGCCAGGCGGATCGGCGACGACGTCAGCGTTGACGCTGCTGCGCGCCGCCCGTCAGGTCGCCGAACTGCACGGTGGTCGCATGAGTGTGGACTGCCGCGACGGGATGACCAGTCTTTCGATCGCCGTCCCGGCGTCGCGCTGAATCTGCGCGAGACCGTTATGCGGCTGGTTTTACTGGAGGGCCGTTGCGCCAGCCATGCCTGGCGTAATGGTCACGCCATCCGACCGGTAGAACATCGATCCAGTCGTCATGATGGCGAACGAGCGTTCACCGGTGGCACCAATCGAAATCGGATGCAGCTCGGCGAAGTGGACGGAGACAGCCGCCATGCTGGACGAGTTGCACGTCGACGCCGGTGCCGTGATGGCGACGGCGCCGACATCAGGCGCGACGTTGGCGATGTAGCCCGACTTGAAGATGCCGTTGCTGGCGAGCGTCGCCGAGATGAATCCCTGGTTCGACCCGGTCGGCGGCAACGCCAGATCGCTGAGCGTCTGAGCAAATCCTCCCCGCGCACAGATTTTCGAGTACGCGCCCTGCGCTGAGTGAATCGATCGCAACGATCCGATCGCGGAGGTTTCGTTGGCGGCCACGCGCGCCCGCAATAGAGCCGGCAAAGCGATGGTGGCAACGACCGCCAGGATTGCGACGACCACCAGCAGCTCGATGAGCGTAAAGCCTGCTGCGGACGGCGTGAGTCGAGTACGTGAATGCTTCACGCTGCCGACAGCGGCGCTGACCAGATTTCGAGCTCGCCCCTCCGGAACAGCGCGTTGAACGCCGCGACCACCTTTGGATCGAATTCTGTGTTTTCCCCGTTTGTGATGACGTCCCTCGCTTCGAAAGGCGACATCGCCTTGCGATAGGGGCGGTCGCTGGTCATCGCATCGTACACGTCGGCGACCGCGATAATGCGCGACTCGAACGGAATAGCGTCGCCGCTTGTCGGGTTGTAGCCGCTGCCATCGAACTTGTCGTGGTGCGCGAGAATGATCGGAATCACGCGCCGCAAGGCACCGCCGACGGGTTCGAGCATCTCGATGCCGCGCGGAACGTGCTCCTTGATTCGATCGTGCTCTTCGTGCGTCAGACGAGCGGCTTTATACAAGAGATCCCGGCTAATCTCGAGTTTCCCAATATCGTGCAGCAGGGCTGCGGCCCGAATGTCCTCGATGCGGTCGGTCGGGAGATTCAACTGCGCCGCGATCCTCGTCGCATATACCGACACGCGATAGCAATGATTCTCGGTGTAGGTGTCCTTCGAGATGAAGTGCCGAAGGATCATCAGCACGCCCTGATAGGTCTCACGCAATTCGTTGATCTGCTGGTTCTTGTGCTCGTAGAGGGTCCCCATCAAGTAGCCCGTCACCATGAGCGAACCGCCCCAGACCACGACTTCGAGCCACTCCGTATAACTCATGGACTGCGCGGTGGGGGCGCCGTTCACCGAGTTCCGGAAGATCAGCAGGCCGACCACCAGGAGCACGCTCGCAAACGCCGTGAGCGTGCCGTGCCGGCGGCCGTAGAAATAGGCCGACGCAATGGTCGGCAACACGTAGAAGCTCAGGACCATCCGCTGGGCGGCAATCACCTGGTTCAACAGCAGGGCGATCGCAAATAGCGACAGAACGACCCACAACTCCTTGTTGACGCGCTCCAGAGCGCTCGTCAGGTGCAGTCTCTTCATGGTTATTGCTTCATCGCGACCCAATGGAGAGCCGCATCGGGGAGACTGAGCAACTGTCGTTCCGGTTGAGACGAACGAAGGCCTTTGTTGGTAAAGGCCTGAAAATTCAGAGCATTTGACGGAAAGTGTGTCAGGGGGTGAGAGCGTGCGGTGTGCCGGACCGGGACACGCTCTACCGTTTTCTTCTATGGCTGACGGACATTCTGAGCAACCCGGCCTGCCACTTTTTGGCAGGCGGGAGCGCGTTATCTCGATGTCGATGCGGGTGCCGGGGCGGGCTCGATGCGGAGCAGGGCGCCCTGGGCCTCTGCGGTCACGAGGTAGAGGAGTCCATCGGGCCCCTCGCGGACGTCGCGAATTCGCTGATGCAACTCACGAAGCATCGGCTCGCGGCGGACCTCTTCCCACTTGTCGTTGAACTCGATGCGTTGCAGCTGACCGGTGCGCGGCGTTTCACCTTCTCGCAAGCCACCAACGAAGTAGCTTCGCTTCCACCCAGTGAAGACGTTCCCGGTATAGAAAGTGCCGCCCGTGACGGCGATCGACGGGACCCACACCACATGCGGCTGCTCGGTGTTCTGCTTGTAGGGGACGTCAGAGATCTTCGGACCCATGTAGTTGCGACCGTTGCTCACGAACGGCCAGCCGTAATCGGCACCCGGCTTCAAGATGTTCACTTCGTCGCCGCCATTGGGTCCCTGCTCGGTGACCCACATTTCCCCGGTCTCGGGGTTGGGCGACATAGAGTGACCGTTGCGATGGCCCAGCGTGTAGATTCCCGGCTTATATCCAGACTTTCCTACGAACGGGTTGTCCGGCGGGATCGTGCCGTCGTCCCTGAGGCGAACGGTCTTGCCCGCGTAGTCATTCGGGTCAGCCGACCGGAATACATCCGGCCCGGTGCCGCTCGCGCTGATCGTCATGTACAACATGCCGTCGCGCCCGAATCCAATTCGCGACGACTCGGTGTTGGTAGCGCCCGACGCGAAGATATCGCGGACGTCCGTGAGCGCCGTCCCGTTCCACTCTCCGCGTGCGAGAGTCGTTTCTCCCGCTGCAGTTCCGGTCGGGCTCTTCACTGGCTTGTGGTACGCCAGATAGATGTAGTGGTTCTCGGCGAAGCGCGGGTGGAGCACCACGTCCATCAGCCCCTGCAGGCCGGAGGCATGGACCGCCGGCGTACCGGCAACCGGGGCGGGGTCGAGCACGCCATTACGGATGATTCGGAGCTGGCCTCCGCGCTCCGTGACGAGGATCGCGGTGTCGGGCAGGAATGCAATCGACCACGGCTGTCGCAGTCGCGCCATGACGACGACGCGCAGATTGCGATGTTCCGGGCGAGCTGATTCGATGAGGAATGGACCGTCCCCCAGTGGCGGGTCCGCCCAGTTGATCGGCGTCGCGCCGATATTACATTCGGCCGCCGGAATTTTCGGATTCACGCACTCGGGACGAACATTTCCGCGACCGGCTCCCTGGCCTCCCGCTGCGGCTCCGCCTCGTTCTTGCGCTTGCTGCGCATCGAGCGCCACGGCCAATGCGCCCATCGAAACGATGGCCAGTGCGACCATCGTTTTCTTCAGTCCGTCATGCATCCCGGGATCTTACCTCGGTTGCGCGGTACGGCCGCCGCCGTCGCCTCCTCCTGAACCGCCACTCGAGAAGCCCTGGCTCGACACGCTGCCGCCACCACCGCCGCCTGACGAAGATGACGATCCGCTCGAGGACGATGCGGCGGAACCGGGCGAACCGTGTGGCGTCGGCTCCGCTTCGCGCGGGCGGACGCGCGTGTACCCGAGGCCATCAACGACCCGCCCACGTCCGCTTGGCTGAACACCACCACCGCCCCCGCCGCCGCCTCCTCCTCCGGATCCATCGCCGTCGCCGACGATGATGAAGCCGCCACCACCGTAGTAGTACGGCGGGTTGTACCACGGAAGATACGAGTAGAACGGCGAGTAGAAATAGGGTGAGTAGGGCCCGTACAGCGGCGAGTAGAAGCCGTAGTCCCACCACATCGGATAACCGAAGGACCACCCGACGAAGAAGGGATCATCGGAGAAGGGGGTCGCCGGCGCCGCATCCGCTCGCCTGTGTTCGACGACGAATCGACTCGGATAGGAGAGCGCGATCATCAGGTCGGTGACGCTGCCTGGAACCTTCGCATCCTGAAGCGCGATCAGGTCCTTCCCGGACAGATCGAACGACGAGCCCGTCTCCACCAGTGCGGCTTCGAGCGCGCGTGGTGACACCCTGCCAGCAGCGTCCTTCACGTCGTCGACCGTGAGCGGCGGGGCATGCGTGAGCCGTGATCCGATCTGTGGGACTTCCGAGAGGCGTCGATAGCTGCGCACGCGAACTGTCTGCTGCCCGCTGACATCGACGGCCTGGATGTCCGTCCACGTGCCGTTGGCGCCGAGGATCGAGAAGCCCGACACGCGACGGTTGCCCTTGTCGGCCGGGCACGAGAGATCCGCCCTCGAGTACACCTTGCGGCCATCGCTTGACCATTCGGCTCGCTGCGTACCGCGGCACTCGGCGTCGGTGATGGGATGGTCGGCCCCGTCGGCAACGATCGTCTGTTCAATCGCTGCCTGATTCGCCACGAGCGTTGTCAACGTGACGCCGTTGCCCGAGGGCGCGACGCAGATCTGTGGCCGCGATGCGCTAGAAGATTGCGGCAATGTTCGACGTGATGGGCTCGGGCGAGTCGAACCATCGCGCGCGTTTTCGACGGCGAGCTCCCAGCAGCCGAGCCAGGCATTCCATTTCGGATCGGTCGGGTGCTCCTGGGCACTGGAGACCAGCGGGAACAAGATCAAGGCCGAGGCGAGAGCCAGCGTCTTCATCCCTTTGCTCCTCAAGGTGATCCTACTCCTACCACTCAGAAGATGATGTTGATGCCGGTGCCGATGTGAAGGCCTGACAGGTCGATCGGATCGAAATTGATGAAGTCGGGCCCAAAGTCGCCCTTCGTCCACTGGTAGCGCGCTTCAATAGTCAGATACAGGCGGCGGTGCAGCTTCAGGTCTGCGCCACCAAACACATGCGCACTCGGTTTCCAGCCACTGGACTCGAACAGGTCAGTGAAGACGGAGTTGTCGACGAAGTCCACGAAGTCGCCTTGCTGCCTGAGCCTGTACCAATGAGCTCCGCCACCAGCACCGACATACGGAACGATGGTGTTCGGCACCCACGCCACGCTCCCGACCTCGCGCCCTCGAGGAATCAGCGCGTACTTCACGCTGCCGGTGATCGTCGTCCCGCGGAGCTCAGTCTTTTGCTCGATCGGAAGACGGTTGTTATCGACGAAGTTGCGGTACTCGGAGCTGGTCGAGGCGTTCGACACGTCGACGCCCGCCACGATGTCCACTCGCGGCTTGACGGTGAAGCCGACGTCGAACGCCAACTCGGGCCCGTTGAAGTCGCTGCGCTCGACCGTCAGCTGGTTGGTCACGAAGTCATACCAGTCGCTGCCGGCGCGGCTGAAGATCCAGTTTCCCCTGATGCCGATCGACCCGTCCGGACGACTGAAGAGGAAGACCG
>Ga0207706_10004894_pt1 | contig 12525 bp, 9 predicted proteins | sample KBSC53metaG_FD_184318 | JGI IMG/M metagenome (GOLD analysis project Ga0207706, IMG submission 184318) | Corn rhizosphere microbial communities from Kellogg Biological Station, Michigan, USA - KBS C5-3 metaG (SPAdes) (version 2) | ecosystem: Host-associated > Plants > Roots > Rhizosphere > Soil ... | reverse complement strand
ATCCCCCAGGCGCGCAGGACGCCATCGATCTCGCCCATGTAGTGGTGGAGGAGGACGTAAGCGGTCCCCGGCGAGCGGATCCCCTGGAACGTCCCGATGACCCCCGAGGCGCTCATCGTCGCCTTGAGCGGGTCGGTCTCGAACCACTGGTCGAGGAAGTCCGCGGCGCTCATCGTCATCAGCTGGATGAGAACCGCCTGCTGCTCGCTCGGGAGGTTCTTGAACTCGCGCGCGAGGCGCGCGACCGGGAGCCACTCGCGGGGGTGGAACCGGCCCGGGTCCGGCGGTGTCATCGAGAGGATCGGCTTGACGAACCTCGCCATCTCGAGCATGAGGCGGCCGTAGTCCTCGTACGCCTCCGCGTCGCTCGGCGACCAGCGCCGTAGCTCGCGCACCGTGCGACCGTGGTCGTTCACGCGCCACAGGTAGTCGTCTTCGAGCGGCGTGAACGTCCCGTCGAGCGGCAGGATCTCGAGCCCGTGCCTCGGCAGCTCGAGCTCGCGGACGATCTCGGGCCGAAGCAGCGAGACGACGTACGAGGCCACGCTGAAGCGGAAGCCCGGGAAGACTTCCTCCGTCACGGCCGCGCCGCCCAGCACGTGACGGCGCTCGAGCACGACTACCTTCAGGCCGGCCCGCGCCAGGTACGCCGCGGCGACGAGGCCGTTGTGGCCGCCGCCGATGACCACGGCGTCGTACGCGCGGCGATCCGATGTGCTTCCGTAGGTCGACACCAGCGAGAGCGGACTATGCCCGAAGCGTTCCCGCGACCTCTGCGACAATCGCGCGGTGTCGGTAGGAACCGCGTTCTACTCCCGCGCCGCGGCGCTCAACCGCAAGCAGCAGTGGCGGGAATGGTCGGGCTACCTCGCCGCGAGCGCGTACGACGACTCCCACGAGATCGAGTACAACGCGATCCGCGAGGCCGTGGCGCTCATCGACGTCTCGCCGCTTTACAAGTACCTCGTCTCCGGACCGGACGCGACGCGGCTCGTCGACCGCGTAATCACGCGGGACGCGACCAAGCTCCCGGTCGGCCGCGTCTACTACACGTCGTGGTGCAACGAGGACGGCCGCGTCGTCGACGACGGGACCGTCGGCCGCCTCGACGAGCAGACGTACCGCTGGACGGCTGGCGATCCGTCGCTGCGCTGGTTCCGGATGAACGCGCGGGGCCTTGATGTCGAGATCGAGGACGTGAGCGAGCGGGTGTCCGCGTTGGCCGTGCAGGGACCGCTGAGCCGCGACGTGGTCGAGGCTGCTACCGAGGCGGAGTGGGGGGACCTCAGGTACTTCGGGCGGCGCGCCGCGCAGGTGGGGCCGATCCCGGTCGACGTCTCGCGGACGGGCTACACCGGCGACCTCGGCTACGAGGTCTGGGTGGACAGCGAGCGCGCGGAGGATTTGTGGGACGCGTTCGTCCGCGCGGGCGCTGACTACGGGGCGCGTCCTGCCGGGATGCTCGCGCTCGACATTGCCCGCGTCGAAGCAGGGCTGATCCTGATCGAGGTCGACTTCGACTCGGTGCGGCACGCGCTGATCCCCGAGCAGTCGTTCTCGCCGTTCGAGCTCGGCATCCTCGGCCGCTTCGTCGACTTCGACAAGGAGGCGAACTTCGTCGGCCGTCGTGCGCTCGAACGAGAGCAGGAGCGAGGCGGGCCTCCGCGGCGGCTCGTCGGCCTGGAGCTCGACTGGGAGCCGCTCGAGGAGCTGTACAGCGCGAAGGGGCTCACTCCGGCACTCGACGCGGCGGCCTCGCGCGTCGCCGTTCCTCTCTACTCGCGGGGCCGCCAGGTCGGCAAGGCGACCAGCACGACTTGGAGCCCGATCCTGAAGAAGGTCGTTGCGCTGGCCTCGGTCGACGCGGGGCACAGCGAGACCGGCACGAGCATCGAGGTCGAGTGGACGGTTGAGGCCAGGCGCGGCCGTGTGCCGGCGACGGTGGCGGATCTGCCGTTCTTCAACCCGCCGCGCAAGACCGCGAGTCTCTAGCTCTGGATGGTCGACACATGAACAAGCCGCGCATCTTCCTCGGGTCGTCGGGCAAGCAGGCCAAGCTGCTCCAGGCGATCACGCGCGGGCTCGAGGACGTCGCCGAGGTCGAGCCCTGGACGACCACGTTCAACCCCGGCCGGTCGACCCTCGACCGGCTCGTCGAGCTTTCCCAGGAGGTCGATTTCGCCGCGTTCGTGTTCGCCCAGGACGACTGGACCACGACGGATCCGTCCGAGTCCGGCGAGGCGTCGCCGCGCGACAACGTCGTGTTCGAGGCCGGGTTGTTCGGCGGTGCGCTCGGCATACGGCGCACGTTCATCCTTCACGCGCAGGGCTCGAAGCTGCCGACCGACCTGCTCGGACTGACATCCGTCCGCTACGACCCGGCCGCGAGCGCGGCGGAGGTTCGCTCGATCAACGAGAAGCTGCGCAAGGCGATCGAGACCGAGGGCCGCCGCGGCCCGGTCGAGGGACTGTGGTGGCAGCTCTCGCTCACCGCGCGGAGCGAGAAGGAACCGTCGGCGGTGAGCCTGCTGCGCATCTCACGGGAGCGCGACGGCGGCCTGAACGTCAACGGCCGGTCCTGGCAGGAGGACGGCACCCTGTCGGCCCGCTACTGGAGCGAAGCCGCGAAGGAGCGCAGGGACCCGGCCGGCATCTTCTACTTCTGGAAGGGCGAGCGCCCTCGGGACCCCGATGCCCCGCAGCTCGAAGGCACGGGGGAGATCAAGCTGGAGGCCACCGACCGCGCCACCGGGTACTGGACGACACGCTCGGATCGCGACCCCGCGTTGAATGCCCGCACCGCGGGCGTCTACCTTCGAGCGGACCCCTCCGACCTCGAGCTGTTGGACAGCGGCACCGAAGCGGAGCGGGCCGAGCTCATCGCGCAGCGCCTTCAGGAGTGGCGGTCGGCCGCCAACGCGTTCTGAGTTAGCTGCGGTCTCCCTCCGAGGGCGCTGAGATCGCCTCGACGAGCTCACCGGTCTTCGTCTCGTTTGCGCTCAGGGCGATGTCGGCCTGGGCGACGATGCCGACGAGCCTGCCGTCTTCGACGACGGGCAGCCGCCGAACCTGATGGCGGGCCATGAGTCCGAGAGCCTCTTCGAGGTCGTTGTCGGGCTCGACGCTGATGAGATCCCGCGAGTAGACGTCCTCGACCGACGTCGCGTTCGGGTCTGCGGCCTCGGCGACCACTCTCATCGTGATGTCCCTGTCGGTGATCATCCCGACGAGCTGCTCGTCATCGGTGATCGGGAGCGAGCCGATGTCCTGTTCTCGCATCAGTCGGGCGGCCTCGACGACCGACACCGACTTGCCGATCGAGCGGGGATCCGCGGTCATCGCGTCGCGAACGCTGTTCGCCATTGCTGCCTCCTCTCGTCGTCGTGTGCGATCTTAACCCCCTACTGCGACCGAGAGGAGACTCGTGATGGCATCCATTTCGGAGCGGGAGAGCAAGGAGATCGAGGCGGCAAACGCCTCCGGCAGCACCCCGGTCGTCTTCATCCACGGGCTCTGGCTGCTGCCGAGCAGCTGGGCCAACTGGGCGGACTTCTTCAAGCAGGCCGGGTACGCGCCGCTGACGCCGGACTGGCCCGACGATCCGGAAACGGTTGAGCAGGCGCGTGCGAACCCGGACGTGCTTGCCAAGAAGACGCTGAAGCAGGTCGCTGACCACACGACCGACGTGATCGACTCGCTCGACAAGAAGCCCGTCCTGATGGGGCATTCGACCGGGGGATTGCTCGCCCAGATGCTCGCCGGCCAAGGGCGTTCCGCGGCCACGGTTGCAATCGACCCGGGCGTGTTTCGCGGCGTCCTGCCGCTGCCCCGCTCCGTGCTCAGGGTGGTCGGGCCCCTCCTGGCCGACCCCCGGAATCGAGGCCGCGCCCTCACGCTCACCTTCGACCAGTTCAAGTACGGCTGGGCGAACGCCCTCGACGAGGACGAATCGAAGCGCCTCTACGACACGTACCACGTGGCCGGGTCGGGCATCGCGCTCGCTCAGATGGCGGACGCCAACCTCAACCCCTGGACCCAGTCCAAGGTCGACACGAAGACCCCGGATCGCGGCCCACTGCTGATCCTCGACGGCGAGAAGGACCATACGGTTCCCTGGGCGATCGCGAACGCCGCCTTCAAGCGGCAGGAGCGCAACCCGGGCATCACCGAGATCAAGCAGATGCCCAACCGCGGCCACGCGCTGACCATCGACCACGGGTGGCAGGAGGTCGCGCAGGCCGCGCTCGACTTCGTCACGCGGTTCGTCCCCGCCAAGCCGGGCTAGGCCTGCCGCGATCGGCCGAGCAGTCGGTCCACGACCGCGGCATCGAGGCTGGGGACGATCTCGTCGGCCTGCCCGAGCCGCCTCCGCGGAGCTGTCCCCAGCACGGCGACGCAGCGCAGGCCTGCAGCCTTCGCAGCCGCGATCCCTGGCGGCGAGTCCTCGAGCGCGACCGCGTCGGCTGCCGGTAGCCGGAGCCGCCGGAGCGCGAGCACGTAGCCCTCCGGATCGGGTTTGCCTTGCGCCACGTCCTCGGCCGAGACGATCACGTCGAAGACGTCGAGGCCCGCCGCCCGCAGCACCAGCTCGACCTCGGAACGCGTGGCCCCCGACACGACGGCGAGTGGCGATCGGCCCGCCGCGTGGAGCACGGCTTCTCGCACGTCCGGCGGCACGGTCGAGCCGTCGCCGGCTCGCTCTCGAAAGAGCTGGGCGCGCCGGTCCAGCACCTCGGCCGTCGCCGGATGCCCGGCTCCGAGCCAGCGCTCGACGATCTCGGGGTCGGACAGGCCGGCCAGCTCATCGAAATACTCCTGCTCGCTCAGCGGGCGCCCCTGCTCGGCGAACAGCTCGCGGAAGATCGTGCAGAGCACGCCCTCGTCGTCGGAGAGCGTCCCGTTGAAGTCGAAGAGCAGCGCCGTCACGAGTCTAGGATCGCGCATGCGCGTCGAACAGGCGGTCGGGCGGCTCTGGCCCGGGCAACAGGTGGACGTCGAGGCGCTCGGCGGCGGGATCACGAACCACAACTTCAAGGTCTGCGTCGACGGCGAGGCGCTCGTTCTGCGGATCGGCGGCAAGGACACGGACCTGCTCGGGATCGACCGGGAGCACGAGCACGAGGCCGCGCTGATGGCCGCGCGCCTCGGCATCGGCCCGGAGGTGGTGCGGTTCGCAGACGGCGTGCTCGTGACCCGGTTCGTCGAGGGCGAGGTCGGCCGAGCCGATCCCGGCACGGTCGGAACCATCCTGGGACGGCTGCACGAAGCGCCCGCCATCGCCGGGCGCTTCGACTCGTTCCGTGTCGTCGAGGCCTATGCGGCGGCTGCGACCGGGCGCGGGCGCTCCCTGCCGGAAACCTTCGGCAGGGCGCACGAGCTCGCACGGCAGATCGAGACGCGCCGCGCGGCGGCGCCAACGGTCACCTGCCACAACGACTTGCTCGCGGCCAACTTCATCGACGACGGCGAGCGGGTCTGGGTCGTGGACTGGGAGTACGCGGGCATGGGCGACCCGTTCTTCGACCTGGCCAACTTCGCGGTCAACAACGGGCTCGACGAGGAAGGCGAGGCCGAGCTGCTCGAGGCGTACGGTTCCGCGGACGTGCAGGCCCTGACGCTGATGCGCTTCATGTCCGACTTCCGCGAGGCGATGTGGGGCGTCGTCCAGCAGGCGATCTCGGAGCTCGACTTCGACTTCGCTGCCTACGCCGACGAGCACTTCGAGCGCCTGGCGCGCACCGCCGCCGAGCCCCGCTTCAAGGCGGCACTGGCATGAGGGAGCGGGCACGCGCCGTCGTGATCGGCGGCGGCGTGGGGGGTTGCTCGGTCGCCTACTGGCTGGCCCGCCTCGGCTGGGACGACGTCGTGCTCTGCGAGCGCGCCGACCTGACCAGCGGCTCGACCTTCCACTCGGCCGGGCTCGTCGGCCAGCTGCGCGGCTCGCTCTCGCTCACGCGCATGATGATGGCCTCGGTCGACCTCTACCGGTCACTCGGCGAAGAGGTCGGCCTCGAGACCGGCTGGCACGAGGTCGGGTCGCTCCGCCTGGCCTCGTCCGAGGAGCGGATGGAGGAGCTGCGCCGCCAGGCCGGCTGGGCCAAGACCTTCGGCCTGCCGCTCGAGCTGGTCTCGGCCGAGGAAGCACAGGGGCTCTTCCCGCCGATGTCCGTCGACGGGGTGCTCGGCGCGGCGTATCTGCCCACCGACGGCTACATCGACCCGAGTCAGCTCACGCTGGCACTCGCCGAAGGCGCGCGGCGCCACGGGGTGGAGATCGCGACCCAGACGCGCGTGACCGCCATCGGAGTCGAGCGCGGGCGGATCGCAGGCGTCGAGACCGACAAGGGCTCGATCGAGACCGAGGTCGTCGTCAACGCCGGCGGCATGTTCGCCGCCGAGCTCGGCCGGCTGGCGGGAGTCAACGTGCCGGTGATCCCGATGGCCCACGAGTACCTGATCACGAAGCCCCACGGCGTGCCGCTCGACGTGCCGACGATGCGCGATCCGTCCCTGCTCGTCTACTTCCGGGGCGAGTCGGGCGGCCTCGTGATGGGCGGGTACGAGCGCCACCCCGCGCCCTGGGGGCTGGACGGGATCCCACCCGACTTCAACGGCAAGCTGCTCGGGGAGGACTGGGAGCGGTTCGAGGAGCTGATGACGAACGCGCTCGTGCGGGTGCCGGAGCTCGGCGAGGCCGAGGTGATCCGGCTCGTCAACGGCCCCGAGGCCTTCACCCCGGACGGCGAGTTCATCCTCGGCCCCACGGAGCTGCCCGGCTTCTGGGTCGCGGCAGGGTTCTGCGCGCACGGCCTGGCGGGCGCGGGCGGGATGGGAAAGCTGCTCGCGGAGTGGATCGTCGACGGGCTGCCGGGGTTCGACGTCTGGGAGATGGACTCGCGCCGTTTCGGCGCCCACTACGCGAGCCGCGACTACACGCTGGCGCGGACGATCGAGATCTACTCGACGTACTACGACGTCAAGTACCCCGGCCACGAGCGGGAGGCCGGACGCCCGCTGCGTCTCTCGCCCGCCTATCCCCGGCTGGTCGAGCTCGGTGCCGCGTTCGGCGAGAAGTCGGGCTGGGAACGGGCCAACTGGTTCGAGCCGAACGCCGTGTCCGGCGACGAGTCGCTGCGCCCTCGTGGCTGGGCGGGACGACTGTGGTCACCCGCGATCGGAGCGGAGCACCGTGCCTGCCGTGAACGCGCGGCGCTCTTCGACGAGACGAGCTTCGCCAAGATCGACGTCTCCGGCGAGGGGGCGGCGAGCTTCCTGGAACGTGTCTGCGACAACCGGGTCGCACGCGAGGTCGGTCAGATCACCTACACCTCGATGCTCAACGCCCGCGGCGGGATCGAGTGCGACTTCACGGTCACGCGGCTCGCCGAGGATCGCTTCCGGATCGTGACCGGCACGGCCTTCGGCCGCCACGATCTGGCCTGGATCCGCCAGCACGCGCCGGACGACGGCTCCGTGCTGGTGGAGGACGTGACCTCGAAGCTCGCCTGCCTCGGTCTCTGGGGCCCGGCGGCTCGGGAGATCCTGCAGGCGACGACGACCGACGAGCTCGCCTTCGGGTACATGCGTGCGCGCGAGCTCGCGGTCGGGCCGGTCCCGTGCCTGGCGCTCCGCGTCACCTACGTCGGCGAGCTCGGCTGGGAGCTCTATTGCCCGACGGAGTTCGGGCTGGCGCTCTGGGACACGCTCTGGGAGGCCGGGCGCGGTCACGGCCTCGTCGCCGGCGGCTACAAGGCGATCGACTCAATGCGCCTGGAGAAGGGCTACCGGGTCTGGGGCGCCGACATCACCCCGGACGACACCCCCTACGAAGCCGGGCTCGGCTTCGCGGTCAAGCTCGACAAGGACGACTTCATCGGGCGCGAGGCGCTGCTCGAAGCGCAGGAGCCCGCGCGCAGGCTCGCCTGTCTCGTGCTCTCGGATCCCCGCTCGGTCGCGCTCGGGTCGGAGCCGGTGCGCGTCGACGGCGAGCTCGTCGGCCGTGTGACGAGCGGCGGCTACGGCTACACGGTGGAGCGCTCGATCGCCTACGCCTACGTCCCGGCCGCGCACGCCGAGCCCGGCCAACCGGTGGAGGTCGAGATCTTCGGAGAGTGGATCCCGGGCGAGGTTGCCCCTGAGCCGCTCTTCGATCCTGCCGGAGAGCGGCTCAGGGGCTGAAAGAACGCTACGGAGCGGCCGGGGCCGGCGCAGGCTCGTCGCCCACGTCGAACTCCCGCTCGATCCGATCCAGCTCCGCTTCGTCACCCTGGCGGATCGGCCCCTTGAACCAGTTCTTGGCCGAGAGCACGTACCAGCCGCCGAAGAGGAGGAACGCCGCGCCGACCATGATCGGCGTGTAGTTGACGAGGTTCCAGTCGAACCCCGTGTTCCACGGGATGCCGCTGCGGCTGAACGGCAGCATGAACACGATGCAGATGAAGACGATCCAGAGGATCGCCAGCCAGTCGATCCACTTGTAGTGCCTGCCGAGGGTCCAGGCGCCGCGCTCGAAGCTCTCGCCCGCCCGGAGCCGCAGGATGATCGGCAGCATGAACGCGATGTAGAGCCCGATCACCGCGACCGCCGTCGACGCCGCGTAGCCCGTGTAGTCGAACCACCAGGCCGGGAGCGGGGTCAGGAAGGCGAGCACGACGATCGCCCAGACCGTGTAGATCGGGATGCGGTCGGCCTTCGAGACGCGCTTCCAGAGCTGGTGGCCGGGGACGGCCCGGTCACGCGAGAACGCGAACATCATCCTCGAGGCCGAGGTGACCGAGGCGATCGTGCAGAAGACCTGGGCGAGCACAGCGATGAAGAGCAGCACCTCGGCCCAATGCGTGCTCATCGATGTTTGCCAGATATAGGTGACGATGTAGGTGCCGGCCGCCGACGCGTCCTTGTCGTTCGGAACGACGAAGGTCACGGCGACGAGCAGCAGGAACCCGAAGATCACCGACACCACGACCGACATCACCATCCCCCAGGCGGCACCGATCGAGGCCGACCGCGTCTCCTCGCTCATGTGCGCCGACGCGTCGTAGCCCGTGATCGTGTACTGGGCCATCAGGAGACCCGTCAGGAAGACGTAGAAGAAGATGAAGCCCGACGTCTTGCCGCCGCCGAACCCGGTGTTGTTGATCGTCTGGCCGAACACGTAGCCGATCGACCGGTGGTGATCCGGCACGATGATGAGCACGAAGACGATGAACAGCACGCCGAGCATGTGCCACCACGCCGAGAAGGCGTTCAGCATGGCCGTGATCGAGACCTTGAACATGTTGATCACGCCGGCCGCGAGCATGATCCCCGCGTAGGTCAGGTAGATCCAGTGGTAGGTGTTGCCGTAGCTCCCGTTCGTGATCAGGTTGAGCCAGCTGGTCATGAAGATCGCGCAGCCGAAGCCGATGGCCGCGGTGACGGCGATCTGCCCGAGCAGGTTGAACCAGCCTGTGAACCAGCCCCAGGCCGGGCTGCCGAGCTTGGATGACCAGAAGTACAGACCGCCTGCGGTCGGATACGTCGAGGCGATCTCGCCCATCGCGAGCGAGACGATGATGCAGAAGAACCCGACCAGCAGCCAGCCCCAGGTGATCGCCACCGGGCCGCCCTGGTTGAACGCGATCGCGTACGAGGTCAGGCAGCCGGCGAGGATCGAGATGATCGTGAACGAGATGGCGAAGTTCTGGAAACCGCCCATCGAGCGGAACAGCTCCTGCGCATAGCCCAGCTTGTGGAGTTGTTCCCGGTCGTCGAGGAGACCTTGGTCGGTCGCCGAGGGGGTGCTACTCATCCTTCCTCCCAGGTTGAATGGGCTATTTACCCGCCCTGCATGAGCCGGTGTCAAGTCGGCGTGATTTCGTAGAGGATTCTCACGTGCTCTCTTTGGACGAGCTGCGCGGCGAGGTCGAGAGCGGCGCGATCGACACTGTCGTCGTCGCGTTCACCGACATGCAGGGCCGCCTGACGGGAAAGCGGCTCGACGGCGAGTTCTTCCTGGAGGAGCTCGAGGCCGGACACCCGGTCGAGAGCTGCAACTACCTGCTCGCGCTCGAGATGGAGATGGATCCCGTTCCCGGGTACGAGATCGCCGGTTGGGACCGTGGCTACGGAGACTTTGGGCTCACCCCGGACCTCGACTCGCTGCGCCGGATTCCGTGGCTCGAGGCGACTGCGCTCGTCCTCTGCGACGTGCTGTGGCACGACGGCTCGCCCGTGGCACCGTCGCCCCGCCAGGTGTTGCGTGCCCAGATCGAGAAGGCAGAGGCGCTGGGCTTCTCGCCGATGGTCGGCTCGGAGCTCGAGTTCTTCCTCTTCCGGGAGAGCTACGCCGAGGCGCACGCGATGCACTACCGCGACCTCACGCCCTCGGTGCCGTACATCCTCGACTACCACGTGCTCGCGACGTCGTACGACGAGCCGTTGATCCGCGAGATCAGGAACGGGATGAAGGGCGCGGGGCTCGTCGTCGAGAACTCGAAGGGCGAGGCGGGGCCGGGCCAGCACGAGATCAACTTCCGCTACGCGGGGGCGCTGCGAACCGCGGACGACCACGTCGTCTACAAGAACGGCGCCAAGGAGATCGCGTACCAGCGCGGGTGCTCGATCACCTTCATGGCCAAGCCGTACCACACCGAGGTGGGCTCCTCGTGCCACATCCACTCCAGTCTCTGGCGTGGGGAGGAGAGCGCGTTCGCCGGCGAGTCGGACGTCTTTCGGCAGTACCTCGCGGGGCAGATCGCGCACGCCGGCGAGCTGGCGGTGTTCCTCGCGCCGACGATCAACTCGTACAAGCGCTTCATGGCTGCGAGCTGGGCGCCGACCACGCTCGCCTGGGGCCGCGACAACCGCACCTGCGGCTTCCGGGTGGTTGGCCACGGCTCCGCGCTCCGCGTCGAGACGCGCATCCCGGGTGCCGACGTCAACCCGTACCTCGCCTTTGCCGCCCTGATCGCGGCGGGGCTCCACGGGATCGAGCAGGGTCTCGAGCCGCCGCCTGCGGTCGAAGGCAACGCCTACGAGTCCGACGTCGAGCGCTTCCCCTCCACCATGAACCAGGCGATCGCCGCGCTCGAGTCCGGATCGATGGCCCGGGCGGCCTTCGGCGACGAGGTGGTCGACCACTACCTGAACTACGCGCGCACCGAGCAGCGCCTCTTCGACGAAGTCGTCACGGGCTACGAGCGCGAGCGGCTCTTCGAGCGGGGATGACGCTCACCGTCCTCAATCCCGCGACCGAGCTCCCAATCGCCGAGCTGGCGCAGGCCGGCGAAGGGGAGACGGACGAGGCGGTCGCCAGGGCGAAGGCGGCGTTCCCCGCCTGGAGAGACCTGGCGCCGCAGGACCGGGCACGGCTGCTGCGCACGCTTGCCGGGCTGGTCGAAGAGCACGCCGAGGAGCTCTCACACATCGAGTCGGAGAACGTCGGCAAGCCGATCGCCGGGGCCCGCGGAGAGATCGGCATGGTCGCCCAGGTCTTCCACTACTACGCCGGCGCGGTCGACAAGCATCTCGGCGAGACGATCCCGGCGGCGGGCGGCGTCGCCGCCACGTTCCGCGAGGCGCTCGGCGTGGTGGGGCTGATCGTGCCCTGGAACTTCCCGCTCAACATCGCGAGCTGGAAGCTCGGCCCCGCCCTCGCCTGCGGGAACACGGTCGTGCTCAAACCGGCCGAGCTCACGCCGCTCTCGGCCTTGCGCCTTGCCGAGCTCGCGCTCGAGGCCGGGATCCCGGAGGGCGTCCTGAACGTCGTCGTGGGTCCGGGCTCCGTGGTCGGCCAGCGGCTGGTCGAGCATCCCGACGTGGTGAAGATCGCCTTCACCGGCTCGACCGAGGTCGGCCGCGAGGTCATGCGCGGCGCGGCGTCCCGGATCAAGCGTGTGACGCTCGAGCTGGGCGGCAAGTCGGCGAACGTCGTCTTCGAGGACGCCGATCTCGAGCGGGCTGCTGCCGCCGCGCCGTACGCCGTCTTCGACAACGCCGGGCAGGACTGCTGCGCACGCTCGCGGATTCTCGTCCAGAGCTCGGTCTACGACCGCTTCCTGGAGCTCCTGGTCGAGGCGACTCGCGGGGTCAACGTGGGAGACCCGGCCGATGAGACCACCGAGATGGGGCCGCTGATCTCGTCTGCGCACCGGGAGACCGTGTCGTCCTTCGTCGAGGGCGAGCCACTCTTCCGCGGCGAGGCGCCCGCCGGTCCCGGCTACTGGTTCCCGTGCACGCTCGTCCAGGCGACGAACGACGACCGGGTCGCCCGCGAGGAGGTCTTCGGCCCGGTGGCGGCGGTGATTCCGTTTTCCGACGAGGCCGAGGCGGTCGTGATCGCGAACGACACGCCCTACGGGCTCTCGGGCTCGATCTGGACGCGAGACGGCGCGCGGGCGCTGCGCGTGTCCCGTGCGCTCGAGACGGGAGTCATCTCCGTCAACTCGAACAGCTCGGTGCGCGTGCAGACGCCCTTCGGCGGGTTCAAGCAGTCCGGCTTCGGCCGTGAGCTCGGGATGCAGGCGCTGGACGGCTACTCAGAGG
>Ga0207706_10004893_pt1 | contig 12526 bp, 15 predicted proteins | sample KBSC53metaG_FD_184318 | JGI IMG/M metagenome (GOLD analysis project Ga0207706, IMG submission 184318) | Corn rhizosphere microbial communities from Kellogg Biological Station, Michigan, USA - KBS C5-3 metaG (SPAdes) (version 2) | ecosystem: Host-associated > Plants > Roots > Rhizosphere > Soil ... | reverse complement strand
ACATAGTACCAGTCGTCCGGCGTGAACTCGCCGGTGAACGAGGGCCGCCCAAGCAGCTTTTCGACCGACGCCTTGTTATCGATGCCAGGCTGGATCGCGGTGGCCAGCGTCGGGTCGATCACCGCGCCCTTGTGCACGTGCACTGCGGCACAACCGGCCAGCGCGAAAGCCGCAACCGCGGCAAGCGAAAACCTCGACAGCGCAAGCTTCATGATGATGTTCAAATCCCTTCCGGACGCGCGACTGGAGCGCTTCGAATATTCGCCCGGGCTTGCCTGCCCGACCCGCGGCCTCAATATGCTGGCCACAAGCAGGGGCGCAACCCTCGGCCGCGCGAAGGACGCTATGCTCGACTTCCTGTTCCGGAGATTAACGGCCGAACCGGCGCAAGGGGCGGCGCTGTTTTCGGCTGCGACCGCCCAGGCCAGGCGGCCGCACTGGTTCCGCGAGGGCGGAGTGCCCGATACGCTCGACGGCCGCTACGCGATGCTTTCCACCATAATGGCGTTGATCCTTGTCCGCCTCGAGCGCGAAGAGGCGCCAGGCGACCAGCTTTCGGTGGCCCTGACCGAGAGGTTCATCGCGGTGATGGAAAGCGAGCATCGCGAGCTCGGCCTCGGCGATCCAACCCTCGGGAAGACGGTCCGCAAGTTGGTGGGCTCGCTCGCCGGGCGGGTCGAGCGGTGGCGAAGCGCGCTGACCGATGCGGAGAGCTGGCGCGAAGCCACGCGGCAAAGTCTCTACAAGGCTGAACCATCCGCCGAAGCGCTAGATCATAGCGTGTCGGGCCTGGAGGCTTTTTGGTCCCGCCTCGACGAGACGGATCTCGGAGCGCTCGCAGAAGGACAAATCGAATGAGCGACAGTTTCGCCCACGCCGTGCGGATCGATTCGATCCGCGACGGGGACCGGCTCGACCTTGCCGCCGACGACGCCGAACGCCACGCGATCGCCGGACGCCTCGGGCTCGGCTCGATCGACCGGCTCGAGGCGCATGCGACGCTCGAGCGCAAGGGCTACGTCGTTCGTGCTCACGGACGTCTCGTCGCCTCGCTCGAGCAAAGCTGCGTGGTGACCGGCGAGCCCGTTCCCGCGCACATCGACGAGCCCTTCAGCCTCGTCTTCGTGCCGGAACCCGAGGCGGGCGGCGAGGAAATCGAGCTGGGCGAAAAGGATTGCGACACGGTCTTCTACGACGGCTCGGTGATCGATCTGGGTAGCGCGATCGCCGATACGCTGGCGCTCAGCCTCGATCCTTATCCCCGCAGCGCGGAGGCCGAGGCGGCGCTCAGGGACGCGGGCGTAATGACGGAGGAGCAGGCGAGCCCGTTCGCGGCGCTCGCCCAGCTCAAGAAGGGGCTCGAAGGCTCCTAGAACGGAACGTCGTCGTCCAAGTCGGTGTCGAATGCCGCCGGCTGCGGCCGGGACTGCGGCTTGGAGCTTCCGCCGCCGCCGAATTCGTCGAAATCCTCGCTGAACGCGCTGCGGCTCGCGCCGGCGCCGTCGCGACTGTCGAGCAACGTCAGCCCTCCGCGGAAACGCTGCAGCACGACCTCGGCGATCTTCTGCTTTTGGCCGTTCGCGTCATCATATTCGCGATATTGCATCGCGCCTTCGATGTAGACCTTCGAGCCTTTGCGGAGGAAGCGCTGTGCGACATCGCCGATCTTCTCATCGTAGATGACGACATTGTGCCATTCGGTGCGTTCCTGGCGCTCGCCGTCGCGAGTCCAGTTCTCCGACGTGGCAAGGCTGAATTTCACGACCTTGCCGCCATTGCTGAAAGTCCGCGATTCGGGGTCGCGGCCCAGATTGCCGATGAGGATGATCTTGTTGACGCTGCCCGCCATGGCTCGTCTCCTTCTCTTGAAGGACAGCTATAAACCGAGCGCGACCGCCGTCCAGTAGGTCAGCCCCGCGGCGATATATGCGAGCGCGAATAAATAACCGACCATGAATAGCGGCCACTTCCAGCCGTTGGTTTCGCGCCGCGTGACCGCGATGGTCGATATGCATTGCGGCGCGAAGACGAACCAGGCGAGGAAGGCGAGCGCCGTGGCCAGCGGCCAGCGATGGCGCAGGCGGTCCTCGAGCCTGGTCGCGCCGGCTCCCTGGTCGGGCGAGTCGATCGAATAGACGGTGGCAATCGCGGCGACCGCCACCTCGCGCGCCGCCATCGCCGGCAGCAGCGCCATGCTGATGTCCTGGTTGAAGCCGATGGGGCGGACCACGGTCTCGATGCCGCGTCCGATCTTGCCGGCGATCGAGACGTCGCTCTGCTTCTGGCCGGGTCCCGCCTGGGGGATGCTGGCGAGCGCCCACAGGACGATGGTCGTTCCGAGGATGATCGTCCCGGCGCGCTTCAGGAAGATCTCGATCCGGGTCAGCAGCCCGATCGCGACGTCCTTGATCGGCGGCCATTGATACTTGGGCAGTTCCATCATGAAGCCGCCGCCGCCGCCCTTCAGGACTCCGCGGCGAAGCACGAGCGCGGCGAGGAGCGCGCCGGCGATCCCGCAGATATAGAGCCCGAACATGACGAGACCCTGGAGGCCGACGCCCCACGCCACGCGCGTGTTCGGGATGAAGGCGGCGATGATCAGGGTGTAGACCGGGAGGCGCGCCGAGCAGGTCATCAATGGCGCGACGAGGATCGTCGTCAGCCGGTCCTTGGGATCGTCGATCGTCCGCGTCGCCATGATCCCGGGCACCGCGCAGGCGAAGCTCGACAATAGCGGGATGAAGGCGCGGCCCGAGAGCCCGACCGAATGCATCAGCCGGTCCATCAGGAAAGCCGCGCGGACCATGTAGCCGGTGCCTTCCAGGAGCAGGATGAAGAAGAACAGGATCAGGATCTGCGGCAGGAAGGTGATCACCGCGCCGACCCCCGCAATCGCGCCGTCGACCACCAGCGAGCGCAGCAGCCCGGCCGGAAGCGCATTGGTGACGACGCCCGACAGCCAGGCGACGCCGCCGCCGATCCAGTCCATTGGCGCCGCGCTCCACGCGAACACCGCCTGGAACATGACGAACATGATGAGCGCGAGGATCAGGGGCCCGGCGATCGGGTGGAGCAGCACCGAATCGAGCCGGTGGGTCCAGCGGCGGACCGGCGTCTCGCGGACCACCGCCGCCCTGGCGATGTCGCGCGCCTGCCGTTGAAGCTGGATGAGGTCGCTCCTGGCGCGGTCGTGGACTCCGCAGCGCGGGGCGGACAGCATGTCGTCAAGCGCCGACTGCAGCTCGGCGACGCCGCGGCGGCGGACCGCGACCGTCTCGATCACCGGCACCCCAAGCGCGTCGGCGAGCTTGTTCGAATCAAGCTCGAGCCCGTCGCGTTTGGCGAGATCGACCATGTTCAAGGCGATGATCGTCGGCAGTCCGAGCTCGATCAGCTGCAGCGCGAAGCGAAGGTGGTTGTCGAGATTGGACGCATCGAGCACGATCACGAGTGCGTCGGGCTGGCGCTCGCCCTTTTGCTTGCCGACCAGCACGTCGCGGGTGACCGCCTCATCGGGGCTCGCCGGGTCGAGGCTGTAGGCGCCGGGCAGGTCGACCAGCTCGACCGGACGCCCATCGGCGAGCGTGACTCGGCCCGACTTCCGCTCGACCGTCACGCCGGGATAATTGGCGACCTTTTGGCGCGCACCGGTCAGCGCGTTGAACAGCGCGCTCTTGCCGGCATTGGGGCTGCCGGCGACGGCGACGAGCGGGAGCGGGTTCACTCTGCTGCGATACTTTGGGCCAGCGGGACGACGCGGACCGCGCCGGCGTGGCGCCGCCGGATGGCGACGGTCATGCGGCCGACGCGAATGGCGATCGGATCGCGGCCGAACGGGCCGAGGTGCAGCGCCTCGACCGCGACTCCCTCATCGAAGCCGAAATGCCTGAGCCGGTTGGCTTCCGCGGGTTCGAGCGTGTCCCAGTCGATGCCGGCGACGCGCGCCTTCGCGCCCAGCTCGAGCTGGTCGAGCGGGATCGCGAAGCCCTGCGGAGGAACCGCTGCCGTCATTGCGATTGATTATCATTAACGGCAGCGGACTTCCAGTGGGGTCCTATTCGCCGTTCAACGCCCTGCAGAGCTGGGGAATGTTGATGCCCTGGCTGTTGTAAAAGCCGATCGAATTGCCGCGCGTAACCTCACCGGTGACCGGGTTCGTCACGAACGGCCCGGGCGACTGGCTCGGCAATACGTTCCCGGCCTGCGTTCCCGGCGCCTGCTCGGCGGGCCCGCCGAGGCTGCCGTCCGCCATGTTCGGCTCGTTGCCGTAGAAGCCGTCGGAAACGCAGTCGCCGACGGTCGCGCCGCTATGGGCATTTCCGGCCGCGACGACCGGGGACGCTGCCGCGGCGCTCGCGACGACGGCTGCTAACAAGAGCTTCGAGTTCATATGCTACTCCTCGAGGTTACCCACTCCTCGCGCAGGCGTAGCGGCTTGATTCGCAATGGCAATCGGCGCGGGCCGAGCGGAACCCTCAGCGCGGCGGATAGCGCAGGCGCCCGAGGAAGCGCGTCAGGCTCAGCCGTCGCTCGCCCGAGCCGCGCCACTCCGCCTTCCATTTCTCGAATTTCATCACGTCGCCGATCCGCCGGTCGAGGAAGGCCGCGGTCTCGCTCCACCCTTCGCTCTGGTCGTCGAGCCACGCGAGCAGGGTCGAAGCATAGACCGCGCCCAGGGTCATGCGCTTGGTGTAATGGTTGAAGTCGGTGCTGGTGTCGCCGGCGAGGCGCCACATGAGGTCGGCCGTGCGCCACGAAATGCGAAAACCGAGCGGCACGTTCTGCGGCATGGCGAGGATCGCAACCGCGCGCCGGACCGCCTCCCGTGCGTCGCCCATGATCTCGAGCCGGCGCCACACCAACGCGCGGATTCGCTCGCGGATCTTCATCCCGGCCAACTGCTCCGGCGTGAAGCTCGCCTCGAGCGCGCGATCGACCTCCTGGATGTAGCAATCGATCATCGCCGCCTGGCCCTTGGGGAAGGCGAGCCGCGCCTGGACCGGGTCGACGCCCAGTTGCCCGGCCGCGCTGTCGACGGCCTGGCGCGTCCAGCCGTCGAACACGGCATTCTCGCCAACCCCGAGGGCAAGCCGGCGGCGCAATTGCTCGAGCGGACTCGGGGTCTCCATGGCGCCGCTCAACTGGGCTGGTCGTCGGCGACTGGCAAGCCCCGCTCGGGGAGGCGGACGAGGACCAGCGCCGCGGCGATGGCGATCGCGCCGACGAAGTCGGTCAGCGACAGGCGCTCGCCATAAGCGAACCAGCCGACGGCGGCGCTGATCGCCGGCTGGGTGAGCAGCGCCAGGCCGACCACGAGCGGCGGCAGCGTGCCGATCGAATAGACCAGCAGGCCCTGGCCGACGACCTGGCTCGACAGCGCGAAGATGATCAGCGGCGTCCAGTTGTTCGGCCAGATTTGTTCACCCAGCCCCGCGCTGATCGCAAGGAGCATGGGCACGCCGAAAAGGGTGGCGAGAAGGAGCAGCGGCAGGGCCGGGACTTCGCTCCGCGCGCGCTCGACGAAGATCAGATAGCCGCCGTAAAGCAGTCCGGCGACGAGGGTCAGCAGGTCCCCCGTGAAGTTTTTCGGCGACAGCTCGTAGCTGCCGCTCATCAGCAGCGCGGCGCCGGCCAGGGCGAGGACCAGCGCGCCGCCCTGCTTCAGCGATGGCATGCGGTGCACGAGCCACAGGCCGTAGATGGCGAAGACGAAGCTGCCGGTGTTTCCGAACAGGGTCGAATTGCCGAGCTTGGTCATGCGGATGCCTGCGTTCCACGCGGCGAGATCGAGCACGTAGAAGACCGCGGCGATGAGGATCGCGATGGTCAGCGGCCGCCGCGGCCAGTGGGGGCGCTGGCCCGAGGCATGCGCGAGCAGCCAGAGGAAGGGCAGGGCGATGGTTACTCGCCAGAAGCCGGTCGCGACGGGACCGACGTCGGCGAGGCGAACCAGCCAGGGGCCGAACGCCAGCGTGCAATTGCCGAGGAGGAGGGCCGGAAAGGCGAGACGATGAGGATGGGCGGGCGCTTCGCGCCGCGCCTCACGGGCCATATTGTTCGCGCAATTCGTACAGCGCGAGGGCGGCGCGCGCCGCGTGCCCGCCCTTGTCGCCCTGGGCAGGGTCGGCGCGGACGATCGCCTGCGCCTCGTTCTCGACCGTCAGCACGCCGTTGCCGATGGCGAAACCCTGGAGCGTCAGGTCCATCAACGCGCGGGCGCTTTCGTCCGACACCAGCTCGAAATGATAAGTCTCGCCGCGAATCACGACACCCAGCGCCACGAACGCACAGAAGCGGCCGCTGCGCGCGGCGAGCGCGATCGCGCCGGGCAGCTCGAGCGCGCCGGGCACGCTCAGCGTCTCATGCTTGTGGCCGGCCGCTTCGACCGCCGCGCGCGCTCCCGCCAGCAGCATGTCGTTCAAATGTGGATAGAAGCGCGCTTCGACGAGAAGGATGGTGGACATTAGTTCGCCTTGATGGGCCGCTCTTCGACGATCGCCAGGCCGTATCCGGCGAGCGCTACCGGCGAGTGGTGGGTGTTGGTCAACAGGATCATGTCGTGGATGCCGAGCGCGGCGAGGATCTGCGCGCCGGTGCCGTAGCCGCGCACCGCGTCGCCGGCCTCGACGGGCTTGCCCGCCCGCAGGTCGATCGAGCGCGACAGGGAACCGGGCGCGGCGGCATGAAGCGCGACCAGCACACCCGAACCTTCAGCCTCGATCATCCGCATCGCGCCCTGCAGCAAGCCCGACCGCGTCCCCGATTCGCCGAGGACATCACCGAAGAGATCCAGGCTGTGCATGCGCACCAGCACCGGTTGCGAAGGGTCGAGCGCGCCGTGGACGAGCGCGAGCTGTTCCTCACCGGTGGCCTTGTCGCGGAACACCTGCGCCTGCCACATCGCGCCGCCCGACGCGGTGAAGGGGCTGGTCGCGACGCGCTCGACCAGGTGATCCTTCTTGAGTCGGTAGGCGATGAGGTCGCGGATCGTGCCGATCTTGAGGCCGTGCGCGCGCGCGAAATCCATGAGGTCGTCGAGCCGCGCCATTGACCCGTCGTCGCGCATGATCTCGCAGATCACCGCGCTGGGGTTGAGGCCGGCGAGGCGCGCGACGTCGACGGCGGCCTCGGTGTGGCCCGCGCGAACCAGCACGCCCCCCGGACGCGCGACCAGGGGAAAGACATGGCCCGGAGAAACGATCGCGTCGGGGCCGTTGGCGGCGTCGATCGCGACCGCCACGGTGCGCGCGCGGTCGGCGGCGCTGATCCCGGTCGAGATCCCTTCCTTCGCCTCGATCGAGACGGTGAACGCCGTCTCGTTGCGGCTGAGGTTGGTCCGCGTCATCGGCTCGAGGCCGAGCTGGTCGGCGCGATCCTTGGTCAGCGCCAGGCAAATCAGGCCGCGGCCGTGGCGGGCCATGAAGTTGATCGCGTCGGGGGTCGCCATCTGGCCGGGGATGATGAGGTCGCCCTCGTTCTCGCGCGATTCGTCATCGACGAGGATGAACATGCGCCCGTTGCGCGCCTCGTCGATGATCCCCTCGGTGCCGACCAGCGCCTCGGCGGTGCCGCGCTGGATCAGCTTTTCGAGGCGGGTCAGCGTGTCGGCGGTGGGATTCCACTCGTCGGAGCCGAGCTTTCTCAATGAGTTGGGGTGAAGCCCGGCGGCGCGGGCGAGGCCGGCGCGGCTGACCTCGCCGGTGGCGATGATCGCCTCGAGCCGCTCGATCAGGGTCGTGCTCATGGCCGTCCAATATCACATTGCGATGTGATGAAAAGGAGGAACAGATGTGTTCCTATTGTGCGCGAGCCGCGAGCATCCGGTCGATGTAGCGCGCGAGCACGTCGACTTCGACATTCAATTGTCGTCCGGCGGCAATTTGGCCGAACGTCGTTTCTTTGGCGGTGTGCGGGATCAGGTTGATCGAGAACCGCGCCGATTCGGGCGCGTCTTCGACAGTGTTGACGGTCAGCGACACCCCGTCGAGCGCGATCGAGCCTTTCTGGGCGATCATCGGCGCGAGATTTCGGGGCACCTCAACGGTAATCCGCACCGAATCGCCCTCCGGCGCCGCCTCGACGACATTGCCGACAGCATCGACGTGACCGGTGACAATATGGCCGCCGAGCTCGTCGCCCATGCGGAGGGACCGCTCGAGGTTGAGCGTGGCGCCTTCGCGCCACAATCCCGCGGCGGTGCGCGAGACGGTTTCGGCCGACAAATCGACCGCAAACCAATCCTCGCCCTTGTCGACCACGGTCAGGCACACGCCCGAGCAAGCGATCGACGCGCCAAGGTCGATCGTCGCCGTTTCGTAGCCGGTCGCGATGACAACACGGAGATCGCCGCGCTGCTCGGCCTTGCGGACGGTGCCGACGTCGGTGACGATCCCGGTGAACATGGCCGCCGCCTAGCTGTCGCGCGCGCGCTCGTAAACTTCGAGGCGATCGACCCCGAGGCGCTGCTCGTCGACCAGCCGCCAGCGGCCGTGCGCATCGGCGATCGCGTCGAGACCGACATAGCCGAAGCTCGACTTGCCCTCGCCGACGATGATCGGGGCGCGGTAGATCAGGATACGGTCGACCAGGTCGTCGCTGAGGAACGCCGTCGCGGTCGCCGAGCCACCCTCGACCAACAGGTCGTTGACGTCATGAAGCCGACAGACATCCCGCGGATTTTTCAGGATTTCCCAGCCGTCGACGGCCTCGCCGCGCGTCAGGAGCGCGCGGCGCGGGGAAGCGGATTCGAGGCCCGGAAGCCGGACGTCGAGCCGCGGCTGGTCCGCCATGTAGGTGCCGCGCCCGACGAGGATCATGTCGCTGTGCGCGCGCTCGACGTGGACGTGGCGGCGCGCATCCTCGCCGGTGATCCACTTCGATTCGCCCGAGGGCAAGGCGATCTTGCCGTCGATCGACAAAGCGAGCTTGAGCGTGATTCGCGGACGGCCGAGCGCAAGCCGCGTCAGCCAGCCGGCGAGTGAGCGCTTCGCGGCCTCGCGCTCGACCCCGAGCGAAACTTCGATTCCCGCTGCGCGCAGGCGGCGAATGCCCCGCCCAGCAGTGCGCGGATCGGGGTCTTTGACACCGATGACGATGCGCGCGGGCTTTGCGCCAAGCAGCAGGTCGGTGCAGGCCGGCCCGCGCTCGCTGTCATGGGCGCAAGGTTCGAGCGTCACATAAACCGTCGCGCCTTTCGCCCGCTTGCCGGCCTGGGTCAGCGCGACTTGCTCGGCATGGGGCCGCCCGCCGGGCGCGGTCGCGCCCTTTCCGACGAGCTTGCCGCCCGGCGACACGATGACGCAGCCGACATTGGGGTTGGGCGCCGAACGGCCGCGCGCAGATTCGCCGAGGGCGATGGCTTTGGCCATCCACTCGCGGTCGTCAGTCAATCCCGAGCTGCTTCTCGAGTTTCTTGAACTGCCGCTGCTTCTCCTTCTGCGCGGCTTCCTTCTTCGCCTGGTCCTTCTTCTGGTCGGCGATGATGTCGGCGTCGGTGCGGTTCGCCGGATAGAGCTCGACCTCGACGATTTGCGCCGGCGGGGCGGTGCCGATGTTCGCGTCGACCAGGAACTCGATGACGATGATCGCGGTGACGAGCACAGCGAGCGCGCCGCCGATCAGCTGCTCTCGGCTGCGCTGACGCATGAACGCGGCCAGGTCTTTGAGCGCCTCGCGCGGGCTCGACGGCTGGGGGAACCAGGACATGACCGCAAGATAAGGCTCGCGGCCGGGCTTCGCCAGCCGTCAGCCGTCGAGCTGGAACCTGAGCGTGATCACCGTCGTGGAGGCGACCGCGCGGCCATCGTCGCTGGCCGGCTTGAAGCGCCAGTGGGCGAGCAGGTGGCGGCGCGCGGCGGCGAGGAAGACGGCATCGGCGCGGCCGACCGGCTCGACGGCAACGACACGGCCATGCTCGTCGATGGTCAGCCGGAGCTTCAGCGTCGCTTCTTCCTCCGCGAGCAGCTTCGCCTGGGGATAGGGCGGCCGCAGCTCGGACGGCGGCGTGAGGAGCTGCGCCCCGAGATGGACTGGCGGCAGAGGCCGCGTGGTGGGTTGCGGCATCGGATCGACGCTTGGCCCGGTGATCGGCCCCGGGTCGGGCAGAGTCGGAACCGTCGACAGGCCCGGGTCCTGCGAAGGCAGTGGCACGCTTGGGTCAGTCGCCGTGGGACCGAGCTGCGGCCGCGGCGCCGGGTTGGGAACCGGGATCGGAGGCGGCGGCTCCACGGGATGGATTGGAATCAAGGTGATGGGCGGCTCTCGCAGGAGTTTCTGCGGCAGGTCCATCTTCGCGCTCATCACGACGGCGACCAGCGCGACATGGCCGGCGATGATCGCAAGCATCGCATTGGGGCTGGAGCGGCGCTCGGCGGTGCGCGGGGCGCTGGCGGCGTAGGCGAGCATATAACCCTCCTTCACTCAAACTCGATGAAAGGAATGTTACATCATTACATTTGTTCCGCAATAGGGAATTTGAGGTGAGCCGCGCGAAGTTTGGATCAGCGCTTGGCGGCGGCGACCAGGCGCTCGATCGCGCGCTCTTTCCCCATCGCTGAGAGCAGCCCCGCCATCTCGGGCCCGCTGTCGCGCCCGGTGAGCGCGAGGCGCAGCGGGTGGAACAGGTCGCGGCCCTTCTTGCCGGTCGACGCCTTGACCGCCTCGGTCAGCGCTTTCCACGGCTCGCCGGCCCAGTCGATCTTTTCGGAGGCCGCGGCCGCATCCTTCACCGTCAGCCGCTCGTCATGGCCGAGCTCGGGCGGCTCGATCTCGCCGTGGAGGACTTCGAACCAGCCTGCGAAATCGGACAAATGGCCAAGGTTGGGGCGCAGCAGCAGCCAGTCCTCCTCGGTCGCGCCGGCCGGCAGCCGGCCCTTCACCGCCGCATAGTCGAGCTTGTGGAGCAGCCGCGCGTTGATCAGCTCGACCTCGCGCGGATCGAAATGCGCCGGCGCCCGGCCGAAGGTCGAGAAATCGAAGTCGGCGGCGAGCTCCTCGAGGCTGGCGACCGGCTCGACCGGCTGTGACGTGCCGATCCGCGCGAGCACCGACAGCAGCGCCATTGGCTCGACGTCTTCCTCGCGCAGATGCTCGGCGCCGTAAGAGCCAAGGCGCTTCGACAGCTTGCCTTCGGCCGCGACCAGCAAAGCCTCGTGCGCGAAGGTTGGCGGCTTTGCGCCCAAAGCCTCGAACATCTGGGTCTGCGCGGCGCTGTTCGAGACATGGTCCTCGCCGCGCACGACATGGGTGACGCCGAGGTCGGCGTCGTCGATCACGCTCGGCAGCAGATAGAGCCAGCTGCCGTCCTCGCGGCGGACGACCGGGTCGCTGAGCAGCTTCGGGTCGAAGCGCTGCTCGCCGCGGATGAGGTCGGTAAAAACGATCGGCGCATCATGGTCGAGCCTGAAGCGCCAGTGCGGCGCGCGGCCCTCCGGCGGCTCGCCGGGATCTCTGCGCTCGTACACCGGCGGCAGGCCGCGCCCGAGAAGGACTTTACGGCGCAACTCCAGCTCCTCGGGAGTCTCGTAACAGGCATAAACCCGGCCCGATTCCTTCAGCCGCTGAAACTCGCGCTCATAAAGGTCGAACCGTTCGGACTGACGCACCATCCTGTCGGGACTGAGCCCGAGCCAGTCGAGGTCGTCGCGGATCGCTTCGTCGAATTCGCGTGTCGACCTTTCGCGATCGGTGTCGTCGATGCGGAGGAGAAATTCCCCGCCATTCTTCCGCGCGAACAGGAAGTTATGCAGCGCCGTGCGGATATTGCCCACGTGCAGCCGGCCCGTCGGCGACGGGGCGAAGCGGGTGACGACTGTCATTTGGGCCCGGTGTGGAAGAAATTGCTGATCGGATAGCGCCGGTCGCGGCCGAAATTGCGGCTGCCGATCTTGACGCCCGGCGGCGCCTGGCGGCGCTTGTACTCGGCCTTCAAGAGCTTGGATTCGATGTCGGCAACGAGCGCCACGTCCTCGCCGGTCGCGCCGGCGACCTCCTTCACGCTCATTTCCTTATCGACCAGGCCTTCGAGGATGCGGTCCAGCACCGAATAAGGCGGCAGGCTGTCCTCGTCCTTCTGACCCGGCCGAAGCTCCGCGGACGGCGGCTTGGTGATGACCCGCGCCGGCATCACCGGGCCGTCGGGCCCAAGTCCGCGCTCGGGCTTGTTGGCGTTGCGCCAGCGCGACAGCGCGAAGACGGTCGTCTTGTAGGCGTCCTTCAGCACCGAATAGCCGCCGGCCATGTCGCCGTAGAGCGTCGCATAGCCGACGCTCATCTCGCTCTTGTTGCCGGTGGTCAGCAGCATCTGCCCGCCCGAGTTGGAGAGCGCCATCAGCGCGACCATGCGAAGCCGTGCCTGGACGTTCTCGGCGGCGAGGCCAGTCAGCTGTGGAAGCATCTCGTCGACGCCGTCGACGCCCGGAGCGATCGAGACGACGTCATGACGGCACCCGAGCAGCCGGGCGCACTCGCGGGCGTCCTCTAGGCTCTCCTCGCTCGTGTACTTCGACGGGAGCATCACGCCCGTGAC
>Ga0207706_10004891_pt1 | contig 12531 bp, 10 predicted proteins | sample KBSC53metaG_FD_184318 | JGI IMG/M metagenome (GOLD analysis project Ga0207706, IMG submission 184318) | Corn rhizosphere microbial communities from Kellogg Biological Station, Michigan, USA - KBS C5-3 metaG (SPAdes) (version 2) | ecosystem: Host-associated > Plants > Roots > Rhizosphere > Soil ... | reverse complement strand
AGGGCCATTGTAATCATCGCCGTGGCTTAGGTAAAGATAATCGAGAATATTTATGAACAGACTAACCTTAGTAACCAAATTACAAAAGAGAAGACAGACCTTATTACCTTATTTAGCTTTCGGGTATTTTTTATAAGGTAATAAGGTCTTTTGTTTTTTTATTCTTGTTGCCACTAAGGTAATGCCAAGGGCATCCCTTTGGAATAAGGTGGTGTAATCTTTGATTCAGAACTCAATCACCTTTTTACTTCAACATCTTAATCTTACTTTTTATTTTTCTTTTTGTATTTAAACTTATGGGCAATGATCTTAAGCAGGTATTCTTTTTTATCGCTGTTGTATTCCCAAAACATGGCGCCGGCTAGATGATGTTGTTTTACATAATTGCATTTTTCTTCCACTGACCGCTCGTCGTCATAGGAGATAAAAACATTGGTTTCCGGGTTAAAAAGATAAGGAGCCATGGCAGCAGTATCCCAATATTGCTTATAACCATTTTTGTCAATTACACTGTCCTTTAAATAAGTAAACCCACCACCGCGTGCAGGTTTTAGTGCCTTCCTGTATAAACCATTATTATCGCCCGATTCCATTTGCCATCCCTTTCCATAAAAAGCGATGCCCATCACAATTTTGGAAGCCGGCACACCCGCAGCCAAAAATTCCTGTACGGCCCGGTGAGTAGAATATTGACTGGTATCCTTTGAAGAGGTGTAGAGGTTGGTATGATGACCAGAGATCGTATCAGATCCATCGGCATAATCGTAGCTCATGATATTTATGAAATCCGTGTATTGTTGCAGCTCTCCCATTTCTGTGTGATCAATGTAAGCCTGCCATCCGCCAACAGCTGTTGTCACAAAATATTTTGAACGGGTGATCTGATTGAGACTATCAAGCGAATGTCTCAGGTCCCGGAAAAGAAAAGTATAGTTTTTTTTATCTTCCGGGCGATACACATTGCTGTCACCCATCATGGCCGGGTATTCCCAATCTATATCAATTCCATCTAAATTATATTTTGAAACAATGGCCACAGCACTCGTCACAAAATTTTGCCGCGAAGTATCAGAAAGTACTGCGTCAGAAAAGTTTTTACTCCATGTCCACCCGCCAATGGAGATCAGTATTTTTAGGTCAGGATTTATATTTTTTAATTCACTTAATCTTTGGAGATTGATCGTATCGGTCGCTTCATGGTGCAACCATGCCCGGTTATCTTTTATGTCAATAAAAGCATAGTTGATATGCGACAGTCGCCATACATCGATCGAGTCTGTATTGATCAATCCTCTGAATCCACCGACATAAGCAATGATAACAGGCTTGGGTTTCGGTTTGCCAAAATGCGGTGACAGTATCACAGTTGCGCTGCAAAACAAAAAGCTTATATTGTAAACGATCTTTTTCATTTCATTCAATTTTTTGATAAGCGTTTTTGCATGAAGTCCAATGTCAATTTACACCTATTTTTATATTAATTCCCCATTGACCTGATATGCGATACAACCAGCTGAGTAATGAAAGAATTCTATCCATTGACGCTTTTCGGGGCATTACCATCCTGGTAATGATATTTGTCAACGAACTTGCCGGTGTCCACGATATTCCGCAATGGATGAAACACATGCCAAGGGACGCAGACGCCATGAGTTTTGTTGATGTCGTTTTCCCTGGTTTTTTATTTATTGTAGGCATGTCAATTCCTTTTGCGATTAATCATCGCCTCGAAAAAGGGGCAAGTTTTATTCGATTACAGCAACATATTCTTTTTCGAACTCTTGGTTTATTGGTCCTGGGTTTTTTTATGGTGAATGCCGAAGGAGGTTATGACGAAAAAGCAATGGGCATTTCCATCAATCTATGGTCAATTTTATTTTTTGCTGCTGTGTTATTGATATGGAAAGTCTACCGGACATCAAATAAGATCCTTGTTTACACTTTAAGAACGATTGGCTTTATGATATTGATCATTCTTGCTTTTATTTATCGCGGACAAAATGGCGAGCATATTACACCACGTTGGTGGGGCATTTTGGGATTGATCGGGTGGGCCTATTTGTATTCCTGTATTTTTTATCAATTATTTTCCGGCAATAAATACCTGCTCGCACTCATGATCGCAGTATGTGTGACATTTTATGCGATAGGTATCATGCCCGGGGTTGAGCATTCTGGTTGGTGGAGCTGGATCCGTGCGCGAAAGGGAGATGCGGCACATACATCAATCGTGCTATGCGGTATAATAGTGACTTTGCTTTTTTTTGATAATGCAAAGCCAGTCGCCGGCAAGATTCGTTTCTTAAACGCTATCGCTTTTACAGTGATTTTATTTATAGCAGGCTATTTCTTGCGACCTTATTTTAAGATATCAAAAATTTATGCTACGCCAACCTGGTGTTTATATAGCGCTGCATTCTGCACCCTTATATTTTCGTTTTTGTACTGGCTGATCGACAAGAAAAGGATTCAGGGATGGACAAATTTTTTCAAACCCGCAGCATCAAACCCTTTGCTTACTTATATTATCCCTGACATCATTTATTATGCGACAGCATTGCTGGGAATTGTGATCGTACCATATTTTCTCAGGTCAGGATGGCCAGGAATATTATGGTCGGCATTTTTTGCCGTCGCCGTAATGGGTATTGTTATTTTATTGAACAAAATGAAATTGAAATTACAGGTGTAGATTAAAAAATCATCCGTTTGTTAAACCTTCGCGTCCTTTTTGATCCCCTGTGCGCTTTGTGACCATTTTTTTATTGAAGAAGGAAGGGTTATGAAGTGCGCGAAGAATCTACAAAGGTCACTACGCATTTAAATAAACTAAAAACTGCTTGTCATGAAATCTTCTTCACGTCGTAAATTTTTGCAGCACTCAGTAAGTGGATTAGGTGTATTAGCGATGCCTGCCGGGTTACAGGCGGCAACCAACAGGCCATTCAAGAAAATGAAAGTTGTTTGCGTAGGCGGTCATCCCGATGATCCTGAGAGTATATGTGGAGGCACACTGGCGAAGTTTGCGGCAGCGGGCCATGATGTTACTATCATTTATCTCACAAGGGGTGAAGCCGGTATTGAAGGCAAGTCGCATGATGAGGCAGCGGATATAAGAAGCAAAGAAGCTGTTGCAGCCTCAAAGATCCTGAATGCAAAGCCGGTTTTTGCCGGGCAAATAGATGGTGATACAATAGTGAGCAATGAATGGGTGATGAAGATGCAGCAATTGTTAGTAACGGAAAAACCTGATATTGTATTTACACACTGGCCCATTGATACACACAAGGATCACCAGGCAGCCAGCCTTCTCACTATCCAGGCCTGGGTAAGGTCAGCCAATAAATTTGATCTTTATTTCTGTGAGGCTTGCCCCGGTTCGCAAACCCTGGGCTTCCATCCCGATTGTTACATTGATATTACCGAAACACAGGAACAGAAACGTAAGGCCATTTACTGCCATACCAGCCAGGATCCTGCAAGCATTTATGATTGTGGCCATGCTTCTTCAGAAGATTTTCGCGGAAGAGAACTGGGTGTAAAAGCCGCTGAAGCATTTGTACACATGACCGGCAAGAAAAAAGGAAATCTAATTCCTGAGATCGGGGTGTAAAAATTTTCAAGCAACGGGGCAAAGTAGCGCAAAGAAAAAAATAGATGCTACATACCGATTCTTCCCAGAGTTACTGGGCTTTAAATCCCAATGCTTTTATATAACCTTCATTCAAATAACAGTTGCTGAAACGGCAATTCAGTAGAAAATCTGATAAGGCTTTTTTTACTGCTTCCATATCACGGGGTCTGTACTGTTGAATATTTTTAAAACTTTCCCTGGCTGTATCGGCATAAGCAGCTATGATACCATAAGCTTCCGGTTGTTTGAAGCTGACCATGCAGCGGCTGTTATCCATTTTCTTGTATGGCCAGAAATGCCAGCCGATGTTGCTGCTATCGAGCATTTGGCGAAAACTGGTTATCCATTCATCTGTATTTTCTCCTGTTTCACCACAGTATATCGGGACGTTGTAGCGGTTTCCAAAATCAATATAGGGTTGTACGACTTTCCGTGTCGGTGCCGTCCAGTATTTATGAAAAGTGTAAACAAGATTGTTGTCAAATGGTTCCCCGAATACATCGAAATTGGAATCCCATTGCGCTCCACCGAGAAAAATGATGTGTTTTTTATCTACTGTTCTGACCGCTGCAGTGATCTTTTTATACAGGGGCTCCAGCCTGGGATTGAAAAATGCCGTATCAAAAAATGGAGGAATGGGTTCATTCAACAGGTCATAACCCATGATCGTTGGTTCATTAGCATAGTGTGCTGCTATCTGTTTCCAGATGTTTACAGTGAGTGCCTGTGCTTCTTCACTTTCAAACAGGAATGGATAACCATAGCTGTCGTCGATATTATCACCCGTTTGACCTGCAGGTGCGCAATGCATGTCAAGCATTACATAGATATTTTCCTTTTTACACCATTTCACCAGTGAATCCATAATGGTAAAAGCTCTTTTGCTGCCACTGCCACCCAGATAATTTTCACCGGTAAATAGCCTGTAATTAAAAGGCAGGCGGATCGAATTCACTCCTGCCATTTTTAAAAAATGAATATCGGCCTGGGTAATATAATTCTTTACATATTGCTGCCAGAATTTTTCGGTTTCATAGGGACCGATAAGTTCTGTAAGTGTTTCATTGATCAGGCGCGGAGAAGTTGCTTTTTTATAATGAAACATATAACCTTCAGGTACCAGCCAGTTGCCAAGATTGGTGCCTTTAATGACGAAAGGTTTTCCATCCGCAGTAACGATCTCTTTTCCTTTAGTGTGAAGAAAGGATTGTGCCGCTAAATTTACTGTTAGCAAAATGATAAACACCAACAGAGCTGTATTTTTCATGAAAACCATTTTTTTAATCGCAAGATAATAATAGCATGAATATCGCTGTACATAAAAATTAAATCCGAAATTCACTGCCCTAAAATTTTGATAATTGAAATTATTTCCGTCATCGGCTTCTATACAACTTGAATTTGATAAAGTAAGATCATTGTTGCTTGAGCATTGCGAAACTGAATATGCAAAGGAAAAAACAAACGGTTTACTTATCCATACGACCGGGGAACTGATCGAAACTGAACTAAAACAGAGCTACGAGTACAAGCAATTGTTGCAGTCGGGCATTTACTTTCCCAATGATCATTTGCTGAATCTTTCAAGGGAATTGAAATTATTGGGCATTCCGGGAGCGGTGCTCAGCGGCGAACAATTTATCGAGTTAAGACGGCTGGCAGAAAGCATGGAAAAGATTTTTCGCTGGTTTGACAGAGAGAGAAAGATGGCTTATGAAGGCCTGGCAAAATTGATAGAGACCACTCATTATGATAAAGCGATCATCAACAAGATCGCTGAAATAGTGGATGAACAGGGGCAGGTGAAAGACAATGCGTCGAACGAGCTTCGCAGTATCAGGATGAATTTGTACAGAAAAAGAAATGAGCTGCGAAGAATTTTTGAGCGTATTGTTTCAAAGCTGAATAAGCAAGGCTACCTGGCGGAGATAGAAGAGAGTTTTATGAATGGCAGAAGGGTAGTGGCCGCGTTTGCTGAACAAAAAAGGATGGTGAAGGGAATTCTGCACGGGGAAAGTGATACGCGACGGACAGTTTTTATTGAACCGGAAGAAACGATTGGTTTGAATAACGAAGTTTTTTCACTGGAAATTGAGGAAAGAAAAGAAGTTTACAGGATACTAAGGGAATTGACCAAAGATCTTTCAAAATATGAACCCCTGCTTTCTGCCTGGCATGCCATTATTGGCGAATATGATTTTATCCGTGGTAAGGCAAAGCTTGCCATAGACATGAGGGGTGAGTACCCCTTGCTGACGGATAAGTCGCACGTTCAACTGGTAGAAGCTTATCATCCATTGCTTTTTCTTTACAATAAGAGATTAAACAAAGCAACCATTCCTGTTACGATCACACTTGACGAAACGAACAGGATACTGGTGATCAGTGGTCCGAATGCCGGGGGAAAAACCGTTACCATGAAGACAGTTGGTCTTTTGCAGATGATGGTACAGGCAGGATTGCTTGTACCTGTACATCCCTCTTCGGAATTCGGAATTTTTAAACAATTGATGATCCATATTGGCGACACCCAAAGTTTAGAATTTGAGCTGAGCACCTACAGTAGTCATTTGCTGAACATGAAATATTTTATGGAGAGTGCCAATGGCCGCACATTGTTTTTTATTGATGAACTGGGAAGTGGCAGTGATCCAAACCTCGGGGGTGCATTTGCCGAGGTGATCTTAGAAGAACTGGCAAAAAAACATGCTTATGGAATTGTAACCACGCACTACCTGAACCTGAAAGTGATGGCCAATAAAACACCCGGTATTGTTAATGGAGCGATGGCTTTTGATGAAAAAAATTTATTGCCTTTATATAAGTTGATCGTCGGAAAACCGGGAAGCTCTTATACCTTTTCGATCGCTGAGAGAATTGGGCTGGACAAGGACCTGATTCAACGGGCAAGATCATTGGTGGATGAAGAACATTTTCAACTGGATAAATTATTGAACAGGGCAGAGCAGGATATTCATGATCTTCAAAAGCGGGAAAAGGAATTGCAGGTATTGCTTCGGGAAAATGAAAAGCTTAAAAAAGAAATGCAGCAGGTGTTGGACAAGGAAAAACATCAGCAGCAGGTAGAAATGTTGAAACAGCAGAATAGAATTACAGAAGAAAGGATCGCCTACCTGAAAGATATGGAGCGAAAATTAAAACAGATATTGATTGAATGGAAAAAAGAAGAAGATAAAAATAAAGTGATAAAACAAATGCAGGCATTGTTGTTCAGGAAGGACGAGCAAAGAGTAGTCAATAAAATGCAGAAAAAAGTCGAATCAAAATTTGAGCAAGTAGGCGGAGAAATAAAAGCCGGCGACAGGGTCATGATGAAAAGAAATCACCAGGTTGGTAAGGTGATGGAATTACGAGGTAAAAGGGCGGTGGTACAAATAGGATTGTTACCTATGCAGGTGGAGTTAAAAGATCTTATAGTTGTAAAAGAAAAAGAAAAGGATACATGAGCCACGCCGGTGGTATAGTTCTTGTTTAAGTTTGGCAAATCCCGATCTATGAAAAATACTTTACTCACAGCAGTATATGTCATACTCGCGATGTCCCTTATTTATGTTTCACTTTTTTTTATCGCCTGCAAGAAAAAAGAAATTTCAAATTCAGAACACCAGGCAACTTCATGTCCGGCAACAAAAGCTGGCGTGGAAAATACCGAGATCTTTCCTGCAGACAATCCGTGGAATAAAGATATCTCACATGATGCGGTTGATCCTTACAGCAACCAGATCATTGCGAACTTTTCCGGAAGTCCTGTAAAAACGGATTTCGGAAGTGGTGAATGGGATGGAGCACCCATTGGAATTCCTTATGTTGCTGTTTGTGGAAGTCAACAAAAGATCGCGGTAAATTTTACAGATTATGGTGATGAGAGCGATGCCGGACCGTATGCTATTCCATTGAATGCACCTATTGAGGGAAACGGAAGCGGAGATTCTCATGTCATTTCCGTGGACGAAGAAAATGGGATACTGTATGAATTATTCAATGCTCACGTCAACGGCGATCATTGGGATGCTTCTTCCGGCGCAATTTTCAATCTTAAGTCAGATGAGTTGCGCCCCGAAACCTGGACATCTGCTGATGCTGCAGGTTTGCCGATCTTTCCCGGTTTAGTGAGGTATGATGAAATTAAAAAAGGCGAAATTGATCATGCCATTCGTTTTACTTTGACGAGTTCAAACGTAAAGCCTGCTTATATTTATCCCGCACGTCATAAAGTAAGTAGCGGAGGGGGACAATACTCTTTGCCATTTGGAGGAAGAATAAGATTGAAAGCGGGTTTTGATATCAGTTCCTATTCCGCCGCTAACCAGGTTATTTTAAAAGCCATGAAAAAGTATGGATTGATCCTCGCCGACATCGGCAGCAATATGTATATCAGTGGCGCTCCCGATGAACGCTGGAACAATGATGAACTCCGTGAATTATTGCAGGTAAAAGCCTCTGATTTTGAAGTTGTGAAATTTAATAATTGACAAATCTAGGTTGAAGCGAATATCACCTCAACTGTTATAAAATTGAATTTTTAACCCTTACAAAAAATAAGGAAAAGCCCTTATTGAAATAGTGGAACGATAATATTGCTGAGATAGAAAATATTTTTACATTAGAATTAAACGTTTGCTTGAAAATCAAAACTCTCCCTCCTCTTCTTTTAGTCTCATTTGTTATTGCAACTGTTGCTGCTTCTTTCCAATGCCGCAAGCATAAAGACGAACCCTCAAAAGAACTGCCGCCCATAACACAGGAAGGCAAAAATACTTTTGGGTGTAAGATAAATGGAGAAGTTTGGGTTCCCTATTACAGTTGCAACGGGATGTCAGCAAATCCTTGCGGGGAAATAGCTGCTGACGTACATCAAATAAACCCGAATACCCCTCAACTTGTTTCTTTGAACATTGCGATTGAGCAAAAAATAGAAGATAATTCAATCACCGGATTTTCGATTCACACAGAGACAAATCAGGGAATTTCTTCTATTGGAAATAAAATTGACTCTCTAACCGTTTACTTTGTAAAACCTGTAGCACAACTTTATTATAATTACAATTATTACAGTAAGGCTGAAAAATTTGAAATAACCAAGCTGGATACAGCTCAAAAGATAATTTCTGGCATTTTTGAACTGACCTTATACAAATCGCCGTCAGACTCGGTTAAGATCACTGATGGACGCTTCGATTTGAAATTTCAGGTTTGTAAATGTTCTAACTGATAAACTTTTAATCTTAAGCTACAACGCTCTCAATCCACCCTGGCTATCTGGTATAGTGAATATAATCATTGAGGTGATTGATCGTTTCCTGCTGCAAAAGGATGGTTTGTTTAACTACATCGCTGATCGATATGATTCCAATAAGCTGCTCGTTTTCAAAAACCGGGAGATAACGGATGTTCTTGTCCGTCATTAATTGCATACAATGCTCTATTGTATCACCGGGTTTTAGCGATGGCAGATCGGTGCTCATGATCTCAGCCACCCTGGTATCGTGTGAATTTTTCCCTCTCAGGATCACCTTACGTGAATAATCCCTTTCGGTCATAATGCCCAGGTATTCGCCCCCATGCATGATGAGCACAGAGCCAATATTTTTTTCCGCCATAATTTGAAGGGCGTCAATGACGGGGGTATCAGGGGGTACAGCGATCGCTGAGATACCCTTCCGGGCGATAATATCGGAGACATGATTCATGGCAAGGCAATTTGTTTCGTTGTTAATTTAAGAAAAGATAGACCACTGGCAAAAAACATTTTTTATTGCTATCTTGTACACCTGTTCATGGATCAGAAACCCGCAACTATCAAGGAGATTGCCAAGCGATTAGAGGTATCGGTCTCAACGGTATCAAGGGCTCTGCATAACCACCCGAGCATAGGGCTACGCACAAAATTGCAGGTCAGGAAACTGGCTGCAGAACTTCATTATGAACCCAACCAGGCAGCTATTTCATTCAAAAAAGGTAAAACATTTACCATTGGCGTCATTCTCCCTAACCTGGGTGAAGAATTTTTTTCGATGGCCATTGATAGTATCGAAGACACTGCGTCAAAGAATAACTATACCGTGTTGATCGGCCAATCGCGTGATGACTCAGAAAGAGAAAAGAAGATCATTGAATCAATGCGCAAGCACAGGGTGGATGGTATCTTAATTTCCATTTCAAAAAACACTGCCAACTTTGAACAATTTGATGAGCTGAAAAAATATAAGATCCCTGTTGTTTTTTTTGATCGAGTACCGGATGGGGGTGATTTTTATAAAGTGTCCTGCACTCTTAAGCAGAGTTCCATTGACATGACGGACTGGTTGATCAATGAAGGGCATAAACGAATTGGATTTATCAAAGGGCCGGGCAGTATGCCTTCGTCGGATGAACGTTTACAGGGATATATCCAGGGGCTGGCCAAAAATAATATCAAAGTAGATAAGAATTTGATCGTAGAGACAGATCTTACCAAATCACAGAATGAAAGTGCGATCAAAAAACTACTTACGTTAAAAGAGGTGCCTTCTGCGGTGATCACCTTTAATGACTATGTAGCCCTTGATGCGATGAAGTTTACAAAAAACGAAGGTTATAAGATCAATAGAGATATTTATTTCGCAAGCTATGCAAACCTTCCTGTCACTAATTATCTTGATGATCCTCCTATTGCTTCCGTTGAACAGTTCCCGCATCAGCAGGCGGAAAAAGCAACTAAAATCTTATTTGACCTGATTGAATCAAAAGATTCGATTCCGCCTGTTGACAATAAAATTGTATTAGAGGGAAAATTAGTGTTGCATCAGAAAAAGAAATAATCGTTGATTATCCAGGATCAAAGGAGCCAATAAGGCGAAGCCCGCTTACAAATCATGAAAGGCGACATGAATTACAAATTAACTTTAAGTCAGCAGATCGACGCAAAGTATGGAGCAGGACTATCAGTCATGATTTTATTTCAGATTCGATTTGAACAGCATTCAACAAAGATTCATAGGTCTCGTCGCAAGTTAAAATGGGTGATTTGTTTAAAAAGAATGTGATAACATGGTTTTGTCCTTTGTGAAATGATCTTTTTTATCAGTTTTTATTATTGCTTATTCTGCACCAATGGCTTGATTCGCGTACCAATCAACTCAATGGCTTGCATTAATTTTTCATGCGGCACCTCGGCAGTATCCATTTGGAAAGTAAGCCTGGTAATACCGCCCAGTGCATTAGCATGACGTAAAATCTTTGCCGCTACTTCGTCAACGCCGCCAACAAGCAACGCTCCTTCTGGTCCTATCTGAGCTTCGAACCTGTTTCTTGTCATGGGAGGCCAGCCACGTTCTTTGCCAACTTTGGTCATAGCCTCAGCATAACCCGGATAAAATTCATCCAATGCCTGTTGGGTTGTGTTTGCCACATAGCCTAACGAATGCATTCCTACTTTCAATTGGTCGGGACGATGTCCCGCTTTTTTTCCTGCCTCGCGGTAAAGATCTACCAATGGGCGAAAGCGATGCGTTTCACCGCCTATGATAGCGACCATGAGTGGTAGCCCGAGGGTACCGGCCCGAATGAACGATTCTGGTGTACCACCTACGCCCAACCAGATAGGTATCGGATCTTGCAATGGTCTTGGATATACAGGCAGGTTCTTAAGGGCAGGACGGAATTTACCTGACCAGGTAATAAACTCGTTCTCACGAATTTTAAGCAGGAGGTCAAGCTTTTCAGCAAATAGATCATCATAGTCCTGCAGGTCATAACCAAACAGCGGAAAAGCTTCTATGGAAGAACCACGCCCAACCACCATTTCTGCCCGTCCCCGGGAGATCAGGTCGAGTGTTGCAAAACTTTGAAACACTCTTACCGGGTCGGCTGCACTAAGCACCATAACCGCACTTGTAAGCCGGATACGTTTTGTCCGGGCAGCGGCCGCCGCCAAAATAAGGGTCGGCGCAGAATCAAGAAAACCCTTCCGATGATGCTCTCCAATTCCAAATACATCGAGACCCATCTTGTCCGCATATACTATTCTGTCAAGCAATTGTGCCATTGCCTCGACATCATTTATCGATTTGCTGTTATTGGCACTAAACATGGCCGCGAAACTATCTACACCAATTTCCATATTATATGTATAAAGTATGTTCTTGCCTTTGTCGTTCAACTGAGGCATTGACCGAACAAAGATTAGTTGTCAATAATAAAAGTCACGACAAAATTATTTCAAGTTCAAGTTACCTCGTTTAAGATTGTTCTGTCAATGCACTCACAGCTGATCCAAACATCGTCGCTTACCAAACCCTACCTGTGTCCAAGGCCGTGTTTCAATTCAATCCCCAATCTTTGCGCTTTATTTCCGTTGATATTGAAAACTGCTTTATGATTTCCCCAGGGATCTTTTACAGCTCCGCCAAAATCAACACCTGGTTTGATTTGCTTTCTAATTCCTTTAATTGCGAGCTCGCTATACAATTTATAGCAATCAGGCCACAGGATCACCGGCTACAATTGAGGAGAGTATGAAGGTGCACCAATGGAAAAGATGAAACAATGATAAATGGCAAAAAAAACTATTGATAAATATCAATGAAGGCAGCGGGCAACAAACTAAGACCGGCTGAGCTTAGACGGAATGATTCCTGACAAGGGGAAGATGAATGGTTGCTTTAAGTTTGTGCAACGCGGTATACGGCGACCGAAGATTGAAAGGGTTTTTGTCAAGGCATCTAAAGATAAGTTGTAGTGGACCTTGTCCGCCGAGGTCGCCCGAAACGATGACAGCATCTTTAAACAAGGAAGGTCGCCTACGCTAAAGCTTCGGCGACCGAAGGCGGAAAGAGAGGGATTCGAACCCTCGGTACAGTTGCCCGTACAACGGTTTTCGAGACCGTCCCATTCGA
>Ga0207706_10004890_pt1 | contig 12532 bp, 10 predicted proteins | sample KBSC53metaG_FD_184318 | JGI IMG/M metagenome (GOLD analysis project Ga0207706, IMG submission 184318) | Corn rhizosphere microbial communities from Kellogg Biological Station, Michigan, USA - KBS C5-3 metaG (SPAdes) (version 2) | ecosystem: Host-associated > Plants > Roots > Rhizosphere > Soil ... | reverse complement strand
GGCTTCTCGATGCCGATCTTCTGGTGGGGCCTGCTGCTGATCATGTTCTTCTCGGTCGGCATGCGGAGCTGGGCGCCGGAGTTCGCGCTGCCCGTCTCGGGCCGCATGGCGCTCGAATTCGACATCGCGCCGCGCACCGGCTTCATGCTGATCGACGCCTGGCTGTCGACCGACGAAGGCGCGTTCAAGTCCGCCGTGTCGCACCTGGTGCTGCCTTCCATCGTGCTGGGCACCGTGCCGCTGGCGGTCATAGCGCGCATGACGCGCTCGTCGATGCTCGAGGTGCTGCGCGAGGACTACATGCGCACGGCCCGCGCCAAGGGCCTGGCACCTTCGCGCATCGTGTTCGTGCATGCGCTGCGCAATGCGCTGGTGCCGGTGGTCACCGTGATCGGCCTGCTGGTCGGCACGCTGCTCGGCGGCGCGGTGCTCACCGAGACCATCTTCTCCTGGCCCGGCGTCGGCAAGTGGCTGATCGATGCGATCAGCCGCCGCGACTATCCGGTCGTCCAGGGCGGCATCCTGATCACCGCGACGCTGGTGATCGTCGTCAACCTGCTCGTGGACCTGATGTACGGGCTCATCAACCCGCGTATCCGCCATGCAAAGTGAGACCCTCGAGATGAGTGCAGTGCTCTCCACCGAAGAAACCGCACAGGCCGGCGCACCGCCGTCGTCGCTGCAGGATTTCCTGCGCAGCTTCGCGTCCAACAAGGGCGCGCTGGCCGGCCTGGTGTTCTTCGTTTTCATCGTCGCGTGCGCGCTGCTGGCCGGCGTGCTGGCGCCGCATGATCCGATCGAGCAATACCGCGATGCGCTGCTCACGCCGCCGGCCTGGGCCGAAGGCGGCTCCAGCAAATTCCTGCTCGGCACCGACGACATCGGCCGCGACGTGCTCTCGCGCCTGCTCTACGGTGCGCGGCTCTCGCTGATGATCGGCCTGGTGGCCGTGGTGCTGGCCATGCTGCCGGGCATCGCGCTCGGCCTCACCGCGGCGTTCTTCCCGCGCGTGGGCACCGCGATCCTGCGGCTGATGGACGTGATGCTCGCGCTGCCCAGCCTGCTGCTGGCCATCGCCGTGGTCGCCGTGCTCGGCCCCGGCCTGCTGAACACGATGCTCGCGATCGCGATCGTCGCGATCCCCAACTACGTGCGGCTGGTGCGCGCCTCGGCGATGTCGGAGCTGCAGAAGGACTACGTCGTCGCCTCCCGCCTGGCGGGCGCCAGCACGCTGCGGCTGATGTTCGACACCGTGCTGCCCAACTGCATGGCCCCGGTGATCGTGACCGCGACGCTCGGCTTCTCCGATGCCATCCTCACTGCGGCGGCGCTCGGCTTCCTCGGCCTGGGCGCGCAGCCGCCCACCCCCGAGTGGGGCACGATGCTGGCCTCGGCCCGCGACTACATCGAGCGCGCCAACTGGGTCGTCACCTTCCCCGGCGTGGCCATCCTCACCACCGTGCTCGCGATCAACCTGATGGGCGACGGCTTGCGCGATGCGCTCGATCCCCGCATGAAGAAACTGTCATGAGCCATCTGCTTGAAATCAGAAACCTCACCGTCGAGTTCGGACCGGTGGGCAAGGCCTTCGCCGCGGTGAAGGGCGTCGACATGACGCTCGACCGCGGCGAGCTGCTCGGCGTGGTGGGCGAATCGGGCTCGGGCAAGAGCGTCAGCATGCTGGCGCTGATGGGCCTGATCGACGCCCCCGGCCGCGTGACGGCCGACGTGCTGCGCTTCGACGGGCACGACCTGCTGAAGCTGAGCCCGAAGGAGCGCCGCAAGATCACCGGCCGCGACATGGCGATGATCTTCCAGGATCCGATGACCAGCCTGAACCCCAGCTACACCGTGGGCTTCCAGATCATCGAGACGCTGAAGGTGCACCGCCCCGGCACCAAGGCCCAGCTGCGCGACCGCGCGCTCGAGCTGCTGAAGCTGGTGGAGATCCCCGACCCGGCCTCGCGCCTCGACGCCTACCCGCACCAGCTGTCGGGCGGCATGAGCCAGCGCGTGATGATCGCGATGGCGCTGGCCTGCGCGCCCAAGCTGCTGATCGCCGACGAGCCCACCACCGCGCTCGACGTGACCATCCAGGCCCAGGTGCTGGACCTGCTGGTCAACCTGCAGCGCCAGCAGAACATGGCGCTGATCCTGATCACGCACGACCTCGCGCTGCTGGCCGAGCACGCCAGGCGCATCGCGGTGATGTACGCCGGCGAGGTGGTCGAGACGCAGGGCGTGCCCACGCTGTTCGAGCAGCCGCACCACCCCTACACCGCGGCGCTGCTCGCCTCCATCCCCGAGCACAGCCGGGGGGCGCGCCGCCTGCCCACGCTGCCCGGCGTGGTGCCCGGCCAGCACGACCGGCCCAAGGGCTGCCTGCTCTCACCGCGCTGCCCGCGCGTGCAGGCCAGCTGCCGCAGCACCCACCCCGCATTGCTCGCGATGCCCGACGGCGGCGAGGCGCGTTGCCTGTTCCCCCTCAACGTGGCTGCAGAACAAGAGATCCCGGCATGACCCTCGCTGCTGTTTCCTCCACCGCCGCGCCGCTCCTCGAAGCGCGCGATCTCTCGCGCCACTACAACGTGTCGCGCGGCATGTTCAAGCCGCATGCCACCGTGAAGGCGCTGGCCGGCGTCAGCTTCAGCGTGAACCCGGGGCAGACGCTCGCGGTCGTCGGCGAATCGGGCTGCGGCAAGTCGACGCTCGCCCGCGCCCTCACGCTGACCGAAAAGCCCACCGGCGGCAGCCTGATGCTCGATGGCATGGATGCCACCGCCGCCAGCCCTGCCCAGGCCAAGGCCCTGCGCAAGCGCGTGCAGATGGTGTTCCAGAACCCCTATGCCTCGCTGAACCCGCGCAAGCGCATCGCGCAGATGCTCGAGGAGCCGCTGCTGCTCAACACGCCGATGAGCGCCCCCGAGCGGCGCGAGCGCATCAGCGCGATGCTGCAGCAGGTGGGCCTGCGCCCCGAGCACGCGCAGCGCTACCCGCACATGTTCTCCGGCGGGCAGCGCCAGCGCATCGCGATCGCGCGGGCGATGATGCTCGCCCCCAAGCTGCTGGTGGCGGATGAACCGACCTCGGCGCTCGACGTGTCGATCCAGGCGCAGATCCTGAATCTCTTCATGGACCTGCAGGAACGCACCGGCATCGCCTATGTCTTCATCTCGCACAACCTGAGCGTGGTGGAGCACATCGCCGACCGCGTGATGGTGATGTACCTCGGCCGCGTGGTCGAGTCGGCTCCGAAGGCGCGCCTGTTCGCGCAGCCGCTGCACCCGTACACCAAGGCCCTGCTGTCGGCCACGCCGAGCATCGACAGCGAGCGCCGCGCCCACAAGATCAAGATCGTCGGTGAACTGCCCTCGCCGCTGAACCCGCCCTCGGGCTGCACCTTCCACAAGCGCTGCCCGTATGCCACGGAGCGCTGCAGCGCCGAGGTGCCGGAGCTGCGGGCGGTGGAGGGCACGGAGGTGGCCTGCCACTACGCGGAGGAGATCGCGAGCGGGGTGCACGGGCCGACGCGGCAATAGGCGTCGCTTTACCTACACTCCGGCATTCCACCAACAACAATCCCGGGAGGAATGCCGATGAAGCTCACATCATCCGGCCGGCGGGCGGTGCTCGCCGCTTCACTGGCGCTGCTCGCCGCACTCGGCGCCTGTGGCGGCGGCGGTGAAGACGATTCGCCATCGGCCAACCTGCAGGCCACGTGGCATCAGGTCAACACCCGGCTGCAGGACATCAGCGGCTGGAACGGCACCTTGCCCGACGGCACGCTGATCGGCATCTCCGGCGCCAGCACGGCGCACCTGCAACCCGCCACGACCGCGACGCTCGGCGACAAGGCCGCGATCAACCGAGAGGTCGACTACACCGACACGCTCTTCAACGGGCCGACCAGCACCACCTCGACCTACATCGACCAGGTCTATTCCGACGCGGGCACCGGCTCGACGTTGGCCGTGCTCCACACCGACGGCGGCGGCACCGTCCAGTCCTTCGAGGTGTTCGAGGTCTACACGCTGCCCACCGCAGCCCATGCAGGCGACCACGGCCGCGTAACCACCACGCACCTGTACGCCAGCAGCACCAGCGCTGACCCCACCGGCCATACCGTCATCGACTACGCGGTGGCAGCCGGCAGCGAACCCCATTCGCTGCAGGTGACCTACACCTCGCGTCAATACGACGCCAACAACGTGCTGCAAGCCATCGAGACGCGGATCGACACGCTGGACCGCAACGGCAACGTGACCTACACGGCGCGGGAACGCAAGACCTTCGCGACCGACGGCACGACGGTGACCTCGGACGTGCAGCGCAATCAGCACGTCGACGTGATCTGACGCCGCTCATGCCTTGAAGGTGATCCACGGCCGCAGCCGTGCGACGCCGTGGATCGGCTTCAGCGTCCCAGCAGGCGATAGTCGGCCGTATACCCGACACGCTCCACTCGGCCGACCGTGGCCATGCCACAGACACTCGCCGACGGTGCCTGCCCGCCGAGCGTGTTGACGCGCTGGACGTAGGTGGCCTTGCTGAATGCACCCTCGGCACCGACCGAGCGGGTCGCCAGCAGCAGCCACGGGATCGAATCCTCGTTCGGAGCATCGGCCTTGGCCTTGACGCTGCCGGCCAGCTTGCTGCCATCGTCGGCCTCCCAGGTCGGGCCGGCGTAGTGCTTGCCGACGCGACGGCCCTGGCCATCGAAGAGCTCGGCTTCAGGACCGACGAACGCCCATTCGGTGGCACCGGGCTGGTCTTTCCTCGCGCGGCACTCGTAGATCTGGACGCCTTTGGCGGCGAGGATGGTCAAGACCTTGGGTGCATCTGCGGGTTGCAGGTCGGCTGGGACGGCAGACGCAGTATTCGGTGGCTGCGCGGCGCACGCAGCCATGAGAACCGTTGCACACAAAGCGATCTGCTTGCAATCCATGAGGCTTCTCCATTTGTCGAGGTAAGTACCCGACTTACGGGGCATGCGCCGGCCCGGACGCATCACTCCCGGCAGATCCGCCGGGAAGAAGGTAGCGAGTGGTAGGCCCCTTGCCCACCTGCACCAATAGCCCCCGCTCCGTCAGGAGGCTCAAATGCTTGGAGGCTGTAGCAAGTGCCACGGAGCACAGTTGCGCGTATGAACTCTTGCTGATCGATTCACCCACCGCGAGCCGGTCAAGCAACAGAGAACGGCGCTCATCGTCCAACAGTTCACCGACGATTCGCTTCCAATCGGAAGCGAGTTGCCGGCGTTCCGATCGCTCGTGACCCGGTATCGAGTCCAGGGCATCGATCTCCGGTTCGAAGATCGACTCGAGCCCATGTTTGCGCATGAGTCCCAACGCGGCTTCTTTCTCTTTTCCTGCCATCGCCAAATAGGCTCTTGCGATGGACAGGTGCGCATTCACGTGAACTTCCGGCGCTGCAGGCACTGCCAGCAGCGTGCGTTGCCGCTGAATCTCCGAGGCTTGCTCGAAATGTGCTGCGAACTCCTCCGGAAGTAGCCGGGCATACACAAAGCCTTCGTTCGGGCCGAGGATCTCAGCCTTGAGATTTCGAGCCGCTTCGTGCAGCACGGCATCGCATTCCGACGGGCTGGCCTTCAACGTTTCGGCGGCATGCTGGTCGCCCAGTCGCTCGTCATTCGGATCGCCGCCAACCTGGAAGCGCTTGTAATAGGCCTCGGCGAGGTTGTAGCGAGCGCGGTTGGCGTGCACCGGCAATCTCGCTTCCAGGCTCCGGTTCAGCCCTTGGTGGTAATGGCGGATCGCATCGTCGTAGGCACCTTGCCAGAAATAGGCTGCGCCCAGATTGAGCAACGCGCTGGTCAAGACATAGGGATCCACATAGATCCTGTCTGCCATGGCAACCACTCTTCGACCGAATTCCACCGCTCGATCGAACAGCTTGGCCTCGCTGTAGATCATGCTCAGGTTGTTGTAGGTCGAGAGAATCTGCTCTCTGTCGCCCAGCCTTTCAAACACGTTCAAAGCGCGATGCTTGTGCTCCAACGCGCGGCGCAAGTCGCCGGCACGGCGCCAGTACTCGCCCCAGGTCTGCTCCAGCTTGCCGACGACGTCTGGAGACAGCCCAGGTGTCTCCCTCAGCGCATCTGCACGCTCCAGCACCGAGCGGGATCTCGGGTCGTTTCTCAGCACATAGCACCACGCCAGCTTCTGAAGCGCTGCGGTGTATTCCTCGATGACCTCGTGCTGCTCTTCCTTGCCCGTATGCACACTCGCCTGCCGAAGAAACTCGGCACTGTCTTCGAAGCAGGCCAACGCGCGATCCCTGTCGCGCGGCTCATGGAACTTGCCGAGCGTGCCATACAGCTTGCCTAGCAGCAGCCGATCGTCGCAGCCGCGCGCAATCCGCATGGCGTCTTCATAGGCCTGCTGTTCACGCTCCTCCATGTTCCGGGTACGCCAAAGCGCGGCCTTCGCGAGGTGCAGGTCGAAAAGGTGGCGCTCGCTTTGCATCTCGAGCGCAAAGGCGTCGACAAGCGCGTCGGTTTCCGGCTCTGCTGCCAGTTCAAGCCGGAATCGATGCAGCACGGCACTGAATGACGCGTCGCGCGCCTGCAGCAAATGCCACAGCGCCGACGCGGCGTCAGCTCGCGTCAATGCGCCCTGCGCCTGCTGCCTATGCCAGAGTGCGCGTGCATCGCAACTCTCGATGCCCCGCTGCGAATAGACGTCGCGCTGAACGAACCGCCTCAAGGAAATGCGCTGAAGGGTGCCCCTCTCCTCACCGGCAAGCACCTCTGCCAGCAGGCGCTTTCCCTTTTCAAGATAGCGGTAATAGGTACTCGGACCCACTGCCCAGAGGCCGCATAGGTTGTCCGCTGCGGGCTCCTCGAGGCGGCGCCGATACCGGTCCGGAAAATCCGGCACAGCAACGTAGCCATAGTGGCACGCCACTGCGAGCATCGGCCGCCAGCTTGTCCGCTCCAGCCAAGCCTGGCGGTCGATGTTTCCGAACTCCGGCTCGAGGTCGGGACGCAACTGGCAGATCGCCCAGCTCAACAACAGCCTCACTGCCGCGCACGGGGCATCACCTCGAAGCGCATCCCCGGCAGTCCCGTAGACCACCGCCAGATGCCGCTTCTCCAACCATCGAACGAGATGGCGCCGGCGCTGCAGGAACTCGCGCAACGTACCCGCTCTGTGGGCGCTCAAGGCCGCGTGCACGATGGCTTCTGCCGCTCTCGCGGCCAGAGTCGGCACGCGACGACCAGACTGCAAATTAGGGGGATGCGCGGCCATGGAGCCTCTGAATCGTCTCGCGTTCGTCTACTGCAGCTCGGTTCCCGGGATCAGACCATGCGTTTATCTGCGACAAGTCGGCGGTTAGTGTATCGGCGCTGATCTGAATAGCTTTCTCCGGAGACACCATGCAAATGCACAACCCTCCCGCCGATATCGCGGCTCGCATCGATGCCCGAAAGGTCACTCTTGCGGTTTATGCCGCCTTCGGGACGGACCCCGTCCTCAGCCACTTCCCGGACGGGACCACGCAGGGACTGGCCGACCATCCATTGGTACAGAACCTCGCCAAAGTGGCAGCAGAGGGCGTGAATGTCGTTGCACTGATCGATTTGATCGGGGACGACACCTACTTGCTCACGATGAAAGCAGGCGACGCGAAACCCGGGGATGTCCAGTCTCGCTGGAAGCAGGACATGGACGCGTCCCAGACCCTTTCAGGATTCGTGGAGCACGCCCACAGCACGTTTCCCGGAACGCAAATTGTCCTGGCGCTGGAAGGCCACGGCGCCGGCTTCCTCCCCGATCTGGACACGCGACAGCTGACACTGGAGAACGTGACCGGATCAGGCTCGGCGCAATGGCATCTCGGAGAAGGGCTATCAAAGCTGGTGCGGGCCAGCGGAGAACCGGTCGTCAGCACTGGAGCGCCGATACTCCCCATGCCCTCACCCACCTGCCCCACCAACCACCTCGCCCTCTCCACCTACGCCCTCGGCGCCGCCCTCAAGGCCGCGCAGGACGCCGGCGTCCCCAGGCTCGCCTGCATCCACTTCAACAACTGCTTCAACATGTCGGTGGAGGTGCTGCACACGATCGCGCCCTATGCCGAGTTCGCCACCGGGTACGAGAACTACAACTTCTTCACCGCGGGCGAGGCCTATCCCGGCGTGTTCGCGAAGCTGCAGGCCGCCGGGTCGGCCACGGCGCAGCAGCTGGCGCAGTGGTTTGCCGACGGCAATCATGAGGTGCTGGCCGCCAAGGGCCATCATCCGACGGTGGGATGCGTGGTGCAGCTGTCGCGCATGCATTCGATCGTCGAGTGCATCGACGACCTGTCCGATGCCTTGCTGGCCGCGCTGCGCACCGCCGGGCCGGCCGACCGGGCCGCCTACGTGGCGCGCATCCGGGCGGCGATTGTCCGCGCGCAGCAGTTCGATGCCGACGGCAACATGGCGCTCGAAACGCCCGACGAGCTGACCGACATCTGCAGCTTCGCGCACGAGCTGCAGAAGGAGGACTTCGGCGCGTTCAAGGTGCAGCAGACGGCCGCCGCGCTGGAGGAGGTGCTCAAGGGCATCAAGCGCTATGGCGATGTCGGCCAGCCCTGGACGGACCCGGCCGCCACCTGGGATTTCTCGCGCCCCGACCTGGCGATGAACATCTTCCTGCCCGACCCGCTGCGCATCGGCAAGTGGGATTGGCGCTCGCCCTACTACCTCGATGTGAACCCCGACCCGGCCAAGCCGCAGGTGCAGCCGAACATCATCGAGTTCGTCAAGGTGACCGACTGGGTCGACTTCATCATCGAGTATCACAAGGACGTGCCGTTCGTCGGCCTGCTGCCCGCGCAGATCCCGGAGTTCCCGCACTTCAACAAGGGCTACCAGCCGCCGCGCACGGCCCCCGGCAGCACCAAGCCGTAAAGCGCCCGCGCGCCTTCTGATCGACCCCTGCCGGGTGGCAACGCCCGCAGGGGTCGATTGCTTTCCGGCAGGCGGAATGAATCGTCTCGCGATCGTCTTGCGCCGGCGCGATTCGGCCGCTGTGCGTGCGGTGCGATGGGAAGGCTTTGAGCGTGCAATGCACCCCACTTTCAGGAGCACCCTCATGGCCATCACGATGCAAGGTTCCTGGACCCTCCGGGTCAAGAGCCGCAACGCCGCGCTGACGCAGCGCTTCGTCGTCACCGGCGCCGACAGCGGCAACGGCAGCTATGACGCCGCCGCGGGCACCACGGTGTTCGTCAGCGGCGCGCAGTGGTCGATCAACATCCAGCACCGCTCGGGCGCCCAGCCGTGGCGCGACTCGGCACAGCGCATCGGCTTTCCCGGCATCGCCGGCAGCCTGGTGCGCTTCGACATCCGCGCGTCCCACAACGGCAGCGACGAAAGCAGCCTGGTGCTGAGCTGCGCGTTGCCGGCAGACGCCGACGACTACATCGTCTACGGCACGGTCAAGACGTACGCCGGCAGCGGCCTCTTCAACCCGTGCCGCAACGATTACATCGTCATCGACCCGCACCAGCCGCTGGCCGAGCTGTGCCAGCGCCATCCGCACCTGTGCTCGGTGATCAGCCGGCTCTACCCCGAGCGGCTGCGCCTGCCGCGCATGGCCCTGCCGGGTGGTGCACCCGACCTGCGGCCCATCGTGATCCCGACTGGGCTGCCGAACACCGCCAACGGGCTGGTGTTCCAGCCGGGCCCCGAAGGTCAGGGCCCGGCGGTGGTCAAGCGTGCGGCGTTCCAGACCCACACGCTGGGCGCCGGCGCCGACATGCTGTCGGGGCCCGATTTCAGCGCCATCGCCGCGCTGCGCGACACCGGCATCCGCTTCTGCAACGAGGCCCGGCGTGCGCCCGGCCTCTTGATGCGCTTCCAGGAATACGACCCCAGCCCGGCCGAGAAGCTGGGCGGGCCCTACACCGGCAGCGGGCTGCGCCAGGACCTCGGGCTCGCTGTGACCGACGAGCTCGGCCACTACATCTTCCGCTTCAGCCCTTCGCTGCCCTCGGCCGTCGGCAACCCGTCGCGACCCGACCTGATCATGCAGGTGCTGGGCACCGGCCTGACGCTGAACTACGAGACGGTGCCGTACAGCAACGTCGCCAACCTGCAGCGCATCGACCTGTGCGTGCCGCATCCGCTGGCGCATCCCAGCCGGCACGGCTCGGGCGAAGGTGTGATCCAGCGCATCGGCGACGTGGTGGTGCTGCCCTCCGCGCTGCGCAGCGTGAACACGCTCGATGACGAGGGCCGCATCACCTGCCGCGACATCGATGCGCCCGAGGTCGACAACGCCGCGTGGCGCGGCGCGCTGCGGCTGCATGCGCGCTTCGGCCGGCCCAACGCGGTGCGCTACGCGATCTACTACCGCCTGCCGGCCGATGCCGCCTGGCAGGCCGTCGACGAGCCGCTGCGCCTGGATTACATCCCCCGCCTGGTCCCCGGCGGCAGCGCGGTCGGGCCGCACCTGCGCACCGTGGCGCCGAGTCCGGAAGTGGCGGGCCGCGTACGCCAGCCGGTGCCCACCTACGCCAACCACGAGGGCGACCTGAACTGGCTCGAAAGCGACCTGAAGATGGTGCTCTCGAGCAGCTTCTACCGCCCGGCCGACGCGCCGGGGCCGGTGCGTTTCCGCATCGAGGCCTACGACCGCCACGACCGCTTCGTGCCCGGCAGCGCCGACGAGATCACGCTCTACCTGCACAACCGCCCCAGCACCGGCGAGATCGCGAGCATCACGATGGGCGGCGAGCCGCTGGGCGACTGTGCTCTGTTCGAACTCGGCCAGTCCGACGCGCCGATCGCGGTGCGCTACCGCGCCGTGGAGCCCGATGGTTTCCTCGCCGCATGGAAGCTCGCGGTCACCCGCGACCAGCGGCATCCGGTGCCGCTGGCATGCACCGCCGGCGCGCCGGTCGCGCAGCGCTACACCGCGGTCCCGCCGCGCTTCAGCGGCACCGGCGCGCTGCCGGCGGCGGATGCGCAAGGCTATGTGGACTCGGTGCTGCAGCCCGCCGCGGATGCAGCCGGCCGGCGCCGCTGGCTGCCCGAGGAGCGCGACTTCTGCACCTTTGCGTTCACGCTCAGTGCGTCGGACCGCGTCACCGATGGCCGCAGCGGCTACCCGAGCGCCGTGCTGCAGCAGGACCTGATCGGCCTGAGCGCGGCCCAGGTCTTCGCCGACGCCTAGCCGCCACCGGAGACCCATCGATGCAGCTCTGCCCCATGACCACGATCCGCCCGCAGGCACCGCTGACCGGGCATCTCTTCAGCACGCCGCTGTTCGAGTACATCGGGCCCACCTCGTTCACGGTGATCGGCCCGGCGAGTGGCCGCTGCTACCGCTTCGAGAGGCCCGGCGCGAGGCAGATCGCCGATCCGCGCGACCGCGCCGCCCTCGAGGCCCTGCCGCAACTGCGGCCGCTGCAAGACCAGCGGCGGCCACGCTGATTCACGGACGCCGCGGCCCCGGAGGCCGGCCGCTGCGTCATCGACCCCCCGGCCTCGTCAATAACCAGGATGGAGAAAACCATGCACAAGCACATCAAGCGGGCCCTTGCCGCCACCCTCGCCAGCGCCGCGCTGCTGCCGGCCGCCCAGGCGGCGGAAACCTACGCCAGCTCGGTGACCAACCTGCTGCGCGGCACCGCAGCGGGCGACTTCTTTCCCGACTACTACGGCGGCAGCCTGAGCGGCGCCTTCCCGGTGGTGCTCGACGTCAACACCGCCAAGGCCTCGATCCTCGGCTCGCCGGACGACCGCTTCCTCTCGCTGCCCGGCGTCGGCCCGCAGCCCCCCGGAACGGCCTTCCTCGGCGCCTATGCCGAAGTCGGCTTCGGCAGCAACTTCGGCGCGAACACGCTGCTGAAGATCTACGAGACCGGCAACAACGGCGAGCAGGCCGGCGTGTGGGTGTGGTTCGCCGACGGCGGCTTCCTGCAGCTCAGCGCCACCAAGGGCGCCGATGCGGCGATCACGCTCGACCTGTCGCCCTATGCCGGCCTGCTGGCCGCGCACGGTGGTGCCTTCACGAAGGTGGGCATCGGCGGGATGGACGAGTTCGGCGCCAGCAAGGGCTTCGACCTGGACGCGGTGTCCATCACTGCGGTGCCGGAGCCGAGCACCTATGCGCTGATGGCCGGTGGTCTCGGCATCGTCGGCTGGCTGGGCCGGCGTCGCCGCGCCTGAGCATGAAAAAAGGCGCCGATGGCGCCTTTTTCTTTGGGAGAGGTGGAGCCTCAGGCCTTGCGGCGGCGGGCCACCATCGCCAGCACGCCGAGGCCGGCGGCCATCAGCGCGTAGGTCTCGGGTTCCGGCACCGGGGGCAGGCCGTTGGAGGCGCCGGCGGCGATGATGTAGCTGCCCGACAGCTCGAGCGTGTAGATCGACGCGGTGTCCTGCGAGATGCCGCGGAACGCGAACTGGTTGAAGCCGCCCGGGGTGGACACCGGCGCTTCGGTGGCCAGGTTGTGGCTCTCGAGCACGTTGCCCAGGTTGTCGAGCACCGAGATCATCGGGGCGGCGCCGGGGCCGGGC
>Ga0207706_10004889_pt1 | contig 12534 bp, 9 predicted proteins | sample KBSC53metaG_FD_184318 | JGI IMG/M metagenome (GOLD analysis project Ga0207706, IMG submission 184318) | Corn rhizosphere microbial communities from Kellogg Biological Station, Michigan, USA - KBS C5-3 metaG (SPAdes) (version 2) | ecosystem: Host-associated > Plants > Roots > Rhizosphere > Soil ... | reverse complement strand
TGCAAATCACCCGCAATCTCATCGATGATCTCCGCGCCGATTCTTTCGCGGCTAGTGGCACACGCGATCAAAAGCGCGTGGTCGCAAATAACATTGATCAATCGCGGAATTCCCTGGGAAAAATAGCCGATCCGGTGGATCGCCGCATGCTGAAAAAGTGACCGTTCGGAATATCCCGCGGTGCGAAGCCTAAAATCAATATACGGCGCGATCTCCTCTTCGCCCAGAGGCTCGAGACGAGACCGCAAAGTCACCCGCTGCCGCAGTTGATCAAACCTAGGCTGCTCAAGTCTTAGCTCGAACTCCGACTGCCCGGCTAGTACCAGTTGGACCAGCTTGTAACCTGCGTGCTCAAGATCGGAAATCAGCCTCAACTCTTCGAGGACTTCATCTTGGATATCCTGCGACTCGTCGAGCAGAAGTGCCACCCGGTGATCGTGACTACGTTGCTCGAGTAAGTAATCTCTGAACTGCTGCATCAGGGATACACGGTCGCCGCTCAACTGTGTCACGCCAAAAGCATCGAGAGCGCATTGCAGCAGTTCAATGAAGGTCAAATGCGGATCGAGAATGCACGCTGCGCGAACGCGCTGCGCCGCTTTCTCCATGAACAGTTTAATGAGAGTGGTTTTGCCCGTTCCGGCCGCGCCGGTGATAACTACGATCCCTTTACGGTTTTCCACACCGTAACAGAGGGTTGCAAAGGCTTCCTGGCACGACGGATGAGTATACAAAAATCGCGGATCTGGAGTGAGATTGAAAGGCAGCTCGCGTAAGCTAAAATGCTTTTCGTACATGGCGTCGAGCCTCCTGGGCAAAGCGCTTTACCCAGTTTGTTATCCCGTGCGGCAGCGGATTACGCTGGACCTGATTTCGGCGCAGGGACTGTGCGTTCGCGCGGAGGCGCAGCTGGTTTTTCTCCGAGGGGTTTTTCTTTGAAAATCCTTTTGTCTAACCCGTAGGTCCGCATCTTTCGGGAGAGTGTTCTCACCCCGATCCGGCAGCTTTTCGCGGTCAGGCTGATATTACCGCCAAGATCTTCGAGCTTTTGCGATAGATAATATTTTTCCTTTTCCTTGAGCCACTGCCGAAGCGACGATGCCGCAATTTTGCTTTTCTCCGCGGCGGTATCCTCCAGGCTTTCCGGGAGCTTTACGTCTTCAATGACCCGTCCCGGCGCGAGCAGAATCGCGCACTCCAGAGCGTTGTGCAATTCTCTCACATTACCGGGCCACGAATAGCGCATGAGCTGGCCTAAGACTTTGTCGGCCACAGCCGCGATCCGCTTGCTTTTCGCCATCGGATGATAACGCAGAAAATTCTCCACCAGGTGGGGAATATCGATGGCGCGTTCGCGCAGAGGTGCGACCTCGATCGGTACAGCGCTCAGTCGCGATAACAATTCGTCCTGAAGCATCCGGTCCGGGGCTCTCTCCTTTAGAGCGAGTCTAGTTGCCGCGATAATGCGTACATCGACGTGAGAGGCCTGGCTTGCGCCTAATCGGGAAATTTTCCTATGGTCGATGACCTCGAGCAACTTTTTCTGCAACGCCAACGAAAGGACTTCTATTTCGTCCAAAAACAACGTGCCGCCATGAGCCTGCGCCATCTTGCCTGGTTTACTTTCATAGATACCAGCAAACGCGTCTTTCTCATAGCCAAATATTTCGGCTTGCAGCAGCGCGTCGGGATATCCGGCACAGTTAACCGCAATAAACGGCGCGCTTCGGCGAGCGCTATGGTGGTGAATGGCAAAAGCGACTTGTTCCTTGACCGTTCCGGCTTCTCCCGCGATCATCACCGGCATGTCGATGGGCGCAGCCGTGCAGATCAGCTCAAAAACGCGGCGCATTTGTGGCGTTGGGCTCAAAATATCGCCGAATTCGAAGCGACCTTTCAGCCAGCGTCTAAGCTGCCGTGCCTGAATGCCCGGCTTTGAATTTTCCAAAGCCGCCCGTGTCGATTCGAGCACTGCGGCTGGATCAAAAGGTTTCACGACAAAATCGCAGGCGCCGAGTTTAAGCACATCGACTGTACTTTGAATATCCGCCGCGGAGGTAATCGCAACGACGGGGAGCGCTGGGTATTTTTGATGAATCTGTGCGATCACTTCGAGGGCATCTGCATCCGGAAGGTGAATGCTCGCAATAATAAAGTCGATGTCGTCTTCTGTTAGCCGCCGCATGCAATCGGCGGCCGAGGCTAGCCCGACGACGGAATATCCGCTGGTCACATAAAGCCGCTCGAGTTGCTCACGTATTTCGTGATCGCCATCCAGAACAAGCAAAGTCGGAGTGGCCGGACAAAACAAATCATCCGGGAATGCAGAATCTCTTACGCCGGGAATGTCGAGAGATGTCGAGGCCGAATATGTGGCTGGAATTCTCATTGAGCTGCCGAGCGCTTTTTCGCAGAGGACCTCAACGGAAGAGGAGACGAAGGATTAGGGACTGAAGCTCGCAGTCGCTCAGCAGCCGCACGCGTACAGGTAAAGCGATCTCAAATTGTCCCTAAAGGTGAGGTCGTGGTTCCTCCCGGGGACGGAGTTCTTCCACATGTAGCCCAAGCCGCTGTGCGTCGACGAAGCAGTAATAACAAACCACCATGTCGAGCAATGTAATGCCGGACTCCTCACTTGTGACCCTGTATGCCTTTCCCGCCATGATTTGGCCGCAATGCTGGCATTGGTAAGTCATGAAGATTCCATTTGAGCAAAGGGGGTGCCACTGCGGTCAAATACTTCTGACGTAGTTAGAAAAAGTCCGCTATTCCGGTTACCTTATAAGATTTTCTCTGATGTATGTGAGCTTGGATGATGAAAAGCTGACGGGTTTAACCCACATGAGACTCGGAATATGTGCGCCACTTTCGGACAGATTCGCCGGTATACCATCTGTGTTGCCGTCAACTCTCCCTACGAGTACCAGGAGCCTGAGAAAACTACAAATTATAAACGTTTGGGCTGCGCCAAATCGCTGAGCGCGTTGCGGGTATCGAAGATCAGCGGACTAAACTTAGCGATCATCGCGTAATCGAATTTCGAATGATCGGTCAGTACTACGACCAAATCCATTGACTGCAACAACTCGGGACTGAGTGTGACAGAGTCAAGATTCGTTTCATTGATCGTAATCTGCGGGACATAGGGATCGGAAAAACAAATTTCACAGCCTTTCTCTTGAAGACCCAACAAGACTTGTAATGCCGGAGATTCTCGCACATCGTTGGTGTCCCGCTTATACGCTACTCCGAGAGCAAGGACCTTGGCACCGTTCAGACATTTGCGTTTCTCGTTAAGGGCATCGGCCATACCACGGATGACGAAAGCCGGCATCTGGCTATTGATGTGTCCTGCGAGCTCGATCAACCTCGGCTCACAACCTTTCATTCGCGCCTTCCAGGTCAGATAATACGGGTCGACTGGAATGCAGTGACCACCCAAACCAGGGCCTGGATAAAACGGCATAAAGCCGAACGGTTTCGTTTTCGCCGCTTCAATGACCTCCCAAACATTGATACCGAAGGAATGGCAAGTGAGCGCCATCTCGTTGGCAAGCGCAATGTTCACGCTGCGAAACGTATTCTCGAGAAGCTTCACCATTTCAGCGCAATCTGTTGAGGACACGGAAAAAACATTATCGATATACTGCCGGTAAAAGAAAACCGCAGTCTCGGCGCAGCGTGGCGTGATGCCTCCCACCACCTTGGGGATATTCTGCGTGTGAAAGATCGAATTTCCCGGATCCACCCGTTCCGGCGAATAGGCCAGAAAGAAATCGCTGCCAGCCTTAAGTCCAGATTCTTCCAAAATGGGCAACACGACTTCTCTCGTTGTGCCGGGATACGTTGTACTCTCCAATATGATCAATTGTCCCGCGCGAATATGATTTCGAATGACCTCGACTGCGGCAATGATGTAGGAGAGTTCCGGGTCTTTGTTTTTGCGCAATGGTGTTGGCACACAGATGTTGATCGTGTCAAGCTCCGCCACGGCCGCCAATGACTGGGTAGCGCGTAATCGATCGGCTGCGACAAACGATTCGACCGTCTGGCTCGGAACATCCGGAATGTATGAAACACCGCGGTTTAAAGCATTGACCTTCTCCTGGCTCAAGTCGATGCCCGTGACCTGAAATCCCGCTTTGGCCATTTCTACGGCCAGCGGAAGCCCCACATATCCCAAACCGATGATCCCAGTCTTTGCTGTCCGGGTGCGAATCCGCTTTTTGAGCTCTCTTGCCAAGTTTGGCAGCGGAGCCGGGCTTGGCTGTATCGACGACAAAACGGTTTCGTGCCGAAGTTCCATTCAGATTACCCCTCAATCTAAATCAACGAGAAAAGAGTCTAGCAACTGCCGAGTAATTGAAAAAACACGAGCGCTCCCAGTGATCCAATAAGTCAACTCAAATCGACTGATTGGCAACTTGCAAGGCAGCGAGCGCACCGGCGGCGGTTCGGCTTTGCCGCAGTTGTTCGGAAGTCTCGGGATTGATCGGTCGAAATGTCGGCACGAGTTCGCACAAAAGTTGGAGGGCCGCAGGTGTTTGACCTTTGAGCGCAAAACGCTCGATTTCTTCAATTTTCTGCGTCACGAAGTCGAGGTCTGCAATCCAGGCCGATTGCACGCGCATAATTTTTTCTATCTCCGAGGGTACGATCATCTCGTCCATCGCGACCAATTCTTCCCGTAGCTTCTCACCCGGCCGGAGTCCGATGATTTTAATCGGTATTTCTTTTTCGGGAATGAAGCCCGCCAAACGAATCAGGTGACGCGCCATCTCGAGCAGCTTGAGCTGTTCGCCCATATCCAAAACAAAGATTTCGCCCCCGCGCGCCAGGGCAGCGGATTGTAAAACCAGCTGAACTGCTTCTGGAATCGTCATGAAATACCGAGTGATTTCCGGATGCGTGATCGTTACAGGTCCGCCCTGCTCGATTTGCCTGATAAATAAGGGAACAACGCTGCCATTGCTGCCCAAGACATTGCCGAAGCGAACCGCCGCGAAGAGGGGGCCGTCAGCACCGCCATTTTTTGCCAAGGTCTGAACGTAAATCTCACCGATCCGTTTGGTTGCACCCATCACGTTCGTCGGGTTGACCGCTTTATCCGTAGAGATCAGGATGAATCTCTCGATTTTCTTTCGGAGCGCCATCTGAATCAGACGATGAGTGCCGACAACGTTATTGAGCAAAGCTTCAGCTGGATAATCTTCCACCATCGGTACATGTTTGTAGGCCGCGGCATGAAAAACGATCTGTGGCTTGTGTTCAGAAAAGGTTTTGTCCAGGGAACCGCTATTCTTGATGTCAGCGAGAACCGCTACCTGCTGAAGATCCGGCCAAGAACGCCGCAGCTCCATGCTAATGTCATAGAGCGCGCTTTCCGCGCTGTCCAAGAGAATCAAGCGAGCCGGGCGATATCGTGCGATTTGCCGGCTCAATTCCGAGCCAATTGACCCACCGGCTCCGGTGATCAGGACATTTTTCCCGCGCACCAGATCGTTCACAGGACGAAGATCCAATCCCACGGGCAGACGATCGAGTAGATCTTCGACGGATAAGTTCTGAATCTGATTGACGCCCACCCGGTCATGACCAAGCTTGTCAAGCGTGGGAAGCGTCTTTATCGGGCCTTTGAACGCCGTAACATCATTGAGCATCCTTCTGATCTGGGCCGCCGAGGCGCTCGGTATCGCGAGCAAGAATTCATCGGGTTTATAAGTTTCGACGATTTTCGCTATTTCGTGGCGCGACCCGAGCACCGGCACGCCGTGAATATGCTGGCCAACCTTGGCGGGATTATCATCGACAAAACCGATCGGATCGTACCGGTACATCGCGCCATTATTCTTCATGTCGCGAACGATCATTTCAGCTGCATCGCCGGCACCATATATCAAGACTTTCCTCTCGCCTTTGAAGCGATGCGCCACTGAAAGGAGCCGGCGTGATAAACGCACCCCTCCCATCATGAAAATCAACAACAGCGTATCGATAATGAATACCGAGCGAGGATAGTCAATCCGACCTAACAGGCCGTGGACAAACAGGTAAAATACCAGGCTGCTGATACCCGCGGCGATAATAATATTGCGCAGTTCGAGAATGCTTGTATACCGCCACAAACCCTCAAATAGCTTGAATGGCACAAACAGCAGGCTGCGAATAACGATCAGCCAGGGCAGGAGATTGACAAATTGCGCAATTTCATTGACCGGAATGCGTCCGTCGAACTTTAGCCAAAAGGCTAAGTAGTTCGACGCTCCGATGATCCCGATGTGCAGCAGAACGATTGGAATGCGTCGGTATCTGAGCAGAATCCGGCGCCGTTGTGCGCTCTGCGTCGCTCTTGCCGCCCGCCCATGAAACTCGGCAAGCTCAGCATTTACATCCATCTAATTCCTCCAGCAACACCATTCAAAATTCTAGCCGAGCACGCCCGTGGGCTACTAGAAACAGACTGATTGTATGGCTTGCTTGCGGTTAAACAAGTCAAGTCACTGGGCAAACTTCGGCGGGTTACGCCTTTTCAAACTCTGAACCTGAATCCTCATCTATGGAGGCGTAGTAGGACGGGTAATAGGAACGATAATCCAGGTACTCAGGGTCTCTGATATCAATCGCGTTTAAAATAACGCCCAAAATATGCGCACCGACTTTGTCGAGCCGCTCCGTCGCGCGGCGAGCACTCGGCGTGGTCGTTTTTTCGCCGTTGAACACGAGCACCACACCGTCGCATAGTACCGAGAGCGCCGCGGCATCGCTAACCGCGATGATGGGCGGCGAGTCGATTACGACAAAATCGAACAGAGTCCGTAACTCACTAAGAATGTCCCGCATTCTCTGCGACATCAAAAGATCAGCCGGATTAGGCGGTAGCGAGCCTCTAGGCAACAAATAAAAATCTTTAATCGAGGTCTCTTGAATGACCTGTTTGACATCGACATCACCGGTCAGAACGTTCGCCAGCCCGCGATAATTTTTACGGTGCAGCAGTTGATGGCACCGCCCCTTGCGCAGATCCGCATCGATGGCGAGAACGCGCTTGCCGCCTTGCGCGAGCGCAATTGCAAGATTGAGGGTCGTGACGGTCTTGCCCTCATTCGGGCAGGGGCTGGTTAAGAGAATCACTTTCGGGGGTCGCTCTGCCTGGGACAACATGAGCGCGGTTCGTATCGTGCGATAGGACTCCGCAACGATCGAGAACTGGTCATGGGCTACGACAATCTCTCTCCCGACGCCGTCGACCGCCGTACCCGGCTCTAACCGGTTACTTGCTGTATTCTCGGATAGCATCGGATGATAACGTTGGCTCAATGACCTGACATGCGGAACGACGCCAAGGGTTGCCAATGAAACGGCTGACCATACTTGCTGAGGCGTGTGCATTGTCGCGTCCATGTATTCCAAGAAAAATGCGAAAGCAACCGCCAAAACAAGGCCCAGAAATGCCGCAACCATGAGGTTTTTCATCAGCTGGGGTGATGACGGCGACGTCGGCTGTTCGGCACGCTGCACAACTTGGATATTGGATGCGGCCAAGTCGTTCGCAACATTCGTCTCGTTCATGCGCTTCAGAACATTTTCATAGAGTCCGCGATTGACGACCACCTCTTCGTTCAAAACCGCGTAATCCACGCCTACTTCTTTTAGATCCAGAGCGGTCTGTTGCTGCCTTTTCGCCTCATCTTCCAACGCCTGCTCGCGGCTTCGCGCCGCCGCATAGTTTGACTCTATCCCGTGAACGATCGTGCCCACTTCGCTTGCCAGACCCCGCTTGGCTTCGGCAATCTGTTGATTGAGCTCCTGCAGGCGCGGGTGCTCCGGCGTATAGATACTCGACAACCGGCCCTTTTCCGTTTCTAAATTCGCCAGAGTGCCTTTGATCTGCACGATCAGCGGGTTACTGAGCACCTCAGCCAGATACTGGGGATTTTTGTTTCGTGTCATCTGGAAAAGCGATTCTGCCTGAATGCGTTCGGAGCGTACTTGCGTAAGTTGCTTGTTAAGATCAACTAAGCGATCCACGACGATGTTCTCGCCCTTCTCCAGCGACACCACGCCGTGCTTTTGGCGAAAACCATTGAGCTCGTTCTCCGCTTTGACCACCTTGCCTCTGAGCTCCGCGAGTTTCTTGGAGAGAAAATCGCGTGCCTCCTGTGTCAGACTGAAGCGGTTTTCTAAAATCATCTGAATGAATGCTGTCGCATGGTTATTGGCAAGCTCCTGCGACAAACGCGGGTCCGGCGTGCTGAACGAGACCTCAACCAAGCGGGTATTCTTTACCGGTTCAATCTTAAGAAATGAGCGATACCGGGCCACTAACCCCGGATTGACACCAAGCTCGTACGTGGTCGGCCGTCCTCCTCGTCCGTTTGGCTGTGTTTGAAATAGACTAGCGACGGACGTCAGAACACGCTCTACGGAGCCCATCACCCAGGAAACCAGATTGAATCGGGAGGTTGTCAGAGCGGGATTTGACTGCAACCCCAATGTTTTAATCACTCGCGCCGCCAATGTCGCGCTACTTAGGAGCGCGTATTGGGTTTGGTAGTAGTCGTAACGATCGCTGCTTACGCTGGGCATCTCCGCATAACCCGTGAAGGAAGGATTTTGCGGTTCAATCTTCAAAGTCGAGCGCGCCGTATAAAGGGTCGGAGAAAACACCGTCACCAGAAATCCCAAAACGACGGTGCCGCAGAAAATCGGTACCATGTACCGGAGTCGCTTCAGAATCACTTGCCAATAGTCGCGCAGGTGCTTGGTCCCTTCGCGATCGGAATAATAATATTCCATATCGTCGTCAGGAGGCGCCGGCGGCGGCGTTGGTCGAGCTGAAATATATTGCGGGTAGTAGCGAGCTAGTACTTTCATCAGCGTATTGCCTGTCCGACCGAAACTCCGCCAATGAGGGATCCGACAAAACGCTTAACGAAATACTTTGCGGAACTCATCGGCACCACTATCACATCATCGGGTTGCACCTGTAGATCTGGACGCTTTCGGGCCAAAACCTCGTCGATATTCACCGGAATGGTCTCCATATCTGTCGGACTCCGTCGCCGGTATATGGTGATCGAATCGGAGTCGGCCAGCTCAGGGTCGAGGCCGCCTGCCGCAGCCAATGCTTGCGTAACGGTATAGTTCCGCCCGATCGGATAAGAACCGGGCTTATGCACGGCGCCATCGACAAAATACATTCCGGCCTGCGGCACATTGATCACATCGCCCGCCTGTACCGGTACATTCACGAGCTGCGCGTCCTTGGGATCGACCTGGCTTGCGGCGGGATTGGCCAGGACTAACAGATCGATAACGGCGGTTTGCCGTCTTCCTTCGGCATCTTGGCGATACAGATGGACTTGATTACCGGCCTTTTCAGTGATGCCGCCGGCCAGCGCCACCATATCGATCACGGTTTTTGGACCGGTGAGCTCAAACACCCCTGGTTTCTGCACCGCACCCATAACAGATACACGCTGTCTGTATTCGGTGACCAACACACCGATCTGCGGTGACTTGATGTACTTCTCATACCGTTGCCTGAGGTCTTGCTCGAGCTGACGGGGTGTTTTGCCCTTTACTTGAACCGTACCCACCAGCGGCGCGACAATTAGACCGTCTTGACTCACGCGCAAGAGAGTCACGCGGGGTGTGACTCTCGCGTCCTGTTCCGGGATATTGTAGATGGTCATCTGAAGGAGATCATCCGGGCCGATCCGATAATCGGCCGAATCTCCTGACTGAGCCGCCACCAGAGAAAGCGATTGATTAATCTCATTGACGGCCGAGGAGGCCGTGTTCGGCTGAGCTCCAGTCATCGTTGTAGAAGGAGGAGCACCGCCACAACCGGCAATGATCAAAACTAACAGGCCGCACCATAGCTGGCACGTAATGCGTTTGGCAAACACGATTATCCTCGTTCGCAGCAGAGCATGAATATAGCTCCGCCAACCGCCGCTGAGGTCGTTGTTGTTAGTGCTCTCACGCTGTTTGAGTCGTCCTCAACTCTTCGGTCAAACCTAATTTGGCATGCTGTTCGCCATCGCGGGCGTCCAAGCGGTGCGGCCACCCTTGATGAATTCGACACCGAACCTAACACTGACTTGACGATTTAAAAGCTTTAGGAGCACTTTTACTCGCCCCTTATCATCCGGTGGGGTCTGAATGATCCCCATCAGACCATCGAATGGTCCACCGGAAATTTCCACTTCCTCGCTACGGCGCAGCTTCGAACGCGCGGGAATCACCCCGTGGGGGTCCGCTCTTTGTTTCAGGAATTCAACGACATCCTCCTGGATTGGAATAGGTTCGCCGCCAAACGTCACGAGTCGGCGAACTCCAGGTGTCCAGACGACCAGATGATACTCACTGGTTACGTCGATGCGGGCAAACAAATAGTTGCGAAAAAGTGGAACAACCTTTCCTTTATTCTCGCCGGTCGCAGGCACGTGAAGTCGCGGGAAAAAAGTTTGCACTCCTTTCAAGCCGAGATGAAATTGCGCTTGCTGTTCTTTATGCGGATTGCTGTAGATAACGTACCAATATTGGGGCAAAGTGTTCACCTGGTGTACTCGGATGTAGTAAAGTCGAGCAACGGATATGCCATGTTGTTCCCAAATCATATGTAGCCGAAAAAAGGCCCGCGCTCTGACGTATAGAAAAACCCTGCAAAATTATCTGTCCAGATTTCACGGACATTTCATACGCCAAAACCGGACGTTTCATTCACGCGTGCCAGATTAATTCATCGAATTATGTGTTTTTGAAATAGCCACTATTGGCCGATCGGCCAATAGTGGCTACGCCTTTCAGTGCTCGACGGCGCGTCGCCTTGACTCGGATAATTTTTTGATATGTACGGAACGGCAAATTCATCTGAGCTGAAGGATTGTTCCGACACCTCGTTGTAGCAATTGATATACAGAACATAACAGCGTTATCAACGTAGACTATCGAATGTCGAAATTTATTTACGATTTCGGTGATCCGGTGTATATTGAGCCGTTTCATAGTGTCTACTTTTTTTTCCTTTTTATTCCTAATTCTATTGCTTTGCCAGCCCGGGGCGAGTTTGGCTGGTTTCATCACCGGTCCCGATGAACTAACTCGCCAGGGCGTTAACTTCACATGGTCTGATGTCCGATCTAAAACCCTGAGAATTGTCGTCGAGTATTTCGGCGACAACGGCACCCCCCAACAGGTGAGCCTCGGCTCGGGATTTCTCATATCGTCGGATGGTCTTTTCGTAACTGCTTACCACGTCATGAAATTTTGTCTGGTCGACGTAAAAACTACGAGCGGTTTGGCAAGCTCTGTGGATTGCTCCAAGTCGAATGATCGCATTCGCTATCGCGCCTATAGCGGTGAGCGCCCGTTTGATATTGAGGTTGTTTCTCATCTGAGAGAGACCGACTCGACCAGCGGGAAAGATGCTCATACGCCTGATGAAATCATTAAGCAACGGGACTTTATTATTGCGAGGCTTCGAGGTACGAGCGATCGGCTGTTTCCGCACTGGCAATTGCGAGATTATGAACAATCCGTTATTGACACGAGCGCCGCGCGCGCAGATTTCCAGCTAATACCGTTGCGGCCACCCAAGCAAGTATTCATTGCCGGATACCCCAAAGATCGGGATCTGATTATATCTGAAGGCTTTTTGAACCTTACTGAAAAACGACGCCGCGGTTATTTTGCTGCGAATTACGACGTTTACAGTCGCCGTTATTTGGAGAGCCATGGCCTCGGAAGCGAGACTCGTTGGGGCATGAGCGTGCAAAACCACATGAGTGGCGGCCCGGTAGTCGATTCGTCCGGATATCTCGTCGGAATCGTCGTAAATGGCAACGATCAAACCGCCGGAGTGCTATCGATCGAGAATGTCCTCTCGACTTTTTTCTCAAGGAGCGGCAAGGCCGACGATCGTCCTGCGGTTGTGCTCAGTCCGACCCAAACCCCCTTATATCTGCGCTATTGAGCTGAGAAGTAGCCCGAAGCGATCTATTGGCCCACCGGGGTCAACCAGTTGCGCGTGAGCGGATCGGGCATGGTCAGGGCGAAAAGGATCATCAGCCAGAAAAAGCCCGCGCCGACGAACAGCCAGGTCAAACGACTGCTGTAGCGGACGTGCATGAAAAAGAGAATCACGAAAAGCCCCTTCACAATCGCGATCGCGACCGCAACCACGGCGTTCAAATCGCCACCTAAGTCGACGAACGCTATCCCCGTCGTGCTCAATGTCAGCAGCAGCAAGGCGCCGAAGATCGCTGCGTAAAGTTTTACGGAAACTACATGCGGAGTATTCATCCTAAATGCCTTCCGACCAGATAAAGCAGCGGAAATAAGAAAATCCAGACAATATCGACGAAATGCCAGTAAAGACCGACCAGTTCGACAGGCGTATTGTAGCTGGCGGAAAATCGCCCTCGGGCGGTCTTGACGATCAAAACCGTGAGTAAGGAAATGCCAATGATCATATGTACGGCATGCATTCCAGTCATGGCAAAATAAAAAGAAAAGAAGATTTCGGCG
>Ga0207706_10004888_pt1 | contig 12535 bp, 11 predicted proteins | sample KBSC53metaG_FD_184318 | JGI IMG/M metagenome (GOLD analysis project Ga0207706, IMG submission 184318) | Corn rhizosphere microbial communities from Kellogg Biological Station, Michigan, USA - KBS C5-3 metaG (SPAdes) (version 2) | ecosystem: Host-associated > Plants > Roots > Rhizosphere > Soil ... | reverse complement strand
GTGATGCGCTGCGCGGCGCCGGAAGGTTCGATGACCATGACCATTGCCGGCAATTATTCGGCCAACAACTACGCGACCCAGGTGGCGATGGAAATGGGCGCGAGCCAGGGCACGATGAAGATGAAAATGCACTCGGAAGCGCATCGAGTCGGCGAATGCTCCGCCGAAGACGAGGCGCGCGCGAAGGCGGATTCGGGAACGAACGGCTGATCTCCCGAGTCACAGCGGGAGTCATGGCTGTTCCAGTCCTTCTCAACCGCGGCGGCGGGGCGCTCGCTGCCGATCCGGCGCTTGCCGATCGGGTCGCAGAGGCGCTGAAGGGAGCCGGAATCGATGCCGAGATCGAGCTGCTGTCCGGGGGCGATTGCGCCGTTCGCGCGCGCGCAGTGGCTGAGCGCGGCGACGCCTTGCTGATCGTCGGGGGCGGCGACGGGACGATCAGCGCCGCGGCTTCCGCGCTCGTTGGGACCGAGACGAAGCTTGGCATCCTCCCGCTCGGGACGCTCAATCATTTCGCGCGCGATCTTTCGATTCCTGCCGACCTCGACGAGGCGGCGAAGCTGATCGCGGGCGGCAAAGAACAGCGGGTCGACGTCGCCGAAATGGGCGACCGCATCTTCATCAACAACAGCGCGATCGGCCTCTATCCGCTGATGGTCGTCGACCGCGACCTGCAGCGAAAGCGGCTCGGCCGGAGCAAGCGCCTGGCGATGGTCGTCGCCTCGCTGCGGATGCTGGTCCGCTTCAATCACCACCGGCTGACGCTCACGATCAACGAGGAGCGCACCGGGCGCGTCGACACGCCGCTGCTGTTCGTCGGCAACAACGATTACCGGATCGACTTCGGAGCGCCGGGCGAGCGCGAGAGCCTCGACGACGGGGAGCTGTGCGTGCTGGTGATGCGCAAGAAGACGCGGCGGGGCTTCCTCGCGGCGAGCATCCGGGCCTTCATCGGCCGCAGCCGAGGCGACGACATGGTGCGCTTGGAAGGCGTCGAGAAGCTGCAGGTTTCATCGCACCGCTCGCAGCTCACCGCCTCGCTCGACGGCGAGGTGGTCCGCGCCCAAACCCCGCTCGATTACCGCATCCGCAAGCGGGCCCTTAGGGTCATCGCTCCATAGGCCACGGAACAGAAGCGCATCCTTTCGGGTTCGAAACGGCGAAAGGGGTTGAGCATTGGCAGGCGAGGGCCGTTTGTCGGATCGGATGCGATCGCGCGGGCTGCGCGCGGCGGGCCTCGCGATCATCCTTTTGAGCGCGGGGGCGGTGCTGCTTCCGGCCGGCAAGCGCATTTCGTCGGACATGATCGGCGCTCTCCTCGTCGCCGCGGGGCTGATCGAGGCGGTCGCGGGATCGCTGAGGCGCGACGTGCGCCCGTTCGCAATGGCGGCAGGCGGAGTGACCGCGCTCGCCGGGCTGATCTTCCTCGTCAATCGCGAAACCCATTTCTTCCCGGTGGTCGCAGTCGTGATCGCCTGGCTTCTGATCCGGAGCATCATCCTCGCCGCAGCCACGTTCGAAATCCGCGGCTCAGTGCGGACGTGGACGGCGCTGTCGGCGGGGATGGACCTGCTGCTCGCGATCCTGCTGATCGCCGGCCTTTCGATCACGACCATCGTCGTCAGCATCTTCGGGCCGACGCCGTGGCTGATCGCGAGCTTCGCCTGGTTCGTCGCCGCGAGCTTCATCGTCAACGGGCTGCTGCTGCTCGAGGTCGCGAGTTGCGAGCGCGAGAGCACGGACGACTGACCGAGCCTTGCCGGGCGGCGGCTCGCCCCCGATAAGGCGCACGCATGTTCGACGCTCCGCTGAACCTGTCGGTCAACACCGTCGCCGAAATCGTGCGCCTGGCGGTCGCGCCCGTGTTCCTGCTCAGCGGGATCGCGTCCTTCGTGAACGTCTGCACTGCGCGCCTTTCGCGGATCGTCGACCGCTCGCGCCAGGTCGAGCCGATGCTGCTCGCCAGCCGCGGCGCGGAGCACGACCGCTGGCTCGGCGAGCTCCACGTGCTCGACCGGCGGATGAGCCTCGTCAGCTGGGCGATCAGCCTGTCGGTCCTCGCCGCGGCGCTGATCTGCGCGGTCGTCGTGCTTCTGTTCAGCGCGAGCCTGACGAGCCTGCACGTCGCAACCGCCATCGCACTGCTCTTCATCGGCTCGATGATCTCGATCGGCGTCGGCTTTGCGATTTTCCTGATCGAGACCCGAGTCGGCTCGCGCGCGGTGCGGGTGCGTTCGGAGCTGCTTCAGCACAGGGTCGAGGAAGCCGACTAATCGTCCACAGAAATCGCGGGTGCGCGCACCGCTCCTCTGGACCCGCGAATCCGCGACTCCTACCTTTGGCTCGTGGGAGCGGCGCTCAACATCGAACGATCGGTCACGGGGCAGCCGTGGCGCTGGCGGCGGGAGCCGGACGACAACCCCGGGATGGACGCGCTCGTCGACGAGCTTCTGCTCGCCCGCGGCGTTGCGCGCGAGGACCTGGCGCGGCACCGCGACCCGCGGATCCGCGACTTCCTGCCCAACCCGTCCTGCTTCAAGGACATGGACAAGGGAGCGAAGCGGCTCGCCGACGCGGTGCAGCAGGGCGAGAGCGTTGCCATCTTCGGCGATTACGACGTCGACGGCGCGACCAGCGCGGCGCTTCTGACGCTCCTGCTCCGGCGGCTCGGCGCGGAGCCGTTGGTCTACATCCCCGACCGGTTGATGGAAGGCTATGGCCCGTCGGGCAAGGCCCTGGTCGAGCTGAAGGCGCGCGGAGCGAGCGTCGCGGTGTGCGTGGACTGCGGAGCGCAGGCTTTCGACGCGCTCGAGGAGGCGCGGGCCGCGGGCCTCGACGTGATCGTGGTCGATCATCACCAGTGCGCGAGCCTGCTTCCCGTGGCGCACGCGCTGATCAACCCCAACCGGCTCGACGAGAGCGAGGACGGGGCCGCGCACGGGCATTTGGCCGCCGTCGGGATGGCCTTCCTTCTCGGAATCGCGCTGATCCGCGAGCTTCGCGGTCGGGGTTTCTTCGACGCGCTGGCCGAGCCCAAGATCCTCGACCTGCTCGACCTCGTCGCGCTGGGCACGGTCGCGGATGTAGCCCGGCTCAAGAGCCTCAACCGGGCTTTCGTCACGCAGGGGCTGCGCGTGATGGCGTCGCGGCAGAATATCGGGCTTGCCGCGCTCGCCGAGGCGGCGCGGCTGGTGAAGCCGCCGAGCTGCCGCGACCTCGGCTTCGCGCTGGGCCCGCGGATCAACGCCGGTGGCCGTGTTGGCAAGTCGGACCTCGGAGTCCGCCTGCTGACTTCGACCGATCCCGAGGAGGCGCGGACCATCGCCGCAGAGCTCGACCGCCTCAACGAGGAGCGCCGGGCGATCGAAATGCTGGTGTGCGAGCAGGCGGAAGCCCTCGCGCGCGAACAGGACGGAGCACCGGTCGTCACGGTGATGAGCGGCGGCTGGCACCAGGGCGTGATCGGGATCGTCGCGGGACGGCTGAAGGAGCGCTTCGGGCGCCCGGCCATCGTCATCGCCGAGTGCGAGGACGGGACCGGCAAGGGCTCGGGCCGGTCGATCCCGGGCGTCGACCTGGGCGCGGCGGTGCTTGCCGCCAAGGACAGCGGGCTGCTCGTCGCGGGGGGAGGCCATGCCATGGCGGCGGGGCTGACCCTGCCCGCCGGCGGGCTCGAGCCGTTTCGCGACTTCATCAACGACCGGCTCGCGATGGACGTCGAGAAATCGCGCGGCGACCGCGCGCTTCTGCTCGATGCCTTGCTCGCGCCGGGCGGAGTCGCGGCGGCGCTGTGCGATGCGCTCGATGCGGCGGGGCCTTATGGCGCCGGCTGGCCCGGGCCTCGGGTCGCCGCAGGCCCGGCGCGGCTGCTCAAGACCGGCATCGTCGGCGACGGCCATGTTCGGGGCATCGCCTGCGGCGACGACGGCAAGAGCTTCAAGTGGATCGCCTTTCGGAGCGCGGCGAGCGAGCTCGGCCAGGCGCTTCTGTCCTCGTCCGGCGAGGCGCGCTGGTGGCTCGCCGGGACGATCAAGCGCGACGAGTGGAACGGCGGCAATGCGGCCGAGATGCATCTCGAGGACGCCGCCCTCGCTTGACCCTGCAAAACGCGTCGCCTAACCGGCGAGCCGCTTTCCGGCCCCATCGTCTAGCGGTCTAGGACGTCGCCCTTTCACGGCGAAAACACGGGTTCGAGTCCCGTTGGGGTCACCAATTTTCTTCGAAGCACGGTTCGAAGAAATTGGTGACAGAGTGCAAAATCACTGCTGGAACCTTGCCGTGTTTGCGTTCGTCTAGGTTTCGAAGCTCAGCGACGGGGGCTCGTGATCACGATCGGTCGGAACGACTGGGGAATTGAGCGGCGCATTGCGATCGCCGCAACGGCGCTACTGACCGCCTCCTGCAACCGTGGAACCCTCGACCCGGTCGGCCCTGTCGCCGCCCAGGAAAAACAGCTTCTCATCAATTCGACCGCGATCATGCTCGCGATCATCATCCCGACGATGATCGCCACGGTCGCGTTCGCCTGGTGGTTCCGGCGCGGCAATGCGAAGGCGACCTACCGCCCTGACTGGGAATATTCGGGCGCGATCGAAATGGTCGTCTGGGGCATTCCCGTCCTCACCGTCATGCTTCTTGCCGGGATTGCCTGGATCGGCAGCCACCGCCTCGACCCGGCAAGGCCGCTGCCGTCGGACAAGCCGCCGCTGAAGGTCGACGTCGTGTCGCTCGATTGGAAGTGGCTGTTCATCTACCCGGACCAGGGGATCGCGACCGTCAACCGGCTGGTCGTGCCGGCGGGGACGCCGGTCAGCTACCGGCTCACCTCGGCGACGGTGTGGAACGTCTTCTGGGTCCCGCAAATGGGGACGATGATCTACACCATGCCGCGGATGACGACGCGCCTGAACCTGCAGGCGGACAGGCTGGGCTCGTTCAAGGGAGTTTCGGGGCATTTCAGCGGCGATGGATTCCCGGGCATGGAGTTCCAGGTCCAGTCGCTTCCCCCCGAGCAGTTCGCGATGTGGGCGCAGGGCGCGCGCGGGCAGGGGCCGGTGCTCGACGGGCGCGGCTATGCGGCGCTGTCGAAGCCCAGCAGCTATGTGAAGCCGATGACCTACGGGGCGGTCGCGCCCGGCCTTTACGATTCCATCGTTGCCAACCGCGCGCCCGCAAATCCGGTGCCGCCGCCGCTCCACAACCGACCCGTCAATGGAACCAAGGCATGAGCTTCTTCGGCAGGCTGAGCTGGAACGCGATTCCATTTCACGAGCCGATCCCGCTTATCACCTCCCTCGTGGTGATCCTTGCGGTCGCCGCAATCGCCATCTGGGTGTGGCGCAACGGCTGGTGGCCCTATCTCTGGCGCGAGTACATCACGTCGCCCGATCACAAGCGGATCGGCATCATGTACATCGTGCTGGGCCTGGTGATGCTGGTCCGCGGCTTCGCCGATGCGATCATGATGCGCCTGCAGCAGTCGCTCGCGATCGGCGCATCGCAGGGCTATCTGCCGCCCGAGCATTACAACCAGATCTTCTCCGCCCACGGCACGATCATGATCTTCTTCGTGGCCATGCCGCTGGTCATCGGTTTCATGAATTTCGTCGTTCCGCTGCAGCTCGGCGTACGCGACGTCGCCTTCCCGACGATGAACAATGTCAGCTTCTGGCTGACCGCGTCGGGCGCTCTTCTGGTCAACCTCAGCCTGTTCCTGGGCGAGTTCGCGCGCACCGGCTGGCTCGCTTTCCCGCCGCTCAGCGAGAAAGCGTTCTCGCCCGGGGTCGGGGTCGATTATTATCTGGTCGCGCTGCAGATATCGGGGGTCGGAACCCTCCTGACCGGCGTCAATTTCGTGACCACGATCCTGAAGATCCGGGCGCCGGGCATGAGCTATTTGCGCATGCCGGTGTTCTGCTGGACCGCGCTCGCCTCGAACCTGCTGATCATCGCGGCCTTCCCGGTCCTCACGGCGACCTTGGCGCTGCTGATGCTCGATCGCTACCTCGGCTTCCACTTCTTCACGAACGACGGCGGCGGCAACTCGATGCTCTACATGAACCTCATCTGGGTGTGGGGGCATCCCGAGGTCTACATCCTGATCCTGCCCGCATTCGGAATCTATTCGGAAGTCGCGGCGACCTTCTCCGGCAAGCCTCTGTTCGGATACCGCTCGATGGTCTTCGCGACGCTCGCCATCTGCATCATCTCCTTCTGCGTCTGGCTGCACCACTTCTTCACGATGGGCGCGGGAGCGGACGTCAACGCCGTCTTCGGAATCGCCAGCATGATCATCGCCATTCCCACCGGCGTGAAGATCTTCAACTGGCTGTTCACGATGTACGGCGGGCGTGTTCGCTTCTCAGTCCCGATGCACTATCTGATCGGCTTCATGCTGACCTTCGTGATCGGCGGCCTGACCGGCGTCCTGCTCGCGATCCCGCCGGTCGATTTCATCGTCCACAACAGCCTGTTCCTGATCGCCCATTTCCACCAGGTGATCATCGGCGGAGTCGTGTTCGCGATCATGGCGGCCTACACCTACTGGTTCCCCAAGGCCTTCGGATTCACGCTCGACGAGCGGCTGGGCAAGGCGGTCTTCTGGTGCTGGTTCATCGGCTTCCATCTCGCCTTCATGCCGCTCTACGTGCTCGGCTTCTGGGGAGCGACGCGGCGGCTTCAGCACATCAACGATCCGAGCTGGGCGCCGCTGCTGAACATCGCTCTGCTCGGCGCGGTCATCATCGGCCTCGGCATCGTCCTGACCGTCGTCCAGCTCCTCTATTCGATCCGGACTCGCGACCGGCGGCGGGACGTCAGCGGCGATCCGTGGGACGGGCGCACGCTCGAATGGCTGACCCTCTCGCCGCCGCCGCATTACAATTTCGCGGTGCTTCCCGACGTTCACGGCGAGGAGGCCTATTGGACGCGCAAGCAGACGGCGATCAAGGAAGAGAAATTGATCCCGGAGCCGGATTACCAGCCCATCGAGATGCCGGTGAACACCCCGACGGGCGTGATCGTCGCCTTCTTCGCCTCGGTCTGCGGCTTCGCGATCATCTGGTACATCTGGTGGCTCGCGATCCTCGGGCTGATCGGCGCCTTTGCGATCTTCGTCTGGTACGCCTGGCGCGACGAGCATGAGCATATCATCCCCGTCGAGGAGGTGAGGGCAAATGCGCGCGAGCGGCGGCGGATCCGGATGGAGCATCTCCACACCGTGAGCCAGTCGACATGACCACCGAAGCCGCGACGATCGGCCTGACCCACGGCGGGTCGGAGGACACCGGCCTCGGCAACCGCGGTCCCGAGTCCAAGAGCATCGTCGTCCCCTACGGCTTCTGGCTGTTCGTGCTGTCGGACATCGTGCTGTTCTCGGCGTTGTTCGCCACCTACGCGGCGCTGGTGCGCGCGACCGACGGCGGGCCGACGACGAACCAGTTGTTCGACCGCAACCTCGTCGCCATCGAGACTGTGGCTCTCCTGCTCTCGAGCTTCGTCTGCGGCCTGGCGATCATCTTCGCCAAGCGCGCCAACATGCTTTGGACTCAAGTCTGGCTGCTCGTCACCGGCCTGTTCGGCGCAATCTTCCTGTTCATCGAGCTCTATGAATTCTCGAAGATGATCGGCGAAGGCGCGGGTCCCCAGCGCAGCGCCTTCCTTTCGGCATTCTTCACCCTCGTCGGCTGCCACGGGCTGCACGTCACCTGCGGCCTGCTGTGGCTCGGAACGATGATGGCGCAGGTCTGGGCCAAGGGATTCCAGCAGCACATCCTTCGGCGCCTGCTGTGCTTCAGCATCTTCTGGCACGCCCTCGACATCATCTGGGTGGCCATCTTCACCATCGTCTACCTGATCGGGACGCTGCCATGACTTCGGACGAAAACAATCTTCTCGACGTCGCGCCGGGACAGCCGCACAGCAACATCCTGAGCGAGGTCATGGCCTATGTGATCGGCCTCGGCCTGGCGCTCTTGCTCACCGGAATCTCCTTCTGGGTGGCCTCGACCTCGGTGCTGTGGGGACCGGGCATCGCCACCGGGCTGGTGGTGCTCGCCATCGCGCAGATGGGCGTCCACCTGGTCTTCTTCCTCCACATCACCAGCGGGCCGGACAACACCAACAACGTGCTGGCGCTCGCCTTCGGGGTTCTCATCGTCTTCCTGGTGATGATCGGCACCATCTGGATCATGGCGCACATGAACGCGAACATGGCGCCCGACCCGAACATGATGAACCTGATGACGCAGCGCGGCTAGGGTCTGGACCTTAAAGCCGCAGCCAAGCGAAAACGATCGTGACTGCGAGGACGATCGTGCTCGCGCCGAGCGCAAGCGCGGCCGAGCGGCCCTTGCCCCGCGCATAGACGACGGTCACGCCAATCTTCACGATCATGTTGACGACGATCGTCGCGGCGAGCGCGATCGCCGCGAGCTCCGCGCCGATCGCCGCCGGCGGAAGCCCGCCCGCGGTGACGATCGCGACATCGACGTTCATGCTTCCCGAGATGAGCAGGAGGAGCGCCAGGCCCTGCTCGCCGAACCGGCCCTCGGCCCAGGCGCCGGCGACGGCCGTGGCGGCGACGAAGACAGCAAAGCCGAGGGCGGGGATGAGGGCGATCGGGTTCCCGGGCGGGGTCGGAGCGTCGGCGCGCGGCGACTTGCGGTAGAGCCACCAGCCGCTTGCGACTCCGACCAGGATCGCGGGCGCAAGAACGATCGCGAACGGCACCAGGATGCGCGTTGCGAGGATGCCCACGATGAACAGCACGCGGACGTACATGACGGCGGAGGCGAGCGCGATTCCTGCGGGCTCGGCTCCGGCGACCTTGTTGCTGCCGAGGCGCTGGGCCAGCGACTGGGTGACCGCCGTCGAGCTGTAGAGCCCGCCGATGACGGCGGTCGCGATTGTGCCGTGACGCTCGCCGAAAATGCGGTTGGCCGCATAACCGAGAAACGAAAAGCCGGTGACGATGACCACGACCAGCCACAGCTGCCGGGGGTCCCAGGCGCCGAGCGGGCCGTAATGGCCGCTGGGAAGAAAGGGCAGGACCGCGCCGGCGATGACGGCATAGCGGGCGAGCGCCTTGACGTCGTCGGCGTCGAGCCGGCCCACGAAATCGTGCAATTCCTCGCGAAGCGCGAGCAGCGCGACTCCGACCGCTGCGCAGGCGATCGCGAGCGCCGGGTTTCCGTTCCCGGCGAGGAAGCCGATTGCGATGGTGCTGATCGCCGCGACCGCGCTGGTCGAATCATGGTCGTTGCTGAGCTCGCGGGCGTAGGCGATCACCATGATGGCGACCATTCCGACCGCGATCGCCGCGCCCACCGCGACTTCGCCCTCCGAGCCGAGCAGGCCGGCGATCCCGCTCCCGAGACCGAGCATGGTGAAGGTGCGCACCCCGGCGACGCGGGTGCCAGGCTTGCGCGTCTTGAGCTTCCAGCCGCGCTCGATCCCGATCAGAAGCCCGCAGGCTAGCGCCGTGGCGACCGACAGCGCCTGCCAGTACCAGTCGGTGGCCGCAGCGCTGGTCATCCCTCAGATGGAGAGGCCAGGATCGCCCTCCAGGACCTGCTGCGCCAGCTGTGGCCGCTCGCCCGCGCGCCACAGCTTCGCGGTGTGGACGATGCGATACCGCAGTGGACCGCCATCCGGCGTTGTGGCGCGGGTAATCGGCGGCGGGATGCAGACGAACTCGGTCCGCATTTCGTCGCCGGTGAGCCGAACCGTCGCATAGCCATGCCCGCCAATATCGACGAACTTGAGGTGCGGCGCCACATCGGGGTTGGACAGCGCCCGCGCCTTCGCCCGATCGAAGGAATTGGCATATTCGAAGCAGGACCGGACGCCGTGCGTCAGCAGCATGTTGTAGGTTGATTCGGGCTTCGCCGCGCCCGGCCGGTCGGCCAGGTAGATCGGCCGGAATTTGTTGTCCTTCTTGATCACATATTCGTTCGCTTCCCCTGCGCCCACGCTCGACATCGACCCGCCGGTGAAGCTCAGCCCGATCGGCTCGAACTTGGCGGGCGGCAAATGCGGCGCAGCGTAACCAGCCCAGAAGCTGTGGAGGTCACCTGAAACGATGGCGAAGCCGGTGATTCCGGCGTCCCGGACCAGGTCGTAGATCTCGTTCCGCTCAACCCATGCGCTGCCGTAGTCGCCGCCCCCTACGTTGGCGAACCGGCCCGCCGGCCACTTCTGCTTGGTCAGCCCGTCTGGCAGGTTCTCAGGATCGGCGCGCTGCTCCAAATTGCCCTGCGAACTGCCCCAAATCTTCCACGTCGCGGTCGAGCTGCGCAGGCGGTCCTTGAACCAGGCCTTTTGCTTCGCCCCGAGAATCGCCTGCGGCGGTTTGTCTTTCCGCGGGTTGGCGATCGTCTTGCCGTTGAATTCCAGTTCCGCGGGCGGATTACCGCCGTTGAAGGCGCGCCCGCCGTCGAGCATTTGCATCACGTCCTCGGGGAACATGCCGTCAAAATCGCCCCAGTCGGCAAGCTCTCCGGGCGAATCGTCGGCGAAAGGGGTCGGCCCGCGATAGCTGTGCAAGTCGGTGAGGAGCAGATCGAGATGCCGGCCGTAGCGCAGAGCCCGGTAGACGATCAGGCTGTTGATCGCCGCGATATTGTTGGGCTCGATGCCCAAGCCTTCGTCGTCGAACTTCTCGATCTTGACGTTCTTCACGGGAACCGAGCCAAATTCGTCGAGCGATCCGCTCGGCGCCTTTACCCGCGCCGGGATATTCTCGAACCAAACCTGGTTGGCGGCGACTTTGATCGTCTGCCCGGGCTGCTCGAACTTCGGATTCTTCAGTATGCTCTGCCATCCCTGCCACGAGAATTCGTGGTTGTCCCAGATGCACACGAATGGCCAACGGGCACGCGCATCCTGCAGGTCGGGATCGGCGAGATAGCCCTTCCAGACTGCACGGTAGCCCTCAACAGTCGACGGAATGTGGAAAATGGAGGCCTTCAGCGCGTCCGGAATCCGCGCAACCTCGTAGAGATTGCGGCCAAAGCGGGGCTTTCCGTCCTCCGGATACTGCACGACCTCGTAGATGAAATCGCCAAGGTGCAGGACGAAATCGAGCTGGTCCTCGGGCCGCGCCCGCTCATCCTCGAAGATCATCCGGCGGTAGCCGTTCAACTTGCTTTCGTTGACGTCCTGGCAGCTGACGAACGCGAACGTCACGGGGCGCGGATCGTCGGGCGCTGGCGCGGTGCGCGTCCGGCCGATGCGGCTTCCGTTCCCTTGCGCGTCGGTGAAGCGGTACCAGTAGGCGCGTGAGGGCTTGAGCCCGCCGACGAGAACGCGGCTCGTCCAGTCGGCGGTGGAGGACGCAGGCGCGGCAGCCTGTGCGACGACGCGGCGAAAGGCCTCGTCCTCGGCGACTTCCACGGTGAGCAGGTGTCGGTCGCCGGATTCGAAGGGACGGCGGGTCCAGAGGATCACGCTACTGGGATCGGGGTCGCCGGATGCGACACCTTCGGGGTAGAGACTGCTCGCTTCCTTCCATTGGACACGGGAGGCGCGCGCCGGACCTGACCACGCCAGCGATGCGCCCATCGCCGCTGCCAGTTGAACGAACTCGCGGCGGCTGAGCGTCATGTCCTATCCCCCGATCAATCTCTCCGCGTGCCAGCGCAAATGGTCGGCCATGAACGTCGAGATGAAGTAGTAACTATGGTCGTATCCCGGCTGAATGCGGAGCGTCAGCGGGATGCCGGCCTTGGCGCATGCTTGCTCGAGCAGCTCGGGCCGCAATTCCTTTTCGATGAACGTGTCCGAATCGCCGACGTCGACGAGCAACTCGCGCAGGCGCGCGCCGTCCTCAATCAGCGCGACCGAATCATGCCCGCGCCAGCTCGCGCGGTCTTCGCCGAGATAGCCGCCGAGCGCCTTCTGCCCCCACGGCACCTGCGACGGCGCGACGATCGGGGCGAAGGCCGAAACGCTCCGGAAGCGATCCGGGAAATTGAGCGCGACCGTGAGCGCGCCGTGCCCGCCCATCGAATGGCCGGTGATTCCCTGCCGGTCCAGGTCGACCGGGAACTCCGCGGCGAGGAGCGCCGGAAGCTCCTCGGTCACGTAGCTCCACATGCGAAAGTGCTTCGCCCAGGGTTGCTCGGTCGCATCGACATAGAAGCCGGCGCCCTTGCCGAAGTCATAGTCCTCGACGTCCGCGACATTATCGCCGCGCGGGCTCGTATCGGGAGCGACGAAGACCAGGCCGAGCTCGGCGCAGGCGGCGCGATATTCGCCTTTCTCGGTGACGTTGGCGTGGGTGCAGGTGAGGCCCGACAGATACCAGACGACCGGAAGCTTCCCGCCTTGCTCCGCCTGCGGCGGAAGGAAGATCGAGAAGATCATGTCGGTGCCGGTCGCCGCCGACGCATGCTTCACGACGAGCTGCCGCCCCCCGTGCGCCTTGTTCTCCGACAGGATTTCCAGGCTCATTTGGGGCGGTGGAGCGCGCAGAGCTTGTTGCCGTCGAGGTCGCGGACATAGGCAAGGTGCACCGGCCCGACGCTGCCGTTGC
>Ga0207706_10004886_pt1 | contig 12539 bp, 11 predicted proteins | sample KBSC53metaG_FD_184318 | JGI IMG/M metagenome (GOLD analysis project Ga0207706, IMG submission 184318) | Corn rhizosphere microbial communities from Kellogg Biological Station, Michigan, USA - KBS C5-3 metaG (SPAdes) (version 2) | ecosystem: Host-associated > Plants > Roots > Rhizosphere > Soil ... | reverse complement strand
TCCTTGTGCGTGGTCAGGTAGGACAGCATGCGATTCGTGTAGTCGCTGCCATCGACGGCAAGCAGGATTTTCATGATGGTTCCTTCGGCGGAGACGTTCCCCGGTGCAAGGATGGTCCTCGCGCACCCGGCGCCTCGCCTTGCGCCAAATCAAGAAATCCGATGGCTCGCAGCACCTCGGCGCGACACCGCCGGTACTTGATGCAGCGCAAGGTCGCGGCTTCCGACGCTGCCTACATTGACTGTCCATGAACGCAGCAGAGGCAAGCATGAACAACGTCCTGGTGATCGTCTATTCCTACACGGGCACTTCCCGCCGGGTCGCGGAGCTCCTGTGCAGCCAGCAGAACTGGCACATCGCGAACGTCACCGAGGTGCGCCCTCGCAGCGGCGCCCTCGGCAGCTTGCGTTGCGTGCTCGACTCGTTCTTCCGGCGACAGCCCGCCATTCGCTACGACGGTCCGCCGCCCAGCGACTTCGATGCCGTCGTGCTGGTGTCGCCGATCTGGATGCTGCAACTCGCCGGCCCCATGCGCAGTTTCGTCGCGCGCCAACGCCAGCGGCTGCCCGATGTCGCCGTGCTCTCGGTCATGGGTGGACAGGGAGCACCGAACGCTGCAGCCGAGATCGGCAAGCTCCTGGGCCGCGCGCCGATCCTGAGCTCCTCGCTCACGATGCGCGAGGTCGACGACGGCAGTTGTGCGGCCCGCCTGCAGGCCTTCGGCAGCGCTGTGAGCAGTGCCGAAGATTCGCAGGCAGTGGTGCGCCCCGTGACGCTGTCGCCGCAATCGATCTGAAGGCCGAGTCCGGATCGACGTGGCCAACTTTCTCTTTCAGACAGGTGTGATACATCGCACCGCCCACCTCGCGTGGACGCTTGCCGCCGGCACTTCGCTGCTCTGTGCCTGCGCCGCGCCCAGACCTGTGCCTCCTTCGGCCCCTCGCGGACAGATAGCGGCCGCGACCGAGCCTGTTGCGGCGGGCACGAGTGGCTTCTCGTCCCTGGTTGCAAGTCGCAGCAAGTCGGTGGTCGATATCAGCACCCTGCGCATCGGACGCGACGAGACCCCGGAAGACATCGAACTGGAAATCGCCCCGGAGCACGACTTCGCCGACCGGCTGGCCTGGCCCCTGCCGGCGAGCGCGCGGATCAGCCAGATCCGCGACCTCGCCTCGGGCGTGATCATCCGCAGCGACGGCCTGATCCTCACGAGCGCCCACGTGGTCACGAACATCGACGAGGCCCAGGTCCAGCTGGACGACGGGCGCCGCTTCACGGCGCGCGTGGTCGGCGTCGACAAGCGCACCGACGTCGGCCTCCTGAAGATCGATGCGAGCGCCCTGCCCGTGGCCGTGATCGGCGACTCCTCGACGCTCAGCCCCGGCGACTGGGTGGCTGCGATCAGCTCGCCTTTCGGATTTCACGGCAGCGTGACGGCTGGCGTCGTCAGCGCTGTCGGGCGCGTCATGGGCGGCGCGGGCGAAATTCCCTTCATCCAGACCGACGTCGCTATCAATCCGGGCAGCTCGGGCAGCCCGCTGTTCAACAGCCGCGGCGAGGTCGTGGGCGTCAACTCGATGATCTACAGCGGCAGCGGCGGCTACATGGGCCTGTCTTTCGCGGTGCCGATCAACCTGTCGATGCGCATCGCCAACCAGCTGCAGGAACACGGAGCGGTGCTGCGGGCCTACCTGGGCGCCGAATTCCAGGAGATGACGCCTGCGCTGGCCCAGTCCTTCGGCCTGCCTGCTTCAACAACGGCCGGCGCCCTGGTGGTCCGCGTCGAGGCGGGCAGCCCCGCGGAAGCTGCGGGCCTGGCGCAGGGAGACGCGGTGCTGGCCCTCGACGGCAAGCCTCTATTGCACTTCATCGATCTTCCGCAGCAGATTGCGCAACGCGCGCCCGGCAGTCGGCTGCAGCTCGAGGTGTGGCGACGCGGCGCTGCCCGCATGCTCCAGGTCGCGCTGGTAGTCCAACCCGCCGTCGCCGGCACCTCTTTCGCGGCCGCGGCGCCCGAATGGAACGACGGCCTGGGCTTGAGCGTGGGCGAGCTCTCCCCCGCGCAGCGGCTGCAGTTGCGCATCGACAGCGGCCTGATGGTGCGTGAGGCCGGCGGCCTCGCGCGCAGCGAAGGCATCCGTGCCGGAGACGTGGTCGTGGCCATGAACACAACGAAGCTCTATCGCCCGGAGGACTTCAAGCGAAGCCTTGCGCGGGTGCCTCCCGGAGACACGGTCGCGCTGCTGGTGATGCGCGACCGCCGGCTCGCCTATGTGGCGATCCGCCTTCCGGCCTCGCGCCGTGGCCGCCTCTGACCGCGGCGCAACACCTCCATCGCAGCCATCGCATCTCAAGGACGCCACACCATGAAACACCTCGACGCAGCCGACCGCCGCTCGCTTCATCTGCAGCTCGACATGCTGAAGCGGCAGGTTCTCGACGAACTCCGCGCCTCGGTGCCCACGGCCCAGCTCCTGGAATCCGGAGGCGGTCGCGAAGTGACGACCCATGCCGACGAAGCCGAAGCGGAGCGCGCAGCCGACGTGCATCTGGCCGAGATCGAGATCGATCGCACCAGGCTCGAAGCGATCGAACTGGCGCTCGCGCGCCTGGCGGACGGACGCTACGGCGTCTGCGAAGACTGCGGTGCCGAGATTCCGCGTGCGCGGCTGTTCGCGCAGCCCACCGCCGTCCGGTGCGCGGCCTGCCAGACGAGCGTGGAAACAGGCCACCGGCACTGAAGGGGCGAAGATCCATCACTCGCCGTCGTTCTGGCGGCGGGTTCTGGCCTTCATTCCTTCTTTGACTTCTTTGCTTTCGTGCCCTTCTCCTTCCGGTCAGGCAACGGCTTTCCTTCCTTGGCCTGCTGGCGGTGTACACCGTGGAGCAGCGACTTCTTGACGCCCCCGGTCCCGGCTGGGTGCGCCGCAGCGCGGCATGCCGCCGTTGTGCGACGCGCCGGGCACCTACGTGCTGGTGCGTTGAGCCGGCAACCGGCTCAGAGGGCCGGTCCCAGGCCGATGGGCGCGGGAACGATGTTCACGATGCGCGTGAAGAGCGCGTTGTATTCGAGATCGGGCACGTGTCCGGTCATCGGGTCGCGGTTCTGGGCGAAGGCTTCGTCCAGGTCGCGCCAGTCGTTCTCGGTCAGCACGCGCTCGGCCAGCGGCAGGATCTCGCGCTCCTCCAGCGCCATGTGGCTCAGGTAGAAGTCGACATACTCGCCGACCGTTTTCTCGAATTCTTCGCGCCGCGACTCACCCAGCATCTCGAACGCGAGCAGCGCGTGCTCGACGTTGCGGATCCTGCGCTCACCCTTGGCATGGTCGCCGTCGAGCTTGTCGAGCAGATCCCGCGAGATCGGCGTCCTGGCGCGCAGCTTGGGAAACAGCAACTCGGTTTCCTTGCGGTGGTGGCGCTTCTCCGGAAACTCGTCCACGTAGAAGAGCATGGCTCGCAGCGTCGCGAAATCGGGCAAAGTGCCCTGCTTGCGGTGTTGCTCGAGCAGCATGACGATGGAGCGGAGCATGGCGGCGAGCGCGGCGTGCTCCTGGCGAATGATGCGAACGGTGGCGTGGGTCATGAGGGTTGTCCTGTGCATGCCTCAAGGGTGGCGCTTTCGTTCGCGCGCAGGCTTGTTCCAGATCAAGCCCTGGCCGTCGGCAGGCCCCGCGCTTGATCAATGTCAAGCCGCGCGGAGCGCCCGTGCGGATACTGGACCGATCCACACCACAAACCGGAGTCGTGCCATGTACCAGCGAATTCTTGTTCCCATTGACGGCAGTTCCACATCCAGCCATGGCCTGGCCGAAGCCATCAAGCTGGCAAAGCTCACGGGCGGGCGCCTGCGCCTGGCGCACGTCATCGACGAGTTGTCCTTCGCGCTGGCCATGGATGCCTACGCGGGCCATGCCGGCAATTGGCTCGAAGAACTGCGCGGCAACGCCACGAAGCTGCTCGAGGCCGCGCGGGCCAAGGCAGTCGAGGAAGGCGTCGAAGCCGACACCGTATTGCTCGACAGCTTCAAGGGCACCGTGTACGACCAGGTGATCGCCGAGGCGGAAGCATCGAAGGCCGAGCTGATCGTGATCGGCACTCACGGCCGTCGAGGACTCGGCCGCTGGGTCATGGGCAGCAGCGCGGAGCACATCCTGCGCCTGTCGCCAGTGCCGGTGCTGCTGGTGCGTGCGCCCGAAAGCGCGAAGACCGAACACGAGCGTTTCACGCTGCCGAGCGGAACGCTCGCCAGCCAGTGAGGGTTCAGCGGTTCGCGGTCGCGGCGCGCCAGCGCGCTGCGACCAGCGCGATGTCTACGGTGTCTTCCGTGGAAACCTCGATGGCCAGCGCGCGCTCGTTGGCTGCCAGCGGGTCTTGCCATTCAAACTGACGCTCCAGCACTGCAAGGCCGGCTTCCGAGGCGTCCGTGCCTGCCGTGTCGCGCTCGGCCACGCGGCGGCGCAGCGTGGCCGGGCTTGCGCGGCAATCCAGGATCGTGAAAGGCACGCGGAGCTCGGTTGCCAGGGCTTCGAAGCTGCGTCGCTCGGCGCCGCGCAGGAAGGCCGCGTCCACGATCACCGGATAGCCCGCAAGCAGTGCATCGCGGGCGCAGGCGCGCAGCCTTTCGAAAGTCTGCCGCGTTGCCTGCGCGCCGTAGATGTCGAGCCCAAGGGCGGCGGAGCGCGCCAGCGGATCGAGGCCATACAGCCGCTTGCGCTCCACGTCCGATCGCACGCGGACAGCGCCCGCGGCGCACAACAGTTGCAAGGCAACGCTGGATTTTCCTGAGCCCGACAAGCCGTGCGTGATCATCAGGCGGGCGCCCTCCTCCGGCTGCACCGTCATCCGCGTTGCGCAGGCCAGGTAGTCGGGCCGGGCCTCGCCATCCGGGGGCCTTGGACCCAGTCCCGTGGCCATGGCCCGCACCAGCGCCCGATAAACCTCGTAGAAGCGCCACACCTGCAGGCCCGGGTAGTCACCGCTGTGCTGCATCCAGGCATCCAGGAAGCGGAATGCGAGGTCGTCGCGGCCGTGGGCCTTCAGGTCCACGGTGAGGAATGCAAGGTCGCTCATCACGTCGATCCAGCGCAGCGCCGGGTCGAACTCGATGCAGTCGAAAGGCATGAGCGCACCGTCGACCAGGACCACGTTGGCCATGTGCAGATCGCCGTGGCATTCGCGTATCGAGCCGCCCTGCTGGCGGGCGATCCATGCCATGCGCAGCACCTGGCCTTGCTCCCGAACCCACGTATCCAGTGCTGCAAGGGGGGCGAGGCGGCTTTCGCCGCCCTGCGCCCGCAACGCGGCCAGCGCATCCGTAGCTGCTCGAACGATCGAGTCAGGACTGCCGAAGCCTGACACCGGCGTCGCTCGCTCCGCTGCCGCGTGCAGGGCCGCCAGCCGCTGCGCGAAGCCGTCGAGCAGCGCGGGCTGCAGCCGGTCTTCCACCAGCAGGTCGCGCAGCAGCGACGACCCCGGGAATCGCAGCATGCGCACCACGTGGTCGATCACCGTGCCGGCGCCGCCGATGCGCGGCGACTCGCGCGTGCCGCAGACCGGTGCCACGTCGATGTAGAGCGAAGGAGCAAAGCGTCGGTTGAGGCGCAGCTCCTCCTCGCAGAAGTGCTTTCGGGCCTCGACGCTGCCGAAGTCCAGGAACGGCAGGCGTACCGGCTTCTTGAGCTTGAAGGCCTGCGTCTGCGTCAGCAGCACCCAGGAAATGTGCGTCTCGACCAAGGCCACGGGTTGCCCGGTCTCCCGCTGGAGTTGCTCTCGCAGTGCGTTGACCAGTGTGGTGTCCATATGGCTTGTTTGCGATTCAATGACGTTTGGAGATGGCGAAAAGGCGCCACAGCGACCAGCCCGCAGGAAGCACGACCCACAAGGCCCACGGCGAAGACGTATCCGGCAGGCCGAACAGGGCCCCCACGCCAGGCACCGCCGTCAGCATCCCCCAGACCACGCACACGCCAACCAATAGAGCATTGAACACCGTGTTGGTGTGCGTGAGCCGGACACTGGCGCCGCGAAACCACACGAGCAGCAGCAGGTTGCCGAGCACGATCGACCCGAGGCTGGCCGTGCGCAGTTCCTCGTGCGTGGCCCCCAGCGCGCGGCAGCCCCATTGCACCAGCGCCACGCCGACGAAGACCAGGGCCCCCATCGCGAACGCGCGGGCCGCCGAAGCCATCGAGAACAGCGCGTCGTCCCGGGGACGCGGCGGCACCGTCATGCTGTCGTCGGGCGCCGGCTCGGCCTCGAACACCAGCGAGCAGGCCGGGTCGATCAACAGTTCCAGCAGCACCACGTGCAGCGGCAGCAACAGCACCGGGCCGCCCATCACGACAGGGATCAGCGCCACGCCGACGATGGGCACGTGCACGGCGAAGAGGTAGCCCAGCGCCTTGCGCAGGTTCGCGAAGATGCGCCTGCCGGCGCGCACTGCCTCGACCAGCGAGGCGAAGTTGTCGTCCAGCAGCACCAGCGAGGCAGCTTCGCGCGCAACATCGGTGCCGCGCAGGCCCATCGCGACGCCGATGTCGGCAGCCTTGAGCGCCGGTGCGTCGTTCACGCCGTCGCCGGTCATCGCCACGATGTCCCCCTGCTGTTGCAGAGCCCGCACGATGCGCAGCTTCTGCGCGGGATCGACCCGCGCAAAGACCTGCACGTCGCGTACGCAGCGGCGCAGTGCCTCGTCGTCCATCGTGGCCAGCGCCTTGCCACTCATCACCTGCCACTCGCTTCCATCGATCAGCCCGGCTTGCTGCGCGATCGCGCGGGCTGTGAGGGCCGCGTCTCCGGTGATCATCACCACGCGAACGCCCGCGCGCCGGCATTCCTCGATGGCGCCGGGCACCTCCGCGCGCAATGGGTCCATGAAGCCGAGCAGGCCCAACGGCGCCAGGCGCAGCCCGCCGGGCAGCGCGGCGTCGTCGCCGGCTTGCGCCGCATGCCCCTCGGCCACTGCGAGCACCCGCAGGCCAGCCGCGCTCCATCGGTCGGCGGTTTCCCACAGCCGTTGCATCAGCGCCGGCTCGGCATCGCAGAGCCCGAGCACGGCCTCCGCTGCGCCCTTGACCGCCACCGTCTGCCCGGCTTCGCCGGGCGCCTGCCACCAGTGCACGACATAGGGCATGCCATCGCGGATGCCGCGGCGCGGGCCGGGCGTCCAGCCTGCATCGCCGCCGGCCAGGCCCGCGGCTTGCGCGGTGGCGCGCACCGCGTGGTCCATGGGCTCGACGCCGCCCGTGCTGCTGGCGCGCAGCGCGCCCGCCAGCAGGCGATGAAAGCGCGCGGCCGGCTCGCCCGCGCCCGGGTTGCATTCCGCCTCCATGTCGTACAGCGCCGTGAGCGCCATGCGGTTGTGCGTCAGCGTTCCGGTCTTGTCCACGCAAAGTACCGTGGTGGTGCCGAGCGCCTCGATGGCCTGCGGCTGGCGGGTCAGCACGTTCGACCTTGCAAGGCGCCAACTGCCGAGCGCCAGCATCACACTCCACACGACCGCGAACTCCTCGGGGATCAGCGACATTGCCAGCGTCAGTCCTACCAGCAGGCCCTGCGTCCACGAGCCCTCGCGCAGCGCGAACACCGTTGCCGCGACGACGCAGGTGAAGGCCGCAAGCCAGGCGACGCGCCCCACCAGCTGGCGCAATTCCTCCTGCAGCCGGCTCGCACGGGACGTGAGCTGGGAGATCGAGCGGTGAATGGCACCCAGCGCGGTGTGCGCGCCGGTGCCGGTCACCTCGGCCACGCCGTCGCCGCGCACCACCAGGCTACCCGCGAAGAGCCGGCCGCCCTCGCCTTCGCCGTTTGCGTGCTTGCCCTGCGGCATCGATTCGCCGGTGCGCAAGGACTCGTCGACCTGCAGCCCGACGGCCTCAACGATCCGCGCATCGGCGGACAACCGGTCGCCCTCGTTCACCAGAAGGCGATCTCCGCGCACCAGCTCGCGGCTCGCGATGTGCAGCGCGCGCCCCTGCCGCACGACCGTGCAGCGGGGGCTGGAGAGCTCCTTCAGCGCTTCGAGCACACGCTCGGTCCGTTGCTCCTGATAGATCGACAGCGCGCCCACCAGCAGCACCGAGAGCGCGAGCATGCCGGCGTCGCCCAGGCTGCCGAGCAGCGCATACAACGCGGCGGTCGCCAGCAGCAACAAGAACATCGGCTGCGTCAGCGCACTCCAGGCGATGCGGGCCAATCCCCTGCGGGAGACGGAGGGCAGCACGTTCGGACCGTCGCGGCGCAGGCGCTGCGCGGCCTCGGAATCGGTCAGGCCCTGAGGCGGGTTGTCGGTCACGATGGGTCCTGGGTGTCTGGCGTCAAGCGTGCCACCATCGGCCGCCGCGGCCATCCGCGTCAGTGCGCCATCAGGACCGGCACCGTCATCTGCGCGAGGATCTGCCGCGTCACGCCGCCCAGGATCCGCTCGCGCAGGCGCGAATGGCTGTAGCCGCCCATCACCAGCAGGTCGGCGCTCAGGTCCGAAACCCGCGACAGCAACGCGTCTGCGACGTTGATTTCGGTCACCTCGGACTCGGCACGCGCCTGCACGCCGTGCCTCAGCAGGAACTGGATCATGTCCGATACCAGCAGCTGCTGCGTGTTGTCTTCGTCGCGCGGGTGGCGCAGCGACAGGAGCGTGACGCGTGTCCCGCGCCTCATCGCCGGCAATGCCGCCTGAAGGGCCATGGCGGCTTCACGCGAGCCGTCCCAGGCCGCAACGATGTTCTTCGGGATCCCCCCGAACGCACCGGCCGAAGGCACGACCAGCACCGGTCGCCCCACTTCCATCAGCACCTGCTCGGCAAGCCCGCGCACCGTGGTGTCCTTCCTGTTCGAGTCGTCTTCCTGTCCGAGCACCACGAGATCGCTCGCGCGCCCGTACCGCACAACGGCGTCCACCGTAGCGCCATCGACCAGCCGCACCTCGTACGACAAGGGCCCCGATCCGGCGATGCCTTCCCTGAACTCGCGCGCGATAGCCTCGGCTCGCCGATGCAGATAGTCGGCCGACTCGACGATGTAGTCGGTCATGCCGGTGGCGATGGCGTCGGCGGGAATCACGCCGTCGTACAGGCCCGTGGGCACCAGCCCGACCAGGTGGCTCTCGTGCGCCCGGGACCACTGGGCCGCCATCGCGGCGCACACGGAGCTGCGGACCGAATGGTCCAGGTGAACGAGGATGGTTTTGAAGTTCATGGATGCCCCGCAAGGTGGTGCGCCGCGTCCTGGCGCAGGAAATGGACGTCAGACAGATGTTCGTGCCCCGGGAGCGCGCGGGGGTTGACGGCGATCAAACCAACGCCGGGTCAGTGCTTCAGCACGCACTTGTCGTACAGATGCGGTGCGCGGCCTTCGGGGTCGTAGCGGCGCTTGAGCATGGTGTAGGTGCCCATGCCGTAGGCGCTGTCGAATTCCTCGCGGGTGAAGAAGCTGTCCGAGTAGAGCGACTTGATGCCCCCCAGGCGCAGCACTTCCTGTTCGACCAGGCGGTTGAAGTGCCCCGCTTCATGCGCTTCGCGGCGCTCGACCACGTCCCAGAAGCCGAAATTGACGTGCAGCGTGCCCGCATCGAGCGGGTACAGCGCAAAGCAGGCGCCAGGGTCCGGCACATGCAACGGGCAGATCCAGACCGGCAGGATGCCGATCTCGCGCTGCAGGAAGTCGAGGAAGGCCGGCGCCGAGCGGATCGGGACGTCGACGTCCTGGATCACGGATTCGGTGTGCAGCCCGTGACATGCTGCCAGGCGCCTTGTCACGCTCCAGCGGGCATTCAGGCGCATGAGCCGCGTGTAGGTACGGGAGTTGAGGTGCTCACGGCCGAACAGGCGACGCACCAGCGGGTTCTGCGCGCCGAAGTTGCGCGAACACCAGAACCAGTCCGTATCCCAGCGCCACAGGTAGTCGTGCACGCTGAGGTAGTCGACCGGCATCTCCAGCAGCGAGCGGTAGTAGATGCGCTCGAACTCGTAGTTGCTCAGCCAGGGGGCGGTGTTCTCGAAGCGAGCGATGTTCAGCACCATCGACCGGGGGCCGAACACTACGCCGTCGACAAAGTCGGCATCGCCCTCGCAGGCCTCGGCCAGCGCCGCGAAGAATTCCTCGGGATGCTCGTATGCGATGTGCTCCACGCGCACATAGGGCTGCACGGGCAGCGTGCGCAGCACCAGCCGCAGTGCGTAGCCGAGCGAACCGTAGGAATTCGGAAAGCCGAAGAACAGGTCGCGATGCGCGTTGTCGGGGGTGCAGTGGACGATGCGGCCGTCCGGCAGCAGCACGTCGAGTTCCAGCACCGAGTGGTGGACCAGCCCCTGGCGCATCGATGTCGCCTCGATGCCCACGCCCGCTACCGCCCCGCCTACGGTGATGGTCTTGAGCTGGGGCACCACCGCCGGCATCATGCCGTGCCGCAGCGTTGCAGCTACCAGGGCCTCGTAGGTGGCCATGCCTTCGACCTCGACCGTGCTGCATGCGGTATCGATGCCGATGACATGGTTGAAATCGCCGAGGTCGATGAGGCGCCTCGGACCGGCCTGGCGGTCGCGGAACAGGTTCGACGTTCGCTTGGCCAGCGCGATCGGCGGCGCCGGCCCCACGCCGTCTTCGCGCATGGCCGCCATGAGGTGGCTCCTGCGTTCCGCGTGAGCCAGCGCCTCAGTGCTGCGGTTCATACAGGTGCTCCCTGCCCATCGGGTAGCTCTGCGGTGTCACATTGCCCTTGCTGAAGACGATCTGGAACAGGTGCGTGTAGCCCGCCTGCGAGCGGAACATCTCGGCGCAGCCGATCAGGTAGGTGCGCCAGATGCGCCGGAAGCGTTCGTCGAAGCGCTGCGGGTCGAGGATCTGTATGGCTGGCCAATGCTTCTCGAAGCGCTCGGCCCAGGCATCGAGCGTGGGTGCGTAATGCCGGCGCAGGTTCTCGATGTCGAGCACCTCCAGGCCGCTGCGCTCCATTTCCACGATCACGTCGGCCAGGCTGGGAATCCAGCCGCCGGGAAATACGTGCTTGCGTATGAAGAGCTCCGTCTCGAAGCGCCCGACGTGGCCGATGAAGTGCAGGATGCCGAGCCCGCCGGGCTTGAGGAACTGCGCGTGCGCCCGGATCACCTCGGGCAGCTGGTCGCGGCCCGCGTGCTCCAGCGTGCCGATGGATACGACCTTGTCGTACTGCTCGTCGACGTCGCGGAAGTCGGCTTCGCGCACCTGCAGCGAGGCTTCCAGTCCGCGCCGCTCGATCTCGTCGCGCAGCCATTCGACCTGCTCGGTGGTGGTGTTGAGGCCGACGCCGGTGGTGCCGATCTTTTCCCGCGCGCGGAACATGAAACCGCCGAAGCCGCAGCCGATGTCGATGAAGCGGTCTTCGGGCTTCAGCATGATCTTGCGGCACACGTGGTCGATCTTGCGGCGTTGCGCTTCCTCCAGGCTGCGGGTGCCCTCGGGCCAGTAGCCGCAGGTGTACATCATCAGTGGATCGTCGAGCCACGGCCGGTAGAAGCCGGTGCCGAGGCCATAGTGCGCGCGTGCGTTGGCCTTGGCATGGGCCGGGTCCCGGTTGGAGTGGCGCAGCTCGTGCAGGCTGTTCTCGATGCCGTTGAGCGCACCGGCCTGCTGGTCGAAGCCGGCGGTCATGCCGGCCGCCAGGGCGGCACCGAAATCGCCCTCGACGTCCACTTCCTGGTCGAAGTAGGCGTCCATCAAGCCGATGTGGCCGCGCGTCGCCGTGGCGAACAACGCGGCCTCGGTATGGAAGGTGATGGTGAAGACCGGTGGGCCCTCGCCCACGCCATGGCGACTGCCATCGGGCATCACAACGGCGAAGCGCGTCGCGGCGCGCTGGCCGATGCCGTCGAGCATGTTGCGCAGTGGAAGGGACAGCATCGCGCGCCTAGCCGTCCAGCGGTACGCCGCCGCCGAAGCGGCAGATCCACTGGTCCATGAGTTCGCGCTGCACTGCGCTCATCGAGCGCTGCCAGGCCGCCAGCATTTCCCATTGCTCGCGCTGTGCCAGCAACATGCTCTTGCCGACGGCCATCTGCCAATTCATCACGGATTGAAGGTAGCCGGCTCCGAATGCAGTCGGGATCGTCGGGGTTATGGAAAAGGCGTCGTTGGGCATGAGAAATGTCTCCCATCGAAGAACTCGTGCTCGCTGCGCACGTTGCTGCCATGCTGCCGCGTGCAGTGGACATGCTCCCTGACCTGCTGCGCAAGAACCTGCGAAGCGCCGAGCCGAAGGACTTGCTCTGCGTGGTGATCGCCCCAGGCGACTGCATGAAAAAGCGACATTGAAGAACCCGTTGGAAAGAGGAAATGAAAGAGACGGAAGAAAAAAAGTTCGGCAGGCGCAAGGGCCCTACGCTTCGATGATCACTTTGAGCGCATGCGTCTCGGCGGCGCGCCCGAAGGTGTCGTAGGCATCCAGCACCTGGTCCAGCGTGAAGCGGTGCGTGATCAGCCGGGCCGGGTCCACCTTGCGGGCCTGCACCGTCTTCAGCAGCATGGGCGTCGAGACCGTGTCGACCAGCCGCGTGGTGATCGCGATG
>Ga0207706_10004884_pt1 | contig 12541 bp, 15 predicted proteins | sample KBSC53metaG_FD_184318 | JGI IMG/M metagenome (GOLD analysis project Ga0207706, IMG submission 184318) | Corn rhizosphere microbial communities from Kellogg Biological Station, Michigan, USA - KBS C5-3 metaG (SPAdes) (version 2) | ecosystem: Host-associated > Plants > Roots > Rhizosphere > Soil ... | reverse complement strand
CTGATACATCGCCACCCGACAATAATTTTATAACGAGAAAAATAACACCAATGAGGCCTCCGCCAATGGCTACACCTCCCCCGGCTGAAAGACCGCGACGGTCCTCAACATTTGAACTTTCTCTACCACCCATCCAGCGCATATAAATAGTTTTAGAGTTAAAATTATCTCTTTTAAGAATGTTCCGATCGACAATCAGGCCAAATCATTTTTATCCTCGCCCAATCTCGCGGTTTCCCCTTCGTCAAGATCGTCGTTTTTACTATGGGCAGTAAATTCGGCATCATTGTTCATATCCTTATCAGCTTGTTGAAGAGCGTTAGCATTTTCTTTCCTTTGTTGGGGAGTGATATCGCCCGGTAGTGGGTTTTCGTGATGAGGTTTTTTGCTTTTCCCTGTTTTATTGTTGTTTTTCATACACTAAGCATTTATAACACTTCTGAAAAGTTTGTGCCATAATGAAAAATGAACTCAACTTCACTTTGATTTTTTATATTAGTAGTCTCCTTCCTGTTGAAAGTTTTACCCTGGATCAGTCAAAATGCTTTTTATGAGAAAACTGTATTTAGCTACAGCACTGTCAGTTGCCTTTATGATTGGTTTTCGTAAGCCACAAACGGGGTCAAAAAATTTTTCCGTTCAACAATTAGCTCCCGGAGTATGGGCAGCGATTCAAAATGACAAAGGCGGGCATGCTATTTCCAATGCGGGCATCATTGACCTGGGCAATAAAACGCTGGTATTTGATGCTTTTATGAATCCTGATGCAGGGAGTGAACTAAAGCGCACAGCTGAACAGCTGACCAAACATCCTGTGTCATTTGTGATCAATAGTCATTACCACGACGACCATATAAGGGGAAACCAGGTCTTTGTTCCGGGTGCCTCTATCATCAGCACTGAATGGACAAAAAATGAAATGAGAAAAGCAGAGGCCGAGGAACAGGAATGGTTACGAAAAAATATAGGAAAGAGCCTGGAAAAAGCAAAACAACAACTTAGATCAGCAACAGCAAATGAAAAAGAAGAAGCAGTAATGTGGCTGGGATATTATGAAGGTATTTCACAATCATTGCCCATATTAAAAACAACTCTGCCCGATATTACTTTTAAAGACTCTTTATGGATACATGGATCGAAAAGATCGGTGTTATTGATCGAGTGCAAAAATTGCCATACGGCGAGCGATGTGGTCATGATACTGCCACAGCAGGGAATCGCATTTATGGGAGACGTATTGTTTGTAAAACGACATCCCTGGTTCGGAGATAGTGATGCTGAAAGTTTGAAAGAACATCTTGAAGATTTTTACGCAGATGCATCACTCACGCAATTTGTTCCTGGCCATGGCCCCGTTGCCGGCAAGGAAGCAGTACAAACGCTGGTCAGGTACATCAACGATCTTCAGCAACTTGCTACAGAGGCTGTACAAAAAAATGAAGCAGATTCTGATTTTATCAGGCAGGATGTGCCGGCGCAATATAAAAGCTGGTGGTTTGGAAGATTTTATTCTGACAATCTCGCAGCTGTGTATCATGACGCAAAGAAAAAATAGTTCTGCTATCAAAAATGGGACATGATCCAACCGGTTATTTTTCTTATTTAATTGCTTCTTCAATAAATCAGATATTTTTATATCATGCTCCGAACCGCCTCGCCGCATAAGCGATTAAGAATACTACCACTGGCTGCTGTGATCTTTCTTACAGTTTCAGGCGGGCCTTATGGATTAGAACCGCTGCTGAGTTATGGCGGAACACACGGGGCGCTGTTGATACTGCTGGTTACACCATTGCTTTGGGATATACCAACGATTTTTGTAGTGATGGAGCTGAACAGCATGATGCCTGTAACAGGCGGTTATTATCAATGGGTAAAACGGGCACTTGGCATTCGATGGGCATGGTATGAAGGCTGGTGGACCTGGCTTTACACTTTTGTTGACCTGGCCATTTACCCGGTGCTTTTTGTTGAATATGCTTCATTCTTTTTCCCCGAGATCGCACAATACAAGATCCCGGTCTGTCTTGCTATCATCTGGATGGGAGCGGGTTTGAATATTTTAGGGATCGTTCCTGTTGGAAGGATCTCAATGATATTGAGTGTTACCGTTGTGTTGCCTTTTCTTATTCTTTTTGTTATTAATCTTTCGCATCATTCGCACTCATTTCAACTCCCTTCGCTTTCATTGAAAGGTCTTGGCTTTTCTTCCATTGGCATGGGTCTGTATACAGTAATGTGGAATTTTATCGGCTGGGACAACACAACCACTTATGCGGAGGAAGTGAATAAACCTGTAAGGACCTATCTTCTTGCTACCTTCATCGCATTTGGATCAACGTTATTGATTTATCTTATCGCGGTCACCACAGCTCTTTCTTCAGGAATTGATCTGTCAATATTAGGCGACGAAGGTTTTCCAATGCTCGGATCAATGGTAGCAGGAAAATGGCTGGCCGTTATCCTTGCTGCCGGTGGTATGGCTAGTGCTCTTGGTTTATTTTCCGCTGTGCTGCTTTCCGTGTCAAGAGTTCCCAAAGTGATGGCAGATGACCGGCTTCTTCCTCAAAAGCTTCAAACGCTTCATTCTAAGTACAACTCTCCCTATATATCCATTATCGTTTGTGCATCGGTTGTTAGCATAATGATCTTATGGACATTTGGCGATCTGCTCATCATCGACGTAACACTATACGGGGCAGCATTGTTTCTTGAATTTATCAGCCTCATAATTTTCCGGGTAAAGCTTCCAAACGCAAACAGGCCTTTTAAAATCCCACTCAACGTTGCCGGGTTGTGTCTTTTAGTTTTATTACCAATTTCCGTTTATTGTATCGCACTCACCAGTGCTTTTTCTGTAGAAGGAAAGATGCTAAAGCCGGCATTGTTCGCAATAGCGGCATTGCTATCAGCTGAAGTGATCTGGAGAATCATTGTTTGGAGAAAAAGAATAGTAGCTGATCAGTGATTATCATTATTGCAGTTTTTCTGAGATCGCTATTTCTAAATTGTCAGGAATAGTTGAAGAATCATCATTGATCGCCCGGAGTTGACCTAAACTTGAATCCCATGTAAACACATGTTCAGGGCTGCCGTTGAAGCTTACGCGGTAACGCAGATCACCATTAAAAGAAAATGGAACAGCTTTTACCATGTAGGGCACGCTATCGACCAGGATATTAAAACTTTTTTCGTTAGAATGTTTCAATTCCATTCCCGGGTAATCATCGGGGTTCTGATCAACATTGGTCCCTGGGTTCCGGGGGTGGGCAGACCGTCGGCCTCTTTGTTGTTTATGAGGACGGGATTTTTTAGGTCCGTTGTCTCCGGTATGAATGTCTCTTCTTGCCATAAAAATTTATTTGTAAGTGAGCTAAAATAAACTGCACAGTAATTATGCCAACACAGGCCTCTTTCAATGACAAATATTTCTACTAACTTACTTTCAGTAAATCATCACAATGCCAGACAGTTCATTGATCGGGAGATTGGAAAGCATGCGGCAATTTTACAATAGCGGTCAAACAAGGCCCTATCGTTTTAGAAAACAGCAATTGCAGAAACTGAGATCAGCTATTTTGTCGCATGAGAAAGATTTGCACGATGCTTTACATACGGATCTTAAAAAAAGCCCGGAGGAAAGTTGGATAACAGAAACCGGCTTTCTATTTAGCGAGATCAATTTCACACTAAAAAATTTACGTCAATGGATGCAACCAGAGAGGGTAAAAACAAACCTCGTAAATTTTCCTTCAACGAGTCATATAATGAGAGAGCCGTTGGGAGTCGTACTTATTATCGGTCCATGGAATTATCCCCTGCAACTTTTATTTGTCCCATTGACCGGTGCCATTGCTGCCGGAAATTGTGTTGTACTAAAACCGAGTGAGTTTGCCCCGGCAACATCGGCAATAATGAAGAAAATCATCGCCGAAAATTTTCCAAATGAATATATTTTATTTATCGAAGGTGATGGTGCGGATGTCGTACCTGCGATGATGAATCATTTTCGGTTTGATCATGTGTTTTATACGGGAGGCACAGTGGTGGGAAAGATCGTTTACAAAATGGCTGCTGAACAACTGGTACCCGTTACCCTGGAACTGGGCGGCAAATCACCGTGCGTGGTTGAAAGTGATGCAAATATTAAAGTGGCTGCCCGCAGAATTGCCCTGACCAAATTTTCAAATGCCGGCCAGATGTGCATCGCTCCTGATTATGTGCTTGTGCATAATAGTGTAAGGGAAAAATTTGTAAAAACATTAAAAGAAACGGTGCTCAAATTTTTTTCTGAGGATCCATCAACCGATTATAATTACGGTAAGATCATTAATGAAAAACAGTTCAACAGGCTGATAAGCTATTTAGATAATGGAACGATCGTCTATGGCGGGAAATATGATCCTGGAAAACTTTATATCGGGCCAACGATCATAGAAAATGTTTCGCCCGGTGCACCTGTGATGAAAGAAGAGATCTTTGGCCCCATCCTTCCTGTTATTGCATTTGAACATTTTGAAGAAGCGAAGACTATAATAGATCGTAATCCGAATCCCCTTTCATTCTATGTTTATACTTCAGACAGCAAGAAAGAAAAAGAATGGTTACAGGCAATCCCTGCCGGCGGCGCCTGTGTAAATAATTCAAGCTGGCATTTCACTAATCATCACCTGCCGCTTGGCGGAAGAGGCAATAGTGGCATCGGCGAATATCATGGTAAAAATTCGTTTGAAACTTTCAGCCATCGTAAGGCTGTACTGAAGACCCCGACCTGGTTTGATCCCGCGATTAAGTATCCCCCGTTCAAGGGAAAATTGTGGTTGTTTAAGAAAGTTGTGCGATAAGAAAAGAATTGTGAGAATTCAGAATAGCAGAATAAAAGGTAGTGGCTCAGTTTGAAAATCAATAAGCTCATTCTTTAGATCTGAAGCTAAAAGGAACAAAATACTTGGGTAGTAACACCTCGGTTTTCGGAGAAGCTTTTTTGATTTCTGCAATAAATGATTTCAACTGTTCTAGTTTTTCTGTTTGAGGATATTCAAATGGCACCGTAAAATCATCCCAGTGTGTAGGTAACACGATTTTAGGGTATCCTAATACTTTCATCAGCCTTCCAGCATAATCATAAATCTCTTTCCTCGAAACATTAGCACCAATAATTGCAATATCCGGTTTTAATCCTCTCAATTCGTTTTCTATGTAATTCATCGAACCAAAAGTCAAAATTTGGTATCCTTTGAAGCGAATTAGAAAGGCTACGCTTCCGCCTTCAACATAGTCAATAGGTCTGAGAGGCGATTTTTTGTCTTTTGGGAATACCCTTGAATCAAAATATGTTTTGTCGTCCAATGGTGAATGTAAGCTGGGAATAACTTTGAGCGAGAATGATCGGAAATCAAAATCTTCTCCACCTTTAACAGTTATAATATGATCGTCAGTAATTCCACAGGCTCTAACGGTATTTGCTGTGCTTTCGTGGCCAATGATAATCGCACCGGTCTTTTTTGCGATGTAAGGCACGTCCATTATATGGTCTCTATGCGAATGATGTACCAAAATGAAGTCTGCCTTTATAATATGCCTGTCAATCGTGAGTGTATCCAACGCAACGAAATCGCTATCCCCAAAGACAGTTCGTTTGTCATCTTTATTCGTATCACTTCTACGGAGCCTCGACAAATAAGGATCAATCAAAATGACTGTCTTTCCATCAGTTATTTCCCAACCCGCTGTACCGAAATACGTAATTCTGATATAATTTGAATCGTTGGTGTTATTTGTTTGACCGTATGTATGTTTTGCAAAGAGTGTTAATGACAAAATAATGTGGATTAAATATCTCATGTTTGTCTCTCATTGTTTTCTTGTAGAACCCTCTTTTTCTTAGGGACTTCGATTGTAGCTAAGTTAGCAATATAAACTTCAAACGGAGACACTACCAAATAAAAGTTCACTCCCTAATCTGGTTTTTGAAATGGAGTAACTTTGCCTGATGACGGTGAGACAAACTGTATTGAAGGCGGTTTATCCTTTGTGGATGTCTTTGAATAGATTGTTAGGAAAGAGATCAAAGGTTTTGGTCAACAAAAAGAATATTCAGCCTTTCCAGTCATTTTATAGCTTGTCGGTTCAGCTCAATAATGGATCCTTCCTTTCATTTGATTCCCTCAGGGGAAGGAAATTATTGTTGGTAAATACCGCAAGTGATTGTGGCTATACCAATCAATACAGTGATCTCCAAAAACTATACGAGAAGTATGATAAACTAACCGTGATCGCATTTCCCGCCAATGATTTTCAGCAACAGGAAAAAGGAAGCGATGAAGAGATCGGGAACTTTTGTAAAATAAATTTTGGCGTGACATTTCCGGTTGCACTAAAAAGCAGTGCAGTAAAAGGAAATGGCCAGCAAAAAGTTTTTCAATGGCTGACGGATAAGACAAAAAATGGCTGGAATAGTAAGCCACCATCGTGGAATTTTTCCAAGTATCTAATTAACGAAGAAGGGGTCCTAACGAATTATTTTGATCCTGCGATTTCCCCGCTGAGCGAGGAAGTACTAAAAGCGATTGAAGAATGATCACGCGGTATGGAATTCTCGATGAAAAGAATATGGTCACAAATTATCTTGCAACACCGGGTTCAAAAACTACTCTTTATATAAAATTTTATCCTGGAAAAAGAAAGTTGGAGATCGGATTCAAAACGGGAAACGTTTACAGGTATTCCAAAGTGCCGCCGCAGGTTTGGGAGGATTATTTCAAAGCCGCGTCGGACGGTTTATCGGGAGAATTTTTTAACGCACATATCAAGGAAAAATATAAGTTTGAGAGAATTGTTTAATTCTTTACTATGACGTATAATGATATTATCGGTACGATCGGCGTTGGTATCATACTCTTCGCCTATTTCCTGAATACGATGAAATACATTCCTGTCAATGGAAAACTTTATTATGTATTGAATAGTATCGGGGGTGCATTGAGCTGCTATGCAGCACTTCTTATCAATTTTTGGCCCTTTGTAATTCTCGAAGCTGTGTGGACCTTTGTTTCTGTCTATGGATTGATGAGAACGATGAGGATCAGGATGACGTAATAGTAGAAGATAGAAGGTAGGAGATAGAAGTTAGAAGTCATGCCTGTTCACGCTAGTCATTCTATATTCTGTATTCTAACTTCTCCCCTATCCACAACTATAAGCCATCGCTTCCATATCGACCTTTCTCCGTTCAAACTGGTAGCCTGCGTAAACATCTATGATCTCATTTAACACGTCATCGATCTCTTCGACGGATCTTACCGTAACCAATTTCAGGCGATATTCTTTTATATTCGGAAGCCCCTTCAGGTAATTAGTATAATGTCTTCTCATTTCATTGATGCCGGGCAGTAAACCCTTCCATTGAACAGAATAATGCAAATGCTGGCGAATCACTTCTGCTCTTTGTTCAATAGTTGGGGGCACCAGGTGTTCGCCTCTTTGAAGAAAATGTTTGATCTCATTAAATATCCAGGGATAACCGATCGCGGCGCGACCGATCATAATGCCATCTACATCATAGCGTTTTTTATACTCGAGCGCTTTTTCCGGCGAGTCAATATCACCATTACCAAAGACCGGGATGTGAATACGGGGGTTGTTTTTCACTTTCGCGATCAATGTCCAGTCAGCTTCACCTTTGTAAAGTTGTGCCCTTGTTCTTCCATGAATTGCCAGACCTTTAATGCCAATATCCTGTAATCGTTCAGCTACCTCTTCAATATTTTTTGAATTTTCGTCCCATCCTAATCTTGTTTTTACAGTGACCGGCAATGATGTTGCCTTTATTACAGCCTCGGTTAACCGGACCATAGCATCTATGTCTTTCAACACGGCGGCCCCGGCTCCCTTTGTAACTACTTTTTTTACGGGACAGCCAAAATTTATATCAACGAGATCAGGATTGACAGCCTCCACAATTTTTGCACTCATGGCCATCGCTTCTTCATCACCACCAAAAATTTGAATGCCAATGGGCCGTTCATAATCAAAGATGTCAAGTTTTTGTTTGCTTTTAATGGCATCACGGATCAATCCTTCGCTGGAAATGAATTCCGTGTACATCAGGTCGGCGCCATTTGCCTTGCATACGGCACGAAATGGAGGGTCACTCACATCTTCCATGGGTGCAAGAAGAAGTGGAAAATCATTTAATTGTATTTTTCCAATATTAATCATCCGGATCGTTACTGAATTAATAATTATTAATTAATAATTATAATTGCTCCTATTTTTGAGCCTGCAAATTTATTTAATCTTGTTTGTATGGCATATCCCGCAACAAAAAGAATAAGTTATTGGGGCCAGTTAGGGATCTTAGCTGCTTTTACAGGCGCAGGGCTCGTGGTGGGCGGAATTGTCAGCCTGATTCCGCTGGTCGGAAAGATCGACTTAAAGGACTTCCAGGGCTTATCAGCCAAGGATATGATGAATTCTTTGTTTGTTCCTGAAAATGCCAATTTGTTAAGATGGGTGCAGTTCCTGACAACCTTGTTTCTTTTTTTTCTGCCACCCATTTTTTATGCATGGCTTTGTCATAAAAAGGCATTCACTCATTTGGGTTTTAAAAATAAGGTAACGGTTCCCCAGTTTCTAGTTGTTATCCTGATCATGATAGCGGCATTGCCATTGGTGAGTGCATTGGCCGACCTAACCAAAATGCTTCCTTTTTCAAAACTGAGTTTCGACAAATTTCAGAAAGCAGAAGACGAGTATAACAGGCAGGTTTCGATCATCGGCCGAATGAACAATGTTACGGATTATATCCTCTCTCTTATCATGCTGGCTATTTTACCGGCCATGTTTGAAGAAACAATTTTTCGCGGTGGCCTGCAGAACCTTTTATCAAGATGGTGGAAGATGCCCATTCTGTCGATTGTAGTAACTGCCATAATTTTTAGTGTTGTTCATGGCTCCTATTTCGGTTTTCTGAGTCGCGCCGTACTTGGCTTTTTATTGGGATGGATGTATTATCGTACAGGTAACCTCTGGCTGAATATTATTGCACATGCTGCCAATAATGCTTTCGCTGTTACCATGATCTATGTTCTGCGACTGAAGGATCCCAAAATGGATATTGCAAAGGCGGATGTGAATTTATCAATATGGTGGGGATTGGTCTCGTTGGCTGTCATCTGCGGCCTGTTGATCCTGTTTGAAAGACTCAGTCAATATCAAATCAATAAACCCGGTGAGGAAGTGATCATACGGACAGATGATCATAACCAGCCTTCGTGGGTCACCGACCGGCCTTAATTTATTCCTCATGGCTTTTAACTGGCAAACTTTTAAGACAAGAACGCTCACCGCTGTCGTTTTTGTGATAGTGATGCTAGCCGGGTTACTCATTAACCGCTGGACGTTTTTTATTCTTTTTTCAGTGATACATTTTGGTTGCTGGTGGGAATATTTGAAGTTGATGACAGCAATCTCTGGTAAAAAGTTTCTTCTCTATAGTACATTCGGTTTAGCTTATATTTCCCTTCCGATTGTTTTATTGATAGGTTTAAGAAATCTTTATAGCCTGGATATTCCGGGTGAAAATTACGATCTGGGTAAAGTATTACCGCTGACCATGATTTTTTCTTTATGGATCAATGATACAATGGCATATATCGTCGGCTCTTTAATTGGTAAGACGCAAATGACAAAAATTTCACCTAAAAAAACCTGGGAAGGGACAATCGGCGGAATCATTCTTTGTATTGTGATAATGATTTTTATTGGTGACTTAATGGGTTTAGAAAGAATTGACTCAATTTGCATATCCGCCATTGCCGCCATTGCCGGTACCTTCGGCGATCTTCTCGAATCAAAACTTAAACGCAGGGCCGGAGTGAAAGACAGCGGCCATATTATGCCAGGCCATGGCGGCTTTCTGGATAGATTTGATTCATTACTTGTGGCTACTCCATTTGTGTGGTTGTATGTTTATTTGTTTATGTAATCAACTCACGTCTCACGTCTCACGTCTCACGACTCACCACTCACCACCCCCGACTCACCAATTCACTATCTTTGCTCCTCAATATTCAGTGATGACCATTCACAAGGAAGGATACAAGATCATTGCGTGGAGCACCATTTTATTTGGAGCTATTAACATTATTTCCTTCTACGCCTTCAGCTTTCACCTTCCCTGGTTAAGTTGGCTTATCTTTTTCGTGACACTTGTCTTGCTGGTATTCATTGTTTCATTTTTCCGTATTCCTAATCGCCAATACAGCACGGATGAAAAAATGATCTTAGCTCCGGCAGATGGAAAAGTTGTTGCCATTGAAGAGATACAGGCCGATGAATATTTTACTGACCGTCGTATCCAGGTTTCCATTTTCATGAGCCCACTAAATGTGCATGTGAATCGCAATCCAGTGGGTGGTGAGGTTGCTTATTGTCAATATCATTCAGGAAAATACCTGGTTGCCTGGCACCCCAAATCATCAACAGACAATGAGAGGCATACGACTGTATATAGAAGTAATAATAAAGAGATCCTGATAAAACAAATAGCCGGTGCTGTGGCAAAGCGAATTGTAAATTATTTGCAGGTGGGGCAAAGCATTGAGCAAGCTGCAGAAATGGGTTTTATAAAATTTGGATCAAGAGTAGATGTCATTATGCCTTTAGACGTAAAAGTAAAAGTAAAGATCGGTGATGTAGCGAAAGGTGGTATCACAGTAATTGCTACCTGGTAAAGCGTTCTAATCCCGATAGCCATCGGATCCCGAAGGGGAGATTTTACGGGTTCCATTACAACTTTCATGGTTCAAAAAATCCTTTCCAATTCTTTTAGCGAAGAAACAATGTACGTCGGTTTTACAGCAGGGTTAATAGCAAGATGATTAACAAATACCTGGTCAATGCCTGCATTCATGGCTCCGAGAATATCCACTTCGATACTATCACCTATCATAATGCTCTCGTCTGCTTTTGCACTGCATTTCAGCAAGGCAAATTCAAAAATTTCTTTGTTGGGTTTTAAACTTCCCGAGCCTTCCGAGGTGATCACTTCTTTAAAAAAAGATCTCAACCCCGAATACATCAGTTTATTATGCTGAGTTTTTTCAAATCCATTTGTGATGAGATGCAAAACGTAACCCTTGTCGGTTAGATATTCCAGTATTTCTTTTGTGTAGGGGAACAATTTAGTTCTTGTCGGCAGCATGTCTAAAAAACGAATACTCATCTCTTGCGCCAGTTCATCATCTGCAATTTTAAAATCAAGCAGGGAAAGCCACATTCTTTTTATTCTTAGTTCTTCTTGTTTGATATACCCATTCCGGTAGCGTTCCCAAAGCTTTTCATTATGCTGCAAATAATTTTTATGAAACAGGTCAAAATCATTGACTCCTCTTTCACCTAGCTGAAGAGTAGTATATAATTCTTTCAGGGTAGTTTTCGAATTGGCTTCAAAATCCCAAAGGGTATGGTCAAGGTCGAAAAAAAGATGCTTGTACTTCATCACTGCAATTTACAATTAACGATTTTTACATTTGGATTAACTTGCTTATCGTTGCTAAACCGATCATTAATGAACATTATTATCACAGGAGCTTCAAGGGGGTTGGGATATGCTATCGCTGAAATTTTTGCAGAGAATGGAAACGATCTTTTCCTCACGTCTGTGAATGAAAGCAAGTTGTCTAAAGCTGTAGCAGAACTGCAAAACAAATATCCAGGCAGTACTATTAAAGCAAAACCATTTGATCTGAGTAAAAAAGAACAGGCTCTGGCATTTGGTGAATGGTGCCTGAAAAATGGACTACCCGATGTGCTGGTTAATAATGCAGGAAGTTTTGCCGGATCAAGTGTTCACAACGAGGAGGATGGTGCTCTCGAAGAAATGATCGAAACTAATTTATATAGCGCCTATCACCTTACACGGGCAATTGTACCGGCTATGATCAAAAAAAAGAGCGGCCACATATTCAATATGTCGTCCATAGCAGGATTGAAGGCTTACCCCAATGGAGGTTCTTACAGCATCAGCAAATTCGCGATGCGGGGATTTTCAATAAACCTTCGAGATGAATTGAAACCTCACAATATAAAAGTGACAACGGTTTTTCCCGGGGCGGCTTACACTGATTCCTGGGCTGCAAGCGGACTAGAAAGGAAAAGATTCATGGAGGCCAGCGATATTGCCAAAATGGTTTATACAGCTTCACAACTCTCTCCCACGGCTTGTGTGGAAGAGATCATTCTTCGTCCGCAATTGGGGGATATTTAAAAACTAAACCCTTCATCATTTTCATAGCCGCTATCTCAGGGTCATTTTTTATTTTTAATAGAATGAAACAATTTCATGCCGGTATATTATCCCTCTTCCTGCTCTTTTGCTTTTTTAACGCCACCGCACAGGTAAATTTCAAAGCTATAGTGCCACAACATCCCATTGCTCCCGGCGAATCCTTCCAGGTTCAATACATTATAGAAAACGCTGAAAAAGTTTCTGATTTTTCTCCACCACCATTCCAGGGGTTTAGGATGGTTTCGGGTC
>Ga0207706_10004883_pt1 | contig 12542 bp, 14 predicted proteins | sample KBSC53metaG_FD_184318 | JGI IMG/M metagenome (GOLD analysis project Ga0207706, IMG submission 184318) | Corn rhizosphere microbial communities from Kellogg Biological Station, Michigan, USA - KBS C5-3 metaG (SPAdes) (version 2) | ecosystem: Host-associated > Plants > Roots > Rhizosphere > Soil ... | reverse complement strand
AGCGTCTCGACGGGCAGGACCGGTAGTTCGGTGGTTGGAAGCGCCAATAGTCGAAACACGCCACGGCGTGTGACCAGGAAGAGGGCGAAAAGATGAGACGAGGCTTGGTGGCGGCCGTGGCGCTCAGTGCCGGGCTGGCGGTTGTCCTGAGCGCATGCAGTAGCTCGAAGAACAGCAGCAGCAGTGGTGGCAGTGGTGGGGGCGCCGGCGGTAATACGACGTTGAAGCTGGTCGCCGCCGACTACGGCACCGGGCCGAGCAATACGAGCCAGAAGTACTGGGAGGGGATCGCCAGCGATTTCCACGCGGCGAACCCGAACATCACGGTCAACGTGCAGACCATCAACTGGAACGACTTCGACAACCAGGTCAAGACCCAGGTCCAGAACAAGCAGTATCCGGACATCCTCGAAGGCGACTTCTTCCCGGATTACGCCCAGTCCGGCCTGCTCTACCCGGCCAAGGACGTCACCTCGCCGAGCACGTTCAGCAATCTGCTGCCGGTCTTCGCCAAGCTGAATACCTACAACGGCACGCAGTACGGCATGCCTTTCACCACCAGCGCGCGGACGCTGTTCTACAACAAGAAGCTCTTCCAGCAGGCCGGTATCAGCTCCGCGCCGCAGACGTGGGCGGATATCCAGACCGACGCGGCGAAGATCAAGGCTCTGGGCAAGGTGGGATTCGGGCTTCCGCTGGGCCCGGAGGAGGCTCAGGCTGAGTCGTTGCTGTGGTTCCTCGGCGACGGCGGCGCCTACCAGGACGACAGCGGCAAGTGGGTGATCAACAGCTCGGCGAACGTCGACACGCAGCATTTCCTGACCGACTTTGTGAAGTCCGGTGTGACCGAGCCCAACCCGGGCACCAAGAACCGCACCGACCTCTGGAAGCAGTTCGCACAGGGCGATATCGGGATGATCAACGGATCACCCGCCCTGATCCCGATCATCCAGGCGGGCGGCAAGCTGACCGACTCCGACTGGGCCTCCGTGCCGATCGCCGGCAAGTCGGGCCCGCTGGACAAGACCCTCGGTGTCTGCGACAACGTCTCGGTGTTCAAGACGAACAGCAGCAAGCAGGCAGCGATCACCAAGTTCGTGGACTTCTTCTACCAGGACAAATACCAAACCCAGTTCGTCAAGGAATACTTCTTGCTTCCAGCGACGAACTCGGGGATCAAGGCACTGTCCTCCGATCCTACGTTCGGCCCGTTCCTCAAGGCGTTGCCTAACTCCGTTCAGTACCCCAACGATCCGGTGTGGACGCAGGTGAAGACGCAGATCCAGCAGACCATCGCCACCTCGCTGACCCAGGATCCGAAGAAGGTTCTGGATTCCATTCAGCAGACCGCGACCAAGGGCAGCTGACCCTCTGAACCGGAATCGTCCCGGCGCCGCCTACTCGCTAGTGCGCGCGCCGGGGCGATCGTCACTGCGAGGCGCTAGATGGTAGACACGGCATCAGCCAGCGACGTGACGCGAGAGTCTGGGCGAGTGGGCCAGCGACGACGTCCGTTCAGACAGCGGCTCGGCCGGGCGGCGACCCCGCTGCTGTGGATTGGACCGGCCATCGCACTGATCGCCGTGGTGGTGCTGTGGCCGGTCGTGGTCATGTTCCGGACCTCGGTGCAGCACTTCAGTCCAAACGGTTTCTTGCTCGGCCCGGCAGGATCGAAGAACTTCAAGAACCTTTTCGACGAGCCAGACCTGCCCGGCATTCTGGAGCGGACGGCAGTCTGGGTCGTGGTCGTGGTGTGTGTCACGATGGTTCTCTCCCTGGGGTTGGCCCAGCTGTTGAACCAGGTATTCCCGGGACGGCGGGTGACCCGATGGGCGTTGATCGCTCCGTGGGCGGCGTCGGTGTTGATGACGACACTGATATTCCGGTGGGCGCTTGACCCGAACAGCGGCGTGATCAACCTGTTCTTGAAAGACATCGGGGTGCTCAAATCGTTCGGCAGCAACCAGGCCGACTGGCTGGGCCGGCCCCAGGCGGCGTTCGTCTGGATGATGGTGGTGGCCATCTTCGTGTCGCTGCCGTTCACCACCTACGCATTGCTGGCCGGCTTGCAAACCATCCCGACCGAGCTGTACGAGGCAGCGAGGGTCGACGGCGCGTCTACCTGGCGGACGTATCGCTCGATCACCCTTCCGCTGTTGCGGCCGGCGTTCCTCGTCGCGGCACTCATCAATGTGATCAACGTGTTCAACTCGTTCCCGATCATCTGGGCGATGACTCGGGGCGGGCCTGGTCACGAGACCGCCACCACCACGGTGTTCATGTTCCAGCTCAAGGAGGCCTACATCGGCGAATCAGCGGCGATGTCAGTGATCAACTTCGGGCTGGTCATCGTTGTCGTGCTCGTGTTCCTATGGGCGACCCGCTGGCGGGAGCAGGTGACCTAGCCATGACCGACGTCGTCACCGAACAGCCACTCACCGGCGCCCCCGGACGACGGGTGCGGCGAGTCCGCCGCGTGCCGCGGGGCAGGAAGCTGATCTTTGCCGGTCTGGCTTACCTCATCGCGATCATCTTTTTGCTGCCGTACGCGGAAATGGTGATCACTGCGCTGCGGCCGAACGCCGAGCTGCTGGATCGCGATTACGTCCCCCGGCACTGGACCTTTTCCAACTTCACCAGCATCTGGGCGAGTGGCTTCGGCACGAACTTGAAGATCAGCTTGGAGGTCGCGGGTGGCGCCACCGCGCTCGTGCTGCTCGTAGCACTTCCGGCCGCCTACTACACCGCGCGTCGCCACTTCCCCGGCCGTGGGGTGTTCCTGCTCTTGGTGTTGGTCACTCAGATGCTCCAACCGGCCGCGATGCTGGTCGGCATCCAGCGGGAGTTCCTCAACTTCGACCTGCCGAGCGCAGTGCTCTCGCTCATCCTGGTCAACGCCGGGTTCAATCTGGCATTTGCCGTCTGGATTCTGAACGCCTACTTCTCCTCGGTCCCGGTCGAGCTGGAGGAGGCGGCGATGGTGGACGGGGCCGGTCGGCTCGGCGCGCTCGGCCGGATCACCCTGCCGCTCGCCATGCCGGGCATCGTTACCGCGCTGATCTTCACGTTCATAGCGGCATGGAACGAGTTCATCGTCGCGCTGACGCTGGCGACTTCTCCGGATGACTTCCCGCTCACGGTCGCGATCAACAACTACGTCGGCCAGTACTCGGTGGATTGGGGACACTTGTTCGCGGGCTCGGTGATCGCGACCATTCCCGTGATCATCCTGTTCGCCTTTATCGAGGGAAAGGTTGTCGGCGGCCTTACCGCGGGCTCGATCAAGTAGCCAGAAGCCGCATCGGAAGGACTCCAACGCATGTCGTTCGTGGCGGCCGAGATCGAGTCACAGCCCGACAGCTGGCTCCGGGCGGCAAAGCTTGCGCACACCCCCGAGGTGGCAAACGCTCTCCCGCCCCCAGATGCCCGAGTCGCGATCGTCGGGTGCGGCACGTCGCTCTACATCGCACAGTCGTGCGCCGTGCTGCGCGAGAATGCCGGCCTCGGCGAGACGGACGCTTTCCCCGCATCAGAGTTTCCGCACTCGCGCCGGTACGACCATGTCGTCGCGCTGACGCGATCCGGGACAACCACCGAGGTCATCCGGTTGCTGGAAACATTGCCGAAGCGGAACTCGACGGTGCTCACAACAGCGGTAACTCGGCCCGCCGCACAACTCGCGGGCGCTACGGTCGCGCTGGATTTCGCCGACGAACAATCGGTGGTGCAGACGCGCTTCGCGACAACCGCGCTCGCATTATGGCGGGCGCATCTGGGGGAGAACCTCGATGCGGCGGTCGAGGACGCGCGCCGCCAGCTAAGGCGCGACCTTCCGGACCGGCTCGTCGCGTGCGATCAGTTCACCTTCCTCGGCAGCGGGTGGACGGTCGGCCTGGCCAACGAGGCGGCACTGAAGTTACGGGAGGCCTCTCGATCCTGGACTGAGGCTTATCCGGCGATGGAGTTCCGGCACGGGCCGATAAGCGTCGTGGACGAGGCCTCCGCGGTGTGGCTATTCGGCCCGGCTCCGGCCGGACTAGTCGACGAGATCACCACCACCGGTGCGCTCGTCGTCCAAGCAAACATCGATCCAATGGCGGACCTGGTCAGCGCCCAGCGTCTGGCGGTAGCTCTCGCCGCGCGCAAAGGGCTCGACCCGGACTCGCCGCGCCACCTCACCCGCTCGATCATCCTTGCCGACCAATGAGCGAGCATCGCAGGCTGGCAATGCCAGAGAGCGGGTGCAGGTCGCACGTTGTCGGTGGTTCTGAGTGAATTCCGCACCAGAGCTTGGCGTAGTAGCCATCGACGTCGGCGGCACCGGTATCAAGGCGGCCGTACTCAACGCCGCCGGCCTCGTGCTGCGGCAGATCGAGCGCCCCACACCGGTGGCGGACGGGCCCGGCACCGTTGTCGAGCGGGTGCGCACGATCGCCCGTGAGCTCACTGGGCCGGATGTCGTCGCGGGAGGCGTGGTCGTACCCGGCTCGGTCGACGTCGAGACCGGAACCGCGCTGTACGCCGCGAACATCGGCTGGCGCGACGTCCCGCTCCGCGATTTGCTCGCCGCCGATCTCGGCGTGCCGGTCGTGCTCGAGCACGACGTGCGGGCGGCTGGGCTGGCTGAGTGCCTGCTGGGGCGGGCGCGCGGAGTTTCGGACTGCCTCGTGGTCGTGATCGGCACCGGAATCGCCGGTGTGATCGTGTCTCATGGCGTGACGGTCCGGGGTGCCACTTCGCTAGCCGGCGAGATCGGCCATGTCCCGGTCTACCCGGACGGCGAGATGTGCGCGTGCGGCCAGCGCGGCTGCCTCGAGACGTACGCCTCGGCCGCAGCGATTGCCCGTCGCTACCGAGCCCGACGCGGTGGCGCCTCGGCGTTGGGTGCGCCGGACATCGCGGCCGCGCGCGATACCGACCCAGTGGCCGATGCGGTCTGGCGGGAGGCCATGACGGCACTCGGGATCGCGCTGGCATCCGCCACCATGCTGCTGGATCCAGAGCTGTTCGTCCTCGGCGGCGGGCTCGCAGCCGCTGGCGGCGCGCTGCTGGATCCGGTGCGGGAGGAACTGACCGGGCGGCTGGCGTGGCGGCCCGCGCCTGCGGTGGTTCTGTCAACGTGTGGATCACGGGCCGGGCAACTCGGAGCCGCGATTCTTGCCTGGCAGGCGGCCGGCCGAACTGATTTCTCGACATGGGCGCTGGCGGCGTGATCGTCACGGTCTGCCTGAACCCCGCGATCGACGTCACGTATCGAGTGCTGGAGTTATCGGTCGGTCGGTCGCACCGGGTGCTCGAGGTGCACGCCCGCGCCGGCGGCAAGGGCGTCAACGTCGCCCGCGTGCTGCATCAACTGGACGAGCCGGTAACCGTCGCAGGCCTGTGCGGTGGCGCGACTGGCGCGGAAATCGCGGCGGACCTGCAACGCAGTGGATTGCCCGCCGCGTTCACGCTGATCTCGGGGCAATCACGCCGCACGGTGACGGTCGTCGACGCCAGAGATGCGACGGTGTTCAACGAACCGGGGCCGCCGGTGAGCGCTGCCGAATGGACCGCGTTCACCGCCGCGTTCGACGAGATTGCCAAGGCAGGGCGCGTTGTCGTCGCGTCCGGCAGCGTGCCACCCGGGTGCCCGGACACCGCCTATGCCGAACTCGTGGCAATCGCCCGCGCGAACGGCGCGGCGGTGGTACTTGACGCTGAAGGCGAGCAGCTGCGGCACGCACTCGGCGCGCGGCCCGACGTGGCGAAACCCAATGCGGCCGAGGTCGCCCACCTGTTCGGGAGGCCCGTCACCACGCGCCAGGACGCACGCGACGCCGCCCAGCTGCTGTGCGACAGCGGGGCCGATGCCGGGATCGTGTCGCTCGGCGCCGAGGGTTTCGTCGCGGTCACCCCCTCGGCCGTATTTGACGTTCGGCTGCCACGGCGGATACGCGGCAACCAAACCGGCGCGGGTGATGCGCTCGCCGGCGCGATCGCCCGCGGGCTTGCCCGGCACGACCCGTGGCCCGAGCTGCTGGCCGATGCCGCTGCCCTCTCGGCCGCGGCCGTAGCGGTTCCGGTGGCCGGCAGCGTCGCGATCGACGTCATGGCCGAGGTCCGCCCGGGCGTTGTTGTCCAGAAGGTCTGAACCCGCCTCACACGGCGTCACTCGGTCGGCTTCTGGCGTGGGCTCACCAGGCCGCTGTCGAACGCGAGGACCACCGCCGCCGCTCGATCACGCAGGTCGAGCTTGGTGAAGACGTGATTGACGTGGCTCTTCACCGTTCCTTCGCCGAGCACGAGGTAGGCGGCAATCTCGGCGTTGGACATGCCCTGCCCGATGAGCGCGAGCACCTCGCGCTCACGCGCGGTGAGGACATCGAGGCTCTCGGCGGGGGAAGAGACATCAGGCGCCGCGCGATAGGCGGTAAGGACCCGCCCCGTCACCGCAGGATCCAGCCAGGCCCCGCCCTCAGCAACTGTGCGTACCGCGCGCTGTAGGTCCTCGGCCGGTACGCCCTTGAGGAGGAAGCCCGATGCGCCGGCCCGAAGCGCGGCCGCGAGGATCTCGTCGTCGTCGAACGTGGTGAGTACCAGCACCGGTGGTGGGTCGGTGACCCGGCCGATCGCCTTGGTCGCGGCCACGCCATCGACGACGGGCATGCGGACGTCCATCAGCACGACGTCGGGTTGCAGGCGAACCACGGCGGCGGCGACGCCGGACCCGTCAGCACATTCGCCGACGATGTCGAAGCCGTACCGCTCCCGCAGGATGCCGCGGAGGCCGGCCCGGACGAGTTCCTGGTCGTCGACGATGAGGAGGCGGATCACTTCGCCGCTCCGTGCGTCGCGTGCATGGGCAAGGCGGCGTGCACCAGCCAACCGCTGCCGCCCGGACCGGCCTCGCACTGTCCGCCCAGCGCCTCGGCGCGTTCGCGCATGCCGAGCAGCCCGAGGCCCGTCCCCGCGGTGGGCGGACCGGAACTGTCGACCGTCACTTGCACGGTCGAGTCGGTGACGGCGACATATACCGTGCAGGCGGCCTGCGGTGCATGCTTCGCGGCGTTGGTGAGGCTCTCTTGCACGATTCGGTAGGCGGCCAACCCGACGGTGGCCGGCATCGCACTGATGTCGCCGTCCAGGTGCAGGCGCACGTCGACGCCGGCGCCACGGAATTGCTCGACCAGGCCGGTGATGTCGCTACCGCCCGGCAACGGCCGCATCCGATCGGTCGGTCCGCGCATCAGGCCGACCGCGTGGCGCACCTCCTCGAGACTCTCGCGGCCGAGCCGTTCGGCCTCGGCCAACGCCCGCGCTGCTTCGTCCGGGTCGTCGGCAAGTGCGAGCCGGGCCGATGACACGTGCAGCAGCGACACTGTGAGGCTGTGCGCGATCACGTCGTGCATCTCGCGGGCGATGCGATTGCGCTCCTCGGCTTGCGCGCGCTGCGCCAGACCGGCCTGCGCCTCGCGCAGCTGCACGAGCAGGTCGCGTTGCCGTCGGCCGAACGTGCAGCCGACGAAGGCAACAACGGTGCCGCCAATCCAGCCGAACCAACCTGGGTCTTGCACAGTGAAAAGAAATTCGCCGAACAAGAGGAGAACCGTCCCAACCGCGAGCACGACGGTGACGAGCATGGGTGCCGCGAGCGCCGCCCAGCCGACCAGCACGATCACGGCGAACCAGCCGACATTGGAGGGCTGGCCGTTGCACACGACGGCGACCGCCGCGACAGCCCCGGCCGCCGCCGGCAGCATCCAGGTGCGCGACGCGAAGAACGCCGCCGCGCCGAGAACCAGCCCGGCCAGACCGAACACGAGGGCAAGGATGGGGCGGTCGCCCGCGCGCCGGACTACTCCGACAACGACCAGAAGCGCGAACACGCCGAAGACCGCCCACCTCGCAGCGCGAGGGAGCGGCTCCGGCATGAGCGTCAGGTCAGTCACAAGTCAATGCCTACATTTACAGGGCCGTGCGCCGCACCGCGACATATGTCGCCACGACGGCGAGCCCAGCTACCGCGATCAGCGCCGATGTCGCGGTACCGATACCGAGCCAGGGCTCGCGAATCGATTTGGTGACCCAGGTCAATGGCAGAACGTCGGCGACGTGACGCAACGCTGACCCCATCACATGCGGCGGCGGACCGCCGGCACCGAGCAGGAACGACGGGAAGAAGAGCATCAAGCCGACTGCTTGGGCCGCCCGTGCGCTCGGTAGGAGCGAACCGAGCAGCACCCCGATGCTTACGAAGCCGATCGAACCAAACCCGAGTCCGGCGATCACCCGCCCCGCGTGGTGCACCGACGGGATGCCGTAGACCGGCGCGGCAACGACGAGAAGGACGGCGCCGGCCACAGCTATCGTGGCCAATCCGATGACCATTTCGGCCAACGCGAACGACCAGCGCGGGAAGCCGGCGGCCGCGAACCGGCGTATCACGCCACGCTCCCGATAAGCCGCCAAGTGCACCGGCAGCATGACCAGGCCGGTCGAGGCGATCACGACGGTGAAGTACGACGCGACGTACCAGTGCGACGGGTTCTGTCCGGCAAACGCCGGGTCCGGATCGGTGCCGAACGCACCGCCGATGATCAGCATCGTCACGATCGGGAACACGAGGACGAACGTGAGCACCAGCGGGTCGCGCCGGACCAGCTTCAATTCGGTGCGGACGAGCCGCAGCGCGGTCGAGTCGACGATTTTCGGGGCGGTCAGGGCGGACATCAGATGGTCACCGTCTCTCGGTGATCGGTGCCCTCCAGCAGGTGCAGCAGGGCGGCTTCGAGGTTGGGCATCTCGACGGCGAGGTCGGGTGGGACCCGCCCGGAGCGGGCGAGTTCGGCACTCACGTGGGCGATCGACTGGCGGTTGCCGTGGACGGTGAGCCGGCCGGGCTCGACGACCACATCACGAACACCGGGCAGCGCGCGGAAGTTGTGCGGCCCGTCCCAGCTGAACCGAGTGGTAGCCCACCCGGCGTTACGGTCGATGAGGTCGGCGGGCGTCCCCTGGTCGAGGATGTGACCGTCCCGCATCGCGATCACTCGATCGCACAGTGCCTCTGCCTCGTCGAGTTCGTGGGTCACGAGCAGGACCGTGGCGCCTTCCTCGCGCAGCCGCGCAACGGCCCGCCACACGCCACGGCGCGCGGCGGGGTCGAGCCCCTGCGTCAGCTCATCGAGGATCACCAGCTGCGGTCGATTGAGTAGCGCGAGCACGAGGAACAGGCGCTGCCGCTCGCCGCCTGATAGTCCGGCGAAGGCGGAGTTTCGTCTTGCGGACAGGCCGAAACGCTCCAGCAGGTCAGCTGGGTCGCATGCCCGCTCGGTGGCGAACAGCGCAACTGCTTCGTGGACACGCAGCCGGTCGGGCAGGGCCGAGTCCTGCAGCTGGCTGCCGAGCATCGGGCGCAATCGCTCGGCGTCGCGCGTCGGGTCGCAACCCAGTACGCGCAACACGCCCGCATCCGGCCGGCGCAACCCTTGGATGCATTCGACCGTCGTCGTCTTGCCCGCACCGTTGGCACCGATCAGACCGACGATCTCGCCGGCGCGCACGTCAAGGTCGAGCGAGTCCACAACGACTCGTTCGCCGTAGGACTTGCTGAGCCCGCGGACGGTGACGATCAGAGAACTTGTCATACCGCGATCATTCGCAGGGCCACCCGCTGCCGCATCGAACCGCGGATAGATTTCGTCCTCCACCCGCCGGGAGTCAGACACCATTACTTGTGCAACCGGCGCGGCGCTATGCACCGGCGTGCACATGATCGTCGACGGTGGGGTGGTCGGTAGCATCGGGGCGTGACCGCTGCCCGGGACGAACTTCGTCGGCTGGTGGACGGACTACCGGAGGAGCAGGTGCCGGCGGCGCTGGCCGAGGTGCGGCGGCTGGCCGAACGAGGCGCGGTGTCGGCGTGGCCGCCACCGTGGTTCGGTGCGCTCACCTCCGGCCGGACGGACACGTCGGCGCGGGTGGACGAGCTGCTGGCCGACGGTTTCGGCCGCTGAGCCGTGATCGTTTGTGACACGGGCCCGCTGGTCGCCGCCGCCATCAACGACGATGCCCGTCACCGCGAGTGTGTTGATCTGTTCACCGGGCTGCACCGAACCGGGCGCGCCCTTCTGGTGCCCGGCACGGTGGCGGCCGAGGTCGGTTATCTACTGGCCCGGGCGGGCGGCCCGCGAGTCGAGTCTCAGTTTCTGACCTCGTTGGCGGATGGCACGCTGCGACCGATTGACCTCACGCCCGATGACTACCGCCGGGCCGGGGAGTTGGTTCTCGTCTACGAGAACTTGCCGCTGGGCACGACCGATGCGACCGTCGTGGCGGTGTGCGAGCGCCTCAGCTTGACGGAGCTGGCCAGCCTTGACCACCACCACTTCAGCGCCATCCGTCCACGCCACGCCGAACGTCTCCGGCTGCTCCCCGACTAGGCCGCGTCGCCCGGAGAGGGTTCCCAGGCTGCTGGTGCGGGATCAACGCCGGCATACGCGCTGCACCAGGTCCTGCCAGCTTTGGGCGATCCGTTCCGCGATATCGGGGGCGGCGTCGATGAGGTCAGACGCGGACAGATAGAGCAGCAGGGGGCCGTCCAGGGCGGCGGTCAGTTGGACGGCAAGCATGTCGCGGTTGACGTTGCCAAGATCCATTTGCCCGAGCAGCATCCGGATATGCATCTGGGACATCGGCGTCTGTGATCCGGCTCGTATCGGCGCCAACGCGGCGCGGGCGATCTCGCAGTGCGTGATAAGGAATCCGATGCGGGCCCGACCGTAGGCGATCAGACGGTCCAGTGGCTGCGCGCCTGGGCCGAGGGGCGGGGGACCGGCCAGGACCTCTTGCTGGAACGCCCTCTCGTCATCGTCGAGGAGAGCGGCGAAGATCCCCGCCCGGGTGCCGAACCTGCGGAACACCGTTCCCTTGCCGAGACACGCACGCTCGGCCAATCCGTCCATGGTCAGCTTGTCCGGGCCCTGCTCGGCGAGCATTTCGCGGGCCGTGGCAAGGAGGTGCCGGCGGTTGCGCGCGGCATCGGCGCGCTCGTCGGGCGAGGCTCCCCACGACACCACGGGCTGACCCACCGGGTTACTCTACGGCCGGAATACTAACCGGGGTAAAGTCCGTTTACGCTGGGAATCGCAACCACGCATGCAGGAGGAACTCCCATGACCCGGATCGGCATCATCCTGGGCAGCACCCGGCCCAACCGCAATGGCGAGCAGGTCGCCAAGTGGGTGTACGAAACCGCCGCACTCCGCAGCGATGCGGACTTCGAGCTCGTCGACCTGCGCGACTACCCGCTACCGCACCTGGACGAGCCGCTGCCGCCCTCGATGGGCCAGTACCAGAACGACCACACCAAGGAGTGGTCTGACAAGATCGCATCCTTCGACGGGTTCGTCATCGTCACCCCCGAGTACAACCACAGCACCTCGGGAGTGCTGAAGAACGCCATCGACTACCTGTACGCCGAGTGGAACAACAAGGCCGTCGGCTTTGTCTCGTACGGCGCAGTCGGAGGCGCCCGGGCGGCCGAGCAGCTGCGCCTGATCTCAGGCGAGCTACAGATGGCTGACGTGCGCCAGCAGGTTGCGCTGTCGCTGCTCACCGACTTCGAGAACTACAGCGTTTTCAAGCCCAGCGCCTACCACGTCGCCGCGCTGAATACCCTCCTCGACCAGGTTGTCGCTTGGAGCAGCGCGCTCGCGCCGCTGCGCGAGCCGGCGATGAAGGCGGCATAACGCCTGCCGCTACGCAAAACTACTTCCCGATCGGCGAGAGCATCGGACGCGCCACACTAAGTTCGGCCGAGTCGATCGACGGGTATGGGTCCACGGCTGCGCGATGTCCGGATGACGAAGGTGCTCCGGGCATCACGCACCGGACCGATGGCCAGAACCCGGTCCAGTAGCAGTTGTTCGTACGCCGTGAGGTCGGGCACCACGGCTTCGAGGAGGAAATCCGCCTCGCCCGAGATGACATGGCACTCGACTATGCCGGGAATCTCCGCGACCGAGTCCTCGATGAGGCGTGAGGTCTCGCGTGAGTGCTGATCGACCCGCAGCGCGATGAAGACCGTCAGTCCCTGCCCGAGGGCATCACGACTCACCTCGGCTCGGTAGCCGGCGATCACGCCGGCGGCTTCGAGCGCCTTGGTGCGCCGCAGGCAAGCGGACGGTGACAGAGATACCGCATCAGCCAGATCGACGTTGGCGATCCGCCCGTCCTGCTGCAGCCGGGCGACGATGGCACGATCGATCTCATCGAAGTTATCTTCCGCCACAGCACGCAGGATATCAGGTATCTCACCGCACGTTATTGCGTGCCAAGGCTCATCCTTGCACGAATTTGCAATCGCGTGCGGCGGTTCCTGAGGCATGCTCACGGCATGACCACCAGCCGTGCTGCTGCGCTATATATCGGCGCTCTACTCGGTCCAAGCGTGCTCATCGTGCCGGGACTCGCCGCCGCCTTTCTTGCGCTCCTGCCGTGGATCGATCGCGGCCCCGACAGGAATCCCCTGCAACGCCGCGCGATCATGAGTGCAATCG
>Ga0207706_10004880_pt1 | contig 12543 bp, 7 predicted proteins | sample KBSC53metaG_FD_184318 | JGI IMG/M metagenome (GOLD analysis project Ga0207706, IMG submission 184318) | Corn rhizosphere microbial communities from Kellogg Biological Station, Michigan, USA - KBS C5-3 metaG (SPAdes) (version 2) | ecosystem: Host-associated > Plants > Roots > Rhizosphere > Soil ... | reverse complement strand
GGACGGGTGGTGAATGTCGAGGTCGAGTGTATCGATCGCCGGAACCGCGTCCTCCACCGGGGGCGCGTCGGACTCCGCCGCGACAGGCTCGGGTGACTCCTCGACTGGCTCGTGGACGAAGAACCGATCGTCCTCCAGCAGGTTGAGTCCAGCCAGTGGATCTTCCGTCGAGAGCGGCTCCCCAAGCCCTGGCTCTCCATGCACACGCGAGCTCTCCGCCGCTTCCGCCAGCAGCCCGTCCAGCGCAGATGCCGTTGCGTTCGCCTCCGGATCGATTTCAAACTGGCTTTGATCGGTGGCAGACTCCAGACCTTCGAGCGGCGAGACGTCGAGCTCGCTGATCGAAAGATCGAAGGTCGGCTCGATATCGACCGTTGGCGTTTCAGTCTCCGCAAGCGAGTTGGTCTCGATCTCCAGCGGCGGGATGGTTTCCTCGGCGACCGGTGTTATGTCGGGCTCGGGCTCGATGTCGAGCGTCTCGAATTCTGGCGCGGGCTGTACGTGCGGCGGAGTCTTCGGCCGAGCGGGTGGTTCCGGCGCGACGGAGGTTCTCTGGAAGCCTTCGACCTTCGGGCGCGGCTTCGCTGGAGAGGCTCCGACGTCGAGGAACACCAGTCCGCCGGCATCCCGCTTGACCGGTGTCTTCGAGCGGCGCGGCTCGACTGCCGGGTCGAGACTGTGAATGCGCTGAACGGTCGCTTCCGCTTCTGCAGTGCGACCCTCGGAGTCCAGCGATTCGTGGAGGATCTGCAGCTGCTCGATGGCTTCCGCCGTCTTGCCTGCCTTCGCCAGCTGGTCGGCGAGCATCAGCCGGATGTCATCCTGACCGGGGCAGAGATCGGCAAATTCCTGGAGCGCCTTGAACGCCTCAGTGTCCTTTCCGGCGCGGTGCATTCGATCGGCGAACTCGAGGAAGTTCTTCTTCGCGTCGCTGTTGAATCCCTTCTTGGCCGAGATCTTACCGAGCTTGTAGTAGATCTGGTGACGCGCCGGCGCGTGGCGGAGGATCTTGTTGCAGAGGGCGATGGCGTTGTTCAGGTAGCCGCCGTCCGTGTAGAGGTCGACGGCCTGCTCGTAGTAATTGACCGCCTGGTCGGTCTTGTTCAGCCGGAGGTACAGGTCACCGACGCGGTTGTAGACGGTAACGTCCCGATCCTCGTTACCCTCAGTATGCCCGATGATCTGGAGATATATCTCAAGCGCCTTGTCGAACTGCTTTTTCTGCTCGAACTCGGCAGCCTTTTTTTTCAGCTTCTCGACGTTGGACATGTAGAGCGGCCGGGCAATGGATTACCCGGTAGGCACTATCTCCGGGGGACGAGGGTTCAACTTAGTTACCGCCTGATAGGGGTGACAAGGCGCGCCAGCCTTCCACGACCCGACACAAAGACGTGCGCCGTACCAGTATGGCAACTCACGTACATCTGCTATGGCAAACAGCGCCAAATCGGCCGAAAAACCCGGCGCAATCTGGCCAGTTTCGCCCGCCAGGTTGAGCGCCGCAGCCCCGTTCACCGTGACCGCTATGAGCGCTTCGGAAAGGCTCATCCGTAGCTGACTGATTGCGAGCGTCAGCATAAGTGGAAAGTTAACCGTTGGCGACGTCCCGGGGTTGAAATCAGTCGCCAGCGCGACCGCAGCCCCACTGTCTATAAGCCGGCGCGCCGGCGCCTGTTTCTCCTTGCCGAGGAAGAACATGGTTCCCGGCAGTAGCGTGGCGACGGTATTCGACGCGGCCAGCGCGTCGATCCCTCTGAGTGAAACGGCCGCCAAATGGTCAGCGGAGGTCGCGTTGAGCGAGGCCGCGAGCTCTGCACCACCCGCGGGCTTCAGTTCGTCGGCGTGCAGCTTCACGCCGAGACCTCGCTGGCGCGCAGCGCCAAGGATCCGCCGGGTTTCCTCCAGCGTGAAGACACCGGGCTCGCAGAAGACATCGGCGAACTGCGCGGTACCCTGCTCGATGACCTTCGGCAGCATCTCGTCGACCAGCATGTCGATATAAGCGGCGCGGCGTTCATCGCTGGCTCGATGCTCGTGAGGAATCTCGTGCGCTCCCATCCATGTCGCGACGATCCGCATCGGCTGACGGGCGGCGAGACGGCCGATCACTCTCAGCGCTTTCAGCTCGTCGTCGACGGAAAGTCCGTAACCGCTCTTTACCTCGAGAGTGGTGGTGCCGTACGAGGCGAGCTCGCGAAGGCGCTGGACGGCAAGATCGTACAGCTCTTCTTCGCCGCGCTGCCGAAAATCGCGCACCGACGCGTGGATGCCGCCACCCCGCTCGGCGATCGCCATGTAATCGAGACCTTCGGCGCGCATCTCGTGTTCTTCGAAACGCGGCTTTCCGAAAACGGCGTGAGTATGAGAATCAACGAGCCCGGGCGTCAGAACACCGCCGCCACAATCGATGACTTCAGCATCCGAGTAGGCATTCTCGAGATCGCGCGCAGCGCCGATCATCGCGATGCGTCCGTCGCTGACGGCAACGGCGGTGTTTTTCAGTATCCCCGCGTTGCGCATCTCGCTGCCTCTGCGCGCACGAGCAGGGCCAGCGCAGGTTACGACCTGGGAGGAATTGACGAAAAGCAACGCGCGCGACATGCGTGAAAGTTAACCGTCGCGGTCAGGGCGAGCGATCAACTGTCTCGGATCAGTGCTGAGCGGTGAGCTTAACTACATCTGCTGGGCGCTGATCGCTTTTGCGCAGCACGCTGACCGCTGCAAGCGTCAAGACACATCGCGGTACGCAGAGGAAAAGCGAGTTGTTAGTCGTAAGGCCAATGAGATCTGTCAGGTCGCCTGCAGCGGTCAGCGTGAAGCGATAGCAGCGGTCAGCGCCCAGCAGGTCAGTAGTTTCTCCTGGCTCCAAGCGAAGAACCAACTGTCACCACTAACCCGCCGGCGACGCCATGACGTCTCTCACCCGCGAGAACCTCAACGGCGCCTGCGCCTCCCCGCGACACGCGTAGTAACACGCGTTGCAATCGATCGGCTCGTACTTCCGGAATTCGGTCCAGTGGAAATCGGACGGAAAATCGGGGCAGCGTTTCACCCTGCCGAGCGGATTGATGTGAATCGTTCTCATTCCTGAACGGCATGGCTCCGTGATCTCGCCGCGCACGTAGCGCGGGATCTGCTCGAGATAATAGTCGGAGTTCGTGATGACCCCGCGAGTCTTGCGCTTGAACGCCAGCAGCTCGCGCATCGTCTCGTCGAGCTGAGCTGACTGCCGATCTTCGATCAGCCCATCCCTGTTCCCGTTCTTGGCGTCGGTGTAGCAGCTGAAATTCACGCCGCATCCCATCTCACGCGCCCGCTGAACGATCGGCATCAGCTGATCCAGGTTGTCGCGCTTGATGACGGTGTTGAAGCGAATGCCGCTGATACCGATCTCGCGCATCCGCGGTACCGTGCGCATGATCTTGTCAGCGAGCCCGGGAATGCCGCGCGCCCGATCGTGACGCTCGTCGAGAAAATCGAGCGAGATGTTGAACTGATTGATGCCGGCTTTCCACAGCGAGCGCGCCCGTTCCGGCGAGAGCATGCCGCCGTGCGTGATCAGCGTGATGTATTTGAGTTTTATCGCTCCGCTCACGCCGGCGACGAGATCCTCGAGATCCCGTCTGAGAGTCGGCTCGCCCCCGGTGAACGTAATGACCATCGGATTGAAGAACCGCGCCGCCTCGGCGAACGACTTCACCTCTGTGGCTTTCGCGGAGGAATCAGTCTTCCAGTAGTCGCAGAAGCCGCAATGGGCGTTGCAGCGCATCGTCACCTCGAAGTGCACAAGTACCGGGCGCCGACGTGCCGTCAGGTATGCGTACTTGAGGAGGAAGAGCGGCACGTGCCATGGTTTGAACTCGCGGGTCAGCATGAGGCGGGAAGCGGAAGGCGGAAGGCGGAAGGCGGGAAGCGGGAGGCGGTCGATCAGTCGATCATTGGCAGGTGGATCTTGTGAGCGTGGGCAGTCGCGATTGCCTCCTCGTAACCCGCATCAGCGTGCCGGGCCACACCAGTGCCAGGATCGTTGGTGAGCACGCGCTCGAGTCGCACCCGCATCTCTGCAGTACCATCCGCTACAATCACCTGGCCTGCGTGCAGAGAGTTCCCGATCCCAACACCGCCGCCGTGGTGAAAGGAAACCCATGACGCACCGCTGGCAACGTTCAGCATCGCATTGAGCAGCGGCCAGTCGGCGACGGCATCCGTACCATCACGCATTCCTTCGGTCTCACGGAATGGCGACGCGACGCTGCCCGTATCGAGATGATCGCGCCCTATCGCAACAGGCGCTGAGATCTCGCCTGACGCAACGAGATCGTTGATGGCGACGCCGAACCTGGCGCGATCGGATTGACCAAGCCAGCAAATCCGCGCCGGTAGTCCCTGAAACTTGATCTTCTCCTGAGCGAGCGAGATCCACCGCCGCAGATGTTCGTCGCGCGGAAAGAGTTGGAGAGCGAGGTCGTCGGTCCGCTTGATGTCCTGCGGGTCGCCTGACAACACGACCCAACGGAACGGCCCCTTACCTTCGCAGAACAGCGGCCTGATGTACTCGGGAACGAACCCGGGAATGTCGAACGCGTCTTTCAGTCCTGCGTCGAAAGCGACCGTGCGGATGTTGTTGCCATAGTCGAACGTGATGGCTCCGCGTTTCTTCATTTCGAGCATGGCCGTAACGTGCGCAACGGCCGACTCAGTCGAGCGCCTCACGTATTCCTTCGGATTGCTCTCCCGCAACTCAATCGCCAGCGACAGTGACATTCCCGAGGGCACGTAGCCGTTCAGCATGTCGTGCGCGCTCGTCTGGTCCGTGAGCACGTCAGGTGTCACACCGCGCCTGACCAGCTCCGGGAGTACTTCCGCCGCGTTGCCGAGCAGTCCGACGGAGATCGCTTCGCCGGCGCGCGTGGCATCACCAATGATCTCCAGCGCCTGGTCGAGATCGGTTGCCTGGCGATCGAGATACTTCGTGGCGAGTCGTTTCTGAATGCGCGACTCGTCTACTTCCACGACGAGCGCCGCTGCGCCCTGCATTGTCGCAGCGAGTGGCTGCGCGCCCCCCATGCCACCGAGTCCGGCAGTGAGCACAAAACGTCCGCGCAAATCGCCGCCGAAGTGTTTGCGTGCTACGGAGCCGAGTGTCTCGTAGGTTCCCTGCACGATTCCCTGGGAGCCTATGTAGATCCACGAGCCAGCGGTCATCTGCCCGTACATCATGAGGCCTTTTCGCTCGAGCTCGCGGAAATGCTCCCACGTCGCCCAGCGTCCAACGAGGTTGCTGTTGGCGATCAAAACTCGCGGTGCGCCCGGATGGGTGCGAAAAACGCCAACCGGCTTTCCACTTTGCACCAGCAGTGTCTCATCGCCACCCAGATTCTTGAGCTCGCGAACGATCGCGTCGAAGCAATCCCAATTGCGCGCTGCCTTCCCCGTCCCGCCGTAGACAACAAGGTCAGCCGGGCGTTCGGCGACGTCCGGATCGAGATTGTTCATGAGCATCCGGAGCGCGGCTTCCTGCTGCCAGCCTTTGCAGGTGATGTCCTTCCCGCGAGGCGCGCGGATCGGACCACGCTCGCGCGCTGCGGCCTCGAAGGACTTCGGATCGTACTGCACTCTCAGATCTGTCACGTCGGTGAAACCTGTCCTTGCTATGTCGGCGAGCCTATGTCGGCGAAACGCTGCTCGGATACCGCTGCCCGCAACGCCTCGATGTCAGGACTCAATACCCGGTCATTTTCGAGCCGCGGAACGATGTCGCGCACCCGCTCGTGCGCGGTGCGCACGCCGCGGCCGGGACGCAGGGGCGCTCTGAAATCTATCCCCTGCGCGCCGCACATTAGCTCGATGGCGAGGATGTTCTCGAGATTGCGCAGCACCCGCCGGGCTTTCCACGCCGCGCCCATCGCCATCGGGACGACGTCTTCCTTGCTGCCGTCGGTGGGAATCGTGTCAACACTCGCCGGGTGGCAGAGTACCTTGCACTCGCTCGCGAGCGCCGCCGCCGTCACCTGCGCCATCATGAAGCCCGAATTGACGCCCGCATTGGACGAAAGAAACGGCGGGAGACCCTGATTCAGATCCGGATGGACGAGCCGGTCGATTCGCCGCTCGGCCATCGTCGCCATGTGGGTCAGCACGATCGCCAGAAAGTCGAGCGCCATCGCGACGGTAAGTCCGTGGAAGTTGCCACCACTCAGCGTTTCGCCGTTCTCGAATACGAGAGGATTGTCCGTGGCGGCGTTGAGCTCGCGTGAGACGGCTTCGTCGATAAAATCCAGCGCGTCGAGCACCGGACCGTGTACCTGAGGCATGCAGCGGAGTGCGTAGGGATCCTGCACACGCGGATCACCGTGCCGGTGCGATTCTCTGACTTCGCTTTCGGCCAGAAGGTCGCGTAGCAGCGCTGCTGATCGGGATTGTCCCTTCTGGCCGCGCGCATCCTGAATCCTTGCGTCGAATGCGACCGGGGTGCCAAGCAGCGCCTCGAGCGACATCGCGCCCGCAACGTGAGCGGTTCGCCAGAGAGCGCGCGCCTGCACCAGCGCAATCAACGCGACTGCGGTATGCGTCTGCGTCCCATTGATCAGAGTGATGCCTTCCTTCGGAGCCAGCGTTACGGGACGCGCGCCGATTTCCTCGAGCATCGTCGCCGCATCCGCTTCGCGATCGCCGCGTATGAGACTTCCCTCGCCGATGAGCGCTAGTCCCAAATGCGCGAGCGGCGCCAGATCACCACTGGCGCCGACACTTCCCTGCTCCGGAATGGGCGGATAGACGTCCGAGTTGAGCAAATGAAGAAGCAGGTCGACGAGCTCCGGGCGAGCGCCGGAATATCCTTTTGCAATTACGTTCGCGCGCAGCAGCATCATCGCCCGCACTTCCCGCTCGGGCAGCCGGTCGCCGACACCCGAGGCGTGACTGCGCACCAGGTTGACCTGCAGCTCGGCGAGCTTCTCGGGCGGGATGGCGACTTCAGAGAGTTTTCCGAAGCCCGTCGTCACTCCGTACACGACTTCGTTGCGACTCACTATGTCGTCGACAACGGCGCGCGTCCGGAGCATTCGCTCGCGCGCCTGGGGCGACAGAGCGACACGCAACCTGTCCACTGCTACCGCGTAGGCTTCCTCGACAGTAAGCGTGTCGCCGTCGATGAGGATTTTTTCAGAGCTTACCGCGGTGCCGCCATCGCCTTTAGGGGTCATTTCTTTCGACGGGTGGATTTGCGCGCGGGCTTCGTTGCAGCGCGCTTCGACTTGCCCATCGTGGATGCGGTGCGTTTTGCCTTGCCCGTGCTGCGTGCGGTGCGTTTTGCCTTAGCGGTCTTTGTGGACGCGCGCTTTGCCTTTGATGTGGCCCTCTGCTTCTGCGCCGAATGAGTCAGTCGCCGAGCCGCCGGGTCCCAGAACCAGCCGTCCGCTCCCGGCACGATCTCTACGCCACCCAGCCAGCGCGATTCCGTGTTGATCTGGTGCCAGTTCTTTTCGCCGGCGAGAACCTGATGGCCAAGATCCGTCAATGAAAGCTCTCCCTCGACGAAATCGCGGGAAATCTCCCTCGTCGGAGCGAGCACCGGGCTATCGTCTTTCCAGGTGACCAGCGGATGCTTGGTGCCACTCAGTCTCTCGAGATAGGAGAAGAAGACGAGATCGCCGAGGAAGATGCTCTCCTGCTTGCGCGCAACCTCCATGAATGCGGCAACGGGCGTGCGGTGACCTTCCTTGATCGCCGTCAAAGCCTCTCGCTCCGAGCGGGACAGTCCATTCACCGTCGACGGAAACTCCTCCAGGTGCCGGAGCAGCGCACGGCGCAGATGTGGCAACGCTGACGTCGACTCCGCGAGGATTCGCTCAATCGACGAAGGATCCTTCGATCCGAACGCCTTCCACGCGCGTTGGGCGAGTGTGAGTTGGTCCGCCGTCACACGCGGACGGCTCGCCTCGAGGCGCTTCAGCTCGGCGTGGGAAAGTGGAGGCAAATAGCCGTCGACGACGATTATCGAGAGCTTTTTCTTTCTAGCGGGCTCGCGGCTGAAGAAATCGAGCAGCTGGATAAGCTGGAGCTGATCGTAGAGATCGTCCTCGAACCAGAGCACCACCTCGTCGAAATAATCGAGGTGCCGGATCATCCGGTCGCGCTCGGCGAAATCGCCGCTCACGTGCTCGAAGTCGTCCCAGCTGTTGCCAGAGATGAATCGCGCTCTTTGCTTGCTCAGCTCCTCGAGCGAGAGCGAGGAATCGACCGGTCCCTCGTGGAGAACATCGCGCCAGGCGATGATTTTGCCGTCGATGCCGGCCTCGGTCATCTTTCCGACGGCGACGTCGCCGTTGGTGATGTTCAGGCGCTGTGAGACGGTCACCGTCAGGGGGTTACTGATCGGTAGGTCTGCTTGTCATAGTCGAATTTTAGATCGGGCGCGGCGGTAAGAGCAATGTGGAAGTTGAACGCGAAGTTCCCGTTCTGGGCCTGAGTGAATCCGAATATCGCCCGCCAGTCGTGCAGCTCACGCTGCAGGGTTACGACATGGCTGCCGAATTTGTGCGCGTGGAAATCGTAGTTGGTGGTCCACGATCCCGCCCATTTCGGCGTCAGGTGAAAGTTCATGGACGACTCGATGTTCTGGCGCGGCGGAATGCGAATGAACGGAGTTCCCGAGGTGGTCGTTCCCGGCGGCAGCCCACCGTTGACCACATTTGCCTGATCCTGCAAGCACTGCTGGTAGACAATCGGATTCACTATTGCCGGCGCGCACAGCGCCGCGGGATCGAACTCCACAATGTTGCCATTCCCTGACGGCTGCCGCTGTCGGGTTTCACTGTATCGCAGGTTGAGAGACCAGCCTTGTGTCGGCGGAAGCGAGTACTGCCTGCTGCGCGCGGCGATTCCCGCAACAGGCGTCGAATTGATCGCGCTGGTCAGAGCGTCGTCTCCGCTCGGCTCGATCCTCTCGATTTGCGGGTTGCGGGGCTGAATGACTCGACCAAAAACGCGGGCGAGGGCACCCCAAAGCTCTGACTGGGCGTTGAGCATGAGTGACGCATCGACCTGGGTCCTGAACGGTTTGAAGCGGGCGGAGTCGCTGAGCACATCCCCCTGGTAGAGCGACCAGTTTGCTCCAAGTCTGAAGCCCGGCAGCAGATCGGTGGTTAAGTCCGTCCCGATATTATCGGTTACGAAGCCGGACTGGTGCGTCTTGCGCGCGCGCTCGAAATCGTAGGTCAGCGACGTGAAGTTGATCGACAGGAGCTTGATCTTCCTCGCTTCGGCCGTGCCGGTGGTGTCCGCCGACCGTTCCTTGGCCTCGAATGTCGTGGACGCACCGAACGTGAGCCGGTTCTGGGCTAGAGAGCCCAGATAACCCTGACGGCTCTTGTTCAACGCCCGTAGAAATTCGTCGCTGATCGAACCGGTCGGCGAATAGCTGTAGCCGAAGTTGGTGTTGATCGACTGGCGAATGCGGGTGAACGGACCAAAGCCCGGGAACAAGCCGAACAAAGTGGGTGACGCGCTAAGCGTAAAGTTCGGACGCTTCGACTGGTGAACCCACTGGCCACCATTCTGTTCGGAGCGCAGCCAGAATCCGTGGCTGTCTACGTTCGAGAACGATACGGAGGGGATGACCTTGAATGAGTTCTGAAGGAAGCTCGGCAGGGCAATTCCCGTCTGCCAATCGAGCTCGCTGGAGAACGTCTGGCCGAAGACGCGGTTTTCTTTCTTCGACGAATCGTTGACGTCGACGACGGAGATAGTGACAGGAGCATTGCTCTCCTGATCGCGGAACTGGAACGAATTACTCCAGGTCAATCCAAAAATCTTGATCGGAGTATTCAGGCCTGCGCTGGACTGCCGAACATTCCGCTTCAGCTTCACGCTGTCAGGCTCTCCGGACGGATTCGTGAGAAAACGGTATGTGAACTCGCCGCCCTGGTCGGCGTTGAATATCTGATTCGTCTGGAAATTGAATCCCGGTTGCCACTCGAACCACGAAACCGGCGAGAGAGTCGGAACCACGATGCTGAAATTCGGGAACGACTGATCGACCTCGGCGCGGCCAGGATACTGGGTACGCGATCCACCAAGAGACACCGACGCGGGTCCGACCTTGGTGTCGTAGTTCGCGCTCGACGCAATCGTCTGCATCACCGACGACGGATTGAAGCTCGTGTTGCGCTGGATGAAGGTATTGCTGGCGTAGTTGAAGTTGGTGCGGAAGTGGGTGTCCTGCGAAAAGTCCTGCGAATGTGTCCAGTTCAGGGTCGTGTTCGATGTTCCGTCGCGCTGATTGAGCTGGGAGAGCGCAAAGCGGCCGGTAACGAAGCGATCGAGCCAGCGGTACTGGAGGTCGCCGTTCCAGCGCGTCCAGCCCGGGTCTGTTTCTGTGCCGCGACTCCCGCTTCGCCAATCGAACGCCACCTGCGCATCCATGTAATCGCTGATCGCGAAGTAGTAGCCGATGTTCTCGACGTGACGCCGGTAGGAGGGACTGTTCCGGAATACCTCGCTGAGGCCGAAGCGCGGGGTCAGCACCCCGCTTCTGCGTCCAGAGCGCATATCCTGGAAGATGAACGGCAGCCACATTATCGGAACGTCGCCGATGTATAGCACCGCTGGACGCGCCACCATGATGTTCTTGGAGACCATCTTGATCTCCTTGGCGCTGAAGCGGTAATCCGGGATGGAGTCGTCGCAGCTGGTGATCGTGCCGTTGCGAACGTAAAAGGCAGTCTGCTTGCCGCGGGTGGTGTCAGCCACGAACGTTGCCGTCCTGCCGCCCACGAACCAGTTCTGACCCGTTTCGGCAATCTGCGTCGCAATGTTGGTCACTCCGCCGCGACGCTGCTCGATGTTGTACACCATCTTCCCGCGCGCAATTACATCGGCCGACTGTTGCGATGGATCGCGCAGAATTACGGTATCGCCGAGCGCTGTGACGAGCTTGGTCGAATCGCTGTAGATGATGCTGTCGCCGACGAGCACCGTCTGGTCGCGGGAGACGCCGGCTCTCGAGCCCTTCAGCTCGAGTGAGCGTGTCTGGGCGTGGAAGATGGCCTGGTCACCCTGATATCGCGTTGCTGTGTACCCGGCGCGCGACATGAGTGCTTTCATCACGGAATCTTCCTCGTTCCACTTGATCAGCTCGCGATGCGTGGAATCGGCACGGGTGCTATCGCGCCGCGTTGTATCCGGTCGAGTGGGAAGAGTGTCACGGCGGGGCGCTGCGGGAGGGACGCGGACCTGCGCGGCTAACGCGACTGGCGCGAGCGCAACCACGATGGCGCTGAAGGCGAGGCTCCGTCTCAAGCGTGCGCTCCCGCGCTCTGTGGTGTATGGTCCGCTGCGTCAGCCGCTGCTTCCCGCTTCTGCCGCCTGCGCCAGACTACCATCGCCACCCCGACGCTGAGCTCGTAAAGGAAGTAGAGCGGAAGCGTGAGCGCGAACAGCGAATAGGGGTCGGCACCCGGCGTAATGAATGCCGCGGCGACGATGCAGATGACGATGGCGTGGCGTCTGTATTTCGACAAAAACTGCGGTGTGATTATGCCAAGGGCGGTTAGCGCGAGAATCGCAATCGGCACCTCGAACACAGCCCCGAACGCGAGGCACATGCTTATCGCGAAGTCGAAGTACTCCGTCGCGGAAATCATCGGCGTTAGCGCGGTCGACTCGATGCTCATCAGAAACTTCAGTGTCAACGGCAGCACCACGAAGTAGCTGAGAGCTACACCCGCCAGGAAAAGCGCGACCATCGAAACGAGAACGGGAACCACGACGCGCTTTTCGTGCGCGTACAGCGCTGGCGCGAGAAAACCCCAGAGCTGCCCGACCACCACCGGCGAGGCAAGAATTATCCCCAGCACCAGCGACGCGTTCAACAGGATGTGAAAGGACGTGCCGGGGTGGGTGTAAATCAGCTTCTGGCCATTGAGCAGCGGGAGAATGGGCCGCTCGAGAAGGCGTATGATGTCCAGCTTCGAGAGAAGCACGAAGGCCAGCGCAACACCAATCAGGATCGCGCCCGCGACCCAGAAGAGACGCTTGCGCAGCTCCTCCAGATGATCCAGGAATGGCATCTCGTGGCCAGGAGCTTCGCTCATGCGCCGCCCTCCTCTCCGTCGTTACCGAATGGACTGCAGCCGCTCGTCGGCGAGGGCGGCCTCGTCGGAGCGCGGGTACTTCTTGATGATCTCCTGGAATAATTGCTTGGCTGCCGCCGTCTTCTTGGTCGCCTGCATCTGCAGCGCCCGCTTGTACATCGCCGTCGGCACGCGCTGCGAATTGGGGAAGCGAGAAATGAGCGCCGCGTACTGTTGGTCGGCGGCCTCGGGATTCCGCTCCGCGGCGAACGCCTGTGCCGTGAAGAACATTGCCTCGGGAACGAGGTCCGAGCGCGGATACTTGGTGATCAGCTCGCTGAACGCAGCGCGCGCGGCGACGTTCCCGCCTTTGAGCAACTGATCGCGCCCCGCCTGCAACAGCTGCGCAGGACCGGGCCCGCCGGCCGGCGCGGCACCCGACGCGCTATCACCCACAGCGGCGTCAACG
>Ga0207706_10004879_pt1 | contig 12546 bp, 13 predicted proteins | sample KBSC53metaG_FD_184318 | JGI IMG/M metagenome (GOLD analysis project Ga0207706, IMG submission 184318) | Corn rhizosphere microbial communities from Kellogg Biological Station, Michigan, USA - KBS C5-3 metaG (SPAdes) (version 2) | ecosystem: Host-associated > Plants > Roots > Rhizosphere > Soil ... | reverse complement strand
CCAGCAACGAATGCCAGATGCCGGCGACCTCCTGCTCGAGTTCGCCGCGCGGCGCGTCGAAGGCCTGCCGGGCGAGGGATTCGCGCGAGGGTGCCGGCAGTTGCGCTCGATCGATCTTGCCGCTGGCCAGCATCGGCAGCTGCTGAAGCAGCACGAAGGCAGAGGGCACCATGTGGCCGGGCAGTCGCTGCCGCAGCGCTTCGCGCAGCGCGTCGGCTTTCAGATCCAGGCCCGAGGCATAGGCCACAATCCGCTCGGAGCGCTCAGCGTCATCGCGTTACTCGGCCTGACCGCGATCCAGGTTGGCCTGGGCCTGTTTGCAAGCGACGAGGACGGGCTCGTGGAAGGGCCGCTGGCACGCCTGATCGGCTTCGACGGTCAGCAAAGGGTGACCGACCTTCACGAGGACCTGTTCAACTGGCTCCTGGCCCTGATCGCGCTCCACGTCGCGGCCATCATTTTCTACCGTATCAAAGGAAAGAACCTTCTGAACCCGATGATCACTGGCAAAGGCGAAGTGGAACCGGGCATCGAACCGATGAAGTCTGGCAAATGGTGGAGTGCCCTGCTCTGCCTGGTCCTGGCCATCGGCATCACTCGCTGGATCATCGCCGGCGCACCGCCTTTCTGACCAGCTAGTTCGGCCAGTAGACAAATTCCTGCCCGGGCTTCCATGGCGCTTCAGCAGGAACGTCGATGCGGATCGGCTCCTCGAGCAGCGCCGGCCACAAGGGCTTCACCATCTCCGAGTCATGCGCGGCGAGCCTCGCCCGCAGGGTCCTGACGACATCGGGTCTTGCGGTGGACAGGTTCTTTCGCTCGGTCGGGTCCGACGCCAGGTCGAACAACCAAATGCGTTTTGGATTCTGCGATACCTGCAATTTCCAGTTGCCGTCGCGAACGGCCTCATAGCCACCCGAGCGCCAGAACAGGCTCCGTCCGACCGGCTTTCCCTGACCGGCTGCGACGGTCGTCAGGTCGATTCCGTCGATCGTACGATCCTTGGGTAGTCCGGCGCCTGCCGCGGCTGCCAAGGTCGGGAAGACATCTATCAAATGAACCGGCACCGCCGGCCGCTGGCCAGGAGCGATCCTACCCGGCCAACATATGAAGAATGGCGTTCGGATCCCGCCCTCGAAGAAGGTCCCCTTCCAACCGCGATAGGGCTTGTTGATGTCGGGCAGGCCCGCATACCAGGCGCCGCCATTGTCACTTGCGAAAATGACGATGGTGTTGTCGTCGACACCCTGCACTTTGAGCGCCGCCGTCACTTCACCGACGCCTCGATCGAGGGCTCGAACCATGGCTCCGTAAACCCGAGTACGGTGATCCTTGATCGCGGATAGAGCGTCATAGTCCGCCTGCGTCGCCTGGAACGGCGTGTGGGGGGCATTGTAGGCGAGGTAGATGAAGAAGGGCCGGTTCCGGTTGGCCTCGATCGCCGCTACCGCCTGCTCGCTAAGATAGTCGGTCATATATTTGCCGGCGTGGAACGGCTTGCTGCCGTTGAACTGGACGGCGTCCGACAGCCCCATCCACAGCAATCGGTCGAGCGGGTCGCCGGGGATCTTCGCGTCGGGCCCCGAGCCGTCGGGCTCATATTTGCTCGCCCCCGGCATGAAGCCCAGGCTCTCGTCAAAGCCCTGGTTTTCGGGCCGCATGCCCTCCGCTTCGCCGAGATGCCACTTGCCGAGATGGATCGTATGATAGCCGCGCGCCCTCAGCACCTCGGCAATGGTCACTTCGCTTCCCGGAACGCCCATGTCTGCCATTGGCGGGACCTGGTTCTGAAGCTCGGCGTGATAGATGGTGCGGAAGGGCCGGTTCTGGTCGGAGTAGCGCGGCACATATTTCGCGAGCTGGCCGGGAACGGCGGTATATTCGAAGCCGAAGCGCTGAGGATAGCGCCCCGTCAGCAGGGCGGCTCGCGACGGAGAGCAGGTCGCGTTCCCAGTATAGGCGACCGCGAAGTCGGCGCCCCGATGAGCAATTGCGTCGATGTTGGGGGTCGGAACCAGGCCGCCCGCAACGCCGGTGCCATCGCCCTCGGCCGTGATGTCGTTGATGCCAAGGTCGTCAGCGATGATCAGGACGATGTTGGGCGGGCGTTCTCCCGCCGGCGGCGCACTCGGCCCTTCTGCCCAATGCACCGGCCGGTTCGCTGCGACGGGATGAGTCAGGCGATTCGCCATCACGAGGATCTGGACGGGGATCATCCGCCACGCCGCCCAGGCCGCAAGGGCGACCAGCACGAAGATTGCGGCCAGGATCTTCAACCACCTCACGGCTGTCTCCGCGCCATGACGAGGTGCTGCATTGCACACTCGAACCCTCCCTTGAAGCTCGGCGCGTTCGGAGCCACATGGCATTCATGCTGATCCGGACCGAGCAGACGCCCAATCCTTCGACACGCAAGTTCCTTCCCGAGCAGATCGTGATGGACGGAGGAACACGAGACTTTCCGGACGCGGATAGCGCGGAAGCTTCGCCTCTCGCCTCGGCTCTCTTCTCCAGCGGGCTGGTCGAAGGGGTTTTCTACGGGCGCGACTTCATTTCGGTGACCGCGGCACCTGGCATTTCCTGGGGCGATCTTGAGCCGCTGGTGCTCGAGACATTGCTCGACCATTTCGTCAGCGGCGCACCCTTGTTCGCGCAAGGAACTGCTGCGGGCATCCGCATCGACGCCGCGCCGGCCGTTGAGGAAGACCCGGCAGACGCCGACATCATCGACCAGATCAAGGATTTGATCGAAACCCGTGTCCGCCCGGCCGTCGCGCAGGACGGTGGAGACATCGTCTATCGCGGGTACAGGGACGGCCGGTTGTACCTTGGGATGCAGGGCGCTTGCTCGGGCTGCCCCTCTTCGACCATCACCCTGAAGCGCGGGATCGAGAACCTCATCCGCCACTACGTTCCCGAGGTGGAATCGGTCGAGGCGGTCTAACCCCTCATTTTCCCTACTTGCGGCCTGCCGAGTCCTGTGAACACACTCGCGCCCTGTGAGTTGAGGACATGAAGTGATCCTGGCCATCGACACCTCGACTGCCGCCTGCACCGCCGCTCTGTTCGATGCAGCGGGTGCGCGCGTCGGCGCGCGCGATGAGGTTATCGGCCGCGGCCATAGCGAACGGCTCGTGCCGATGCTCGACGAGCTCCTCGAAGGGCGCCGTGCAGACCGCATCCTCGTGGGCGTGGGACCGGGAAGTTTCACCGGTATTCGTGTCGGGATTGCCGCTGCGCAGGGACTCGCCATCGCCTGGGGCTGCGAGCTCTTCGGAATGTCGTCGCTGGCGCTGCTCGCGGCTGGGGCGAATTCGAATGGCCCGATCGCCGCCGCTGTCGACGGCGGACATGGCGAGCTCTTTGTCCAACAGTTCGACGCGCAGTCGCTTGAACCCACGACCGACCTCCTGAACCAGCCGCCATCCGACGCCGCGGCGAACATTTCCGCGTCTCTCATCGTCGGACCCGGGGCAGGGAAGCTCGTCGAAGCGCGAGGCCGGGGCGACGCGGAAGCGATCTGGCCGTCCGCCCGCAATGCACTCCGCCTGCCCGTTGATCTGCGTTCACTCCCGCCCAGGCCCATCTACGCCCGCGCACCCGACGCACGCGCCAGGGATGCCGCATGAGTACGCGCCCGGCTCCCGTCGACGTGCTTCTGCTGACAAGAGGCGGATCAGCCGATCTGGAAGCGGTGACGCGCGTCATGATCGCGGCATTCGACGACCGCTTCGGCGAGGCGTGGACGCGCTCGCAATGTGCCGGGATCCTGCCGATGCCCGGAGTTGAGCTCATGCTTGCCCGTGACGGCGATGGTGAGCTTGCGGGTTTCTCGCTCTTTCGCACCGTTGCCGACGAAGCTGAATTGCTTCTGCTCGCGGTAGCACCCGACCAACGCCGTAGAGGCATCGGACGGATGCTCCTCGATCACTTCATGGATCATGCCCGCGATGCCGGCGTAAGCCGCGTTCATCTCGAAGTTCGTGAAGGAAATCCGGCAGTTATCATGTACCGCCAAGCAGGTTTCAACTTTGCCGGACGCCGTCCGAAATATTACCGCGGCCGTTTTGGCGGAGACTTCGACGCGCTGACCTTGAGCCTCCGTTTCTAGACTTGGCTTAATCCGGGACAATAGCGGGCGGCTATTGCTGCATATCGGCACTTCTCCTAGTCGACAGAAGTCGCTTAGACGTGCCTAATTACAAGCTCTTGCTCGGGGAGATTCGTCCAAATGAACGGTAATGAAGGAGCGGAAGACACTCTTTTGACGCTGACGGCAGACATTGTCGCCGCTCACGTCAGCAACAACAGCGTCGCGGTGAATGATCTGCCGAATCTCATTCAAAACGTGCACTCTGCTTTGTCCGGCATCTCTTCGCACGGCGCCGCCGCCGAGCCGAAGCAGGAACCCAAGGTGTCGATCCGCGCATCGGTGAAGCCGGATTACATCGTCTGCCTCGAAGACGGTAAGAAGCAGAAGATGCTCAAGAGGCATCTCATGACCAATCACGGTCTGACGCCCGACGAATATCGCCAAAAATGGGGCCTTTCCGCCGATTATCCGATGGTTGCCCCCAATTATGCGGAGCAGCGCCGGACGCTCGCCAAGTCGATCGGTCTCGGCACGAAGCGCCGCAAGCCGCGCGGCCGCGCGAAGGGCTGACGTTCAAGGGAGCGGCACCGCCGCTCCCTTTCCTTTGACGCTGAGCCATGTGCGATTTAACTGAATAACATGACCCGGAAGATCGATATCGAGGCCCTGTGTGCCGATAAGGGCCTGCGCATTACCGAGCAGCGCCGGGTCATCGCCAAAGTGCTCGGCGACAGCGAGGATCATCCCGACGTCGAGACGCTTCATGAGCGCGCCTCCGCGGTGGATCCCAACATCTCGATCGCGACGGTCTACCGCACCGTCCGGCTGTTCGAGGAAGCAGGCATTCTCGAAAGGCATGAGTTTGGCGACGGCCGCTCACGCTACGAGGCTGCCTCGGACGCGCATCACGATCATCTGATCGACGTGGAAACCGGCAACGTCATCGAGTTTGTCGATGAGGAGCTCGAGGCGCTGCAGAAACGCATCGCCGAGAAGCTCGGCTTCCGTCTCGTCGATCACCGGATGGAGCTGTACGGCGTCACCCTCGACCGCAGTCGCTAGACCTAAGGGTTCGCCCATTCGCGCGAGCGTGCGCGGCGCATCGCTCCTGCTGCTGTTCGTTGTCGTCGGTCCGATCCATTTACTCACGAAGTTGCTGCTGGGTCGGTCCCGTTGGCCACGTCGTTTCCTCGCGGCCTCAGCCTGGATCATTGGAGCGCGGCCGCGGCTCAGCGGCGCTCGCCCAAGGCAGCACACGCTCTTGATCTCGAACCACGTCAACTGGCTCGACATCCTCATCCTCGGCGGCTCGACCGGCACGGCTTTCGTGTCGAAGGACAATCTCGGCCACGGCCTCTTCCACTGGCTCGCCGACCAGAATGCCACCGTCTACGTCCGTCGCGAGCATGCGCGCGGCGCGAAGGACCAGGCGGTAATGATTGCGCGCGCTCTCGAGCGAGAGCAGCCATTGACGCTCTTTCCGGAAGGAACGACTGGTCCCGGCACGCATATGCTGCCCTTTCGCTCGACGCTCCTCGAAGCCGCCATGTTCGCCGAGAAAGACGTCGAGATCCGGCCCGTTGCGCTGGACTATGGTCCGGCGGCCGCGGAAATCGGCTGGCACAACGAGCCCGGCAATGAGAACATCCTTCGGATTCTCGGCCGCAAGGGCACGCTTCCAGTCACGATCAATCTTCTGGAGCCATTGGGCCGGACCGGAGACCGCAAGGCGCTTGCTCAGCAGGCGCGCGAGGCCATCGCTGAAACGCTCGCTTCAAGTCAGGCCGTCACTCCCCTATAGGCTGCGGGCAAATGACTTCCGCACCTCCGAAAACCTTCCGAATCAAGTCCTTCGGCTGCCAAATGAACGTCTACGACGGCGAGCGCATGGCCGAATTGCTGGGGGCGAAAGGCATGTCCCCCGCGACCGATGGCGAGGACGCTGACCTCGTTGTCCTCAACACTTGCCACATCCGCGAAAAGGCAGCCGAAAAGGCCTATTCCGAGGTTGGCCGCCTGCGCCGCGAGGATGGGTCGAAGCCGCTGATCGCGCTGGCGGGCTGCGTGGCCCAGGCTGAGGGCGCCGAAGCGAAAAGTCGCTCAAAAATGATCGACATGGTTGTCGGTCCGCAGGCCTATCATCGGCTACCGGAGATGGTCGCTGAAGCGGTCCGGGGAGCTCGGCCCATCGATACGGACATGCCGGCGATCTCCAAGTTCGACGCCTTCCCGAAGCGCAAGCGAGCGAACCCGAGCTCCTTCCTCACCATCCAGGAAGGGTGCGACAAGTTCTGCACCTATTGCGTCGTCCCGTACACGCGTGGCGCGGAGATCTCGCGGCCGTGGAAGGACATTGTCGCCGAAGCGCACGAACTGGTGGAAACGGGTGCTCGCGAAATCGTCCTGCTTGGCCAGAACGTGAATGCTTGGGCGGATGGAGGCCGCGGTTTCGCCGAGCTGATCCGTAACCTGGCGAAAGTCGATGGGCTGGCGCGCATCCGCTACACGACGAGCCACCCGGCGGACATGACCGATGAGCTGGTCGCGGCCCATGGCGAAGTCGGAAAGCTCATGCCTTATTTGCATCTTCCGGTGCAGTCCGGCTCGAACCGCATCCTCAAGGCAATGAACCGGAGCCATACGGTCGAATCTTATCTCGCGACCCTCGAGAAGATGCGCGCGGCGCGACCAGACATCGCTTTGTCCGGTGACTTCATCGTCGGCTTCCCGGGCGAGTCGGAAGAGGATTTCGCCGCGACGATGAACCTAGTCGACGAGGTCCGCTACGCCTCGGCCTATTCGTTCAAGTACAGCGCGCGCCCCGGTACTCCGGCAGCCACGATGGACGGCCAGATCGCGCCCGAAGTCATGAACGACCGGCTCCAGCGCCTGCAATCCCGAATCCTCGCGAACCAGCTGGCGTTCAACCGAGCGAGTGTCGGCAAGGACATCGACGTCTTGATCGAACGGCAGGGCCGACATGCGGGCCAGATGATCGGCCGTTCCCCCTGGCTCCAGTCTATCCATATCGAAACGGATGCGGTGCCAGGCGACATCATCGCCGTGACCACGACATCGGCCGGGCAGAACAGTCTGGCCGGCGCGGTGCGGGAACGCGCAGCGGCCTAGCTCGGCGTCTCGCCGGCGACGGTCGTCCGGTACATTTCCCGCCGGTGGCCCTGATAATCGTTGAACGCCTGATGCACGCACAGGCGATTGTCCCAAAGGACGATCGTGTCGGGCTCCCAGCGCAGGCGGCAGGTGAATTCGTGCTGCACAAGGAAATTCAAGAGGAAGCCGAGGATGGATCGCGCTTCCTCGTCGGTCATGCCCTCGATCCCGACGGCATAGGTACCGTCGTAGTACAGCGCCTTCTCCCCGGTGACCGGGTGGGTACGAACCATCGGATGAACGCTTCCGTCGATCTTCCGCTGGATGTGCTCGGGAAGCTCTCTCGCATCGCGGGTCGCCGCGAGCCGCCCCATTGGAGTGTCGCTCTGTTCGACCGCCTCGTGAGCGGTCCGAAGCACCTCGCGCATGGAGAAATGCACGCGAAGGCCGGAAATCATTTGCTGGTACGTGTCGCTGAGCGTCGCATAAGCCAGCGCGGAATTCGCCCAGATCGTATCTCCGCCGAACTCCGGCACCTCGACGGCGCGAAGGCTGGTGATGGCCGGCGGTCGCGGGAGAAACGGTGAATCCGTGTGCCAACCCGACCCGAAGACCATCCGCGACCGGTCGTCGGCCTCCTTGATCACCGGCTGGACATTCTCGTGACCCGGGACGCCGGCCGTGTAAGCATCCTCGGCCGCTGGCCCGAAGCGAAGCGTGAATCGATCATGCTCAGCGTGGCTGAGGCGCTGGCCACGGAAGAAGATCATCTTGTGGCGGAAAAGTGCTGCCTCGACCTCCGCGAATGCCTCGTCGGAGAGATCGGGAATCGAGACTCCGGCGATTTCCGCGCCCATCGCAGCGGCGAGGGGTTTCACCTCGATGATTCGGGTCGGAAGTGCCTGATTGTCGAACTTGCCAGTGGGGTGGAGCCGCATTGCGGCAATCCTGACGGTGCCGGACGACCAAGTCGAGACCAGCCGCTTGCACCCACTGGCCGCCACTCTATCTTGTGCCTGAACTGGGGAACAGGAGTCCAAGCGCGCCGAATGGCTTGCACCATCATCATTGCTTCGAGCGACCTCGCCTGATGGCCCGTCGCGATTCTGCGGTCGCCAACGATGCCGGCCGCGCCCGCCTCGAACTGGAATTCGACCAGCCTTACCTGCTCGGTCCGCTGTTCGGCGATTATGATCGCCATCTGATCACGATCGAGCAGCGCCTCGGCGTGCATATCGCTGCACGCGGCAACCGCGTTCAGATCGAAGGCGATCCCGACGCCGCAACCCGTGCCCGCGAAGTGCTCATCGGGCTCTACAATCGGCTGGACCAGGGTCACGACGTCGACGCCGAAGCAGTGGAGGCCGTGCTTGGAATGGCCGTCCAGCCCAACCTCGACGGTATCATCAACGAGGAGGTCGCTTCACCACCGCGCGTGATGATTCGCACGCGCAAGAAGACGATCGTTCCGCGCTCGACCACCCAGACCGCGTACATGGAAGCGCTGGCCCGCGACGAGATGATCTTCGCGCTGGGCCCGGCCGGCACGGGCAAGACCTATCTCGCCGTGGCCCAAGCGGTTTCGCAGCTCATTTCCGGAAGCGTCGATCGCCTCATTCTGTCGCGACCCGCGGTCGAGGCCGGCGAGCGCCTCGGATTCCTTCCAGGCGACATGAAGGAGAAGGTCGATCCCTATCTCCGTCCCCTTTACGACGCACTCTACGACATGCTCCCTACGGAACAGGTCGAGCGCAGAATCGCGTCGGGTGAGATCGAGATTGCGCCGATCGCCTTCATGCGCGGCCGCACCTTGAACGACGCCTTCATCATCCTCGACGAAGCGCAGAACACCACGCCGCAGCAGATGAAGATGTTCCTGACGCGCTTCGGCATGCGCAGCCGAATGGTCATCTGCGGCGATCCCAACCAAACCGACCTCCCCAACGGCGTCTCGTCCGGTCTCAACGATGCCGTCGGCAAGCTCGAAGGCATCAAGGGAATCGAAGTCGTGCGCTTCTCCGCCGCCGACGTCGTCCGCCACCCGCTGGTCGGGCGGATCGTCGACGCTTATGAGGGCCCTGGGACCCAGCGTTGATGATGCTCGAAATCGACATCGAAGCTGACGAGGAATGGGACAGTAGCACCGACTGGTTGTTGCTGGTCCGCCGCGCCGCCGAAGCGGCAATCGCCGAGAGCGCGTTCCCGGAGTTGACCCGAACCGAACGCCCCGTCGAGCTTTCCGTGCGCCTGACGGATGACGAACAGGTCCGTGTCCTGAACTCTCAGTGGCGCGGCAAGGATAAGCCGACGAACGTCCTCTCCTTCCCCATGGCGGAGGACGGCGACTTCGCCTCTGCAAATGTTGCAGAGCAAGAATTGTTGCTGGGCGATATCGTGCTCGCTCGCGGCGTCTGCGAGCGTGAGGCAGCGGACAAGGACATTCCTGTCGAACGCCACGCCGCCCATTTGCTGGTTCACGGGACGCTTCACCTGCTCGGCTACGACCATCACGACGAAGATCAGGCCGTCGACATGGAGCGGCGGGAGGTGCGCGCCCTCGCCCGCCTCGGGATCTCCGACCCGTATGGGGATCGCGACTGATGGCAACGCGCCACGATGAAGGAGGCTCGTCCCGGCTCTGGCGTGGAATGCGCTCTCTCATGTTCGGCGAGGACAGCGAACAGACGCTTCGCGACGAAATCGAGGAGGCGATCGATGACGCGGAGGCCGAGCGGCCGATCGCCGGAGACCTGACTCCGACCGAGCGGCAGATGCTTCGCAACCTGCTCCACTTCGGCGAACGCACTGCGGGCGATATCTGCGTCACGCGCGGCGAGATCATGGCCGTGCCCTCGACCATTACGTTCGACAATCTGGTCCGCGCCTTTGCCGACGCCGAACACAGCCGCTTGCCCGTCTATGGCGAGAGCCTCGACGCAGTGATCGGCATGATTCACATCAAGGACGTGTTCAAGGCGCAGGAAGATCCGTCGCGGGACCGGGCCGTCTCCGCGCTTTTGCGCGAGCCGCTGTTCGTCCCGGAATCGATGAGCGTCATCGACCTCCTGGCCCGCATGCGCTCGCAGCGCATTCACCTCGCCATCGTCGTTGACGAATTCGGCGGGACCGAGGGTCTCGTCACCATTGAAGATGTGGTGGAGGAGATTGTCGGCGACATCGAGGACGAGCACGACATCGAGGAGGTCGGACTTCTAACCCTACTCGAGGACGGCCTTTGGGAGGCCGACGCCAGGATCGAGTTGGAAGAGCTTGCCAAAACGGTCGACTCGCGGCTCACCTGGGAAGAGGATGAAGTCGATACGCTGGGCGGCCTCGTATTCCTGCTCGCCGGCCATATTCCAGCGCGCGGCGAATGCGTCGAGCATCCATCAGGCTGGCGCCTTGAGGCAGTCGATTCCGACCCGCGCAAGATCCTTCGCGTCAGGCTTCATGCCCCCGAAGAACGGCCAGCAGCGAAGTAGCAATAACGGCTGTTTTTCGCCGAAAATGAACGAAACCGCGCGCTGCGGGTACTAAGTTTCGTGTTTTGTGCGTGTCCCCTGCGTACGCTGTCCCGAGTTGCAGTCGTTCCCGCGCTTCTGCTTGCCGCAGCATGCGCCGGGCCCGCGAAGCTGCCCGTCGAAGCTGGCACCGGGCCAAATCCGCAACTTCCGCCGCCTGAGAAGGCGCTCATCCCATCGATGGAAGTCGGGAAAGCTACGGGCTGGCCGGTCGGCCTGACACCGGTTCCGGCGCCCGGCCTGAAGGTTACGGCGTTCGCGCAAGGACTGAACCATCCCCGCTGGATTTACGTCCTCCCGAACGGAGATGCGCTGGTAGCCGAGACCAACGGTCCGGGCACGGACCCAGGACCACCCGGAATAAAGGGCTACTTCTTCAAGAAATTCAAAAAGAAGAACGGTTCGGACGTCGACAGTGCCAACCGCATCACACTGCTCCGCGACGCGAACCGGGATGGCATGGTCGATACCCGCACCGTCCTGGTCGAAAACCTGCATTCTCCATTTGGAATGGCGCTCGTCGGGAACGAACTGTTCGTGGCCAACGCGGATTCGCTGGTCGCCTTCCCGTTCACCGTCGGCCAGACTCGGATTGCGGCTGCGCCGCGCACGGTCGCCGGTCTGCCCGCGGGCTACAATCACCATTGGACGAAATCGCTTGCTCTCTCACCAGACGGCCGCTCGCTCTTCGTCGGCGTCGGTTCGAACAGCAATGTCGGCGAGAACGGCATGGCCATGGAGCAGGGCCGCGCCGCCATCTGGCGATTCGACCCGCAGACCGGTGCCGGGCACGTATTCGCCAGCGGCCTGCGCAACCCGATCGGGCTGGACTTCAATCCATCGACCGGTGCGCTGTGGACGGTCGTCAACGAGCGCGACGAGATCGGCAGCGACCTCGTTCCCGATTACATGACCTCGGTCCGTGAAGGCGCCTTCTATGGCTGGCCGTACAGCTACTTCGGCCGGAACCTGGACGTTCGGGTGAAGCCGCCGCGCCCTGACCTCGTGGCGAGCGCCATCAAGCCCGACTTCGCTCTGGGTCCGCACGTCGCCGCCTTGGGCCTCACCTTCAGCCAGGGTGCCCGCCTTGGACCGGCCTTTGCACAGGGCGCCTTCATCGGCGAGCACGGCAGTTGGAACCGCGAGCCGCCGAGCGGCTGCAAGGTCGTGTTCGTTCCATTTTCCGATGCCCAGCCGTCCGGAATGCCGGTCGACGTGCTCACCGGTTTCCTCGTGAACGGGAAATATTACGGCCGGCCCGTAGGCGTCGCGATCGGAGGAGACGGCTCACTGCTGGTCGCGGACGATGTCGGCAACACCGTCTGGCGAGTCACCGCGCAGTAAGTTCAGCTTGTTGCGAAGAGCTTCGTCGGATCCGCCATCGCCTTGAACTCCAGCGCATTTCCGGCGGGATCGAGAAGGAACATCGTTGCCTGCTCCCCCGGCTGCCCTTCGAAGCGAACCGTCGGCGGGATCACAAACTCGACGCCTGCCGCTTCCAGCCGGTCGGCAAGCTCCTTCCAATGACCCATCGACAGGACGACGCCGAAGTGGGGAACTGGCACATGCTCTCCATCGACCTCGTTCGCTGCCCGCTTCGGAGCTGCCTCGGGCGCCAAATGCGCGACGATCTGATGGCCATGGAGGTCGAAGTCGACCCACTGCCCGGAGCTTCGTCCTTCGGGGCAACCCAAAAGCTCGCCGTAGAAGTGGCGCGCAGCGTCGAGGTCGTCGACGGGGAATGCGAGGTGGAAAGGCTGGAGGCTCACATCAGTATCGATGCGTCGCCTGGCATGTCCTTGTCCAGACTTTCCTCTTGAT
>Ga0207706_10004878_pt1 | contig 12548 bp, 9 predicted proteins | sample KBSC53metaG_FD_184318 | JGI IMG/M metagenome (GOLD analysis project Ga0207706, IMG submission 184318) | Corn rhizosphere microbial communities from Kellogg Biological Station, Michigan, USA - KBS C5-3 metaG (SPAdes) (version 2) | ecosystem: Host-associated > Plants > Roots > Rhizosphere > Soil ... | reverse complement strand
CCTGTTCAACCTCGAAGAAGAAAACAAGATCTTCGAGGCCGGGGACAACGAGGGCTACATGAAGCTGCAGCTCGACCGCATCGACGTGCCGGCCGCGCCCGGCATCGCCTACTCGCTGATCCGGAAGCTGCTGCGCTTCAACGAAGACGGCGTGCAGCGCGTCGAGGTGGTGATTCTTTCGCGCAACGATCCGGTCTCGGGCATGCGCATCTTCAAGTCGAGCGCGGCCGCCGACATCAAGCTGCAGCGCGGCGTGTTCACGCAGGGCCGCCCGCCCTTCGGCTACCTGCGCCCGCTGCGCGCGCACCTGTTCCTGTCGGTCAACGGTCAGGACGTGCGCGAGGCGCTCATCGCGGGCTTTCCGGCCGCGCGGGTGCTGGTCGAATCGGTGAAGGCCAGCGACGCCTGGCCGAACGAAGTGCGCATTGCCTTCGACGGCGACGCGGTGCTGTTCTCCGACGAGGCCGAGCGCGTGTTCCAGGCCGAAGGGCTCGACGCCTTCCAGGCGCACGAACTCAGCAAGGCCGACCTGCCGCTGCCCGAAGGTCCCTTCAAGCCGCTGCTGATGGCGCTGCACCGGCTGCAGATGGCCGGCAACGCGCAGATGCGCATCCGCACCGCGCTGGTCACCGCGCGCAGCGCACCGGCGCACGAGCGCGCCATTCGCACGCTGATGAAGTGGAACATCCGCGTCGACGAGGCCATGTTCCTCGGCGGCCTGCCCAAGGGCGAATTCCTGCGCGAGTTCGAGCCCGATTTCTTCTTCGACGACCAGACCGGCCACGTCGACGCGGCCTCGCGGCACGTGCCCGCCGGACATGTGTCCAGCGGTATCAGCAACGAGCCCTGAGCCCGGGCTCGAACGCGGCGCCAGGCCGCGCCACACCGTCGTTCCGCCGTTGCCGAAAGCACCCTCCCGGCGGTGCGTTGTCACGCGCCTGACTTCGCTGCGTCACAGCAAGTTAACCGCCCGGTAACGGGTTCTCCCTAGTCTTGTGGGCTCGGATGCGCGCTCCTGTCGCGCCTTCCAGAACCACATAACAAAGGACCGATTCCATGCGACTTCTTTTTCCCGGCACGCGGCTTGCGCCCGTGCTGTTGCTGGCCTGCGCGCTCTCGGCCTGCGGGGGCGGCGGTGGCGGTGGCGGCGGCGGCTTCTTCGGCGGCACGCCGACGACCCCGGCCACGCCTACACCCACGACGCCCACCCCCCCCGACAACACCGTGAAGCCCGAGATGCGCTGCGCACCGTGAGCATTGCCAGGAACAACACCATGACCACCCGCCGCAAATTCCTCACGGGCGCCGCCACCACCGGCATCGCCGCCGCCGCGCTCAATGCCTTTCCGCCAAGCATCCGCCGCGCGCTCGCCATTCCCGCCAACAACAAGACCGGCACGATCATGGACGTCGAGCACGTCGTGATCCTGATGCAGGAAAACCGCTCCTTCGACCATTACTTCGGCACACTCATGGGCGTGCGGGGCTTCGGCGACCGCTTCACCATTCCGCTGCCCGGCGGGCGCAGCGTGTGGCAGCAGAGCGATGCCGCCGGCAAGCTGGTGCTGCCCTATCACCTCGACCAGACCAAGGGCAACGCGCAGCGCGTGAGCGGCACGCCGCACTCGTGGAACGACGCGCAGAACGCCTGGGACGGCGGCCGCCTCAGCCAATGGCCCAGGTACAAGACCACCGCTTCGATGGGCTACTTCCAGGAAGCCGAAGTGCAGTTCCAGTACGCGCTGGCCAACGCCTTCACCGTGTGCGACAGCTACCACTGCGGCATGCACACCGGCACCAACTCGAACCGCCTGTTCCACTGGAGCGGCACCAACGGCCCATCGGGCGAAACGGGCGCCGGCCTCGCGGGCCTCTCGTCGATAGACAACACGTGGGAGAACCTCCGGTTTCCATGGGACCCGGTAAAAAACCCAGGTGTCGACTCGACCACCTACGGCTGCAACTGGAAGACATATCCGGAGCGCCTGCAGGACGCCAAGGTCAGCTGGATGCTCTACCAGAACCTGCCCGACAACTTCACCGACAACCCGCTGGCAGGCTTCCAGCAGTACCGTGCGGCCAACAAGGCCTCGGGCAAGAACGACATGCGCTACGACGGCGACGCCAGCCCGCCCGACGGCGTGACGCTGCCGGCCTACGACCCCGCCAGCGACGATGCCGGCAATCCGCTCTACAAGGGCATCGCCAACACCATGCCCGACGGCGGCCTGCTGGGAACGTTCCAGCAGGACGTCCTCAACGGCAAGCTGGCGCAGGTGTCGTGGATCGTGGCGCCCGCCACCTACTCCGAGCACCCCGGTCCTTCGAGCCCGGTGCAGGGCGCGTGGTACATCCAGCAGGTGCTGGACGCGCTCACTGCATCGCCCGATGTGTGGAGCAAGACGGTCTTCATCGTCAACTTCGACGAGAACGACGGCTACTTCGACCACGTGCCGTCGCCCTCGGCGCCTTCGCTGGCCGACCCCGCCGACCCGAAGAGCGCCGCGGGCAAGACCACGCTGTCCGACAGCGACATCGCCTTCGAGCGCCACACATACCCTCTCGTGGGCACCACCGTCGCGCCTGCGGACGGCCGCGTCTATGGCCCGGGCCCGCGCGTGCCGATGTACGTCATCTCGCCGTGGAGCCGCGGCGGCTGGGTCAACTCGCAGGTGTTCGATCACACCTCGGTGCTGCGCTTCCTCGAGGCGCGATTTGGCGTCGTGGAGAAGAACATCAGCCCGTTCCGGCGCGCGGTGTGCGGCGACCTCACGAGCGCCTTCAACTTCGCCACGCCCAACAACGAAGTGCTGCCCACGCTCGCCGGGCGCCGCACCAAGGCCCAGGCCGACCAATTGCGCGCCGACCAGCAAGCGCTCGCGCAGGTGCCGCTGCCGCTCACGCCCGCGCTGCCGCAGCAGGCCACGGGCACGCGCCCCTCGCGCGCCTTGCCGTATGAACTGCACACCAGCGCCAAGGCCGACGCGGTCAACGGCAAGCTGCAGCTGCTGTTCGCCAACACCGGCAAGGCCGCGGCGGTGTTCCACGTGTACGACAAGCTGCACCTCGACCGCCTGCCGCGCCGCTACATGGTGGAAGCAGGAAAGCAGCTCGACGACACCTGGGCCGCGATGGCCGACGATGGCGGGCGCTACGACCTGTGGGTGCTCGGGCCGAGCGGCTTCCATCGCCACTTCAAAGGCAACCTCGGCACGCTGCGCGCCGGCGACGCCGCGGCGCCCGAGGTTCGCGTTTGCTACGACATCACCAACGGCAATGTCTACCTGAGCATGCGCAACGACGGCAAGGCGGCCTGCAGGTTCACCGTCACTGCCAAGGCCTATCGCAACGACGGCCCGTGGACCGCGACAGTGAACGGCGGCGCCACCACCGATCAGCACTGGGAACTCGCGAGCAGCGGTCAGTGGTACGACTTCGCAGTCACCTGCGATGCCGACCCGGCCTATTACCGCCGCTTTGCGGGCCGCGTGGAAACCGGCAGGCACACGGTGAGCGATCCGGCGATGGGCTTGCCCGACCTCTGAGCGCGGGCAAGAATGCCGGCATGCTGAAGATCCTTCGACATGCCGACGTTCTGGTCACCATGGACGCCGCGCGGCGCGAAATCGCCGACGGCGCCGTAGTGTGCGATGGCCCCGCGATAGCCTGGGTGGGCCCCACCGCCGAGCTGCCCATCGTCTACCTCGACGCCCTGCGCAACGGCCAGGCCGAGGCCATCGACATGCACGGCCACGTCGTGATGCCCGGCCTGGTCAACACGCACCACCACATGTACCAGAGCCTCACCCGCGCCGTGCCCGAGGCGCAGGACGCCGAGCTGTTCGGCTGGCTCACCAACCTGTACCTGCTGTGGGCGCGCCTCACGCCCGAGATGATCCGCGTGTCGACGCAGACTGCGATGGCCGAGCTGATGCTCTCGGGCTGCACCACCACCAGCGACCATCTCTACCTGTTTCCCAACGGCTCGCGGCTCGATGATTCGATCGAGGCGGCCGATGCCATGGGCATGCGCTTTCATGCGGCGCGCGGCAGCATGAGCGTGGGCCGCAGCACCGGCGGCCTGCCGCCCGACGAGGTGGTGGAAACCGAGGAAGCCATCCTGCGCGACAGCGAGCGGCTCATCGGCCGCTGGCACGATGCCAGCCGCCATTCGATGCGCCGCATCGTGCTCGCGCCCTGCTCGCCGTTCTCGGTGTCGCGCGACCTGATGCGCCTGTCGGCCGAGCTGGCGCGCGAGCGCGGCGTGTCGCTGCATACGCACCTGGCCGAGAACGACAACGACGTGGCGTACTCGCGCGAGAAGTTCGGCATGACGCCGGCCGAATACGCCGAAGACCTGGGCTGGGTCGGCCGCGACGTGTGGCACGCGCACTGCGTGAAGCTCGACGAGGCCGGCATCGCGCTGTTCGGCCGCACCGGGACGGGCGTAGCGCACTGCCCCTGCTCCAACATGCGGCTGGCCTCGGGCATCGCGCCGATCGGTGCGATGCGCCGCGCAGGCGTTCCCGTAGGGCTGGGCGTGGACGGCAGCGCATCGAACGACGGCGCGCACATGCTCGGTGAAGCGCGGCAGGCCCTGCTGCTGCAGCGCGTGGGCTACGGCCCGGCGGCGATGACGGCGCGCGAGGCGCTGGAGATCGCCACGCTGGGCGGTGCGCGCGTGCTCGGGCGCGACGACATCGGCGCAATCGCGCCGGGCATGTCGGCCGACATCGTGGCCTTCGACCTGCGCGGCGTGGCGCATGCGGGTGCGGGGCACGACCCGGTGGCGGCGCTGGTGTTCTGCACGCCGGGGGCGGTGTCGCTGAGCGTGATCAATGGGGCGGTTCGCATCCGCGACGGAGAGTTCACCGGCATGGCGCTCGCACCGCTGCTGGCAAGGCACCGCGACCTGGCGCGCACGCTCTACGACGCCGCACGGCACCCGCACACGGCCTGACGCCGGCGCTCGCGCTAGCACCGGGAGCGCGCTTCCAGGCTAGGCACCAACCCTCATTGCCAACGCCAGAGCCCCTCCGCAGAATCCGCCCACCAAATAGAACGAGCGTTCTATTTGGTGGCCGAACCCCTCGTCGGCCTTCCCCCAGACTCACTACAACAGGGAACGCTCCCGATGAAACGCAGAGACATCCTCAAATGGTCGGCCTCGGCGGGTGGCCTGGGCCTGCTGGCCGGCAGGCCTTCCACCGCCTCGGCGGCCCTGCCGGTGCCCAAGCCCACGCTGCCGCAGAAGATCGACCCGATCAGCGCCACGCTGCGGCGCCTCGAACTGGTGGGGCGGCAGTCGACCTACCTCTGGACCGAATCGCACATCAACCTGGCTGGCGTACCGATGGGTGCGGTGGTGCCGCCGGGCGAACTGCCGGCGCTCGAACACCAGCTCGCGACCCTCTCGAAGGCGGTCGAAGCCGTCACCAATTTCGCGGCCTCGTTCGCCACCAGCGCGCTGGCCTCGGGCAGCCTGCAGTCGCTCGACAACCTGCGCACGCGCCTCGCGGGGCTGCAGGCCAGCTTCGATCAACTGCTGGCCGCCAACGGCGGATTGCTCACGCTGCCCGCGACGGTGCTGAACCTGCTTGCCACTCTCACCAGCACGGCGGGCGACATCGGCACGCAGCTCAGGCAGATCCATCACGACCTGCTCTCGCAAGGCCCGCTGGGCGCATTGAACGGACCGAAGACGGTGGCGCAGTACGACGCGCTGTTCGTCACCATCGAGAAGCCGGCCATCTCGCAGCTGCTGCACGACAACGACCTGTTCGCGGCCATGCGCGTGGCCGGCCCCAACCCGACGCTGATCCAGCGGGCGACGGCGCTGCCGGCCAAGTTCCCGTTGAGCGACGCCCAGTACCGCCAGGTGATGGGCGCCGGCGACAGCCTCGCCGACGCGGCCGCCTCGGGCCGTCTCTACATCCTCGACTACGAAGGCCTGGGCGACATGGCGCCGGCCGGCCCGCAGGCCAAGCCGCTCACGGGCACGGGCTACATCCATGCGCCCATCGCGCTGTTCGCACGGCCGAAGACCGGCCGCTCGCTGGTGCCGGTCGCGATCCAGTGCGCACAGGAGCCGACGCTCGCCCCGATCTTCCTGCGCGTGGACGACACCGCCAACGCCGAAGCCTGGTGGGCCTGGCAATCGGCGAAGACCGCCGTGCAGGTGGCCGACTTCAACTACCACGAGATGTTCGTGCACCTGGGCCGCACGCACCTGATGTCGGAGGCCTTCGCGATGGCCACGCAGCGCCAGTTCGCGACCGCGCATCCGCTGAGCCGGCTGCTGTCGCCGCACCTCGAGGGCGCGATGTTCATCAACGAGGCCGCGACGCTGATCATCATGGCGCCGCTGACCACGGGCGACGTGATCCTCGCCGCGCCCATCGAGACGCTGCAGAGCGCGTGCGGCCGCGACCGGCTGGCCTACGACTTCCAGGACCGCATGATGCTGCCCAACGACCTGCGCACGCGCGGCGTGGACGACACGGCGGCGCTGCCCGACTACCCGTACCGCGACGACGGGCTGCTGGTGTGGAACGCCATCGCGCAATGGGTCGGCGACTACGTGGCCACCTACTACCTGAGCGACGGCGACGTGACCGGCGACTACGAGCTCAAGGCCTGGGCCACCGAGCTCGCGACCAGCGGCAAGGTGCACGGCTTGCGCCCCATCACCACACGCGCGCAACTCGTCGACGTGCTGACCGCGATCATCTTCAACGCCAGCGCGCAGCACGCGGCAGTGAACTTTCCGCAGTACTCGGTGATGACGTATGCGCCCTTCAGCGCGGGCACGGGCGGCATGCCGGCACCGACGGGCAGTGCGGGGCAGAGCGAAGCGAGCTGGTCGCAGATGCTGCCGTCGCGGCTGGCGGCGCAGGAGCAGATCCTGCTGTTCCACATCCTCGGCGGCGTGTACTACCGGCCGCTGGGCGAGTACAAGGACAACGCATTCCCGCACCTGCCGGTGCTGATCGACCCGGCCATCGCAGGACCGGGCGGGCCGCTGGAGCGCTTCCGCAACGCGCTGGCCGCCATCGAGGTCACCATCCGCCAGCGCAACACCACGCGCACGCGGCCCTACGAGCACCTGCTGCCGAGCCGCATTCCCTCGAGCACGAACATCTGAAGCAAGCGCAGGCGCCGCTCAGCGCCGCATCGTGTCGAGCTGCGTGACGGGCGCGCTGTCGTTGCCCCAGGAGCCGCGCACATAGGTGAGCACGGCTGCGACCTCGGCGGCATCCAGCGTCTGCCCGAACGGAGGCATGCCGTAGGGCCGTGGATTGCCGGGCGTCGAGGGCAGGAAGCCGCCGTGCGCGACCACCTGGATCAGGTTGGTGGGCCGCGCCATGTTGACAGCGCGGTTGCCGGCGAGTGGCGGATAGGCGCCCACGGCGCCCTGCCCCTGGTCGCCATGGCAGTAGGCACAGCGCTGGTCGTAGATCTTCGCGCCGCGCGTCATCGTGGCGGCGTCGCGGCGGATCGGGACCTTCGCGATGGCCGCAGCCTCGGGCTTCGGTGCATCGGGCAGGTCCTTCAGGTAGCTCGCCATGGCCGTGAGGTCGGCGTCGCTCAGGTACTGCGTGCTGCGGAACACCACGTCGGCCATCGGCCCCATGACCGAGCCGCGCGGCGCGACGCCGCTCTTGAGCAGCGACACCACGTCGGCCGCGGGCCAGCCGGCAACGCCGGCTTCGTGCGGGTCGTTGAGCGAGGGCGCATACCAGTTCTCCACGGCGATCAGGCCGCCCGAAAGGCCAAGCCTCGTTTCCGTCGCGCCAAGCGAGTTGCGGCTGCCGTGGCACGCAATGCAATGGCCGAGGCCGTTGACCAGGTACGCGCCCCGGTTCCATTCAGCGGGCTTGCCGGCATTGGCCACGAAGGGCTCGGGCTTGAACGACAGCGCACGCCACACGGCCAGCGCCGCCTGCGTGTCGTAGGGGAAGCGCAGCAGGTGCGCCCTGTTGGGCTCCGGCGCGGGCGGCAGGCTGCGCAGGTAGGCGTAGATTGCGTCCGAGTCCTCGCGCGTCACCTGCGTGAAGTTGGGATACGGAAACGCCGGGTACAGCAGCCGCCCGTCCTTGCTGCGGCCGTTGTGCATGGCGCGCCAGAAGTGCGCGCTGCTCCAGCTGCCGATGCCGCTCTTGCCGTCGGGGGTGAGGTTGCTCGAAAAGATGGTGCCGAAGGGTGTCTCCAGGGGCAGCCCGCCCGCATAGGGCTGGCCGCCGCGCGTGGTGTGGCAGCCCGCGCAGTTGCCGGCCAATGCGAGATAGCGCCCGCGCTCGATCAGCTGCGGCGTGGCCGCGAAGGCTTCGGCCTGCGTGGGCAGCGGGTCTTCGCCGCGCAGGTTCATCGCGACGATGGTGCCCGCTGCCGCGGCCCCCAGCACGATCAGCGTCAGCAGCGTCCAGCCCAGGCGTCGCAGTTTCATGATCGCGGCCCCGTCACTTCGACTTCGGCATGCCGCCGCAGTTCACGGGCAGCGGCGCGGGCAGCGAGGCCGCGGGCTTCGTGTCGGCCGGCATCGGCTGCACCGCCAGCCAGCTCGCGACAGCGTTGATGTCGGCGGTGGTCATGCGCCGGCCAATGTCGGCCATGCAGTCGGGCGGCAGCGCATGCCGCTCGCTCGTGAGCCATGCGCCGAGTTGCGACGACACGTACAGCCGCGGCAGCCCCAGGAGCCCCGGAATGGCCGGCTGCACGCCGGTGAGGGCCGCGCCATGGCACTGCACGCAGGCGGGCACGCCGCGCGCCGCATCGCCTTCGTGCACGAGCTGGCGGCCGCGCTGCAACTGCTCGGGCGTCGCGTCGCTGGTGGTGGCGATGGGCGGGTAAGGCAGTTGCAGCCCGGAGAAGTACTCGGCCATCTCGCGCAGGTACGCATCCGACAGGTGCTGCACCATGTACGCCATGTCGCTGTTGAAGCGCCGCCCGTCGCGAAAGCTCACGAGCTGGTTGAACAGGTAGCCGGCCGGCTTGCCGGCAAGGCGCGGAAAGTAGCCGGCGTTGGTGGTCGCGCCTTCGCGGCCGTGGCAGGCGATGCAGGCGGCTGCGCGCTGCTCGATGGTGTCGGGCACCGTGGCGGGCGTTGCGGCACCCGCCATGCCCTGCGTGGCGAACAACATCAGCCCGATGGCGGCGAAGCGAATGCGCAGCTTCATGTGCCGGCAGCGTAGTGCGCCAACGCGAGCAACCCCGCGATCAGCAGCAGCACCATCACCAGCGCCACGCCGATCAGCGGCAGGATGCCGACCTGTGCCGTCCGCTTGTCGGCATCGGCGCGGCGGCCACCCAGCCCGATGAAACTCCACAGAACGGCGCGCACCGCGCGCATGAGATTCGTCATGAGGCCGAGTGTGGCCCAGTCGGGCCCAAAAAAACAGATGCAGATCGGCTCCATTCGACCGGTGCAGATAAAGTGCGACCGAATGAAGAGCAAGCCGCAATGAAGCGATACGAAGCCCTGGCCGCCGACATCGAGGCCTCGATCCGCAACGGCACCCTGAAGACCGGCGACCGCCTGCCCTCGGTGCGCCACACGGGCCAGAGCCGGGGCGTGAGCGCGTCCACCGTGTTCCAGGCGTACTACCTGCTGGAAGCGCGCGGACTCGTGCGTGCACGGGACCGTTCGGGCTACTACGTGGCGGGCGGCGGCCTGCGTGATGCGCCACCCGAATCCACGCTGACCTCGCGTCCCGTGGACGGGCCGAAGTCGCTCGACGTGAGCGACCAGGTGTTCGACATCCTCGAAGCCAGCATGTCGCGCAAGGTCGTGCCCTTCGGCTCGGCCTTTCCGAGCCCGCTGCTGTTTCCGCTGGCGCGGCTCGGGCAATTCATGGCCGCCAGCGCCAAGTCGCTCGACCCATGGAGCACGGTGGACGACCTCACGCCCGGCAGCGCGGCGCTGCGCCGGCAGATCGCGCTGCGCTACCTCGCCGACGGCATGCCGGTGCCGGCCGACGAGATCGTCATCACCAACGGCGCGCTCGAAGCGCTCAATCTCTGCCTCGCGGCCGTGACTCGGCCGGGCGACGCCGTGATCGTCGAATCGCCCACCTTCTATGCCGCGCTGCAGGCGCTGGAGCGCATGGGCCTGCGGGCCATCGAGGTGCCGACGCATCCGGGCGAAGGCATCGATCTCGCTGCGCTGGAGCTGGCCGTCGCGGCACACAAGCCCGCGGCATGCTGGCTCATGACCACGTTCCAGAATCCGCTCGGCAGCCTGATGCCGGACGCGAAGAAGAAGGCACTGGTCGCCCTGCTCGCGCGGCACGAACTGCCGCTGATCGAGGACGACGTGTACGCCGAGCTGTACTTCGGCGAGCGGCGGCCTGCACCGGCCAAGGCCTTCGACACGCAGGGGCTGGTGCTGCACTGCTCGTCGTTCTCGAAATGCCTCGCGCCGGGCTATCGCATCGGCTGGACCTCGGCCGGGCGCTTCGCGCGCAAGGTGGCGCGACAGAAGCTCACGACCACGCTCAGCACCTCGGCGCCCGCGCAGCTGGCGCTCGCGGGCTATCTCGAAAAGGGTGCCTTCGACAAGCACCTGCGCAAGCTGCGGCAGACGCTGTCAATGCAGCAGGCCACCTTCACGCAGGCCGTGGGCCACCACTTTCCGCCGGGCACGCGCGCCACGCGGCCGCTGGGCGGATACTTCCTGTGGGTCGAGTTGCCACCACGCGTGAACGCGCTCGACATCCATCGCAAGGCGCTGGAACTCGGCATCAGCGTCGCGCCGGGACCGATCTTCTCGGCCACGCGCGCCTTCACCAACTGCCTGCGGCTGAACTACGGCCACCCATGGAACGGGCTCAGCGAGCAGGCGATGCGGACACTCGGCCGGCTGGCCGCCGAAGCGTCCTGAACAGCAGAAACGCCGTGATGCTCACGTTCACCAGGTTCCATCCGATGCCGTTCAGGAAGGCCGCGTGGTAGCTGCCCGTGAGGTCGAACACCTTGCCCGACATCCACCCGCCCAGCGCCATGCCGAACAGCGAGAACATCAGCACCGTGCCCACGCGCGCGCCCGCCTCCTTCGGCGGAAAGTGCTCGCGCACGATGATCGCGTAGGACGGCACGAGGCCACCCTGGAACAGCCCGAACAGCGCCGAGATCACGTACAGCGGCACCAGCCCGTCGAACGGCAGGAACAGCAGCAGCGCCACGCACTGCAGCACGCCGCCCAGCAGCAGCGTGCGCAGCCCGCCGATGCGGTCGCAGATGGCGCCCGACACCAGCCGGCTCACGATGCCGAAGCCCAGCATCAGCGACAGCATCATCGCGCCTTGCGCCGGCCCGTAGCCCAGGTCGCCGCAGTAGGCCACGATGTGCACCTGCGGCATTGCCATCGCCACGCAGCAGGCCACGCCGGCCACGCACAACAGGCTCTGTGCCGCACCCATGCTCAGGCCGAAAGGCCGCGTCATGTCGCGCACCGCGGCCCTGCTCGAAGCGTTGGCGGGCGGTGCATCAGCCAGCGCAGGCGGCCGCGCGCGGAAGAACAGGGCAAGCAGTGCCATCGTCAGCCCGCAGAAGATGCCCATGCCGATGTAGGTCTGGCGCCAGCCCACCGTTTCGACGAAGTGCTGCGCGATCGGCGGCCACACCGCGCCCGCGAGGTAGTTGCCGCTCGCGCACACCGCCACCGCGATGCCGCGCCGCTTGACGAACCACAGCGAGGTGTCGGCCACCATCGGCGCGAAGGCCACCGAGCTGCCGAGCAGGCCGACCAGCAGCGCCTGCGCGACGGTGAATGAAACGATGCCGCCCGACATGCCGGTGGCGATGTAGCCCGCGCCGAGGAACACCGAGCCCATCAGGAGCGGCCACATCACACCGAAGCGGTCGGCGAGCTTGCCCATGACGACGCCGCCGAAGCCGAACCCGAGCATCAGCAGCGTGTAGGGCAGCGAGGCATCGGCACGGTCGATGCCGAACTCGGCCTGCACCGCGGGCAGCATCACCGAGACCACGTACATGCCGCTGCTGCCGACCGTCATGACCAGCAGCGTGAGGCCGAGGCGGAACATGGCGTAGCGCGAATCCGCCGCGTGGACGGTTGTCTCGGATGTCTTCATTGCTTTTCTCCTCGCCGAGGATACCCCGCGGCGGGAAGATGCTGGCACGCCCGATCACGTCCGATCATGCAACCCCGGCGGCACGGTGCCGCCTTCGCGTGCAAGGCGCGGATCAGCTCACCGAAACGACCGGACGCTCGCCGCCTTTCAGCCGGCGTTCGATGTCCTCGAGCACGTTCGGCAGATCCGCCACGCTGTCGATCACGTAGTGCGCGCCTGCAGCCTTCAGCTGCGTGGTCGCGATCTTCCGCAAGGCCTGCTGCTGCGCCTCGTCGAGCGCCGTCCACTCGGCGAGCGTCAGCCCCACCGCGTTGCCGGTGACCGCGAGGCCCACGGCCCAGGTGCCCGCGTTGAGGCCTTCCTGCAGGCCCACGCCGGTGTCGTCGACCTTCACCACGGTGTGCGGCGGCCACACGCCCAGGTCGGCGCAGCAGCGGTCCATCATGCGCGGCGACG
>Ga0207706_10004877_pt1 | contig 12548 bp, 12 predicted proteins | sample KBSC53metaG_FD_184318 | JGI IMG/M metagenome (GOLD analysis project Ga0207706, IMG submission 184318) | Corn rhizosphere microbial communities from Kellogg Biological Station, Michigan, USA - KBS C5-3 metaG (SPAdes) (version 2) | ecosystem: Host-associated > Plants > Roots > Rhizosphere > Soil ... | reverse complement strand
ATTCATGACGGCCCGCGCCTATTGTGCCGCGGCTTGCGCCTTCTGGCCGAATGCCTTCACAAAGGCGTCCACAATCATCGAGTCATAATCCGCAGCCGAATCCTTCGCAATCTCTTCGACGGCCTGAGCCGAGGTCAATTTGCTGGCGCCCCCGACGTTGATCCGGGCCTCGAACTTCTCCGCCAGATTCAAGATCTGCACTTCGATCATGGAGTCAATTGGACTGGCGCCGCTCGCGTGTAACTGCTGGGCCGCCACCAGGATCGGGATCGAGCGCCGCAACGACCCGCCCATAAGCTGCGCCTTCGTGGCGCTGCCGCTCTCCCCCTTGCGCATGCCTCGTTCGAGTTCTTCCTGCGAAAGATTGGCAGCCTTATAGAGGATTTCATTGCTGATGCCAATCTCGTTTACATTGCGCAGCAGGGCCGCAGTCCGCAGATCTTCAGAGCTCTCTGCGTCCAGACCCAGCGCCGAGGCTATTCTCGTTGCATAGGACGAAACCCGGACTGAATCAGCCTCGCTGTTTTCCTGGTGACATAAAAACTGCTGCAGGATGGCCAGCATTCCGTCATAACCGTCCTTCAATTCGCGCACGCTCTTTTGGTTCCGCTCGTACAAGCTGCCCATGGCGTAAGCGGTTACGACCAGTACTCCGCCCCAGACCGTTATGTCAAACCAGCGGCTGTCGAGCGCCATATAGTCCATCCGGCGATTAAACATGGCCGGGTTGAGGTACGTCAGCAACCCCACCAGGCACACGCTCGCGCACGCCGTCAGGGTGGCATGACGGCGTCCGAAGTGGTACGCCGAATAGAGAGTGGGTAAGAAATAAAACACCAGGGCCATAGCCTGAGACGCCACCAGGAAATGAATCACGGCGGCGATCAGGACCAGTGACAGGAGCAACCAGAGCTCTTTATTTATTTTTCGCACAGTTCTTTCCAGTCGCCGTGCAGGGACCTTTTTGAATGTGGTTGCGCCGGCAAACTTTCAGACAGGTATTCTTCCATCCTGGCTATGTTGGGACAAAGACGCGGACGCTCCAAGTTACGCAGGTAATTGAGTGGCGGCCCGGAAACGCTACTTGGCCCGGGGATGGGTCTGGTCGTAAACCTGAAGCACGTGTTTGATGGAGAGCTGGGTGTAGCGCTGAGTGGTGGCAAGACGCTCATGGCCGAGCATCTCCTGAATCGCGCGCAGGTCTGCGCCCTCCTCCAGCAGGTGCGTGCCGAACGCGTGCCTCAAGGTGTGGGGATGGACGTCGGGAGACAGGCCCTTGGCCACCGCGATTTTCTTGATGATCCGTCCCACGCTGCGGGTGGTTAGGCGCCCGCCGCGGCGGTTGATCAACAAGGCCGATGAAGTTTTCTTGCGTTCGGCCAGCATTCGCTGGCGGGCCGGCAGGTACGCTGCAAGCGCGGCCTTGACGGTGTCGCCAAACGGTACGTAGCGTTCCTTCTTTCCTTTGCCCCGGATTAGAATCGCCTCGTTACTCAAACGGATGTCCTCGAGGTTAATCCCGATCAGCTCCGAGTTTCGGATGCCGCAGCCGTAGAGCAACTCGAACATCATGCGGTCACGTTCGGGAAAAGTGGCGACCCCAGGCATCTCTCCGTCGAGCACACCATTCATCTCCTCAATGGTTGGGACTCGTGGAAGCTTTTTGGGAAGCTTCGGGGTCGAGACCAGCGCGGCCGGGTTGTGCTCGACCACTCCTTCCTGAGCCAGCCAACGATACAGCGAACGCACCGCCGCCAGTGAGCGCGCCACTGACGTCTTGCCCAATCCCTTTTCGTAGAGATGCGACAGAAAGCCGCGAATCGTGACGTGATCGATCTGCTTCCAGCCTCGCGAACCGGCGTACGCGGCGAATTCTTCCAGATCACCCCGGTACGCCTTGATGGTATGGACCGAGGCGTTGCGCTGGCGCAGCGACTGGAGAAACACACGCACGGCTTTATCGACGACGCTGGATTTCATAAATGAGCTTGACTGTAGCGCCGGCGTCCCGCCGGCTGTCCGGAGGGCGTCTCGCCCTCAGCTGCGAGGGCGAGACGCCCTCGCGACAGCCGGCAAGATGCCGGCGCTACAAGTTGCCCCTTGCCTTCGCCCTCGGATGATGTTTCTGGTACACACTCTTCAGTCGATCCAACGCCAGATGCGTGTACACCTGGGTAGTGGAAATATCGGCGTGGCCCAGGATGATCTGCACGGTGCGCAGATCGGCGCCGTTTTCGACCATGTGCGTGGCACAACTATGCCGCAGCATGTGCGGGCTGGCATTGCGTCCGGCGCTCACCGAGGCCGCGCGAACCATCTGCCAGACCCGCTGCCGGGTCAATTTTCTGCCCCCGCGCCCCAGAAAAAGAAGAGGTGAACTCTTTCCCTTCGCGAGAATCGGGCGCGCACCCTTCATATAATGAGTCAGCGCATCCTGTGCCCCTTTACCCAGCGGAACAATCCGCTCTTTATCACCTTTGCCGCGCACCAGCAGGTATCCCAGATCAAGCTTCAGGTCTTCCAGTTTTACGCCAACGACCTCGGACACGCGCAGCGCTGCCGCATACAAAACTTCCAGCATGGCCTGATCGCGGGCAGCCAGCGCTTCCGCGTCCTTCCCTTTCGAGGCGGAGGTCGGACCGCGTAACATGGATTCCATTTCGTCGCGCGCCAGCGCCTTGGGCAACACCTTCCACTGTTTGGGCGAGTCGATGTTCAACGTGGGATCATGGTCCACCATTTTGTCGAGCAGAAGATAGCGATAAAGATGGCGCAGGGCCGAAAGCTTGCGTCCCACCGACCGGCCGTCAACCGAATTTCCGAACAGTTGCTGGATGAACTCGCGCACATGGTTGCGCTGCGCATTGAGCAACGTGCGCTTGCGCTTCTCCAGAAGACAGGCGAATTGCCTGATGTCGGTGATGTAGGCTGCTACCGTAAGCGGCGCCAGTCCCTTTTCGATCTTCAGATAGTCGAGGAACCCTTCGACCACGCGAGCATCAGCTGAGGAAGGCACGCTATGAGTATGCGCATTATCGGACGCTGGGGAAAGTACCCAGGATGGTTAACTGCGGAGGACACCGAGGACACAGAGTTTTTGGAATTTCCTCCGCGTCCTCTGTGTCCTCCGTGGTCAATGAATCTCTTTCAAAATCTCCTCTGCATACAGCACACCTTCGGGCGTTTCTTCATGCTTGAAGTATGCAAACACATTGCGCTCCTGCCCTAGTAGTTCGCGAATCCGATCCATCATGGCGCGGCGCTCGTCGGCGGTGTAGGAAGGCTTGCGATAGCGGTAGTAGCAGAAGTCCGCGGTCACCACGTCGGGCGTGGTCCGCTCCTCGGTTTCGGCGATGCAGAGGGCCCGGTTACCGCCCTTTAATAGATCGAAAATCTCGTCCGTAAACCAGGAAGGATGCCGGAACTCAAACGCCGCCTGGACGGCCCGTGGCACGGCAGGAAGAAACTCCTCCAACAATTTCACATCGGCTTTCAAATTTGGCGGCAACTGGAACAACACCGGACCGAGCTTTCCCGCCTGGGCCAGGGGCTCGATCGTGCTGAGAAATCGAGGAACAAAATCGGCTGTCCCTTTCAGCCGCTTGATGTGGGTAATCACCTGGTGGGCTTTCACTCCAAAGCGAAATCCCGGCGGCGTCTCCGCAATCCACTTCTGTGCGGTCGTCTCTTTGATCAATTGCCGGAAGGTAAAATTGACTTCGACCGTGTTGAGCCGGCTGGCGTAGTGCTGGAGGAAGTCTTTCTGCGGAAGCTTGGCAGGATAAAAATCCGGCTTCCAGCTCGGATACGCCCATCCTGAAGTTCCCACGTAGAGTCGCGCCATGATCCCGGATTATATCTTTCTCGATTTTTTGCCTTCTACTTTCTTCTTCCCAGGTCTGACGGTCTTCTTCTGTCGGGCACGGGCCGCGATTTTCAATCCCGCCCCGGCAACCGCAGACCTTCCGCTAGCTTCGCTCGCCGCACCGGCAGGGACGCCCGCGTCCACATTTGCCGTCAACTTCGGCAGCGTCTGCTTGAGCTTGAGAACGGGCTCGAACAAGTCTCCCATTTTTTCCACGCGCTTGAGCACCTGATCGGCTTCGAACACCAGCAGGCTGGAGTCTTTCTTCTTCAGCATGTGCTCGACTTCCTCCCACTTCACCGGCGTAGAAACCGTGGGGTGCTCTCTTGCCCGCAGGGAATACACTGCAATCGTGGTTTTATGTTCGTCGTTCTGACTCCAGTCCACCAGCACCTTGCCCTTGCGCAATTCCTTCTTCATATCTGAAACCACCAGGTCGCGGTGTTGGTCTTCGAGCAGCCGGGCCAGCGCGTGTGCAAAGGGCTTGGTGGCCTCATAGCTGGTAGGTGTGTTCAACGGAACGTAAATCTGCAGCCCTTTCGAGCCGGAAGTCTTGGGAAAACTCTGCAGGCCGAAGTGCTCAAAGATTTCCCGCAGCCACATACCGACCTGCGCGCACTGCACGATGTTGGCGGGCGGTCCGGGATCGAGATCAAAAACCATCATGGTGGGACACTCTATGTCTTTTGCCAAAGAAAGTGAGGGATGCAATTCGATGGCGGCCAGGTTCGCCATCCAGACCACTGTGCTCAGATCGTTCGCCAGAATGTAATTGACCGTGCGCTGGTTGCCTTCGCTCCAGATGGGCGCAGTCTTTACCCAGTCCGGCCGATGCGCGGTGGCATTCTTCTCAAAAAAATATTGGCTGTCCACCCCGTTGGGATAACGCTTAAGGGTCAGCGGCCGTCCCTCTAGATGCGGAACCAGGACTGGGCCGATGCGAGCGTAGTAGTCAATGACCTGCCCCTTGGTAAATCCGGTCGCGGGATACAGGACCTTGTCCAGGTTGGACAGCTTCAGTTGCCGGCCTTGAATTTCAACCATCGGTGCAGTGCTCACGCCGTTTAGTATAGTGTGGCGCGGGCGCCCCCGCCCGCGGCTTTTGACTATGACTTTGCCCTTGACCCCGCGCGGGCGGGGGCGCCCGCGCCACACAATCAACATCTGTCAAGTTTGACAACTTCCCTTCCCGCCACGTAACTTCAAGTTCTTCCTGTAATGTTCTGTCCAACCGCCGTGGAGGTCCGATGAAATACCGCGCACTCAAGACTGTAGCTGTGCTTCTGGTTCTGTCCGCGATCGCCTTCGCGCAAGACTTGTCCGCCTTCGAGAAGCGCATCACGGTCAAGAAGCTGGACAACGGCCTGACCGTCGTCATATGCGAGCGTCCGGAAGCCCCGGTCTTTTCGTTCAACACCCACGTGAACGCGGGCTCGGCGCAGGACCCCATGGGCCAGACCGGCCTCGCCCACATGTTCGAGCACATGGCCTTCAAAGGCACGGACAAGATCGGCACCACCGATTATCCAGATGAAAAAGTTGCTCTGGCAAAAGTGGAGAAAGCCTACGCCGCCTATATCGAAGAGCGCGACAAACGCGTGGGCCGCGACGAGCAGAAGCTGAAGGACCTTCAAAAGGCCTGGCAGGACGACATTGCAGACGCACAAAAATACGTCAAGCCCAACGAGTTTCCGCAAATCCTCGAAAGCAACGGCGCGGAAGGTCTAAATGCCTCCACCGCCGAGGACCAGACCGAATACCACTACTCTTTTCCGGAAAACCGGCTGGAGCTCTGGGCTTATCTCGAGTCGGAGCGCTTCATGCATCCGGTGATGCGCGAGTTTTACAAGGAGCGCAACGTAGTGATTGAAGAACGCCGCATGCGGGTGGACAGCAATCCGATCGGGCGCCTGCTGGAGCAATTCACCACCGCAGCGTTCCAGGCGCATCCTTATCACCGGCCGGGCATTGGCTGGATGGCCGACCTGAATTCATTTTCCGCCACCGACGCGCAGCACTTCTTCGATGAATACTACATTCCGTCGAACATGGTGGTGGCAGTGGTGGGCGACGTCAAGGCTTCAGAGACGCTGCCGATCATCGAAAAGTATTTTGGCCGCATCCCCTCCCGTGAGCGCCCCGATGAGCGCACCACGACCGAGCCTCCGCAAAATTCCGAGCGCCGGGTCGTGCTCTATGACCGGTCGCAGCCGCTTTACCTCGAGGGCTACCACCGTCCCGACTACCGCAGTCCCGATGATGCCGTCTATGACGCCATCGCTGATCTAATGTCGAACGGGCGCACCTCGCGCCTGTACCGGGCCCTAGTGCGTGATAAAAAGATCGCGGCTTACTCCGCGGGCTTCACCGGCTTGCCGGGCAACAAGTATCCCCATCTTTTCGCGTTCTACGCCTTTCCTCTACCCGGCCACAAGAACGAAGAAGTGGCGGACGCAATTCACGCCGAAATCGATCGCCTGAAGAAAGAGGACATCAGCGACGAGGAATTGAAAATGATCAGGACGCGGGCCAAGGCCAACCTGCTGCGCGGACTGGATGACAACGAAGGCCTGGCCTCCTCGCTGGCTTTATATCAGGCCCTTTATGGCGACTGGCGCGAACTCTTCCACCAGGTGGAGAACTTGGACAAAGTAAGCAAGGCCGATATCCGGCGGGTCGCCAATCAGACTTTTGTCCCCACCAACCGCACCGTGGGAATTATCGAGACCATCTCGCCGCAACAAGCGGCCGCGCAGAATGGAGGTGGGCAATGAAAAGAATTTCCCTTGCTCTTCTCACTTTCGCGTTCATGGCTGGCTTGATCTTTCAGACCGCTCCGGCGGCAGCCCAAGCCACGGATTGGCAAAAAATCACCATTCCGCCGCTTCCCGCTTTTCATCCTCAGGAGCCCAAACGCATCGTCCTGCCTAACGGCATGATCATCTTCCTGCAAGTGGACCACGAACTGCCTCTGGTTGACGGCATCGCCCGGATTCGCGGCGGCTCCCGTTCCGAGCCTGCTGACAAGACTGGCATGCTCGACATGTACGGGGAAGTCTGGCGCACAGGCGGCACCAAGGCGCAAACCGGCGATCAACTGGATGACTATCTCGAAATCCGCGCCGCCAAAGTCGAGACCAATAGCAACGCCGATTCGACCACTATCTCCTTCTCCTGCCTGAAGGCCGATTTCGACGACGTGTTCAAGGTGTTCGACGACCTGTTGCGCGGGCCGGAGTTCCGCGCCGACAAGCTTGACCTGGCACAGAAGGAGTATTTCGACGCCATCTCCCGTCGCAACGATGACGTCGATGGCATTGTGGGCCGCGAGACCGCGAAGCTGGCTTACGGCGCCCAGAATCCGTACGCGCGGGTTGCCGAGTACAAGACGGTCGCTGCCGTCACCCGCCAGGACTTCATCGACTGGCACCACGCTCACGTAAATCCCAACAACATCATTCTGGGGATCGTCGGCGATTTCGACGCGGCCGCGCTGGAAGCCAAGCTGCGCCAGACCTACGGCGCGTGGCCCAGTGGCCCTGCGCTGAAGGAAGAAAAGATCGAATTCACGCCCGCCAAACCGGGCTACTATCTCGTCCAAAAAGACGATGTGAACCAAAGTTCGATCGACATGGTCGCCGTCGGCATCCGGCGCGACAATCCTGACTACTACGCTGTCCGCGTCTTTAACGAAGCCTTCGGCGGCGGCTTTTCTTCACGATTGTTCCGCACCATCCGCACCCAACTGGGGCTGGCCTATGCCGTCGGCGGCGGCATCGGGACCGCTTTTGATCATCCCGGCATGGTGCGCCTGGCCATGGGAACGAAGAGTGCCAGTACGCTGGAAGCCATCAAGGCCCTGGACCAACAGATTGACGACGTAGCCAGGCATCCCATTTCCGCAGCCGAAATCAAGCTGGCCAAGGATGCCATCCTGAACGGCTTCATCTTCAATCTCGATTCCCCCGACAAGATTCTGCGCGAGCGCATGGCCTACGAATTCTATGGCTACCCCCAGGACTATCTGGAAAAGTTCCGCGAGGGCGTGGAAAAAGTAACCGAGACGGACGTAGCGCGCGCCGCCTCCAAATACCTGCACAAGGAAAAACTGGCCATACTGGTGGTGGGCAATCCGCCGGAGTTTGACAAGCCGCTGTCGTCGCTGGGCGCGGTGACCAACATCGACATTTCGATTCCGCCACCCCCGGGCGGGCCGCCCCAACCGCCAGCCCAACCGGCCCAGTAGCCCCGCGCCGCCGGACCAGATGGAGAGCATCGGCCAAGTCGCCGCCGCGATGTACTTCATCCGGTCCGCATCGTCTCCCGATCCACTGTCCGCCCTGCGATCACCAGCACTATGGGGGATCGCTGGTGTGGGCGTTGGTGTCTTTCTCTTCTTCCGCGGCGTGTAGCTGCTGGTCAGCCACCTGCTCTAAATGCCAATGGAGGACGAGCGCGTAAGCCCGGCCTCCATCAATTCGCCCGCGCAAATGCCTTGACACCCGATTTGCCAACGCTTAATCTTAGAGCGAATAAAAAGCGAATACCATGGCCACCCTTCCCCTCCTGCCCCCGTCTGGACCGATACTGATCGGCATCGCCCGCCTCGCCGCCGAGGGCGAATCCCTGCGCCAGGGGCATGAAGTCGAGTACTTCACCCTGCCCGTACGTTCCCTGCTCAACCGCTGCACCGGCGTCCGCATGCCCTTTACCTGGACCATCAATCCCTACCGCGGCTGCGAATTTGCCTGCAAGTATTGCTATGCCCGCTACACCCACGAATTCATGGAAATGCGCGACGGCGTGGATTTCGAGCAGAAGATCTACGTCAAGCAGCACGCCGCCGACTTGCTGCGGCAGGAGTTGCACCAGGTCAAGCCGGGCGAGCAGATCGCGCTCGGCACCGCCACCGATCCCTACCAGCCGGCCGAACGACGTTTCGAGGTGACTCGGGCAATCCTGGAGGAATTCACCCGCCACCAGGGACTCGATCTGGGTATCGTCACCAAAGGCAACCTGATTCTCCGCGACCTGGACGTGCTCCAGCAGATTGCACGATACAACCACCTGACGGTGCATGTAACGATTACGACTTTGAACATTGGCCTTGCCCGCATCCTCGAGCCCAGGGCGCCGCGCCCCGATCTTCGTATGGAAACCGTCCGCCAGCTGAATGAGGCAGGCATCGAAACCGGTGTGAGTTGTTCCCCGGTAATTCCCGGCATCACAGACTCGCTCCGCAATCTGGAAGCATTGGTGCGCGCCACCGCGGAAGCGGGCGGAAAGCATATCTTTGCCAATCCCCTGTTTTTGAAGCCATGCTCGGCGGCGGTCTTCATGCCTTTTCTCGAAAAGGAATTTCCCCAGCTGGCGGCCGGCTACCGGGAGCGCTACAAAGATCGCGCCTTCCTGCCCAAGACCTACGGCAAGCGGATTTCGCAGCTGATGACCAGTCTGCGGCAGAAATACCGGATGCCACATCGCGACCGGGAAAGACGCCAGGAGCCAGCTCCGGCGAAGGAATCGCAATTGAAGCTTTTCTGAGAGATTCCGATTCAACCGCAAGAGACTCCGCCTCTGACCTTTGTAGCGCCGGCGTCTCGCCGGCTGTCGGGCGGGCATCCTGCCCGCCCCCGAGGCAAGATGCCCCGAGCCAGCCGCCAGTATGCCGGCGCCACATGAATCTGATACGCAAAGCAGAGCCACCTGATCGGTTGCGGCTCGCACTCTCTCCCCGCTAGCGCGCTCCACCCCACGCGGCCGAACCGCCCGCGACCACATCGGACGCGGCTCGACTATAATTCGTGCTCGACCCATGCCTTCCTCCAGCTCCAGACCCGCAGAGCCGGCGCCCCCTGGCGTAAAAGGTCAGCTCAACCAGTTCTGGCAGCGGGTGACCGACGGGCTTGAACTCAACCAGCTCTGGACCCAGTTCCACACCGACGCGCGCGCCAGTTTCCGGCTCTACCAGCGCGACTACGGCGCCCGGCGGCGACAGGAGACCCAGCCCCACGGCGTATTCCATACGACGCTCGAATTTCTCTGGGCCATTCTGGAAAAGCTGAGTCCGGCACGGCGCGTCCTGCTCCTGGTGGGGATCATGTTCCTGATTTTTCCCGGCGGCGGGTTCAGTCATTCAGGAAAAGCTGGAGCCGTCGAAGTGGTTGAGTTTGACTTTCATTTCTACGGCGGCCTGGTACTGTTCGTCCTGCTGATGCTCGAAGTCTCGGACCGGGTGGTCATGAAACGCGATCTGGAAATCGCGCGCGATATCCAGAGCTGGCTTCTGCCGGCAACTCCTCCCCAAGTGCCGGGGATGGCAATTGCCTTTGCAACCCGGCCTGCCAATACCGTCGCCGGAGACTACTACGATGTATTCGCCCGCCCGGTCAGCCCTTCCGGTGAGACCCGCTTTCTGCTTGCCGTCGCCGACGTCGCCGGAAAAAGCATACCCGCAGCCCTGCTGATGGCTACGTTTCAGGCCAGCCTCAAAACTCTCTCCGCCATTCCCTGCTCCCTGGCCGAACTGGTCACGGGGATGAACCGGTATGCCTGCACCAACAGCCAGGGAGGACTGCGCTTCACCACCGCTTTCCTGGCCGAGTACGATCCGGCGAGCCGGGCGCTTACCTACATCAATGCCGGACACAACACACCCATTCTCCGGCGCAGCGCGGGCGCCGTCGAACGATTGACGGTCGGTGGACTGCCCCTCGGGATCCAGGCCGAAGCCGGCTATGAATCCGGCAGCCTGGTCTTGCAGGAGGACGATTGGCTGGTAATCTTCACCGACGGCCTGGTCGAAGCCCTGAATCAGCGCGAAGAGGAATATGGCGAACTGCGCCTGCTGGAGGTGCTGAATGCGGGCGCAGCCAGCACTCCGGACGAAATGCTGCGTCGCATGATGAGCGATGTGGATGGCTTCGTGGGCGCAACTCCGCAACACGATGACATCACCTGCCTGCTGGTGAAGGTCGGCTAGATCGTCGCGTCCTATGATGGAGGACGGGAGTCCTCGCCCGTCCGCTGCGAAGACGGGCGGAGACACCCGTCCTCCATAAGCGACCTCTACCTTCTCTTGCGCCGCGCGAAGAGCAAACCCAGCCCCGCGCCCAGCAACAACGTGCCCAGCAGCTTCTTCTTGTCTCCCACCGCGACGAACTGAGTTCCCTGCGGACCGACCTCGAAAACGCCCACGGGAATAGCTCCGACACCGCCTCCGCCTCCGCCACCCTCGCCGCGCGCAGTCTTGATTTCCAGTCCGCCGCTGCCCGTTCCGCCGCCAAAGCCATAAGCAATCTTGGCCACCGGAATAATGGTTTTGTCGCCCGCGACGATCGGTTCTCCGAACACGCTCGTGACCTGGGCGCGGGTGGAAAGGCTCTCGTGCAATGATTGCAACAAAGTCAAACTGCTCATAAGGAACTCCTTTTCCGAGTAGCGCCGGCGTCCCGCCGGCTGTCCGGAGGGCATCCTGCCCTCCGCTGCGAGGGCGAGACGCCACCGCGACAGCCGGCAAGATGCCGGCGCTACACATTCATCACTCCAGCATACATGCGGTGGAAGGCGTGCACTCCCGCCTCCTGCTTGATGCTGTAACGCCCCCTCCGGTAGCTTCGCGAGTGCAGATTTCTTTGCACGGTCTCGCAAATCCCCACATCTTCCATTTGAATCTGGTCGCTGAACTCCACCGAAGCTTTGGCCGCCGCACTGCCCAGATCTTTCTCCGGCAGATACCACTCGAATATCGCCAGCGACCGGTCGGGCGAAAGCGGCTGCACGATGTTCAGCGAAACATTATCGGGATAGCAGTTGAGCATCCAGTTGGGGAAGATCCAGAAGTAATCCGTAGTCAGGTCCTCGGCCGCTTCCTGGTAACGGCGTGGCATCGCGTCTCCCGGCTGCGCCCCGCGGATCGGACTGAATTGCCGAACGTGGCGGGCATAAGGCTCGACCGTGTAAGCGTTGTAATCCAGTTCCCGGTTCAAGCCAGGATGGACGCTGGGCAAGTGGTAGCCTTCGAGATAATTGTCCACATAAGTCTTCCAGTTGCACTTCATCTCGTAAGTGCGCCGTTCGAAGAGCTTCATTCCGGCAAAACCAAAGCGCTCGGCTTGCTGGGGAAGCTGGCCCAGAGTCTTCGCCAGGGGCTCAGCGTCAGGATCAAGGTTGACGAAAATCAGATTGGACCATTCCTCGGCCCGCACCGCCGCCAGGGTGAATTCCCCGGCATCGAAGCCCGGCTGCCCGTCAAACTCCGGCGCGCTGATCAGCGCTCCGTCCAGCCCGTAAGTCCAGCCGTGATAGCCGCAGCGAAACAGCTTGCGCGATCCGCATCCTTCGGCCGGAGGCCCGGCGCGGTGGCGGCAGACGTTATAAAACGCTCGCAACTCACCCTGGGCGCCGCGCACCAGCAACAGAGGCTCGCCCAGCAGCTCCGTGGTAAAGAAGTCGCCCGCCTTCAGCAATTGCTCGTGATGCCCCACCACTTGCCAGGTACGAGCAAAGATGCGATCTCTTTCCCGCGCGCCCACCTCAGGGTCGGTGTAGAAAAGGGCCGGAATCGACCACGCCCGGGAAATGTCGGCATCGATCTGAATAGGCGGTAGCTCGCGCATGCCGCACTATTCTACGTCAGGGCCTCGGACGCCGGGCTTCGGGCGTCAGGCGTCGGAGTTCAAAT
>Ga0207706_10004874_pt1 | contig 12559 bp, 13 predicted proteins | sample KBSC53metaG_FD_184318 | JGI IMG/M metagenome (GOLD analysis project Ga0207706, IMG submission 184318) | Corn rhizosphere microbial communities from Kellogg Biological Station, Michigan, USA - KBS C5-3 metaG (SPAdes) (version 2) | ecosystem: Host-associated > Plants > Roots > Rhizosphere > Soil ... | reverse complement strand
CGGGCTGCGGCAGAATCGAGCTGTGCGCGAATCTGAGCGAGGGCGGCACCACGCCAGATCCAGGTCTGATTGCGCGGACCGTGAGGGAGTGCCGAATCCCGATATTCGTCATGATCCGCCCGCGCGCCGGCGACTTTGTCTATTCGCCCGCGGAAATCGACTTCATGCTGAACCAGATCGGTGTCGCGCGCTCCAGCGGCGCGGCCGGGATCGTGACGGGTGCTCTCGATGCGCATGACGAGATCGACGGTCGCACCGTGGCGCGGCTTCTCCTGGCAACGCAGCCTTTGCCCCTGACTTTTCACCGCGCCTTTGATCGGTGTGCGAATCTTCCGCAGGCGCTCGATGAACTGACTGGAATTGGAGTCAACAGAGTTTTGACGTCGGGCGGCGCCAGAACAGCAGCCGAGGGAGCCGGCAATCTTGCCCAAATGGTGCAGCGTTCCCGCGGGAGGATCGCGATTCTGGCCGGCGGAAAGATCAGGGCGGATAACGTCGCGGAGCTCGTTTCGAACACAGGTGTGTCCGAAGTGCACTCCCGTTATCTCGACGAAGGCAGCATGCGGGACCTGGTGAGCCGTGCGGGGTAAGACGTAGCGTGAACGCCGCCCAGAAGACGCTCGCTCTCGACGCTCATCGTGCTGCCCTCGCGCGCTGCAGGCGCTGCCATCTCGGTTCCGAGATCCGGCCGGTTGCATCGCACGCAGTGAATCCCCAGATGATGTTGATCGGGCAGGCTCCGGGGAAAGTCGAAGCGGTAAGCACCAAACCGTTCTCCGGACGCGCCGGTCGGACTCTTTTCAGGTGGCTGGAGCGCGCGGGCCTGGATGAAGCCACCGCCCGCGACCGCATTTACATCTCGGCGGTGACTCGATGCTTTCCCGGCCCTCATCCGAGCGGGCGCGGCGATCGCGTCCCGACGCGCGACGAGCAGTCGCGTTGCTCCGATTGGCTGGACGCCGAGCTGCGCATCATCCAGCCGAAGCTTCTCATACCTGTCGGACGTCTGGCGATCGAGCGTTTTCTTCCGAAGCTCCCGCTAAGCGAGCTGATTGGGACGAGCCGTCAGGTGACTCACGTCGGCGGCACATCCACTGTGATTCCGCTGCCGCATCCGTCGGGAGCGAGCAGCTGGATTCACGAGGAAGGAAACAAAGCTCTCGTCGATAGAGCGATTGAGCTGATCGGTACGTTTGTTACCAGCAGATGGAACTGAACTCCGCGCGCGACCGTTTGCGCGAATTCATTCGTCGCGGCGTCTCATCTGCGTACTTTATGGCGCTGAGGGTTGACCTAACCCCCGTTCCCACTCACAGTTAGGCGATCAACACCGTGAGATTGATGGACATTTTCGCACCGGCGCAGGTCGCCAACATTGGCACGAACGAGCGGCGGAAGCGGCTCGTTGTCGGCATCGGTGCGTTGGCCGTCGGCCTTGGGCTCGCGGTGGTGCTTGTACGAATCGACGCGCCGGCGCTATGGCGCCTGCCACTGTTCGTCCTCTTCTTTGTCGCGGCGGTCGGGTTCTTCCAGTCGCGGGACAAAACGTGAGTGCGCCTCGCATCGCGCGGTCTGCGCGACATGGACGAGGGCGTGGAAGTGATCTCGGACCAGGCCGAGCTGCAGACGGTGCGGCTTCAGGCTCGTGCGGTCTACGCCAAATCGGCCATCGCCGCGGCAATCCTCACCGTCATTGCGCTGATTCCGTAGCATCGCCTCATGTGGTCACGGGGAGTAAGACAATAGTCGGCTCGGTGTCAGGCGAGTGATCGGGCGACTTGCGCTTTCAATGCTCCTGTCAGCGGCAGGAGTTGCGGCCCAGACACCGTCGCGCATGGACGCTTTCCTCCGCGCGCAGCGGGACAGTGGCTTCTCGGGCGTAGTTCTGGTGGCCACTGGGGACTCGATCATCCTCGAGCGGTCCTACACGTCGGGAACCGGCCCGAAGCTCAGCGCCTCCAGTCAATTCAACGTTGCGTCGATCACGAAGAGCTTTACTGCCGCCGCCGTTCTACGGCTTCGCTCGCAGCACCGTCTTTCGTTCAGCGATCCGATCTCCCGATTTTTTCCCTACACCTCGCCGCAGAAGCGGGATATCACAGTTTTCCACCTTCTGACACACACATCGGGTTTGGCGGGCCATTCAGCGGGCACCGGCATCATGCGCCGCGATGGAGCGGTGACGGCGATCCTCGCGCAGCGCCTCGAGTATCCGCCAGGCACGCACTATCGCTACATGGACGATGACTACCAGCTGCTGGCGGCGATCATCGAGATTGCGTCCGGAGAGACGTGGGAGCATTACATCGAGCGTGAACTGCTGAACCCCGCGCGGATGTGGTCGACCACTTTCCAGGGTGGCGACTGGGGACACAAGGGCGCCAACGGAATCCGCAGCACTGCTCGAGATCTTTATCGCTGGGTGACAGCGATTCACGACGCGAGACTTTTTGGTCGCGCCGAGACGAGAGAGCTGGAATCACCATTGATGCATGTCCGCAGCGACGCCCCGTACGAGATCCACTACGGGTACGGAACACGGGTCTACGTCCGCGGCGGGCGGGTTGCAGAGATCATGCACTCCGGCAGTGGCGATGCCCGAAACACCAGCATGGTGCGGGTGCTCGCCGACGGAACGGTCATCATCGTCCTGTCGAACGCCGGCCAGCGCCGCGGCACCACCTGGGCGTCGTACGTAGGCGAACGACTCGTGCCGCGGCCGACTCGCTAGACTTTTTTCGTCTTCCAGCGTCCCTTTCGGAAAAGGTACGCGCTGATGACTGCCAGGCTCGAGTAGGCGATGGTGATCGCGATGAATACGCCGCGCGGCCCGCGATTGAAAGACACCGCCAGAGCGTAAGCGAGCGGAATCTCCAGCAGCCAGAAGATCAGGAAATTGATCCACGTCGGCGTCCACGTATCGCCGGCTCCGTTGAATGCGCTGTTCAGCACCATTCCGTAGGCGTAGAACGGGAAGCCGAGTCCGACGATACGCAAGCAATTGACGGCATACGATGCAACCGCTGGGTCATTCGAGAAGAGTGACACGATCGGGCCGGCCAGCGCGACGAACGCGACTCCGACGCTACCGAGGAAAACCACATTGTACCTTCCGGCGATCCACACCGACTTCTCGGCGCGGTCCGGTTTGCGCGCGCCGAGCGACTGACCGACCATTGTCGCGGCGGCGTTGCTGAGACCCCACGATGGCAGCAGAGCGAACATCACCACTCGCATCGCGATTGTGTAGCCGGCGAGCGCGGAACTGCCAAATCCGGAGATCACGCGCACGAGTCCGATCCAGCTCGCGCTGCCGACGAGAATCTGGAAGGTTCCCGATCCGGACAGCCGGATCATCTGCCACATCAGTGCCGGATCGAGCCGGAAATGGTGCCGCTTCACTCGCACGCGGGCACCCGGGCTGAAGAGCCTGCTCAGCGCGAACACCGCGCCAACGCCACGACCGATGTTGGTAGCGACCGCCGCGCCGACAACACCCAGTCTCGGAAACGGGCCGATGCCGAAGATGAGCATCGGACCGAGAAAGATGTTGATTGCATTCGCCAGCCACAGCACGCGCATCGCGATCACTGCGTCGCCCGCGCCGCGGAAGATCGCGTTCACCAGGAAAAGCAGCAGCACCACGGCGTTGCCACCCAGCATGACGCGGGTGAAGTTCGCGTTCGCGAGAACCCCGGGAGATGCGCCCATCGCTGCCAGCAGCGCCGGCGCGGTGAGCGCCCCGACTATTCCGAGGACGAGCGAGATCAGAACAGCCAGCAGGATTGCCTGCGCGGCTGCGTGCGAAGCGCCGTCCGGATCCTTCTCGCCGATGCGGCGCGCGACGGTGGCAGTGGCACCGATGCCCAACCCCATCGCCAGTGTGTAGATCAGGACCATCATCGACTCGGTGAGTCCGACGGTCGCCACCGCATCGGCTCCCAGTCGTGACACGAAGAAGACATCGACGACGGCAAAAACGCTCTCGAGCACCGTCTCGAGAACCATCGGCACCGCGAGCAGGAAAATGGCGCGGCCGATTGGCCCCGCGGTATAGTCGTGATGCGCGCCACGCAGCGCTTCCTTGATGCGTTCCCAGTTGTTGAGCGGCGCAGCTTGGCCGGCCTGCGCTGCCGGGATCGCAAGTTCCTGACTGTCTGTCATATCGGTGTGCTGAGGAACTTAACCGCTCAGGCTGTTGGCCTCGTCAGGGTCCCTTTGGCGGCGGGGATTTGTCACCGCTTCGAACCGCCTGTTGCGCCGCGAGAGCAATGTAAGTGGCACTGTCCCACGCATTGTGAATCCCGACGAATAGCAGCAGCAGCGCAGCTGAGCCGATTCCAAAAAGTCCAGCGGTCGGAAAGCTGACCACGAACCCAGAGGTGGCGAGCAACAGCACGTAGCCGAGCAGCGGCAGGATTGCGTACCAAAGCCAATCCTCCGGCAGCGGCTTGTAGAGCGTGGCACGCCGCGCCCGACGTATGACGACCAGCGTGTAAACGATCCCGGCCACGCCGATCACCCACAGCGTCGCCGCCGCCCACATCAGCTCCGGCCACGGCGCGCTGAGAATGGCTGAGATCAGCAGCACGCAACCGAAATGAACGACAGTCGGCGTCGCAAATGTGTTGAGCTCGTGCTCGGCGGCGGTCTGCTCTGATTCAGGGATCAGCGCCATCACCACGAACTGCAGGCCGGTCAAAGCCCCCGCGGAGGATCCAACGATGACGTAGAAGCTTTCCCAGAGCGAGAGCGTTTCGTGCGCGGGCATCGATATCAATTGACTCTGTCCGGCCCGCGCTCGCCAGTGCGGCCAAACTGTTGATGAACGCAGGCTTGACGAGTGCTAGATTGGCTGGAGCCCATGCCTGCCACTCCATTTCATTTCGGGCCCGGCCTGCTGGTGAAGGCGGTCGCCCCGCGTCAATTCTCGCTGGCTGCCTACTCCGTGGCGCAGGTCGTGATCGACCTGGAGTCGGGCTACCACTTGCTGCGCGGCGATTACCCTGTGCACCGTCAGGCGCACACTTTTTTCATGGGCGGCCTGATCGGCCTCGTGTGCGGGTTGATCGTGTCGCGAGTCGGTCGCTGGTGGGCGCGACCGCGTGACTTGATTCCAGAAGGACTCGCGGCGGAATACCGCATGCCAATGGCGGTATGGAGCGGCGTTTTTGGCGGACTCTTCCACTCTCTGCTCGACGGTATCATGCACGCTGACGTGCGGCCGCTCAGGCCGTTCAGCGACGCAAATCCGCTGTATGGTTTGACGAGCGACGCCGTGCTCTACCTCTTCTGCACGATCACCGGTCTCGTGGGGGCCGCGCTCTTACTGGCATGGGAACGACGGGCACGACGGTTCTGAACACTCGCGTGAAAGAGAGCGAGCCGACAAGTCTTCTCCACGACTTTACCGCTCTCCATCACACGAACGTATTCTCCCGCGCGTTTTCGTTCGGGGCTGACCAACTGCCGGCGACAACGGAAAAGGGCACCCAGATCGCCGATCGCGTTCTTCTGGCCGGTGATACCGGCTTCATCTTCCAGCTTTATGAGCGTGAGCTGAAAGTGCCGGCGAAGACCGGCGACATCGAGAAGTGGGTGTCCGGGCAAGTGGTGAAAAAGGGCGTCCGGCGGATACAAGCCACTCGAGAGCTTCTGGCCAGCTATTCGGCGCTTTCCGTCGTCAATCACTTCGGCCACCGCATCACTGTCACTGCTCGCAATCCCGACGCGCTGATCGGCGTGGTCGTCTACCGCGTTCCGCCCAAGACCAAACCGTTTCGCGCCGCGCGATTCAAGCAGAATCGAAATGGCGGCTTCGTTCACATTCTTCGCGACGTCGATTACTTCGAGATCTGTCAGCACTTTGTCAGTCCGACCGAGCTGGCGGATTACTTCGCGTTTCGGCGCGACATGCTCGTCGGCTGGGATCCGCCAACCACGGCGGTGAGCGAGCGAGCGCTGATCGGGCAGTACCTGCTCGAGGATTTCTCGTCGCCGCCGAGCTCGAGCCTGGAGCGCGCCGCTCGCTCGCGCGGCGGTGCGACTGCCAGCGAATTCTCGTTCGTATTGGACAGCCTCGGCGCCGACATTGCGAGGCTCGAAGACGACTCCGCGGAGGAGGAGCACCACGAGGAAGACTGGCCGGCTGGAGAGGATTCCTACGCCATCATGTCAGAGCTCGCGGGTCTCAGTCGGTACGAGCTGCGCGCGCTGAAGGACCTGTTTCGGAACGCACTCGATGCGGTACGCGCCAATCGCTTCGAGCTACCCTTCCGGATCACGTCGTCACGGACGGGCTGCGGCTTTCTGATATTGCCGGTGATGCGCGATTTCCAGGATCGCGCTTTCGAAGCGCTCGAGAGCCTCTCGATCGCGTCCAAGCACGAGCTTGCGTTGCCGAAGCAAGTCGGCGTCGGGATGTGGAAAGAAGGCGAGTTCGTGGACATGGAATGGATCTACCTGGCCGGTGAGAATACGCCCCAGCCGGATATCGACGCGCGCCTGGCGCAGAGCTATCCGTTCCGGCTTGCGAGCGACCGTCGGCTGCCGCCTATCTTTACCTGAGCGCTGAGGAACAAATCGGCGCTTTTCGAGGTCTAAGAGTAGTCCCACCGAGCGCGGATCCAGCCATGAAACGCAACGTCTTCAACCTCGCATCCTTCGTGATCATTCCAGTTGCCTTACTGCTCATTGCCGCGCGATTGACGAGTGGCGGCTCACACCTGACTTCAGCGCCGGCGGCAGTCCCTGCGATCGGCATCGAGCTGGCCTCCGCGGCGGCTGAGGACACGGCGGTATTCGCCGGCGGCTGCTTCTGGGGAGTCGAAGCGGTATTCGATCACGTGAAAGGGGTGAAGGAAGCAATCTCCGGATACGCGGGTGGTCAGCTCGCGAATCCGTCGTACGAACAGGTGAGCAGCGAGGAAAGCGGACACGCCGAATCGGTGGAAGTGATTTACGATCCCGCGCAGGTCTCCTACGGCAAGCTGCTCCAGATTTTCTTCTCGGTAGCGCACGATCCGACCCAGCTGAACCGGCAGGGACCTGATCACGGTCCGCAGTACCGTTCGGCGATCTTTTACCGAAATGCGGACCAAAAACGTATCGCCGAGAGCTACATCAAGCAGCTGACTGATGCGAAGACGTTCTCGCGCCCGATTGTGACGCAGGTGGCCAAGCTGCCGGCGTTCTACCGCGCTGAGGAGTACCACCAGAACTACCTGGAGCGGAATCCTACTCAGCCTTACATCGTGATCAACGACAAGCCGAAAGTCGCGGCGCTCAAGAAGCAGTTCGCCGATATCTATCGGGAGTAGGGATTCGGTCAACTGCAAAGGGCAGGTGCCGGGTGTGAGTAGGTAGGTTGCGGGGTGCGGGTGCATGGGGCGGCGTCACCAGTACCCGGCAACCTGGCTTCTCACACCCCGCATCCGGTCAGTTGCAGTTAAAATCAGAGCTGTCCAGCGCCGAGATCGAATGGAAATCCAGCTCCTCGCCGTGCCGTACGACTCCGGCAATCGTGGCGCTCGCATGGGCGCGGGTCCCGAAGCGCTGCTGGATTCCGGGCTCGCCGACTCGCTGCGCGAGGATGGTCATAGCGTCCACGTGAAAATGGCGGAGCTGCCGAGCGATGCGTGGCACGCCGAGATTCGAACCAGCTTCGATTTGATGCGGATGCTGTCGGTGGCGGTGCGCGACGCGTGTGATGCCAATCGGTTCCCGATCGTGCTCGCCGGAAACTGCAACACCGCCGTCGGCACTCTCGCCGGCCTCGGAGCCGACACCACCGGAGTGGCCTGGTTCGATGCTCACGCAGATTTCAATACGCCGGAAACGACATCGAGCGGGTTCCTCGATGGAACCGCCGTCGCCATCATCACCGGCCGGTGCTGGACGCAGCTGGCCGCGACCGTCGCCGGCTTCCAGCCGATAGATGATAACCGCATCTGTCTGGTCGGCACCCGCGATATCGACTCACTCGAAGGTGGACTGCTCGAGGCGTCCAGTGTGCAGGTCGTTGCGCCGCGCCAGCTGCGTAGCTCCTTGCGACCCGCCCTCAGCGCCGTCAACGAACACGTCGATCGCATCTACGTCCATCTCGATCTGGACGTCATCGATGCGGGCGTCGCATCGGCCAACAAATTCGCCGTCGGAGGTGGACTGACCCTGGATGATACGGAATACGCGCTTTCGCAGATCGCCGCGGTGTTTCGCATCGCCGGGATTACGCTTTCAGCCTACGACCCGGCTGCCGACGACAACGGCGAGGCGGCTAAAGTTGCGATTCATCTGATTCGGAAGGCTGCGGCGTTGGCTGGGCAGGGGTAGATTCTTCGCGGCACTGCCAAACCACCGCAACCCGTCGGAGGAATCGCAATGGAATTCCCAGCGATCAACTACCTCGCCGTGCTGGTCGCAGCGATCGTGATCTTCGTACTCGGCGGACTCTGGTATTCACCACTCCTGTTCGCCAAACGCTGGATCGCTCTGCAAAACAGAACCGAGGAGCAGATCAGGGCTCAGGTTGCGGCTTCCAACATGCCCCTGATGTATCTCAGCGCGTTCATCTGCGCGTTTATTCAGGCGTGGGTGCTGGCGATGGTGATCGGGCACATGTCGCAGGTCGCGGACATGTCAGTCGCACACGCCGCCATTTTCTCGGCGCTCATCTGGCTGGGCTTCGCTGCGACGACCAGCTACGCCACCGCGCTCTTTTCCGGCAAGCCGCGGCAAATGTGGCTGATTGATTCCGTTTATAACCTGGTTTCGTTCGTCCTGGCTGGAATCATTCTCGCAGTCTGGAGATAACGTAATCCGTCCATGGGAGGAGGCTTGATGTTCAAATCGCACCACTGCAGGGCGGCCTTGATGGTGGCCGCCGCCGGTTTCCTTGCGGCAACAACGGCCAGCGCTCAGGCAGCGAAGGCCAAGGGAAAGGCAACGTCGACCTTCAAGGTGACAGCGCCTGACCTCGAGTCAAAGGGCCGCATCACGGCAGCTCACGTGTACAACTCGTTTGGCTGCACGGGGCAGAATATTTCCCCGGCGCTGAACTGGTCGAATGCACCAGCCGGAACGAAGTCCTTTGCAGTCACGGCGTACGATCCGGACGCGCCGACGGGCAGCGGATGGTGGCACTGGGTGATGTACAACATCCCCGCTTCAGCTACCGGGCTCGCCGCGGGTGCGGGAACCGGTCGCGGTGCGCCGAGTGGCAGTGTGCAGGGCATGACAGATTTCGGCACCAAGGGATACGGCGGGCCGTGTCCACCGCCAGGCGACAAGCCGCATCACTATCACTTCAAGGTCTTCGCGCTCAAGGTCGACAAGCTGGACGTTCCCGGCAACGCGACGTCAGCGATGATCGGATACAATCTCAACGCCAACAAACTCGCTACCGCTACCGTTACTGGACTATACGGGCGCTAGCTGAATCAGCCGCCGGCCTGAGGAGATCCCTGGCGTTGACGTAGAAGTTTTCGTCGACGCGGAAATCCTCAGGCCGATTGATTCTGATTGCCATTGACTTCCACCGCTCAGTAGGCCGAATCCACTCATAGCGATCCGTAGCAGTAGTCACCTTCACCGGCATCGCAAAGCCGGCGACGACGTTGGTCCAGCGGTAGGAAAGCTTCCGTCCTTCTAGCTTGTACTCGAGCGTCGGAATCTGCGCCGTGCGCAGGTACTGGTCGAAGACCCTGGTCAGATTCATCCCGGATTCGCGGCTGATGTAATCCTGCACCTGCTTGCCTGTGACGGTCTGGTGCCAGAAGGTCTTGTTCAATCCGCGGAGAATCCCTCGCCAGCGCGAGTCGTCGTTGACCAGCTGGCGGATCGTGAGCAGCATGTTCGCGCCTTTATCGTACATGTCGCCTGAGCCTTCGTCATTGACACCGTAGGCGGCGACGATCGGCTTGTCGTTGCGGATGATCTTGCGCTGTCCAATCGTGTACTCCGCGCCAGCCTTCTTCCCCTGCTGACACTCGGTGTACAGTCCTTCGGCGTAGGTGGCGAAGCTCTCGTGAATCCACATATCCGCCTGGTCTTTCATCGTGATGTTGTTGCCCCACCATTCGTGGGCGCTTTCGTGAATGATGATGAAGTCCCACTGCATTCCGCGTCCTGTCGCCGAGCGGTCCCGACCGAGGTATCCGTTCTTGAAGTGATTGCCGTAGGCCACGGCGCTCTGGTGCTCCATACCCAGGTGCGGCGTCTCGACGAGTTTGTAGCCGTCCTCGTACCACGGATACGGACCGAACCACGTCTCGAAGCACTGCATCATCGGCTTCACCTGGGCGAACTGCTTGCGCGCTGTGTCGACGTGGTAATCGAGCGGGTAGAAATCCAGCGTCAGGCGGCCACGCTCACCCTGATACTCCTCGGTCCAATGCGCGTAGTGACCTGAGTTGACCGCGACATTGTAGTTGTTGATGGGATTCTTGACGAACCATTCGTAGGTGACACTCCCGTCCGCGTTCGGGGTTGTGCCGCGCAGCCTTCCGTTGGAGACGTCGAGCAGCGAATCGGGAATTGTGATGGCGATGCGCTGGCTATCCGGTTCGTCGGACAGCAGATCCTTGTTCGGCCACCAGACGCTGGCGCCGAGTCCCTCGTTGGCGGTTACGATCCAGCGGCGCTGAAGACTGTCGAGCGCCCAGACGAATCCTCCATCCCACGGTGGACGCTGCGCGACCGTCGGCTTCCCGTGATAGTAGACGCCGATCGTTTTGGTAGCGCCTTTGGGTTGCGGCGCAACCAGAGTGACAAAGAAGGCGTTGCCGTCGCGTCTGGCGCTCAGCTCCAGCCCGTCCTGAACGATGCTGTCGACGACGAGCGGCATCTGCAGATCGATCTGCATTTCGCGGGCGGGTTTGAGCACGCGGTAGCTGATCGCGTTGTAGCCCGAGATGCTGCTGTCGGTCGGATTGACCTTTACGTGCAGGTCGTAGAAGGCCGCATCCCACCATTGGCGTTGTGGAGTGTTCGAGCCGCGAAGGGTGTCGGCGTGGGTGAAGATCTTTGCTGGCTCCTGGGCGTCCGCGCGCGGAGCTATTAACTGCAAACCAAGAAGTACCAGCCAGCAGCTGGCTGCTAATGGCCGGCGGCTGCGAGCGGATTGAAAGTTGGGTCTTCGCTCGAAGCAGCCGGCTGACCCGCCGCCAGCCGCCGGCTGGTCTTTCTTAGTCAGTAGTTCCTTCATCGCCGCGTCCCGATCTGGTACTCCTTCGGCGGCTCCGCTCCCAGAAGGTTCTTCACGAAATAGTCCCAGCGACGCCGCACCATGTACGGCTCGTTCCCAAAGCCGTGTGCCCGATTGGGCAGCAACAGGAGATCGAAGTCCTTGTTGGCCCGCATCAGCTCGTTGACGACGAGCAGGGTGTTGTAGAACGGAACGTTGTCGTCCATCGTGCCGTGCGCGAGCAGCAGCTTGCCTTTGAGATTCTTTGCCAGCAGCTGATTCGCTTCGGGCGCGTAGTTGTCGGATCCATCGGGACCGCGAGTGAGCAGTCCCTGGTATCTCTCGCCCCAGTCATCCTCGTAGTTCCGCTGGTCGTGGTTCCCCGCCTCGGAAATTCCGACCTTGAAGAAATCCGGATAGCGGAACATGGCGTCCGCTGCAGCAAAGCCGCCCCCGGAGTGTCCATAGATGCCGGCGCGATCGATGTCGATGAATGAATACTTCTGCGCCAACTCGCGCATACCCGCCACCTGATCGGGCAGCGTGTTGTCACCCATCCGACCGTAATAAGCGTCGTGAAAAGACTTTGATCGCCATGGTGTTCCCATTCCATCGATCTCGACAACGATGAACCCGAGCTCGGCGAGCGCCTGCGCATCTCCGCGCGCCGGAGAGAAGCTTCGACTGCCGACGCTGCCGGTCTGCGGTCCCGGGTAGATGTGATTTACGATCGGATACTTTCTGTTGCGATCGATTTTCGTCGGGACGTACATCAACCCATACAGATCCGTTTTGCCATCGCGCGCTTTGACCGTGATCGGCATCGGCGGCTTCCAGCCCGTCGCGGTGAGCTTCGAGATGTCGGCGGTCTCGAGCGTCACGACGCGTTTGCCGTTCAGATCGCGTAGCACCGACACCGGCGGCACGTCGGGCCGCGAATACGTATCGACGAAGTAATTGCCGGTGGGGCTCAGTGAGATCTCGTGGTCGGCATCTTCCGGAGTCAGCAGCGCGAGCCCACTGCCGTCCATCCTGATTTTGTAGAAGTGGCGAAAGTACGGATCGCGGCCGCGCTCCCTCGCGTTTCCGACGAAGTAGAGGGTGCGGCTTGCTTCGTCGACGCGACGCAGCTGCCCGACGTTCCCTTCCCCGCTCGTGATTTTGGTCTTCAGCTGGCCGTTCGCGAGGTCATAGAGGTAGAGCTGCCCCCAGTCATCACGCTCTGAGAACCAGATCACTTCATTCGACGCCGGCAGCACCCGCCAGTTTACCGCACCGTTACCCGACTCGTACTGGGTCGCGACATCCTCGCGCAATACATCACGAACGGGACGATGATCCAGCGCCGCCTCTTGCTGGCCGGCGGGGAAGACGGTT
>Ga0207706_10004872_pt1 | contig 12567 bp, 22 predicted proteins | sample KBSC53metaG_FD_184318 | JGI IMG/M metagenome (GOLD analysis project Ga0207706, IMG submission 184318) | Corn rhizosphere microbial communities from Kellogg Biological Station, Michigan, USA - KBS C5-3 metaG (SPAdes) (version 2) | ecosystem: Host-associated > Plants > Roots > Rhizosphere > Soil ... | reverse complement strand
GCGCCAAGCGGACAGGGAGGCAGGATCGGGTCGGGCCGGCATCCACTTATTGTAGTGGTCGTCCAGCTACCGACCGTCAGCGGGCTGACGACCGAGCCTACGTCGTGAGAAGCAGATCATGTCGTCCTCCCCTACCCTGGAAGGCTGCTCGACCACAGTTGACGAAGGAGGTCCTTGGTGAGCCCGTCCACGGGGTTGTCGTGGCCGTGAGCCCGGCCCTGCGCGGGGGGCCCCAGCCGCGCCCGGCTGTCGTCGTGCTGCGCGCCCTCGGGCTGGGCGACCTGCTCACCGCGGTCCCGGCCCTGCGGGCCCTGGCCGACGCCTTCCCTCGCCACCCGCGCCTGCTGGCCGCCCCGGCCGTGCTGGCCCCGCTGGCCCGGGCCTCGGGCGCGGTCGACGAGGTCATCGGTGCCGACGGGCTGGACGAGCCGCTGCACCGGCGCCTGCACGGGGCCGGGCTGGCCGTGAACCTGCACGGCCGCGGCCCCGAGAGCCACGACCTGCTGCTGGCCACCGAGCCGCGGCGGCTGGTGGCGTTCACCCACCCGGCCGTGCCGGCCAGCTCCCAGGGCCCCCGCTGGCGGCCCGACGAGCACGAGGTGGCCCGCTGGTGCCGGCTGCTCTCCGAGAGCGGCATCGCCGCCGACCCGACCCGGCTCGACCTGGAGCTGCCCCCCGGCCCGGTGCCCCACGGGGCGGCCGGCGCCACCCTGGTCCACCCGGGCGCGGCCAGCCCGTCGCGGCGCTGGCCGCCCGAGCGGTTCGCCGAGGTGATCAGGGCCGAGGTCGGCCAGGGCCGGCGGGTGATCGTGACCGGCGGCCCGGCCGAGGTCGACCTGGCCCACGACGTCGCCGCCCGGGCCGGGCTGCCCCCCAGCGCCGTCCACGCCGGCCAGGGCGGGGTCCTGACCATCGGCCGTCTGGTCGCCGCCGCCGCCCGGGTGGTCTGCGGCGACACCGGCATCGCCCACCTGGCCACCGCCCTGCGCACGCCCTCGGTGGTGCTGTTCGGCCCGACCTCCCCGGCCCTGTGGGGCCCGCCTCCCGACCGGCCCTGGCACCGTGCCCTGTGGGCAGGTACCAGCGGCGACCCTCACGGTCAGCTCCCCGACCCGGGCCTGCTGGCCATCGACGTCGACCAGGTCACCGAGGCCCTGGCCGACCTCCCGGCGGCGGCCGCCCCCAGGCCGGCCCGCCGGGCGGCCCTCCGCGGCCGAGTCGCCTAACCCAGGCGGCTAGCCGGCCAGGGCGAGGGCCGGGTCGCGGCCGCCGTTGGCCGAGGGGAGGCCGCCAAGGATCCGGCCAGTGACCTCTTCGACCCGGCCGACGCCGTCGACCATGGTCAGCAGGCGGCGGTGGCGGTAGTAGTCGATCAGGGGCCGGGTCTTGATCGCGAACACCTCCAGGCGGTGCCGGATCGTCTGCTCGGCGTCGTCGGCCCGATGCTGGGCCGCCGCCCGCCCGGCCAACCGCCGCAGCAGCTCCTCCTCGGTGACGTCGAAGCTGAGGGCCGCCTCAAGCGGCGTGCCCAGCCCGGCCAGGCGCCGGTCCAGGGCCTCGGCCTGGTTGACGGTCCGCGGGAACCCGTCGAGCACGAACCCGGAATCGCAGTCGTCGGAGGCCAGGCGCTCCATCACCATGGCGATGACCACCTCGTCGGGCACCAGGTCGCCCCGGTCCATGTACTCCTGGGCGGCCCGGCCCAGCTCGGTCCCCTCGGCCACATTGGCCCGGAAGATGTCCCCGGTGGCCACGTCGGCACAGGCGAACTGCTCCGCGAGCTTGACCGCCTGCGTGCCCTTCCCCGCGCCTGGCGGGCCGAGGACCACCAGCCTCAACGGAGAAAGCCCTCGTAGTTGCGCATCAGGAGCTGGGACTCGATCTGCTTCATGGTCTCCAGCCCGACCCCGACGGTGATCAGGATGGCCGTGCCCCCGAACGGGAACGACTGCACGTTGCCGGCGGCCAGGGCGATGAACGGCAGGATGGCCACCGCCCCCAGGAACACCGCCCCGGGCAGGGTGATCCTGGTCAGGATGTAGTTCAGGTACTCGGCCGTCTGGCGGCCGGGCCGGATGCCGGGGATGAAGCCGCCGTACTTCTTCATGTTGTCGGCGGTGTCGACCGGGTTGAAGGCGATCGAGTTGTAGAAGTAGGCGAACCCGATGATCAGCAGGAAGTAGGTGATGATGTAGAGCGGGTGGCTGCCGCTGCGGGCGAACTGCTCTACGAAGTCGGTCAGCCACTGCTTGTTCACGATCGAGGCCAGCAGCACCGGGATGTAGAGCAGGCTGGAGGCGAAGATGATCGGGATGACGCCGGCCTGGTTGACCTTGAGGGGGATGTAGGTCGACTGGCCGCCGTACATCCGCCGCCCCACCATCCGCTTGGCGTACTGCACCGGGATCCGGCGCTGGGCCTGCTCGACGAAGATCACGGCGACGATGATCAGCAGGCCGAGGAAGCAGACCAGCCCGAAGATGAAGGGCCCGTTCACTCGGAGGATGTTGGCGCCCTCGCTGGGCAGCCGCGCGACGATGGCCGAGAAGATAATGATCGACATGCCGTTGCCGACCCCGCGGGCGGTGATCAGCTCGCCTAGCCACATGATCAGGGCCGTCCCCGCGGTCAGGGTGAGCACGGCCAGGGCGAACCGCCCCGGGGTCAGCCCGGGGAAGATGTCCAGGGGCAGGATGCCCTGGTTGTGGGCCAGCTGGACGATGCTGGCCGACTGGAGCAGGGCCAGGAACACCGTCAGGTACCGGGTGTACTGCTGGATCTTCTTGCGCCCGGACTCACCCTCCTTCTGGAGCTGCTCCAGCCGGGGGATGACCACCCCGAGGAGCTGCATGATGATCGAGGAGGTGATGTACGGCATGATCCCGAGGGCGAAGATGGCGAACTGGGTCAGCGCCCCGCCCGAGAACAGGTTGATCAGCGTGAACGCGCCGTTGGGGTCCTGGGCCGCCGGGTTCCGGAGGTAGTTCTGGACGGCGACGAAGTCGACGCCGGGCACCGGCAGGTGGGACCCGAGCCGGTACACGGCGATGATGGCCACGGTGAAGAGGATCTTGCCCCGCAGCTCGGGGATCTTGAATGCGTTGCGAAAGGCCGACAGCATCCGCGGGTTTCCTCTCCTTTGCGGCCTAGACGACCTCTACGGTACCGCCTGCGGCGGTGATCTTGGAGGCCGCCGTGGCCGAGAAGGCGTGCGCCCGCACCTCCAGCGCCACCGAGACCTCCCCGGAGCCGAGCACCTTGACCGGGGTGCCCTTGCGGGCCAGGCCGGCCGCGACCAGGCTGTCCGGGTCGATGCCGCCGCCCCTTGGGAACGCGGCCTGGAGCCGGTCCAGGTTGACCACCGACCAGTGGACCTTGTTGGGGTTGGTGAACCCGCGCAGCTTGGGGACGCGGCGCTGGAGCGGCGTCTGGCCGCCCTCGAAGCCGACCCGGATCTCCGACCTGGCCTTGGAGCCCTTGGTGCCCCGGCCGGCCGTCTTGCCCTTGCCCGAGCCATCGCCGCGCCCCTTGCGGACCCGGTCCTTGGTGGACCCGGGCGCCGGGCGTAGGTGATGCAACTTCACTCGTCTACCTCCTCCACCTCGACCAGGTGGGAGACCTTGAAGATCATCCCCCGGATCTCGGGGCGGTCGTCCTTGACCACGGTGTGGCCGATCCGCTTGAGCCCGAGACTCCTGACGGTCGCCCGCTGCGGGCGGGGCCGGCCGATCAGGGACCGCTTCTGGGTGACCTTGAGCCGTGTCACGCCGACTGCTCCTTCGCCTTGCCGGCGCTGGCCCCGACCGCGGCCGCCGCCTTCTGCCTGGCCACCGTGACCGGCGACATCTCGGCCAGGTCCAGGCCGCGCGCGTCCGCCACCTCCTGGGGCCGGCGGAGCTGCTTCAGGCCCTGGACGGTGGCGTGGACGATGTTGATCGGGTTGGAGGACCCGAGCGACTTGGAGAGCACGTCGGAGACCCCGGCCGCCTCGAGCACGGCCCGGACCGGGCCGCCGGCGATGACCCCGGTACCCGGCGAGGCCGGCTTGAGCAGCACCCGGCCGGCGCCCTCGGCGCCCAGGACCTCGTGGGGGATGGTCGAGCCGATCATCGGCACGGCGAAGAAGTTCTTCTTGGCCGTCTCGACACCCTTCTGGATGGCCGAGGGGACCTCCTTGGCCTTGCCGTAGCCGACGCCGACCTTGCCGTTGCCGTCGCCGACCACCACCAGGGCGGTGAAGGAGAACCTCCGGCCACCCTTCACCACCTTGGCCACGCGGTTGATCGCGACCACGCGCTCTTCGAACTGCGACTTGGGGGCGTCATCCCGGCCTGGGCCGCCCCGGTCGTCACGGGGGGGCCGGTTGCCCTGCTGTCCACCGGGACCCCGGCGAGGGGCTGGTGCCATGCGGAATGCCTCCTTCAGCGTTTCCTAGAAATCAAGGCCGCCCTCGCGGGCCGCTTCGGCCAGCGCGCGGACGCGTCCCTGGTACTGGTAGCCGCCACGGTCGAACACCACCGAGGTGATGCCGGCCGCCTTGGCCTTGGTGGCCAGCTCGGCGCCGACCCGGGTGGCGGCGGCCTTCTTGTCGCCGTCGCCGGTAGAGGTCGGCGAGCCCGCCGAGGCCAGCGTGCGGCCGGCCCGGTCGTCGATGAGCTGGGCGTAGATCTGCTTGTTGGAGCGGAAGACGGCCAGGCGCGGCCGCTCGGCCGTGCCGACCACCCGCCGCCGCACGCGACGGTGGCGCCGCAGGCGCGCGTCGCGCTTCACCTTGGCAGAGTTCATGGTCGGGTCCTCACTTCGCCGTCTTGCCGGCCTTGCGGCGGACGACCTCGCCGGCGTAGCGCACGCCCTTGCCCTTGTACGGGTCTGGCTTGCGCAGCCGCCGGATGTCGGCCGCCACCTGGCCCACCTGCTGCTTGTCGATGCCCCTGACCGAGAACCGGGTCGGGCTGGTCACCTCGAAGGTGATGCCCTCGGGGGCCTTGACCGGGATCTGGTGGGAGTAGCCGAGGCTGAACACCAGGTCGGAGCCCTGGGCCTGGACCCGGTAGCCGACCCCCTGGATCTCGAGCTGCTTCTCGTACCCGTTGGTGACGCCCTCGACCATGTTGGCCACCAGCGAGCGGACCAGGCCGTGCAGGGCCCGGTTCTCGCGCTGGTCGTCGGGCCGCTCGACCAGGAGCTGGGCGCCCTCCTGGCGCACCGAGATCTGGGTCGGGATCGTCTGGGCGAGGGTGCCCCTGGGACCGGTCACGGTGGCCAGGGTGCCCTCCACCTTGACCTCGACGCCGCTGGGGACCTCGATGGGAAGCTTGCCGATGCGTGACAACCTGCGCCTCCCTTACCAGATGTAGGCGACGACCTCGCCACCGATGCCCGCCTTGTGGGCGGCGCGGTCGGTGAGCAGGCCAGTCGAGGTCGAGATGATGGCGATGCCGAGACCGCCCAGGACCCGGGGCAGGCTCTCCTTCTTGGCGTACACGCGCAGCCCCGGCTTGGAGATGCGGCGGACGCCGCTGATGGTCCGCTCCCGGTTGGGCCCGTACTTGAGGACGATGGTCAGCTTGGAGCCGACGTCGACCTTGGAGACGGCGTAGTCCCGGATGTAGCCCTCCTGCTTGAGGACCTTGGCGATCTCCACCTTCATCCTCGAGCTGGGCATGTTGATCTCGTCGTGGTAGGCCGCGTTGCCGTTGCGCAGCCGGGTCAGCATGTCGGCGATCGGGTCGGTCATGCTCATCTCAGTCCACCGCCCCTTACCAGCTCGACTTGGTGACGCCCGGCAGCTCGCCGGCGTGGGCGAGCTGGCGCACGCAGATCCGGCACAGGCCGAACTTGCGCAGCACGGCTCGCGGCCGCCCGCAACGCTGGCAGCGCGTGTAGGCCCGCACCTTGAACTTCGGGGTGCGCTTGGCCTTGGCGATCAAAGACTTCTTTGCCATCTGGCAGTGCTACCTCCTGGTCCTGCCGGTTCGCCCGTGCGGGCGCCTTGCCGGAACCGTCGTCAACTCTGGCGGAATGGGAACCCGAGGGCGGTCAGCAGCGCCCGCCCCTGGTCGTCGGTCTCGGCGCTGGTCACCACGGTGATGTCCATGCCCCGGACCTTCTCGATCTTGTCGTAGTCGATCTCGGGGAAGACCAGCTGCTCGGTCAGCCCGAAGGTGAAGTTGCCGTGGCCGTCGAAGGTCCTGGGGTTGAGGCCACGGAAGTCGCGGATGCGGGGCAGGACGACCGAGATCAGCCGGTCCAGGAACTCCCACATCCGGTCGCCGCGCAGGGTGACCTTGGCCCCGATCGACTGGCCCTCACGGATCTTGAAGCCGGCGATGGACTTCTTGGCCTGGGTGACCAGCGGCTTCTGGCCGGTGATCTGGGTCAGGTCGCGGACCGCGCCGTCAAGCAGGCGCGCCTCGCGGATGGCCTCGCCGATGCCCATGTTGACCACGACCTTGAGCGGCCGGGGCACCTGCATGATGTTGCCGAGCTCGAGCTCGTCCTTGAGCCGCTGCTCCAGCTCGGCGCGGTAGCGCGCCTTGAGCCGGGGCATCTCTCGGTCTGTGGCGGTCTGCGTCATCGTCTCGTCTTCCTCTTAGAACTTCGCGCCGGTGCGGGCGCAGACCCGGACCTTGACGCCGTCCTCTTCGCGGTAGGCGACCCGGGTCGGCTTGCCGTCGTCCGGGCTCAGCAGCTGGACGTTGGAGGCGTCGATCCAGGCCTCCTTCTCGGTGATGCCGCCGGTCTGGCCGCCCCGCTGGGTCGGGCGGATCTTCTCGTGCCGCTTGATGCGGTTGACGCCCTCGACCAGCACCTTGTTGCGGCCCGGGTCGACCTTGAGCACCCGGCCGGTGACCCCGAGGTCCTTGCCGGCCATGACCATCACGCGGTCGTCCTTGCGTACCTTCACGGCTACAGCACCTCCGGGGCCAGGCTGATGATCTTCATGAAGCGCTTCTCCCGCAGCTCCCGGCCGACCGGCCCGAAGATGCGGGTGCCCCGCGGGTTCTGCTGGTCGTTGATGATCACGGCCGCGTTCTCGTCGAAGCGGATGTAGGAGCCGTCGGGGCGGCGCTTCTGCTTCTTGACCCGGACGACGACCGCCTTGACGACCTCGCCCTCCTTGACGGCGCCACCGGGGATGGCGTCCTTCACCGTGGCCACGATGATGTCGCCGATCGAGGCGTAGCGCCGCCCGGAGCCGCCGAGCACGCGGATGCAGAGGATCTCCTTGGCACCCGTGTTGTCCGCGACCTTCAGCCGCGACTCCTGCTGGACCATCTTGGTTGCTTCCTCTTCGTCGTATAGAGCCTTACTTGGCCTTCTGGATGATCTCGGTGACCCGCCAGCGCTTGGACGCCGACAGGGGCCGGGTCTCGGCCAGCCGGACGATGTCGCCCGGCCCGGCGGTGTTCTGCTCGTCGTGGGCCTTGAGCCGGGTCGTCCGCCGGATCGTCTTCTGGTACAGGCGGTGCTGGCGGATGTCCTCCACCTCGACGACCACCGTCTTGTCCATCTTGTCGGAGACCACGACCCCGGTCCGGACCTTGCGGCTCCCGCGGGGGTTGCTCGTGGTCGTCGTGTCCTGCTCGCTCACTGGCGCTCCCTCTCCTCGTCCCGCTCGCGCTGGTGCATCACGGTGAGGACCCTGGCGATGTCCTTGCGGACCTCGCGCAGCCGGTGCGGGTTGTCGAGCTGGCCGGTGACGTTCTGGAACCGGAGGTTGAACAGCTCCTCCTTGGCCTCGGCCAGCTTGGCGGCCAGCTCGTCTGTGTCCAGGTCGGCCAGCTCACTTGCCTTCATGGTCATCACTCCGCGTCAACGCGCTTCACGAACTTGCACTTCATGGGCAGCTTGTGGGCGGCCAGGCGCATGGCCTCCTGGGCGGTGGCCTCCGAGACGCCGGACAGCTCGAACATCACCCGGCCGGGCCGGACCACCGCGACCCACCACTCGGGCGAGCCCTTGCCCGAGCCCATGCGGGTCTCGGCCGGCTTCTTGGTCACCGGCTTGTCCGGGAAGAGGTTGACCCAGACCTTGCCGCCACGCTTGATGTAGCGGGTCATGGCGATTCGGGCCGCCTCGATCTGCCGGTTGGTCACCCATGAGGGCTCAAGCGCCTGCAGGCCGTAGTCGCCGAAGGTCACCCTGGTGCCGCCGCTGGCCAGACCGCGGCGGTGGCCGCGGTGCTGCTTGCGGTGCTTGACGCGCTTGGGGGTCAGCATCGGTCGGTCACTCCTTGCCCTGCTCTGCCGCCGGGGCGGCGACGGCCTCGGCCGGCTGAGCGGCCGGGGTCTCGGCCGGGGTCTCGGCCGGGGTCTCGGCCGGCGCGGCCTTGGGAGTGCGGCCGCGGCCACCACCCGAGCGGCGCTCGCTCGAAGGACCGCCGGCGGCGGCCCGAGCCCGCGCCCGGGCCCGGTCGGCCTCCTGCTCCTCGCGTGAGGGCAGCACGTCGCCCCGGTAGATCCAGACCTTGACCCCGACCATCCCGAAGGTGGTGCGGCCCTCGGCCAGACCGTAGTCGATGTCGGCCCGCAGGGTGTGCAGCGGCACCCGGCCCTCGCGGTAGAACTCGGTGCGGGCCATCTCGGCCCCGCCGAGCCGGCCCGAGCACTGCACCCGGATGCCCTTGGCCCCGCCCTTCATGGCCGAGTTGATGGCCCGGCGCATGGCCCGCCGGAACGACACCCGGCTGGCCAGCTGCTCGGCCACGCCCTGGGCGACCAGCTGGGCGTCGGTCTCGGCGCCCTTGACCTCGAGGATGTTCAGGGTGACCTGCTTGCCGGTCATCTTGTCCAGGTCGGCCCGGATGCGGTCGGCCTCGGCGCCGCGGCGGCCGATGACCACGCCGGGACGTGCCGTGTGGATGTCGACCCGCACCCGGTCGCGGGTGCGCTCGATCTCCACCCGGGAGATGCCGGCGTGGCTCAGGTTCCGCTTCAGGTACCGGCGGATCTCGATGTCCTCGTGCAGGTACTTCTTGTAGTCCTTCTCGCTGAACCAGCGCGACTTCCAGTCGGTGGTGACACCCAGGCGGAAGCCGTACGGGTTGATCTTCTGTCCCATTACGAGGCCTCCCTGGAGTCGACGATCACAGTGATGTGGCTGGTCCGCTTGTTCACCCGGTAGGCGCGGCCCAGCGCGCGGGGCCGGTGCCGCTTCAGGGTCGGACCCTCGTCGACGAACGCCCTTGCCACGAACAGGTTGTCGGCCGGCAGCTGGAAGTTGTGCTCGGCGTTGGCGATGGCCGAGTCCAGCACCTTGCGCACCGGAAGCGCGGCCGCCCGCGGGGTGAACTGCAGGACCCGGCGGGCCTCCTCGACGTGCAGGCCGCGGATGAGGTCCACGATCCGGCGCGCCTTGAACGGCGTCACCCGGACGAACCGAGCCTGCGCCTTCACTTCCATATCGGGTTACCTCACTCCTGTCGCCCGCTCCTGCGAGCGGTGAATGCGGAAGGTCCGGGTCGGCGCGAACTCGCCGAGCTTGTGGCCGACCATGGCCTCCGAGATGTACACGGGCACGTGCTTGCGCCCGTCGTGGACCGCGATCGTGTGCCCGACCATGTCGGGGATGATCGTCGAGCGCCGCGACCAGGTGCGGACGACCCGCTTGTCGCGCTTGCGGTTGAGCTCGTCGATCTTCTTCAGCAGATGGTCGTCCACGAAGGGACCCTTTTTCAGACTGCGTGCCATACCTAGCGCCCTCTCCCCTTGCGGCGACGGCGGACGATGAGCTGGTCGGAGGGCTTGCGCTTGCGCGTGCGGCCCTCGGGCTTGCCCCACGGGCTGGTCGGGTGGCGGCCGCCTGAGCTCTTGCCCTCGCCGCCGCCCAGCGGGTGGTCGACCGGGTTCATGGCCACCCCGCGGGTGGTCGGGCGCTTGCCCTTCCAGCGGTTGCGGCCGGCCTTGCCCCAGCTGATCAGCTCCTGCTCGGCGTTGCCGACCTCGCCCACGGTGGCCCGGCAGGCGGTCAGGACCTGGCGGATCTCGCCCGAGGGCATGCGCAGGGTGGCCAGCGTGCCCTCCTTGGCCAGCAGCTGGATCCCGGACCCGGCCGAGCGGCCCATCTTGGCCCCGCCGCCCGGGCGGAGCTCGACGTTGTGGACGATGGTGCCGACAGGGATGTTCTTCAGCGGCAGGGCGTTGCCCGGCTTGATGTCGGCGCCCTCGCCCGACTCCACCAGGTCGCCGACCTTGAGGCGGGTCGGGGCCAGGATGTAGCGCTTCTCGCCGTCCAGGTAGTGGAGCAGGGCCAGGCGGGCGGTGCGGTTCGGGTCGTACTCGATCGCCGCCACCTTGGCCGGCACGCCGTCCTTGGTCCGGCGGAAGTCGACGATCCGGTAGCGCTGCTTGTGGCCGCCGCCCTGGTGGCGCGTGGTGATGCGCCCGTGGACGTTGCGCCCACCCTTCTTCGGGCTCGGCGCCAGCAGCGCCTTCTCGGGGGTCTTCTTGGTGACCTCCACGAAGTCGGCCACCGAGCTGCCCCGCCGTCCCGGCGTGGTTGGCTTGTGCTTGCGGATGCCCATGGCTATCTGGCCTCGAAGATCTCGATCTTGTCGTCGGGGTGAAGGGTGACCAGCGCGCGCTTGGTCGCCTTGCGCACCCCGAGGGTGCGGCGGGTCCGCTTGCGCTTGCCCTTGCGGTGCAGGGTGTTCACGTTCGCGACCCGCACGGAGAAGATGGCCTGGATGGCCTCCTTGATCTCCGTCTTGTTGGCCTCGGGGTCGACGATGAAGGTGTAGGTGTTCTCGTCCAGCAGGGCGTAGGACTTCTCGCTGACCACCGGCTTGTAGATGACGTCGCGGGGGTCCTTCACTTGGCGTCACCCTCCTCCAGCACCAGCTCCTCGTCGGCCTGCTGGTCGGTCGTGGACCGGCCAAGGAAGGCGTCGAGGGAGTCGCGGGTGAACACGACGGCGTCGCTGTGGAGCACGTCGTAGGTGTTGAGCTGGTCGAAGGTGATCAGGTGCACGGTGCGCAGGTTGCGGAAGCTCTTGATCGCGGCCTCCTCGAGGCCGTCGACCACGAACAGCAGCTTGCGCCCGCCGAGCCCGATCGTCTCCAGCAGCTCGACCGCCCTGGCGGTCCTGGGGGTGTCGAAGTCGAGGCCGTCCAGCACGACCAGGTTGCCCCCGGCGTGCCGGTCGGTCAGGGCCGACCGCAGGGCCAGCACCTTCTCCTTCTTGTTGACCCGCATGCTGTGGTCGCGGGGCGTCGGCCCGAAGACGACGCCGCCGCCACGCCACTGGGGCGCCCGGATCGAGCCCTGCCGGGCCCGTCCGGTCCCCTTCTGGCGCCAGGGCTTCTTGCCCCCGCCGCGGACCTCGGCCCGGGTCTTGGTCGAGTGGGTGCCGGCCCGGGCGGCGGCGAGCTGGGCCCGCACCACCCGGTGCATCACCGGCACGTTGACCTGGACCCCGAAGATCTCCTCGGGCAGCTCCACCGAGCCGGCCTTCTTGCCGCCGGCGTTGAGGACGTCGACCTTGGCCATCAGCCGGTCACCGCCTTCACCGAGCTGCGCACCATGACCAGGCCGCGCTTGGGACCGGGAACGGCCCCGCGGACCAGGAGCTGGTTGCGGTCGGGATCGGCCTTGACGACCTCGAGGTTGAGGACGGTGACCCGCTGGTTGCCCATGTGGCCGGCCATCCGCATCCCCTTGAAGATGCGGGCCGGGGTGGCGCAGGCGCCGACCGAGCCGGGCGAGCGGTGCTTGCGCTCGGTGCCGTGCGAGGCGGACAGGCCCTTGAAGCCGTGCCGCTTCATGACGCCGGCGAAGCCCTTGCCCTTGGACACGCCGACGACGTCGACCCGGTCGCCCGGGGCGAACACGTCGGCCTTGAGCTCCTGGCCGAGGCTGTACTCGCCGGCGTCGGCGGTGCGCAGCTCCACCAGGTGGCGGCGGGCCTCGACGCCGGCCTTGGAGAAGTGGCCGGCTCTCGGCTTGTTGACCCGCTTGGCCTTGATCTCGCCGAAGGCCAGCTGGACGGCCGAGTAGCCGTCGCGCTCGGGCGACTTCACCTGGGTGACCGTGTTCGGCCCGGCCTGGATGACCGTGACCGGCACGACCCGGGCGTTCTCGTCGAAGATCTGGGTCATGCCCAGCTTGGCGCCGAGGAGGCCCTTGAAGGTGGCTGTCCTTGTCATAGCTTGATCTCGATGTCCACGCCTGCCGGAAGGTCCAGGCGCATCAGGCTGTCGACGGTCTTGGGCGTCGGGTCGAGGATGTCGATGAGTCGCTTGTGGGTGCGCATCTCGAAGTGCTCGCGTGAGTCCTTGTCCTTGTGGGGACTGCGGATCACGCAGTACACCGACTTCTCGGTGGGCAGGGGGACCGGCCCTGCCGTGCGCGCGCCCGTCCTGGTCACCGTGTCGACGATCTTGCGTGCCGACTGGTCGATGATCTCGTGGTCGTACGCCTTCAGGCGGATTCGGATCTTCTGGTTCATCGCAGCGTCGCCAGACCCTTACTACTTGAGGATTTTGATGACGCGGCCGGCGCCGACGGTGCGGCCACCCTCACGGATCGCGAACCGCAACCCCTCGGTCATCGCGATCGGCTGGATCAA
>Ga0207706_10004866_pt1 | contig 12574 bp, 10 predicted proteins | sample KBSC53metaG_FD_184318 | JGI IMG/M metagenome (GOLD analysis project Ga0207706, IMG submission 184318) | Corn rhizosphere microbial communities from Kellogg Biological Station, Michigan, USA - KBS C5-3 metaG (SPAdes) (version 2) | ecosystem: Host-associated > Plants > Roots > Rhizosphere > Soil ... | reverse complement strand
GCGGCAATGCCGGTGCCGAAGCCGACCACGAGCCAGGGTGGAAGTTGCGCTCGCTCGGTCTCGAGGAGCTTCTCCAGCCCCTCGAGAAGCGCGGAAATCCGCGTCTTCCAATAGCTCCGAGCACGCTGTGGAAGAGGCGCTTCCCCTATGTTAGGGGCGCTCGTCCGTTGCATTGCAGCATTGAGAGAAGAGGAAAGCGCGCTTGAGCGCAAGTCATTCGTCGCGGTCGGTCGTAACCCGCTTTGCCCCCTCCCCCACCGGCTACCTCCATATCGGCGGGGCGCGGACGGCCTTGTTCAACTGGCTCTACGCCCGCCACACCGGCGGCAAGTTCCTGTTGCGCATCGAAGATACGGACCGCGCTCGCTCCACGACGGAAGCCATCGACGCGATTCTCGACGGCATGCGCTGGCTCGGCCTCGATTGGGACGGGCACGAATATTATCAGTCGCAATTCTGGGCCCGGCACGCCGAGATCGCTCATCGCCTGTTGGAGCGGGGCGCCGCCTATCGCTGCTACATGACGCAGGAGGAACTGACCGAGCAGCGGGAGAAAGCGCGGGCGGAACGCAAGCCTTTCCGGATCAGCAGCCCATGGCGCGACGTCACCGAGGACCAGGGCGACAAGCCCTACGTGATCCGACTCAAGGCGCCCACGGAAGGCGAGACCGTCATCGACGACCAGGTTCAGGGCCGGGTGACGGTCCAGAACGCGGAGATCGACGATTTCATCCTGCTGCGTTCCGACGGGACGCCGACCTACATGCTGGCGGTTGTCGTCGACGATCACGACATGGGAGTGACCCACGTCATCCGCGGCGACGATCACCTCAATAATGCCTTCCGGCAGCTGGCAATAATTCGTTCAATGGGCTGGCCGGAGCCCACTTATGCACATGTGCCCCTGATCCACGGTCCCGATGGGGCCAAACTCAGCAAGCGCCATGGGGCGATGGGCGTCGACGCCTATCGTGACGAGCTCGGCCTGCTGTCCGAGGCCGTGAACAATTACCTGCTTCGGCTCGGCTGGGGACATGGCGACGACGAGATCATCAGCCGCGACCAGGCGATCGACTGGTTCGACCTGCCGCAGGTCGGTAAATCGCCGTCGCGTTTCGACTTCAAGAAGCTCGAGAATCTCAACGGCCACTACATCCGGGAAGCGGACGACGCGCGCCTTGCGGAGCTCGTCGCGCCGAAACTCGGAGTTTCGGGAGAGCAGGCCGCGCTGCTTGTGAAAGCCATGCCGGAGCTCAAAGCACGGGCCCATACGCTGAACCAGCTGGCCGAAGGGGCGCAATTCCTCTTCGCGAAACGGCCCTTGGAACCGGACGAAGCATCCTCCGCTCTATTGGCCGGAGAGGCGCGCCAGACCCTCCGTTCGGCACACGACAAGCTGAGCGCTCTTGCGGATTGGGACACAGCGTCGTTAGAGGCGGCGATCCGCGAAGTCGCGGAGGGCAGCGGCGTGAAGCTCGGCAAGCTAGCCCAGCCCCTTCGCGCTGCCCTCACAGGGCGCACGACCTCTCCGGGAATTTTTGACGTGTTGGCGTTGCTCGGCCGCGAGGAGAGCCTTGCCCGCATCGCCGACCAGATGGAGCGATAGAATGGACGTAAAGACTGCCACCCTCGGCCTCGAGGGCACCAACCATCAATATCCGGTGCTGGACGGCTCGGTCGGTCCGGAAGTGGTCGATATCCGCAAGCTCTACGCCGAAACGGGCCTGTTCACCTACGACCCGGGATTCACGTCGACCGCGAGCTGCAAGAGCGCCATCACCTATATCGACGGCGAAGCGGGCATCCTTCTCCATCGCGGCTATCCGATCGATCAGCTGGCGGAGAATTCGTCCTTCATGGAGGTCGCCTACCTCTTGCTGCACGGCGAGCTTCCAAAGAAGGGCGAGCTCGACAATTTCGTCTACACGATCAGCCGGCACACGATGGTGCACGAGCAGCTCGCGACCTTCTTCCGCGGGTTCCGGCGCGACGCTCACCCGATGGCGATCCTGTGCGGCGTCGTCGGAGCGCTGTCGTCCTTCTACCATGACAGCACGGACATCACCGATCCCGAGCAGAGGATGATCGCCTCGCATCGTTTGATCGCGAAGATGCCGACCCTGGTGGCGATGGCCTTCAAATATTCCGTCGGCCAGCCCTTCATGTATCCCCAGAACAGCCTCAGCTATACGGGCAACTTCCTCCGGATGACCTTCGGCGTCCCGGCGGAGCCCTATGAGGTCAATCCGATCATCGAGAATGCGATGCGCCGCATTTTCATCCTGCACGCCGATCACGAGCAGAATGCGTCGACCTCGACGGTCCGCCTCGCGAGCTCGTCGGGCGCGAACCCGTTCGCCTGCATTGCGGCCGGCATCGCCTGCCTGTGGGGGCCCGCCCACGGCGGCGCCAACGAGGCTGCGCTCAACATGCTGCGTGAGATCGGCAACGTGAAGCGCATCCCGGAATATGTCGCCCGTGCGAAGGACAAGGACGATCCGTTCCGGCTGATGGGCTTCGGGCACCGCGTCTACAAGAACTTCGACCCGCGCGCGAAGGTGATGAAGGCGACCGCCGACGAGGTGTTGAAGGAACTCAACATCTCCGACCCGGTGCTCGATGTCGCGAAGGAATTGGAGCGGATCGCGCTCAGCGACGATTATTTCATCGAGAAGAAGCTCTACCCGAACGTCGATTTCTATTCGGGTGTGATCTTGAACGCGATCGGCTTCCCGACCGACATGTTCACCGCGCTATTCGCACTGGCCCGAACCGTGGGTTGGGTCGCGCAGTGGAACGAGATGATCGCGGACCCCGATCAGAAAATCGGCCGCCCGCGCCAGCTCTACACCGGGGCGACGCAGCGCAACTATATTCCGGTCGATCGCCGCTAGGCGGAGGGCAAGGTCAATGTAAAGCGCGCGCCCTCGCCGGGCGCGCTTTCCAGGACGACGTCGCCGCCCATGGAGCGGGCGAGCCTTCGCGCAATGGCTAGACCGAGCCCGGTGCCGCCGATCTTCGCGTGGGCGCGCTCGAAGCGCTCGAAGATTCGCTGGTGATCTTCCGCGGCGACGCCGGGGCCTTCGTCGGCAACCGTCACCGACGACTTGTCACCGGCTAGACCGAAGAGAAGACCGATCTTCCCGCCTTCCGGGGAATGGCGGATCGCGTTGCCGATAAGATTGACCAGGATCTGGATGACGGCCCGTTCCTCGCCTTTCGCGGGAAGGGCTTCGGCGCCTTCGGGCTGGATGCGCACCGCGCGTTCCTCGGCCGCGGCGTCCAGAATCACGATGGCTTCGCCGGCAAGGGCCGCGAGGTCGATCGAGCGGGACTCCAGCACCGGCTCCTCACCCATCGACGTCAACACCGAAAGTAAGTGTCGGGCAGCGGTTGCGATATCATTCCCGTAGCTCGCATAATCGCTGCGAAGCGGGCCGTCCGCGCGCTCGACGATGCGCTCGGCGCTTTCGATGATGTGATCCAGCGGGGAACGAAGCACTTCGTCCAACGCATGGTCAAAGGCGCTGGCGCGCCCCTGCGGTTCGGCGGGCACCACGCCGTTCGACTCCACGGAGCCTCGAAACCCGGCGAAGCTGCCGTCCGCGCCGGTGACGACTTCACCACTCAGGACAACCGAACGGCTTTCATCGGCGCGACTGCGCGCATGCTGGCCTGCAAAGCCCCGGCGTGATGCCAGGGCGCTGATCAATGGCATCTCCCCGGCATCGTCTTCCTCGAGCCGAAGCACGCGCGTTAGCGGTTGGCCGGCTACGCCGTCGGGGTCGACTCCGAGCAATTCGGCGAGGTCGGAAGAAAGCGAGATGATCCGGAGCTCCTCATCGGCGGCCCATTCATTGCGCGCGCCGCCGGCCTCGGCTTCGCTACCACCGCCGAGGATGGCGGCGAGCCTGGGGCCCGAAGGCGTACGCACCGTCCAGCCTTCGAGTGAAAGGGCGATCTCATCGCCCTCAGGCTTGGCCTGGACCCAGAGCTCGATGTCATGGTCAGTCGAAGCCGCCAGCGCCGGGCGCGACACGGGGGTCCGAAGCTGGCGCGCTAGCTGCGCGACGGCGGCGATCTGAGGAAGCGCCAGCGGCTTTCCGAGATCCGATCCCGCTTCCCGCTGCAATGCCTCGAGCTCGGGGTCGGCCGAGATGAGCCGTCCAGCACGGTCGAGGCGCCCGAGAACCGGACGCGGCTCCGACGGAGCGCTAGCCACGGCCCTGCCCCATCCGTTCCAAAGCAGCGCGGTAAGCCGGTGCTGCCAAAAGCCACGAACGAGCCGCCTCTGCCTCCGCATCGGTCATCTGATCGAACGCCATGATCGCGGCGCCCGCGTCAGCGATCCCGAGAAGGTCGCCGATCCCGGCCAGGAGGCCGGCTGCAAGCTCTCGAGAAATAGCGGCAGCCCTCAACAGGCCCATCAGATGCTCCGGCTCGCCCGAGAGGAATTCGTCCATGGCCGAATCCGTGGGGACCCCGGCGCGGCGGGCGAGCACTTCGGCGACGAAGCCGATTTCGCCCTCGTGGGCAGCAGCGAGTACAAGCTCGTCCGTAAGACCGCCAGCTTCGTCGAGAAAATGCACGAGCGACGCCGTCAGCGCGTCGATGCCGCGTTCCTCGTCATGATTGTCGAGAACACGCTCAGAAGCTTCGGCGAGTTCGATGTCTGCGCCAGGTGCGCCGCGGCTGGAAGCCACTTCGCGGCGAAGGGCTGCCGCGACGGCATAGGCGATCGTCTCGGCGCTGTGCTTCGAAAGATCGTCGAAGGCGACCAGGCACTGGCCGAACCGATCACGGCGGCGACCACGTCCGAGGATCAGCGCCATGGCGGCGGCGGCCACGGCGCCATAATCATGGCTGACGAGGCCCTGCAGGACCCGCGCCTCGCGGCGTCCGCTGCGGGCACGGGCGGCGGTCCCGATCCGCTCTTCATCCGCGCGGCGCAGAAGGATTGCCATCAGGCCTGGCTCGTCCAGCATCCCGGATGCCGTCAGCGCGGCCATCAATGGGGCATCGCCTTCATCGTTGGCCGCGACGCGGCCGTTCGGCAGCGCAGCGCGGAGAGAGTCAGCGACATCGCCGACGAGGCAGTGGAGCATGGCCGTCATGAGGGCTCGCTCCTGCTCGGTGAGGCGCTTCGACGGATCGAGGAAGAAATCGCGCCGGACGGTCCACAACCGCCCACGACCCGTCATACGCGCGGGCGCGTTTTCGTCCGCTGCAACAACAGCGATCGGCCATTCTTCCGGCATCATCCTGCCGTGATTATCCGTTTTCAGTTAACTTCGCGTCAACTCAGGCGAAGAATGGCGCACTCGCTGCACGATGAAAAAGGACAGCGCCGCATAGACGAGAATTGCGATCAGATAGGCTGTCCAGACCCCGCCGAGCGCGAAGGGAAGCGCGAGGAAAACGGCATTGCGCCGTGAGAAGAGCCAGAGCTCCCCTCCCGACGGCATGGTCGCCTTCTCGATCCGCGCCGCTTCAGCGAAGGCGCAGCCGGCAGCAGCAGCCACCAGCGATCCCCATCCCGTTCCATGCCTCGTTTCCCACAAACCAATCGCGAGGAGCGCGACACCGGCTGCGGGCCACAGGAGCCGCCTGCTCAGCATCCGGACGGGCAGCGGCTTCAAGCGAATCGAAGATAGCCGCGCCGCGACCATGTCGAGCGGCGTGGACAGCAGGAGCAGGACAAGGCCGGCACCGAGCCATCCGCGCGTGAAGCAAACAGCGCCCGCAAGCGTAAGTCCGAGCGCTCCCCATATCAGCCACTGCGGCCGTACTGGGGTTTCGAGGAGCTGCTCGGTGGCAAGATCTTCGAGAAATGGTAGGACGAAACGGCTGGACCAGTCGGTCCGCTCACCACGCGAATTATGTACAAGCTCGCGCTCGAAGCTCGCAAGCTGCGCGGCGCTCTGGGTCAGCAGCGGCTCACCGCCGTCGTCCGACGCGCGGATCAGCCGCGCGCCCTCCTGGATCGTCCGGCGAAGCAAGGTCGACTGGAGGTCCCAGTCGCCTAGCATTGCCGCAGTCGATCCGAGCAGATGCGCATCGACGGTCGCGACGCCGGCCCATCGGGATTGCGCATCGATCCGCTCGAACGAGTCGTGCTGCTCGTCGTCAGGGACCGTTGCGACTGTCGGCTCGGGGTCTTCGACGAGGCGGGTGACGAGATCCAGAGGGGGTACCACGCCGTCGCCGATCAGGAGAATGGCGGATCCCGCCTCGAATCGGCTGATCGCCTCATTGACGTCACTGACGGGAAAAACGGCCACGCCGTCGAGCCTTAGCCGCTCGAACGCGTCCTGGAGCGTCTGCGGCACACGCTCGACGACGACGACGATCGGAACCGCGCCCGCGGCCGACGCACAGCGAACCTGATATTCGATGAGCGTCCGCCCCGCGAGCGGAAGCAAGGCGCGCAAGCCCCCGCTATCATCCTCCTGATAGGCTCCGATGAGCGCGCCAATCGTCATGTTTTGAAACTTCCTCCCCCGGCCGGCAGCTATGCCTTTCTATTCGCTTCCGTGCACGGCCAAAGATGATAGACTGCCGTTCACGATGACACCCACTCCACAGCGCGCCCAAAAACTGCCGCAACCGGGCGATGCGGCACAGCCGGTCGAACTGCTCTCAGCAGCAGCCGATTTCGTGGAGCCGAGCTTCGACGAGGAGCAGTGGCGCGAGCAGGCCGCCGAGGAACGCGGAAGCGGCGGCCGCCAGGTGCTCGGCACCACGCTTATCGTCCTTGCAGGGCTATGGGTCGGCTATACGGCCTGGTCGGCGGGCCGCACCTTGGCGGGGCAGCCGCTGTCGTCGCCGCTACTGACGCAGTGGGTCGCCGTCGCGGCAGGTCCACTCGCGCTGATGGGACTTGTGTGGCTGATCTTCGGCAGGACACGCAGGAAAGAGGCCGAGCGGTTCACGCGGTCGGTCGTCGTCATGCGAAACGAGGCGCAGAGCCTCGAAGCGTTGCTCGAGGTGCTGTCGCAGCGGATCCAGGACAGCCGTTCCGAACTTACGATGATGTCGCAGCATCTGATGAAGCTCGGCGACGAAGCGACTGGCAAGCTCGGCGGAATCACGCGCGAGTTCGACAGCAGCACCGAAAAGCTGCGGCATCACGGCGAGGTGCTCGATCGCGCTGCCGAATCCGCCCGCAACGATATCGCCGTGCTGCTCGACGACTTGCCGAAAGCCGAAGAGACAGCTCGCGCAGTCGCAGAACAGATTCGGACGGTGGGCACCGAATCGATCGAGAAGACCGATGCGCTTGGAAAACAGGTCGACGGCCTAGCCGAGCGCACCCAAAGCGCCGAGCAAATCGTGACCGAAGCCACCAACCGGCTTGCTGCACGGCTGGCGGAGATCGACAGCGCCGGCACGAATGCGGCAGCCCGGGTAAGCGAAGCAGAGACCGCTTATTCCGGAACGCTCGACACCTTGCTCAATCGCACCTCCGACACGCTCGAGCAGGTGCGATCTGGGATCGACGTGCAGGCGGCAGCAGTCGCGGCACTCGTCGCCCAGGCGTCGGCGGGAATCGGCAGAGCCGGCGCGGACGCCGCGGAAGCGCTTGCAGCCAATCTCGACCATGCGACCGGCTCGCTCGACGGCCTGACGGCCCGAGTGGCGGAGCAGGACCGCGCCTCTCAGCAGATGATCGCCGAGATCGATCGCGGCCTCGCCATGATCGACCAGCGCTTCACCGAGCTCGCCGCCAATGGCGACGAACGCGCGAACCGCTTCCTCGAATCGCTGACGCGCGCACGGACCGAGCTCGATACGCTCTCCGCACAGGCGGGCACGCAGGACGATGCCATTGGTTCGCTTGCCGAGCGCACCACGACGCTTCGCGACAGCATCGAACGACTGGCCAACGACATTCGCGAGAATGTCGGCACGGCAATCGGCGAGGCTCAGGGCGGTGCGGATCGCCTGGTGGAGGCCGCCGCCGCCGCGCGTCCGGATATCGGCTGGCTGCGCGATGCCACCGTCGAGGCAAGCGACAAGCTCAGCGCAACGGGTACCGAGATCGCCGACCAGCGCGAACGCTTCGCCACCTTGCTGGCGAGCGTCGACAATGGCGTCGAAGACGCGCAGGCCAAGCTGGCGCTGCTTGCGACGACCCTGGCGCAGGTTGAGCGCGAAGCCTCGAACCTCAGTTCCGAGACGGGACCGGCGCTCATCGCGTCCCTCATGCAGGTCAAGGAAGCTGCGGCGCACGCTGCCGACCGCGCACGCGAGACGATCGAAGCCGTCATTCCGGAATCCGCCGGCAAGCTGTCTGAAGAAGCTGCCCAGGCGCTGGAGCGCGTCATTCGCGAGAGCATCGAGGACCGCCTGCGCGAGGTCGAAATCATTGCGGCCCGCGCGGTCGAATCGGCTCGCTCCGCCTCGGATCGCCTGACTGGCCAGATGATCACGCTTGGCCAGACTGCCTCGGCGCTCGAAGCGCATATTGAGCAGACCGGCAAGGAACAGCGCGCGAAGGACAGCGAGGTCTTCGCCAAGCGCGTCGCGCTCCTGATGGACTCGATGCACTCAGCCGCCATCGACGTCGGCAAGATCATGTCGGACGAGATCGATGACAAGGCATGGGATTCCTACCTCAAGGGCAATCGCGGGGTGTTCACCAGCCGCGCCGTGCGCCTGATGGGCGGCAGCGAGGCTCGCGCGATCCGTGCTCACTACGAGAGCGACGGCGAGTTCCAGCGGTCGGTCAACCGCTACGTCTCCGACTTCGAATCCATGCTGCGCCGAGTGCTTGCGGAACGTGACGGCGGCATGATCGCCGTCACCTTGATGTCGTCCGACATGGGCAAGCTCTACGCGGCCCTCGCACAGGCTATCGACAAGCGCCGCTAACGGCGGTGATAGAAGTCGAGGTCGTCCGGCGTGATCCAGCCGTACGTCCAATTCAAATAATAAAGCGCGAACAGCACCGCGCCGAGGATGGCCGCCTTTAAGAGGTGACGATTGAGGTCGAAGCGGTGCGGGGCGCTGTCGGCCTGGCCCGGCACTTTGGCCGTCCCCGCTTCCTCATCCGTCCTGACCCCGAACGGGAGCAACAGGAACGCGCTGAAGGCGAAGAACAGCACATAGATCGCAAGGATCGAGGAAAGCGCCATTCGACCTCAGGCGACTTGGAGGATCATCACTTCGACAAGCGGCTTCTTGCCGGTCCAGAGCGTCGCGCATCGGCGCACCGCGAGGCGAACCGCTTCACGCGTGGCATCCTCCTGGCCGCCGGGATTGTAAGCCTTCTTCGCGGCATCGGTGGCGTCGGCGATGAAATCATCCCGATCCTCTTCGACGGGAACGCCGAAAGGTCGGATCAACGGGGTCCCGGCAAGCTGCCCATCGTCGCCGACCGGAAGCGCGACGGTGATCAAGCCCCCGTAACCCATCCGCCGCCGCTCGGTGACCGTCGAACCGTCGGCCGGAAGGATGACGTCACCGTCGAGGACAAGCTGCCCGACGCGGACTTCATCGATCTTCTTCGGTTCACCCGGCGCGAGACGGATGACGTCGCCATTCTTCTGGACGACCGCGTGTGAAACCCCGTGACCCAGCGCGACCCGCGCATGCTCGGCGAGGTGACGCGCTTCGCCGTGAACGGGAACGACGATCTGCGGCCGGACCCAATTGTACATCTCGATAAGCTCGGGCCTCCCGGGATGCCCGGACACGTGCACATGGGCCTGCCGCTCCGTGACGATGCGGACGCCGAGATCGGACAGCTGGTTCATGATCCGCCCGATCGCGACCTCGTTCCCCGGGATGATGCGCGAGGAGAAGATGACCGTGTCGCCTTCGCTGAGCTTGAGGTCGTGGGTGCCTCCGGCGATCCGCCCAAGCGCGGCGCGGGGCTCGCCCTGACCGCCGGTCGCGATGATCAGCACGCCCGACTTTGGCAGACGCATCGCTTCATCGAAGCCGATCGGCGGCGGGAAGTCCTTGAGATAGCCGGTGGCCTGGGAGACGCGGAGGATCCTTTCGAGGGATCGGCCGGCGATGCAAACTTCCCTGCCCGTCTCGCGCGCAACGCGCCCGATCGTCTGTAGCCGCGCCGCATTGGACGCAAAGGTCGTTACGAGCACTCGGCCCTTCGCTTCAGCGACCTTAGCGAGAAGTCCGGCGTGAACGCTCTCTTCGGACCCCGACGGCTTGTCCTGAAACACGTTCGTCGAATCGCAGACCAGGGCCAGGACGCCGCGATCGCCGATTTCGGTCAACACCTCCGTGCTCGGCGCCTCCCCGATCACCGGCGTTTCGTCGATCTTCCAGTCGCCAGTGTGGAAAATACTGCCGAAAGGCGATTCGATGAGGACGCCGTTGCCTTCGGGGATCGAGTGCGAAAGTGCGACGAAGCTGACCTTGAAGGGTCCGAGCTCGATGCTTCCGCCACGCTCCACGGTGTTGAGCTTCACCTGGCCCGTGAGACCCTCTTCCTCTAGCTTTCCGGCGATCAGGCCAGCGGTGAACGGCGTGGCGAAGAGCGGTGCCTTCAGCTCTTCGGCGAGATAGGGAAGCGCACCGATATGATCCTCATGGCCGTGGGTCAGAACGATTCCGGCAAGGCGGTCCTGCTGGCCTTCGATGAACTCGAGGTCCGGAAGGATGAGCTCGATCCCCGGATAGCTCGAATCCGCGAAGGTCAGACCGAGATCGACCATAATCCACTGGCCGCGACAGCCGTAGAGGTTGACGTTCATGCCGATCTCGCCCGAGCCGCCGAGGGCCACGAACAACAGTTCTTCGCCGGGAATCATTAGAAGCTCATCATTTCGGGGATTGGGCCGCCATGTCGTACAGCAGGCTCAACCCCTGGATTGTTAGGTCGGGCTCAATGGCGTCGAACACGTCGGTGTGCTTGTCGAAGAGGTTGGCGAGACCGCCGGTGGCGATCACGGTGACCGGGCGGCCGATCTCGCTCTTGATGCGCTCGGTGAGGCCTTCCAGCATCGCGACATAGCCCCAGTAGATGCCAATGATCATCTGGCTACCGGTGGTACGGCCGATGACGCTGTTGCGCTCTGGCGCTTCGATCGCGATGCGCGGCAGCTTGGCGGTCGCGTTGACGAGCGCGTCGAGCGAGAGGTTGATGCCGGGGGCGATAATCCCGCCCGTGTAGGCTCCGGTCCCGCTCACCACGTCAAACGTCGTCGCCGTGCCGAAGTCGATGACGAGCAGGTCGCCGGGATATTTCGCATGCGCCGCAACCGCGTTGAGTGCGCGGTCCGCGCCTACGTTCTCGGGCTCGTCCACGTCGAGCTGAAGCGGCCATGCGGCGGCGCCCTGTCCTGCGACGACCGGCGTCTTGCGGAAGTATTTCTCCGATAGAACCACGAGATTGTGCAGGGCACGAGGCACGACCGTGCCAATGATCACGCCCTCGATATCCTCGCGCGAATAGCCTTCCAGCTCTAGCAGCTGGTGCAGCCAGACCGAATATTGGTCGGCTGTCCGCCGCGGATCCGTGGCGATGCGCCAACGCGCCTTGATCTCGCCTGTATCGACGAGCGCAAAGACCAGGTTCGTGTTGCCGACATCGACCGCCAGGATCATGGCCGCGCCCTAGCTGTGTCGGCCTGCGTTCACAACTTACAGCTGTGGGGCTAGATAACTGACATGAATTTCGCCGACGACGCGCCCTATCACGCCCATGTCTATGTCATGCCGGGGCAGGAGGGCGCGGCACAACATTTGCGCGAAGCCTTCTCCAATGAGCCGGCGATCATCTTTGTGGGCCGGATGACCGAAGGCAAAGCGGGCCCGCACCCGATTCCGCAATTCGAGGCCCACTTCCTCAAGCGCTCGCTCGACACCGTCGTGCCCATGCTGGAGGCATCAGGCTTGCGGACGCTGGTGCATCCGCTGACCGACGACGATCTCGCCGATCACACGACGCTTGCGCACTGGATTGGGGAGCCGGTCGAGCTGGACGTCAGCACGCTCGATCCGCCCGGCATCAACCAGGGAATGGCGCGTTTCGGGAAGAGCGACTTCTAAAGGTCCACGTCACCCGCGCGGACGATCTCCACCGAACCATCGTCCCGACGCAGGCGCAGCGCGCCATCGGACTCGAGGCCGTCGAACTCTCCTGAGCTCCTCTCGTTCGGTCCGGATTGAACGTTCAACCGGGTGCCGACCGGATGGGCGCGAGATAGCCATGCTTTCACGAGCATCGCAGGGTCGGACTGCCGCCATGCCTCCAGCAGCCGCGCGAAGTTCCCGGCGAGCAAGGGCGCGAATGCTTGCGGAAGCATCTTTGCAGAAAGGGACGCGACCGCCCGATCTGACAGGTTGGGAGCGGTTGCCAGATTGATGCCGAACCCCACTGCAATGCGATCACCGCTGCGCTCCAGCAGGATCCCGGCGAGCTTGTCGCCGTCCAGCATCACGTCGTTCGGCCACTTCAGCATCAGCGGCTGGTTCGGTTCCACAATGTCGATGGCTTCGATCAGCGCGAGGCCGGCAACGAGCGACAGGGTTTGTGCTGAGGGATCGTTAGCACGCCGCTGGACGAGCGTGCTGCCGTAGAAATTTCCCTCGGCCGAGACCC
>Ga0207706_10004864_pt1 | contig 12575 bp, 13 predicted proteins | sample KBSC53metaG_FD_184318 | JGI IMG/M metagenome (GOLD analysis project Ga0207706, IMG submission 184318) | Corn rhizosphere microbial communities from Kellogg Biological Station, Michigan, USA - KBS C5-3 metaG (SPAdes) (version 2) | ecosystem: Host-associated > Plants > Roots > Rhizosphere > Soil ... | reverse complement strand
AAAATTCAAAAGTCAAAAAATTCTTTCATTAATAATATAGCCATTTTTAATTTTTACTTTTGAATTTGAAATATCATGTACGCTATCGTTGACATAGAAACTACTGGCGGCTATGCTGCAGCTCATGGTATCATGGAAATTTCCATTCATGTCTTTGATGGCACTACCGTAGTAAAAAAATTTGAAACCCTGGTCAATCCCCGCCAGTCCATTCCCCGCTACATCCAGGCCATGACAGGTATCTCAGATGAAATGGTGGCCTCAGCTCCTCTTTTTGAAGAAGTAGCTGCAACGGTATATGATCATTTGAACGATAATATTTTTATTGCACACAATGTCAACTTCGATTACTCATTCATCAAATCACACCTGGAAGCCTGCGGTTACCAATACAATGCAAAAAGACTTTGTACTGTCCGGCTCAGTCGTAAAATATTTCCCGGTTTCTCCTCTTACGGTCTTGGCAAACTTTGTCGCGCACTGGATATCCAAATAAACAACCGGCATCGTGCCGGTGGTGACGCGGAAGCAACAGTAAAAGTTTTTCAGAAATTATTGGAAAATGATCCGCAACAGTATATCGTCAAGAGTCTCCAACGAAGCTCAAAGGAACAAATGCTTCCACCCAATGTGCCAAAAGAACATTTTGAAAATCTTCCTTATTCACCCGGCGTCTATTATTTCCACAATGAAAAAGGAAAGATCATTTACGTTGGGAAAGCAAAAAATATCAGGTACCGTGTCAACAGTCATTTCAGCAGTAATTTAGATAGCCGCCAGAAACAAAATTTCATCCGCTACACATACGCGATCAGTTTTCATACCTGTGGTACTGAATTGATGGCCCACATTCTTGAATCATCGGAGATCAAACGCCTCTGGCCCATTTTTAACTACTCACAAAAAAGATGGGAAGATGTGTACGGCATCTTTACCTATGAGGATCAGAACGGATACCTGCGATTTGCTATCGAAAAAAATAAAAAACTCCTGGCCCCGGTTCATAGTTTTCATTACCTGGTGGATGGTCATTCCATGTTAAGAAAACTCATCAGGGAATTTCATCTTTGTCCGCGTCTTTGCTTTATGCAATCAAGTAATGAACCCTGTGGTGAAGAATGTACAGGCGCCTGCGAACAGAAGGAAAAACCCGGGTCGTATAACAAACGTGTAGAAGAAGCCGTTCAATCGTTGAGTTCACAACCATCGTTTGCCATTCTTGATAAGGGTCTCAATGGCGACGACAGGTCATGCATTCTTGTTCTCAATGGAAAACTATATGGCATGGGATATATTCCCGGCGATTCACAGATGCCAGGTGCAGAACAATTAAAAGATCATCTGCAACCGTATAAAGAGAACAGTTTTATCCGCAACCTGTTAAATGGTTTCGCAGCAAGATATCCTTCAAAACTGGTAATGCTTAGCCACTCTTCCGATGGTGTTATTCAACATACATAAGTTGCCTTCTCGTCACAATAATCAAAGAAAAATCACAGGTAAGATGCCGGAAAGACGGTGAGAGGGTAAGACAGGTTTCCGTACATTCAATGCATTCCTTACCGGCTTACCGTCTTCCCGGCGCCAAAAAAAGCGTAATGTATAAACTAACTGAAAGAGAAGAATGGCTATGCAAAGAAATCGTGGACTGTGCTTACCGTGTTCACAAAGAGCTAGGGCCAGGATTACTTGAAAAAATTTATGAGATTTGCTTTTGTCATGAATTAGCAAAAAAAGGGATTGTCTTTGAACGACAGATTTATCTTCCGGTTCATTACGATGGTTTAGTGTTTGATGAAGGATTAAGAATGGATGTATTTGTCGGGCAATTAATCGTCTGCGAATTGAAAGCCATTGACACGGTTAATCCTGTTTGGATCGCACAAATCCTAAGTCATCTGAAAATGACAAAAGTACATGTCGGCTTTCTCATCAATTTTAATGTCTCATTGATAAAACAAGGAATCAGAAGATACTGTAAGAAGTGAATATGACAAACAAATTGCCGGGAAGGCGGTGAGACGGGAAGAAAAGTTTTGATCACTCATTAAATCCTTACCGCCTTCGCGTCTTCCCGGCAATAAATCCAGTGCAGCATACTAGCCCATCCACTGAAAATTTTCATCAACCGGCATTTCACTAAACACTTTTTCAGCGACCGGAGGCGGCAGGGTGAGCTTTCTTTCAATGGTATTGATCCACGCACCTTCTACCGTCACGATAGCTGAAAGGATGCCGGCATTTTTCACAATACGGTGCCGGATGCTCCACCTTGAGTAATCCTTTCTTGCTTTCAATAAAGTAAGATCAACGGTTATTTTATCGCCGTCCCTGATTTCCCTTTTGAACACACATTCTTCCCGGAAAAGGATGGGACCAAAATGAAATTGTTGCATGATGTGAGCCGTAAGATCAAATTCACGCAAAAACTCGATGCGACAGAAAGCTCCCCAGTCATAGTAGATCGAATGACGCAGGTGAAAATTGGGATCCAGGTCGGACCATCTCAATTGAATTTCTTTTATAAATTCCTTCATCAGTGATAATGTTTTTTAAAATTGTAAAAACCGATCGATGCAACAATACACAAACCAAAAACGACATACCATAAAACAGAATAACCCGAATGCTGAACAATTTGTGATCCGAATGTCGGTGCAAGCACTTGCCCCAACGCAAACGACATAGTAAACAAAGCAGCATACTGCCCGCGGTTATACTCATTGCTTCTGCTTACCCAGAAAGTATTGACAAAAGGAAACATCAGCATTTCACCGGCGGTAAGAATGATCATGGCAAGCAGTGCGACAGTAAGACCATCCAACGGAAGATTTAATACCAGGAAAGAAAGACCGATAAGGAAAGCGCCTGTTGAAATATATTGCACGGGAGATCGTTTGCCTTCCAGTTTAAACACCAATACCATCTCAACTACGACGATGATCAACCCGTTTAATGCCAATACGAGACCAACAACCGGTTTGCTTAGATGCAATTGCTCTTTAAAGAAAACGGGAAGCAGGCTAAACATTTGAAGAAAACAAAGGGCTGAAAGAAAAATAAAAAAAGTGAACCTCAGGTAAACTTCATCCTTCCAAACTGAAGATGAATTTTGTTTGGCTTTAACATCCTCCTCTCTTTTATTAGCAATGATCACGGGTGGTAAGGCAACACGTAAAAGAAGGGCAGCAAGCATGCAGGTTATTCCATCCGCCCAAAACAAATATTGAAAAGCCAGTAAGCCCCCAACAGCGGGCCCGATAGAGAATCCAAGATTGATAGCTAGCCGGTTAAGTGAATACGATCGTGTACGATTTTCAGGCCTGCTATAATTAGCGACGGCTGCTGCGTTGGCGGGCCGAAATGCCTCGCCTACGACACCAATGATAAACATGCAGGAGCCAATTTGCCAGAATGTTCTCATTTGACCCAAAACAATAAACAGCACTCCATTCAAAAATAAACTCCAGAATTGCACAGGGGAAAAGCCGATCTTATCGGTCAATCTTCCCCCAATAAAATTTCCAAGTAGGGCACCAATTCCAAATAAAGCAACCTCCCAGCCCGCAGCAGCAATAGAATAATGCATGTCTTCACGCAGGTAAACTGTCAAAAAGGGCAGGACCATTGTGCCTGCACGGTTCACGAACATCACGAGGGCTAACCACCATGTCGCATCCGACAATCCTATATACGCATTGCGATAAACAGCAATGGAAGATTTGATCATGATTAACGAAATTAAAGGATTGAAAGCGCCTGATTTATTTGGTTAAACTTTATTTTTGCCTGCCCCGACTTGCCGGGATTTTAATAAAAAAAACTCACCCATGAAGAAAATCGTAACCAGCAGTATCCTGTTCTTTACAGCGACATTGATGTACGCACAGAATAGTTCAGTTAAGAAACCAGTCGCGAAAAATACAACTACAAACACTACTCTCCAGTTGAAAACCCTGGAAGACTCAGCCAATTATGCCATGGGTTTGAGTGTCGCTAATTTTTATAAACAACAGGGTGTGACAAAGATCAACAGCACACTTGTAACACGGGGCATTAGTGACGCAATGAGTGGCAAGCCAGCACTACTAAACGATGCCCAAACTGTTTTAATGACTTACTTAGATAAACAACAAATGACCAAATCCAAACCTAACATTGACGCATGTAACAATTTTTTAGCTGCTAATAAAAATAAACAAGGCATTGTTACTACCGCATCTGGTTTGCAATACGAGGTGATCACACAAGGTTCGGGGCCAAAACCTACTGACAAGGACACAGTAGTTTGTAATTATAAAGGGACCTTCCTGGATGGCCGGGAATTCGACAACTCCTACAAACGAGGAACACCAATAGAATTTGCGGTAACCCGTGTGATCAGGGGCTGGACCGAAGTATTGCAATTGATGCCTGCCGGTTCAAAATATAAAGTATATGTTCCTTATCAACTAGGCTATGGCAACAGTGATTACAATGGCATACCCGGTGGTTCATTACTGATATTTGAGATCGAATTGCTCAGTGTAAAGGGAAAGTAGGAAGAGCCGGGGAACAAGGAACAGAAGCAAGGAACAAGACTCACCCAAGGTTCCCTTTCATTAAATTGATTTGCCACTTTGTTCCCAGCACAATTACTTTCATTCCGTTTTCTATGATAGTATCTGCCGGCGGGTTAATTAGAAATTTGCCATCCTTATTTTTTATACCGATACAATTTACCCCGGTCTTCTTCCAGTTCATTACTTCGCTCAGCGATTTATTTTGAATGGCATCGGGTAAATTGCTATAATCTACCGATTCGATATGAATAGGTTCACCATCTTCACTTGATAAAAAATCAATAAACTCGATCACGTCAGGTTTTGATACAAGAGTAGCCATGTGTATGCCGCCGATCCTGTCGGGCATGATCACATTGTCGGCGCCTGCCTTTTTTAATTTTTGTATCGAGCTCTGTTTAGATGCCCTGCTAATGATCCGGATATTATTATTGAGAGACCGGGCCGTAAGCACGATAAACACATTGTCTGCATCTTCAGGCAAAGCAGTGATCAATGCTTTTGCTTTGTCAATACCGGCCTTTTTCAAAAGCCAGTCTTCGGTGGCGTCCCCCGTAAAAAAGATCAGGTTTGGATGTTCCGCAGCAAGCCCTTCCATTCTTGCTTCGTCTCTTTCGATCACCACAAAAGGCACATTATGTATTTTCAGGGTATGACTCGCTTGCTGCCCGTTGCGGCCATAACCGCAAATGATCACGTGTCCGTTTAATCTATCGGCTTCTTTCATAATTCTTCTTGTTTTAAAATACTTATTGATCTCTCCGCTGGTTACAAATTGTGTAATACGTGTAAGGGCAAAGGCGAAAGACGCCCAGCTGGCAATCAGTAATGTAATAGTAAATATTTTGCCTCCATCACTCAAAGGCCTTACTTCCTGGAAACCTGCGGTGGTTACTGTAATGGTCGTCATGTATACTGCATCCAAAAAAGTATATCTCTCAATGACCACATAGCCTATAATACTGGCAATGAATATCCCCAGTAAAATAAGGAATGGTTGCAGTAATCTGTATGTCCAGCTTTTCAAACAAGGTTGTTTGTATTAAAATTAGTGAATTGAATAGTAGAATGGACAATGCTTCTCAGATCCTGTTTGTGCCAAATAAAAATTGTCCTGTAAAAATAAAAGGCAGCCGTTCAGGCTGCCTCTTTGCACTAAAACTTACTAATTTAACGCTTGCTAAAAACTACTTTTTCTACCGATTGTTCACCGGTTTCACGATTAACTACACGCAGGCTGTAATAACCTGAGGTGATGTTATTGATCTCAAGATTATTGTTCGTAATTCCTGCCCATTGCCTGATAAGGCGTCCACTCATGTCTGTTAAGGAAACATCGCGGGTTCCACTCATATCCTCAAAAACAACTTTTAAATTACCGTCGAGACTTGGATTCGGGTAGAGAATAATTTTGCCTGCCTGCCCTTCACCGCGCACAGATCTTGTCTCGCTGAATTTTGAACTGCCATCCAGGTCGATCGTACGCAGACGGTATTGAGTGACGGCGTTTGCAGTATTATTGTCGGCATAGCTATAAGTAAGAGGCGAATTACTGTTTCCGTTCAATGCCTGTGAATGTACAAATGCTACTACCTGCCAATTTGCATTGCCTACTTGCCGCTGGATCTCAAAGCCACTGGAATTTATTTCCTGCGCTGTTTGCCAGTTTAAATTCACGTTGCTGGAGCTGGTACGCTTCGCGGTAAAAGAGGTAAGATGTACAGGAAGCGACGTACATTGATTCGCAAAAAGTTCTAAAATCGTGTTAGAGCTTTGCGACGATGTTACAGCAATCCAAATATCACTGCGTTCACCGAGGTTCTTATTGCCCGTGTACGACACATTTGCATCGGCATAAGGGCTTCCGGCACTTATGGTAAACGGCCCTGCTGAACCGATCAGCGTATCGTCTGTTGCCGGTTCGAAGTTTACATCCCCATCACTCTTATACAGGTTGTAAGAAAATGTGATCGGCGTGACTGAAGTTGTTTGTATTCCAAGACTCAATAGCCTTGGATTTGTACACTTCTTGAATCCCGTGATCGAGGGATCGTTAAATATCTGCTGAGTGCCACAGAGGTAACATTGCGCTTTAGCATTAGAGGCATTAGCATTAGTTGCCCATACGTCTGTCTTAACCTTTAAAGTCGAAGCGCAGCTTTGGTTAAAAACAACCGTTACATTGGACATTACAAAATGATCTGTAGTACCTCCCGTAAAAGTTTTCGTTACGGTCATCCCAGGCGAATTGGAGGGTTTAGTGAGTACTACCGTAGGATCGGGACTATAGGAAGATAAAATTGCAACTGCTACGGGGGTATTGAGAGCGCCATGACCGCTGCTGTTATCAAGGCCAATATCCGCAAATGATTTCCCGATCTCATCAATTGCAGTGCCTAATTGAGTGTGAGTGGGTGGATTTACGGCTGGTGTACCGTTACTACAGTTAAAGAAAGGCGGATAATCCGCGGTGCGGTAAGAGTGAATGTAAACAAACTTACTTCCGGAATTATAGCCAAGATCGAACTGGATCGTAAAAGTCGCCTGGCACTTATTTGGTCCAATCGTAACAGGAGTTCCGATCATTTCAACGGAAACACTCCCGAGCGAAAGGTCACATTGTGAGTATGAGCTGAAATGTGAGCCCAATACAATAGCTAACAAGGGTAGAATTTTTTTCATTGCTTCAAGATTTAGTTAACAATATGATGAGTTGTATCATCCTTCATGAGGTGATCCATAAGCTTGAAGGCTATTGACAGGAGGGATTTTTACTTAATGGAATTGTCCATTAGGTCAATTCAAAGGAGGCATTTGCAAGATTTTTGCAAGCGGATCGAATCTGTGTTAACGATTATCAGTTTACTGATCGAAGCTGATCAATCGGGTACGTACAGAAAAATTTTTGGGGATTTTCGCTAAGAAGATGGAAGTGATTTCGGGTGCCAAACTACAAACAAGAATTCAAAATTGCAAGGCTATGGGGAATTTTCATCAGACATTTTTTATCATGAATAGCTTACCAGGTCATAACCAGGAAATTATCAGGCGGATAGTTTTTTTCCGATCCATTCCATTGCCTTTTGAAACTGCTCTTTTTGTGTAAGCGTTGTGTTATCAAGCAACATGGAATCCTTTGCTTGTTTAAGTGGACTTATCTCCCGGTGAGAATCGATATAGTCACGCATTTCAAGGTTCGACTTTATTTCCTCGATGGTAATGTTCGGGTTCTTTTCAAATAATTCTTTAAACCTTCTTTCTACTCTAACAGAGCTGTCTGCTGTCATAAAAATTTTTAGTTCGGCTTTGGGAAATACTACCGTGCCAATATCCCTGCCATCCATGACAATTCCTTTTTTTGTTCCCATTTTTTGTTGTTGGGCAACGGCAAATTCCCGAACCTCTTTAATAGTTGCTATCTCGCTTACTTTTTCCGCCACCACCAGGTCACGTATGACATATTCGACATTTTCGCCGTTCAGGTATATTTCACTTATTTCTGTACCGGGATTATTTTGAAATTCAATGTTGATCTCCTTTAATGCTTTTTTTATCTCTTTCTTATCCGTCCAGTCAACGTGATTGCGCAAAAAATAAAGTGTTATAGCCCTGTACATGGCACCGCTATCAACATAGATATATCCCAGTTCTTTGGCGAGTTGCTTCGCTAATGTACTTTTTCCGGTGCTTGACCAGCCGTCAATTGTGACAATAATTTTTTTCATACCCCATTCCGCCTAAGGCGGAGAGTTTGAATTTAATTTACTAAAGTAGGAATACCTTAAATGGGACAAAAATAAAAAAGGGGTGCATTGTTCACGCACCCCTTTAACTTTATTGAAATTCCCTTAAGCTTTCGATTTTTCTTCCACTTTTTTGAAAGAGAATTTCAGCTTATTATTTTCTTTGTCAAGATCGGCTTCTAAAATATCTCCTGCCTTTACATGAAGGCTCAGGATCTCTTCTGCCAATGGATCTTCAAGATATTTCTGAATAGCCCTGTGAAGAGGACGAGCTCCAAACTGCACATCGTAACCTTTATCGGCCAGGAACGATTTTGCATCTTCGGTCAACTCGAGACTGAATCCGAGATTACTCAATCTCTTCATGACACCCTTCATCAGTATATCAATGATCTCAAAAATATTTTCTTTTGAAAGTGAATTGAAAATAACTACATCATCGATCCTGTTCAAAAACTCGGGAGAGAATGTTCTCTTCAATGCTTTTTCGATCACAGCCTTGTTTGCTTCATCTTCATTTTGTACCCTTGAGGAAGTAGCAAAGCCAACACCAGCACCAAAATCTTTAAGCTGGCGGGCACCAATGTTTGATGTCATAATGATCAGCGTATTCTTGAAATCGACTTTTCTCCCAAGACCATCTGTCAACTGGCCATCATCCAACACTTGCAATAAGATATTATAAATATCAGGGTGTGCCTTTTCAATTTCATCAAGAAGAATTACACTGTATGGTTTGCGGCGAACTCTTTCGGTTAACTGGCCGCCTTCTTCATAACCAACATATCCCGGAGGGGCGCCGATCAAACGGCTTACTGTAAATTTCTCCATGTATTCACTCATATCGATCCGTATCAACGAATCTTCTGAGTCGAACATATACCTGGCGAGGGCTCTTGCTAATTCCGTTTTACCAACGCCGGTTGGGCCAAGGAAAATAAATGTACCAATTGGCTTCTTTGGATCTTTTAATCCAACACGGTTGCGCTGAATAGCCTTTACCACTTTCTGAATTGCCTCAAACTGGCCTACTACCATTCCTTTCATGTCATCGGCCATCTTGCGAAGCTTTTCACTTTCTGCCTGTACCATTCTTTTAACAGGAATACCAGTCATCATGCTTACCACCTCGGCTATTTGTTCTTCACCGATGGGATAACGTTTGTGTTTGCTTTCTTCCTCCCATTCAGATTTTGCTTTTTCCAATTCTTCACCCAGCCGTTTTTCTGTATCACGCAGTGAAGCCGCTTCTTCAAATTTCTGGCTCTTCACCACTTTATTCTTTTCATTCTTTACATCTTCTATTTTCTTCTCAAGGTCTACGATGTTTGGTGGCACATTGATATTTTTCAAATGCACCCTCGCTCCCACTTCATCCATTACATCGATCGCTTTATCGGGTAAAAGGCGATCGGTAATATAACGGTCACTCAGTTTTACGCAAGCATCAATTGCTTCATCATCATAAACCACATTGTGATAATCTTCGTACTTGGTTTTTATATTCTCCAATATCTTGATAGTATCGTCAACAGACGGCGGTTCAACCATAACTTTTTGAAAACGGCGATCTAACGCTCCGTCTTTTTCAATATACATCCTGTATTCGTCGAGCGTAGAAGCACCAATACATTGCAATTCCCCTCTCGACAAGGCGGGTTTAAAAATATTACTCGCATCGAGAGAACCGCTCGCTCCGCCCGCACCTACAATGGTATGTATCTCATCGATGAAAAGGATCACATCACGATTCTTTTCCAGTTCATTCATGATGGCTTTCATTCTTTCCTCAAATTGTCCGCGGTATTTTGTACCGGCTACCAATGCAGCCAGGTCAAGGGAGATGACTCTTTTATCAAAAAGCACTCTTGATACCTTACGCTGAACAATGCGAAGAGCAAGACCTTCCACAATGGCTGTTTTACCCACGCCGGGTTCGCCAATGAGAATGGGATTATTCTTTTTTCGCCGGGAAAGTATTTGAGAAACTCTTTCAATTTCTGATTCACGGCCGACAATTGGATCAAGCGCCCCCATTTCGGCGAGCTTGGTTATGTCGCGTCCAAAATTATCCAATACCGGTGTCTTGCTTTTTGCAGTGCCCTGCTGTCTTGATGATTTAGACTGCGAGTATTTCTTTTCTTCATCGAAATCATCGTCGTTCTCTTCGGAATATTCTGAGCGGACATCATTTGATTTTACTATGCCCAATTCTTGTCTGAACAGATCGTAATCCACGTCGAATTGATTTAAAATTTGTGTTGCAATATTTTCTTTGTTTTTAAGGATGGAGAGCATGAGGTGTTCAGTTTCCACTGTCGTGCTCTTTAAGGCTTTTGCTTCAAGCACCGTAACACGTATTACTTTTTCTGCTTGTTTCGTTAATGGAAGGCTGTTAATATTAGCAATATTTTTCCCGGTTTTATCTTTTACAGCTAACTCAATCTCCTTCCTCAGCTCATAGAGATCGACATTAAAACTCTTCAGAATCCGGATCGCTGTGTTATCCCCCTCCCGAATTAAACCGAGAAGAAGATGCTCGGTACCGATAAAATCATTCCCCAACCTCAACGCCTCTTCCCTGCTGAATGAAATGATCTCTTTTACCTGTGTAGAAAAATTATTATCCATTTTGGGTTAATTGCTTGTGATACAATAATAACGAATATTTTTGACTGTTCTTAATTTCTAATTATAAACGTATTGTTGATAAACTTAGTTGTATGAAGGTCAAAATAGATACCAAAGAGAAATTTCATGTCATCACGTTGCTTCAGCCCGAATTATCTGCTACTATGACAGGAGAACTCTCCGATCGTTTACTGTCCTTCCTCCAATCCGACATTAAGAACATTGTTCTCAATTTGAAAGAACTCCAATTAATAGACAATATTTCCGCGGAAAATTTAGTTAAGGTCCAACAAAAATTTTATGAAACCAGCGCTTCCTTTGTTATATGTGAGGTGCAGCCGTCAGTTGAAAACTTCCTGGACAAAGATCAATTGCTTGAAATGATGAATATAACACCCACCGAGAGCGAAGCCTGGGACATTATCCAGATGGAGGAAATTGAAAGAGAGCTGCTGGACGGAGACTTAGAATCATGACATGTGCGTCAGCCTCCCGGATGAGACCACTCGAGAGCTTTCGGCTACTACCCGCGCATCAGAACTGCCTCTAAAAATGGATGCATCTATTCAAAAATATCTTAATCAATACATCTCTGACCAATTAAAAAGTCCGGTCTCATCACTAAAGTTCCATTTAATTGGCGGTGGGTCGATCAACGATACCTACCAGGTCCTAACTAATACTCACACGAAATTTTTCTTAAAAGTCAACTCAGCAACAAAGTTTCCGCAGCTTTTTCAAAAAGAAAAGAATGGGCTTGAATTCCTGAACAACCAAAAGATCTTTCATATCCCCTCCGTGATCGTTTGTGATGAAATTGGCGATTACCAACTTCTTTTGCTGGGCTGGATCGAAGGTGGTTTAAGGACAGAGCAATTCTGGCAAAAATTTGGAAAACTGTTAGCTACCATGCATCATGTTCGACATCGATATTTTGGCTTCGAAGCAGATAATTATATGGGAGCCTTACCGCAACTAAATGATCAATACAACAACTGGGTTGAATTCTTTGTTCATTGTCGCCTCCGGCCACAAATTGAGATGGCAACTGTAAGTCGCCTGCTGCAGACAAAGCATCTTGATGCATTCGAAAACCTTTACCAGGAATTGGAAAATATATTCTCTGATGAACAATCTTCCCTACTTCACGGTGATCTCTGGAGTGGAAATTTCATGTGCGACCAGAATTCGGATCCTGTTTTGATCGACCCGGCTGTGTACTTTGGCCATCGCAGTATGGATCTTGCCATGACCACCTTATTCGGTGGGTTTGAAAGAGCTTTTTACGAATCCTATAACTATCATTTTCCCTTTCCAAAAAATTACCGGGAGCAATGGGATGTCTGCAATTTGTATCCCCTTCTTATCCATCTTAATCTTTTCGGTGAGGGCTATCTTGGCCAGGTCGAAAGAACACTATCGAGATTTCAATAATTTTTTTAAGCCAAAAAACCATCTTTTTTTATGTTGAATTTTTCCCAACGTGATACGTGTATACTTTTTAATTTTACCCATGCTCGCTCTAACTATCCTTGGAAACAACTCTGCCGTTCCGGCATTTGACCGTCACCCGACCAGCCAGGTGGTAACGATGGACGGAGATCTCTTTTTAGTTGATTGCGGAGAGGGAACACAAATT
>Ga0207706_10004860_pt1 | contig 12583 bp, 9 predicted proteins | sample KBSC53metaG_FD_184318 | JGI IMG/M metagenome (GOLD analysis project Ga0207706, IMG submission 184318) | Corn rhizosphere microbial communities from Kellogg Biological Station, Michigan, USA - KBS C5-3 metaG (SPAdes) (version 2) | ecosystem: Host-associated > Plants > Roots > Rhizosphere > Soil ... | reverse complement strand
TGGCGCCAGCTCGAACTGGCTCAGGAGCGCCGGCACCGCCATGTGGGCGGTATTCCGCAATCCCCAGTCGATTATCTGCGGACTGATCTCCGGCCTGCTGTTCATCCCGACCACCATCTTCGACATGGTGTGGGGCGTCCGCTTCCTCCAGGAAGGCCATGGCATGCCCTATGATGTTGCCGTCTTGCGGTCGGCGGCGGTCCCGTTCGGCTGGATCATCGGCTGCCCGCTGCTCGGCTGGATTTCCGACCGCATTGGGCGCCGCAAGCCGGTCATCGCCGTCGCCGCCGCCGCGCTCCTCGGCGCCATGGCCCTCGGCCTCTACGGACCGCCGGGCCTACTTCCGCCCTACACCATCGCCCTCATGGCTGGAATCGCCTCGGGCGCCGCAATGATTCCCTATACGGTGATCAAGGAAGCCAACCGGCCGGAACATAGCGGTACTGCCACCGGGGTCATCAACTTCATCAATTTCTCCTTCTCGGCCTTGCTCGGCCCGATCTTCGCGGCGCGGCTGATGCACATCAGCGGCGGCGGTGACCGCGAGCTTGGCGACTATCAGGCGACCTTCATGCCGATGCTGTTTGGCATCGCGCTCGCCATCCTGCTGACCTTCCTGTTGCGCGAAACCGGTCCCAAGGCACGGGGGACCAAGGAAGCCCCGACACTTGGCGCCGGGTTGCCCGCCCAATGAAATCTCAATGGAGGACGTCATGTCGACCTTGACCATGGAGCCTGAGCACAAGTCGGCAACCGACAAGCAGGGCGCGTTCAAGCCGGGCCTGTGGACCAAGGAAATCAACGTCCGCAACTTCATCCAGCTCAATTACGAGCCCTATTATGGCGACGAGAGCTTTCTCGCCGGCCCGACCAAGCGGACCACGGCACTCTGGAAGAAGCTGACCGACCTGTTCGTCGAGGAACGCAAGAAGGGCGTGCTCGACATCTCGCAGATCCCGAGCACCATCACGGCGCATGAACCGGGTTACATCGACAAGAAGAATGAGGTGATCGTCGGCCTGCAGACCGAAGCGCCGCTGAAGCGCGCGATCATGCCCAATGGCGGCCTGAAAATGGTCCTCACGTCGCTCGAAACCTATGGCTACAAGCCGGACCCGGTGATGGTCGAAACCTTCACCAAATATCGCAAGACTCACAATAACGGCGTGTTCGACGCCTACACCAACGATGTCCGCAAGTGCCGCAGTTCGCATGTGCTGACCGGCCTGCCCGACGCCTATGGCCGCGGCCGGATCATCGGCGACTATCGGCGTGTCGCGCTCTACGGGGTCGACCGGCTGATCGAAGTGAAGCAGCGGGAAAAGGCTGCGCTCGACGACGAATGGTCGACCGATGCCATCATCCGCGACCGCGAAGAATTGAGCGAGCAGATCCGCGCGCTGGGCGAGCTCAAGGAAATGGCGGCCAAATATGGCTTCGATATCAGCGGGCCGGCGACCACCGCCAAGGAAGCGGTCCAATGGCTCTACTTTGGCTATCTCGCCAGCGTGAAGGAACAGAATGGGGCGGCCATGTCGCTCGGCCGCGTGTCGACCTTCCTCGACGTTTATTTCGAACGCGACGTCGCCAATGGCACCCTGACCGAAAGCCAGGCGCAGGAGATTGTCGACGATTTCGTCATCAAGCTCAGGATCGTCCGCTTCCTTCGGACTCCGGAATATGACGATCTCTTTTCGGGCGACCCGACCTGGGTGACGGAATCGATAGCAGGCATGGGCGACGACGGCCGCCCGCTGGTGACCAGGACCAGCTTCCGCTTCCTGCAGACACTCTACAATCTCGGTCCCGCCCCCGAACCGAACCTGACCATCTGGTACTCCCCGCAATTGCCGGAAGGTTTCCGCCGCTTCGCCTCAAAGGTCGCGATCGACACCAGTTCGATCCAGTTCGAAAGCGACGAAATCATGCGCATGGCATGGGGCGACGATGGCGCGATCGCCTGCTGCGTCTCGCCGATGGCGATGGGCAAGCAGATGCAGTTCTTCGGCGCCCGCGCCAACCTCGCCAAGGTGCTGCTCTATGCGATCAACGGCGGCCGCGACGAAGTCAGCGGCAAGCAGGTCGCGCCGCCGACCGAGCCGGTGCAGGGCGACTATCTCGACTTCGATGACGTCGTCGATCGCTTCGACAAGATCATGGACTGGCTGGCGGGCACCTATGTCAGCGCGATGAACGTCATCCACTATATGCATGACAAATATGCCTATGAGCGGATCGAAATGGCGCTGCACGACTATGCGCCGGTCCGCACCATGGCGTTCGGCATCGCCGGCATGTCGGTGGTCGCCGACAGTCTTTCGGCCATCAAATATGCCAAGGTGAAGGTGAAGCGGGACGAGACCGGCCTCATCACCGATTATGAGACCGAGGGCGAATTCCCCCTGTTCGGCAACAACGACAACCGCGTCGACGGGATGGCGGCGTGGCTGGTCACAACCTTCATGGGCAAGCTGCGTAAATTCCCGACCTACCGCAACGCCCTGCACACCCAGTCGGTGCTGACGATCACTTCGAACGTCGTCTATGGCAAGGCAACCGGCAACACGCCGGACGGGCGCAGGAAAGGCGAGCCATTCGCGCCGGGCGCCAACCCGATGCATGGCCGTGACAGCCATGGGGTTCACGCATCGGCCGCATCGGTCGCCAAAATCCCCTATCGCGACGCGCAGGACGGAATTTCGCTGACGACCACGCTGGTTCCGACCGGCCTCGGCCGCAGCGAAAATGACCGCATCACCAACCTGACGTCGATCCTCGACGGCTTCTTCGGCACGACCGGCTATCACATGAACATCAACGTGCTGAACCGCGAAACGCTGATGGACGCGATGGACCATCCGGAAAAATATCCCAGCCTGACGATTCGGGTGTCCGGCTATGCGGTCAATTTCGTTCGGCTGACCCGTGAGCAGCAGATGGATGTGATCAACCGCACATTCCATGGCGAATGAGATGGCTACGGACCTGCCCGAGACCACGGTTCCGCTGGAGGCCGCCTCCCCCTTCGAGATGCGGGTCAAGCTTGGCGAGCAGGTTCCGGAGACGGACGTCCGAAGCGCGCTGAAGACGGGCGATCTGGGCTTCCTCCATAGCTATACGACCGGCTCGGCTGTCGACGGGCCCGGCATTCGTCTGGTGGCCTGGACGACCGCCTGCATGTTCCGCTGCAAATACTGTCACAATCCGGACACCTGGACCTTGCGCAACGGTATCCCCGTGCCGCTCGATCGGGCGCTCGAGGAAGTCCGCAAATATGCCTATGGGCTAAAGATCATGCACGGCGGCTTCACCCTGTCGGGTGGGGAGCCGCTGATGCAGGCCCGTTTCGCCACCCGCCTGCTTTCCGGGGTAAAGGCGATGGGTGTGCATACCGCGATCGAGACCAATGGCTTTTATGGAGAGCAGGTGTCCGACGAGGAGCTGGCCGACATCGACCTGGTCATCCTCGACATGAAGGCATTTTCGCCGGCGCAGCATCTGCGGGTAACCGGCCTCGACAATAAGGATGTGCTGGATTTCTGCCGCCGCCTGGCCGTGCTGAAGCGTCCGATGTGGCTGCGCTACGTGCTGGTTCCGGGCCTTACCGACGATCCGGAGGAGATGGAGGCCGTGGCGCGTTTCGGCGCCTCCCTCGGCGTCGTCGAGCGCGCGGAGATCCTGCCGTTCCACCAGATGGGCAAGTATAAGTGGGAACGCCTCGGCATCGAATATGAGCTCGCTCAAACCGACCCGCCGACGCTCGAAGGGGTGGCCACGGCCGTGGCGATCTTCCGAGAGGCCGGCCTCGACGCCTGCTAACGGGCGGAGTCGGCGATTCCATCTCCCTAACTCAGGTTTACCCCGAGTTTATGATCGGGCGACGCGCAGCATAATCCCGGCCATCGGCATTCGATTGCAACGACTGGGGGCTATTATGCGCAAAGTGGTCCTGGCCACATCCGCGGCGTTGATCGCCTCGCCGGCATGGGCGGCCTCTGCCGGCGGAGCGTCACCATCGGCACCGGCTTTCGTCACCGCAGCCGCGTCTAGCGCGGCCGAAGCACAACCCTTGACCGAGGCTGAGCGCCAGCAGGCAATCCAGGAACTGCAGGACCTGCGTTCGCGGATGACCGCCCTTGAGCAGCGTCTCGGGGTCACGCCTCCGCCGCCCACGCAATACACGCCGGAGGCTCCGAAACGGTCCAAGGATCATAACCTTGAGCTCTATGGCTTCGTCCAGCTCGACGCGATCCAGGACTTCAAGCGCGTCAACCCCGATTGGGACGCGACATTGAGGCCGTCACGCATTCCGACCGACAAGGGGGCGTTCGGCGGCAACGGCCAGTCGATTTTCAGCGTTCGCCAGTCGCGGCTTGGCGCCAAGGCGACCGGCATGCTGGCCGGCAAGCCCTATGAGGCCAAGTTCGAATTCGACCTGTTCGGAACCGGCGTCGATGCGGGCCAGACGACTTTCCGCGTCCGCCACATGTATGCCAAATGGGGCCCGTTCCTGGCCGGCCAGACCAACACCTTGTTCATGGACGGGGACATCTTCCCCAACGTGCTCGATTACTGGGGTCCGACGGGGATGGTGTTCGTCCGCACGCCGCAGATCCGCTGGACCTTCGTTGACAGCGGCGGCTGGCAGGCTGCGGTTGCGCTGGAGCATCCCAGCGACGACATCGATCCCGGCAAGATCCGCCTGATCGACGAAGATATCGCGGCCAATATCCAGGCCAACGAAGAGCTGCCCGACCTGACCGCCGCGGTCCGCTACGGCGGCGATTGGGGCCATGTCCGGGTGGCGGGCATCCTTCGCAAGATCGGCTTCGAAACGAAGGGCACCGAGGGCAATGAGCCGGAAGGGCATGAGCTTGGCTGGGGCATCAACGCCACCGGCTCGGTCAAGCTTGGCCTTGCCACTCCGCGGCTGGGCGTCGTCTACGGCCGCGGCATCGCGACCTATATGAACGACGGCGGCATGGACCTGGCGCCGTCAGTAAGCACGGTCCTGCAGCCGCCAGCAATCATCCTCGTCCCTGAGGCGACGGCGGTCAAACTGCTGGGCGTGTCGGCCTATGTCGACTTCCAATGGTCGAAACAGCTGAGCTCGGCCGTCGGCTACAGCTTCACCAAGGTCAACAACACCAATTTCCAGGAAGAGACAGCCTTCCACCGCGGCGACTATGCCTCGGCCAACCTGCTCTACGCGCCGGCCGACAATGTCCTTGCCGGTCTCGAAATATTATGGGGCAAGCGCACCGACAATGACGGCAACGAAGGCACCGACACGCGCATGCAGGCCAGTTTCAAATGGTCGTTCACCAGCAACAATATCTGGGACTGGTTCGACTAGCCCCATTGCACCTGGGCTAATCGCGGGAGCGAAGCCTGTTGCCGATTGAATCGAGGAGCGACGCTTCGCTCTTCGACACGCCCGTGCCCAGGCCCAACTGATGGGCGATCTCGGTACCGGACGCCTCGGCGACGATCCGGCAAGCGTCGATCACCCGTTCGACCCGCTCATGGCGCTCGCGTACCGGCAGCACGGAAAAGCTCGCCTTAAGCACCTCGATCGAGGTATCGAACAGGGCGTCGGACGGCCGCGTGGCCATCCAGTCGCGCAGCTGCTGCTCGGATGGAGAGTTCTCCTCGACGCCGCGATCATGAGCGAGCTTCAGCACTGCTGCATGTTCGTCCTTGCGGACCTTGCCCTCAGCCCAGGCGACCTCGACCAGGGGAGCAAGGAAGAAGGCGGCAACGGTTTCGGCGGTAATGCCAAGATCGCGCACGGCGGCGAGCAGTTCCGGATTGTCGACCTGCAGCTTGTCCCTCAGCGCTTCGGCGATATCCTCGAGCTTGGCATGCTGGCGCAGCTTTTCGAGCAGCCTCGCCTCCTCCTTGCGGAAATAATCCGCTTCCATCGCTTTTTCGCGATCCTGGAAAATGCGGTCCGACATCGACTCACCTCGCTCTTCGAAAACGTCTCGTTGCGCCCCTATCTCTAATCAATGGCGGTGGCGAGCGCGACCCCTCTCTGGGGGATGCCGCAATTCACGAAGCGGCCGTCATCCCTGTGCCGATTCAATCCTTGGGTCGGAGCCCTTCAGCGGCTAGGGAGCGCGGCGATGACAGACCAACGGCGCGATAACAGCCGCCATATCCGCGCGCGGCGGGGCAGCGAGATCAAGGCGAAGCATTGGACCACCGAAGCCGCGGTCCGGATGCTGATGAACAACCTCGATGACGAGGTCGCCGAGGACCCGCAAAGCCTGGTCGTCTATGGCGGCATCGGCCGCGCGGCGCGCAATTGGGCGGCTTACGACAAGATCGTCGAGACGCTCGAGCGGCTGGAGGAAGACCAGACGCTGCTCGTCCAGTCGGGCAAGCCGGTCGGCGTGTTCCGCACGCACAAGGATGCGCCTCGAGTCCTCCTCGCCAACTCCAACCTGGTGCCCAAATGGGCGACCTGGGAGAAGTTCAACGAACTCGATCGCAAGGGCCTGATGATGTACGGCCAGATGACGGCCGGATCGTGGATCTACATCGGCAGCCAGGGCATCGTCCAGGGCACTTACGAGACCTTCGCCGAAATGGGCCGCCAGCACTTCGGCGGCGACCTCAAGGGCAAGTGGATATTGACCGGCGGGCTCGGCGGCATGGGCGGCGCGCAGCCACTCGCCGCCGTGATGGCCGGTGCGCATTGCATCGCCGTCGAGGTGCAGGACAGCCGCATCGAGAAGCGCCTCGAAACGCGCTACCTCGACCATCGCGCGACCAGCATTGACCAGGCGCTGGAGATCATTGCGGCCGCGACCGAACCCACGTCCGTCGGCCTGCTCGGCAACTGTGCCGAAATCCTGCCGGAAATGGTGGCGCGCGGCATCCGCCCCGACGCGGTGACCGACCAGACTTCGGCCCATGACCCGGCCAACGGCTATTGCCCCGCCGGCTGGTCAGTCGCGCAGTGGACCGAGATGCGCGAGCGCGATCCTGCCGCGGTCGCCGCCGCGGCACGCAAGTCCATGGCTGCCCACGTCGAGGCGATGCTCGAATTCCAGAAAATGGGCGTGCCCACGTTCGACTATGGCAACAACATCCGCCAGGAAGCCTTCGACGAGGGCGTCGCCAACGCCTTCGACTTCCCGGGCTTCGTTCCCGCCTATGTCCGCCCGCTCTTCTGCCGCGGCGTCGGCCCGTTCCGCTGGGCCGCGCTGTCTGGCGATCCGGATGACATCGCCAAGACCGACGCCAAGGTGAAGGAGCTGATCCCCGACGATCCGCACCTCCACCGCTGGCTCGACATGGCGGCGGAGCGGATCGCCTTCCAGGGCCTTCCGGCACGCATCTGCTGGGTCGGTCTGGGCCAGCGCCACCGCCTCGGCCTCGCCTTCAACGAGATGGTCAGGAACGGCGAGGTTTCCGCCCCGATCGTCATCGGCCGCGACCATCTGGATTCCGGCTCTGTCGCCAGCCCCAACCGGGAAACCGAGGCGATGCAGGACGGCAGCGACGCGGTCAGCGACTGGCCCCTGCTCAATGCCCTCCTCAATACCGCGTCGGGCGCGACCTGGGTCTCGCTCCATCATGGTGGCGGGGTCGGCATGGGTTATTCGCAGCATTCGGGCGTGGTGATCGTCGCCGACGGCACCGACGATGCCGCCCGCCGCCTCGAGCGGGTGCTGTGGAACGATCCCGGCACCGGCGTCATGCGACACGCCGACGCGGGCTACGGCATCGCGATAGATTGCGCGCGGGAACAGGGATTAGACCTTCCCATGCTCCCCTAGTTCCCCGGCGAAGGCCGGTGCCCAGGAGCGCGAAGCGCTTTCATGGAACAAGGCTGGACCCCGGCCTTCGCCGGGGGACAGTTAGCGAGTTTCACTCCCGAATCGTTTCTATGCACTCCCAAAGTCGTTCGGCTGTGGTTATCGGCTGCTTCATACCGACTACCTGCCGGCTTTCCATCACTGCTGGCCCGCGCTGCGCAAATCTCCTAGACGCGCAGGCCATGATCTCGTTGAATCCTGAAGGCCTAGACCTCGCCACCTTGCGCCAGCTGTGGCAGGGCACACCCGCCAACCTCGACGCGGCCAGCCTGGATCGGATCCGCGCCTCCGCCGCCTCCGTCGAGCGGATCGTTGCCGGCGGCGAGACCGTCTACGGCATCAACACGGGCTTTGGCCTGCTCGCCAACACCCGTATCCCGCCCGAGCGGCTGGCCGAGCTTCAGCGCAACCTGATCCTGTCTCATTCGTGCGGGCTTGGCGACGCGCTGCCGCGCCATGTCGTCCGCTTGATGATCGTGCTGAAACTGCTCGGGCTGGGCCGCGGCTATTCGGGCGTGCGCCCGCTGGTAATCGATGCGCTCCAGTCGCTCCTCGACAAGGACGCCATGCCGCTAATCCCGGCGCAGGGCAGCGTCGGCGCCAGCGGCGACCTCGCCCCGCTCGCGCACCTCATCGCCGCGCTCCTCGGCGAGGGGCGGATCGATGTCGCTGGCGACATCCTCCCTGCGAAAGACGCGCTGAAGAAACTCGGCATGCAGCCGCTCGAGCTCGGCCCCAAGGAAGGGCTCGCCCTGATCAACGGCACCCAGGCCTCGACCGCCATTGCGCTCGATGCGCTATTTACCGCCGAGCGGGTGTTCGGCGCGGCGCTTGGCGCCGGCGCACTGTCGGTCGATGCGCTCAAGGGCTCGGTGAAGCCATTCGACCCGCGCATCAGCGAAGTTCGCGGCCAGCCCGGCCAGATTCGTGTCGCCGCCGAGATCCGAGGCCTGCTTGACGGCTCAGAAATCCTCGCCAGCCATGGCCGCTGCGGCAGGGTGCAGGACCCCTACAGCTTCCGCTGCCAGCCGCAGGTGATGGGCGCCGCGCTCGATCTCCTCGCCAACGCCGCGCGCACCCTGACCATCGAAGCGGGCGCGGTGACCGATAATCCGATCGTGTTCGAGGATGAGGACAGCGCGATCAGCGGCGGCAATTTCCATGCCCAGCCGGTCGCCTTCGCCGCGGACACCATTGCCATGGCGATGTGCGAGGTCGGCTCGATCTCCGAACGCCGAACCGCGGTTCTGATCGACCCCAAGATGAGTGGCCTGCCGGCATTCCTGACCGATGATGGGGGCGTCAATTCAGGGCTGATGATCCCGCAAGTGACGCAGGCGGCGCTGGTCGCCGAGAACCGCAGCCTCGCTTTCCCGGCCAGCGTCGATAGCGTGCCGACCTCGGCGGGACAGGAGGACCATGTCTCGATGGCCCCGATCGCCGCACGCAAGGCAGCGGCCATTGCCAGGAATGCCGCGGGCATCGTCGCGGTCGAGCTGATCGCCGCCGCCCAGGGCGTCGATTATCACGCGCCCCTGAAGACCTCGGAGAAGCTGCGAGCGCTCCACGCCAGGGTGCGCGTCATCAGCCCGCATCTCGACCGTGACCGTTATTGGGCCGACGAAATGGCGGCGCTGCAGTCGGCAGTGCTGAAGGGCGAGGTCGCGCCGCCCTTCAGCATCTAGCCGAGGCTATTTCTCGCCGAGCCGCGCCAGGATCTGCGCCGCGGTCATCGGCCCGTCGCTGGTGGTGTCGGTATGGCTGGCGATCATCGTTCGAAATTCGATGCTGGCGCGCGGCCCCGATGTAATTCCCAACTTTTTGGCGGCCGCATCGACCGCGTCATCCTGAGCCTTCGTCGTCACCGGGTTGATCACCAGATAGTCCCAGCTGTCGCCCGACGTGTGGACATAGATTTGCGATGCCGGCAATCCCGCGGCCTGGGCCGCCTGGTCCTGGCGCGCCATCCATTTCAGCAGCGCCACCTGCTGGCCTGGCGCAGCCCGATACAGCGATACGATATGCGCCGGCGCGTCCTGGCCGATGGCCGGCGTAGCCAATGCGCATGCGGTCGCGGCCGCAGCCGCGAAAATTATCCCGAGTTTCATATCATAGCCCCTTGATGGGCGCCCCCGCGCCGCTACGGCTTGCCTGTTGGCAAATCGGCTGGGTCTCCCATCGCGACGCTACAAATGCGGGATCAGCGCATGGGCCTTAACCCAAGTTAAGGCAAAGCGCGAGCGCTGCTTTATGCGAACTAGTGCACCCGGTCCCAATGGGTGGTCCGGCAGATCACTGCCAACACGCAGCCCGACACGCGCAACCGATCGGGCGTCAGCTGGGTGATCCTGCCCGACGCGTTCATGTTGCGGTCGGGAAGGAAGACGCGGGCGCGATAGGTCTGGCGCCCGGTCGGCTGGATCTGGCGAATCAAGGTCGCCCCGACCAAATTGGTGTCGCTTCCGTTCTGGGCTCGCGCCTTTTGCTTGGCCGAGGCGCTGACGACCGTCCCGCACAGGCTTACGCCACACGGCTTGATTTCGATCTGCATGTCCTTCCGATCCCAGCGGCCCTCAAGCGGGCTACGGGCATCGGCAGGTCCGGCAACGGCCAGGCCTACGAGGGCGGCGGCAATCAGAATCGCTTTACTCATGGGAAGCCAATTAATCGGATAATGTGGCGACCATGGGTCATTAGCCTTGCTTGGGGATGAACGGGCTCGGCTCGCCGCGTCCCGGAAATCGCCCATCGTGGCTATTGATAATCATTCGCAGCATGGCTAGGCATCCGCCTTAATCCACCAACGAGTGCCTCATGAAATATCTGTCCTTCCTCCACCGCTGGTCGGGCGGCCTGATCGGCCTGCTGCTCGCCCTACTCGGCCTCAGCGGCACGATCCTGTTGTGGAAAGGCAGCTGGATATCGGTTCCCGGCGCCCACGATCCGCTCGCCGAAAATGTCGCGCTCCTCGGCCAGATCGCCCAGCGCCAAATCGCCTCGGGCGCTACTCGAATCACCTTCGCCGGCGACGAGCTGGGGCTGCATCAGGTCTCGCTCGAGGGCGGGGCCGGCGCCTACCTCAACCAGCATGGCGATCTGGTCGCGGCCTGGTCGAGCCAGTGGCAACGGCCCGAGCTGTGGATTTTCGATCTCCACCATCATCTCTTCTACGGCGAAACCGGCGAGCTCATCGCGGGCTGGGCTGGCGTGTTCGGACTGCTGTTCGTGATCAGCGGGATTCTCTTGTGGCTGCGCGGCCGCGCCAAATGGCGCCCCCGCCTGCTGCCGAAGAAGTTCCAGCCCGGGCCGATGGTCAGCCATCACCGCGATCTCGGCATCCTCGTCGCGCCGCTGCTGCTGCTGAGCTTCCTCACCGGCACTGGCATGGTGTTCAAGGACGTCACTGCCACTGTCTTGAGCCCGTTCGGCAAGATGGAAGCGCGCGCCAGGCCGCCCGTGGTCGACCCTGTCAATGGCCCGGCGCCGGTCGCGGCGATGCTGGCCGAGGCCAGGGCCCGCTTCCCCAAGGCTGCCCTCCGCCGGCTTTCAGCGCCGATGAAGCCTGACCAGCCATGGTCCGTTTCCATGCGTCAGCCGTTCGAATGGTCGATGAACGGCCGTACCCGGCTGATGTTCGACGCCTCCGGCAAGCTGGTGAAGGTCGACGACCCGGCCAAGGGAAGCCGGGCCGCGTCGATCAACGAGAAATTGCTGCCGGTCCACAGCGCCAAGATCGGCGGCATCGCCTGGAAGCTGGTGATGACCCTGTCGGGCCTCGGCCTCACCATCCTTGGCGCCTTCGCCACATGGTCTTTCTGGTTCCGCAGGGCGAGGAAGCGCCGGCGCCCGGAGATCGCCCGGGCCGGCCTCGAGGTCGCCGCGGCCTAGTCGAGATCCGCGGCGCTATGCCGCTCGCGGATGAAGCTTGGGTCGTTCTCGACCTTGCGGTTGACCCGCCGGCCGCGCTGGACCGCCGGCCGCGCCCCGACCTCTTCGGTCCAGCGCATCACATTCCTGTAATCGCGCAAGGCAAGAAACTCCGATGCGCCCGAATAGCCCTGTCCCAGCGCGACGGCGCCGTACCAGGGCCAGATTGCCATGTCGGCAATGCTATACTCGTCGCCCGCCGCGAAACGATGCTCGGCGAAGTGGCGGTCGAGCACGTCATATTGCCGCTTGGTTTCCATCGCGTAGCGGTCGATCGCATATTCGATCTTGACCGGCGCATAGACGTAGAAGTGGCCGAAGCCGCCGCCGAGGAACGGCGCTGAGCCCATCTGCCAGAACAGCCAGTTGAGTGCTTCGGTCCGTGCCGCGGAGTCGCTGGGCAGGAAGTCGCCGAATTTCTCGGCAAGGTAGAGCAGGATCGAGCCGCTCTCGAAAACCCGCTGCGGCTTCGCTGGATCGGTCCGGTCGAGTAGCGCCGGGATCTTCGAATTGGGGTTCACCTCGACGAAGCCGGAGCCGAACTGGTCGCCCTCGCCGATGTCGATGTACCAGGCATCATATTCCGCGCCCGCATGGCCCGCGGCGAGCAGCTCTTCGAGCATGATCGACACTTTCTGCCCGTTGGGCGTGCCGAGCGAATAAAGCTGCAGCGGATGTGTCCCGACCGGCAGCTCCTTGTCATGCGTCGGTCCCGAGATCGGCCGATTGATGCTGGCGAACTGCCCGCCGCTCGGCCGGTCCCAGGTCCACACCTTCGGCGGCTCATAGTCGGCGGGGAGGGACGGGATTTTCTCGGGGGCGTCGGC
>Ga0207706_10004858_pt1 | contig 12586 bp, 9 predicted proteins | sample KBSC53metaG_FD_184318 | JGI IMG/M metagenome (GOLD analysis project Ga0207706, IMG submission 184318) | Corn rhizosphere microbial communities from Kellogg Biological Station, Michigan, USA - KBS C5-3 metaG (SPAdes) (version 2) | ecosystem: Host-associated > Plants > Roots > Rhizosphere > Soil ... | reverse complement strand
GTTGAATTGGGAAAACACGGGCAAGCCGTCAAAGCGGATGCAAGGAAGATCGGGACAGCAGTGAATGCAATTGATCTCTGCATTAAAGAATTTGGCGACTTTGACGGATTGTATCATGTCGCGGGTGGCAGCGGTAGAAGAATGGGGGACGGACCTTTGCACGAGTTATCGCTGGATGGCTGGAATAAAACGTTGGAATTAAATCTTACTTCCCTGATGCTCTCCAACCAGGCAGCCATTCAAAAATTTTTGGAACTGAAAAAACCAGGAACCATTTTGAATATGGGATCAGTGCTGGGTTTTTCACCATCCCCATTATATTTTTATACGCATGCCTACGCCGCGGCGAAATCAGCCATTATTGGTTTTAGCAAAGCGATAGCAGCTTATTATGCAAAGAATAATATTCGTGTAAATGTGATCGCACCGGGATTGGTCGAAACACCGATGGCGCAAAGAGCAGCTAATGACGAAAACATTTTATCATTCATAAAAACAAAACAACCTTTGGATAGCGGGAGAATCGGCGAGCCCGAAGACATGAACGGACTCGCTATCTATTTTATGAGTGACCAGTCAAAATTCACAACAGGGCAGGTAGTTGCTGTGGATGGGGGCTGGAGCATATCCGAAGGACAATATTAAAAGTGAAATTTGCAATTGGCATAGACTTAGGCGGCACGCGCATCAAGGGAACTGCTGTGGATGCATATGGAAACATACTGCACAGATTATACACGCCCACTTACGACGGAGACGATGCTGTTTGGAAACATGCTGTTGCGGATACCGTGAATGACCTAATGGGAAAAATAAACGGCAACAATAACGCGATCGGTATCTCCGCCCCGGGCTTGCCTTCCGACGACAATAAAACGATCGCGTATATGCCGGGCCGCATGCAGGGTTTAGAAAATTTTTCATGGAGTGAATTTTTACAAACACCTACTTATGTGTTGAATGATGCCGTTGCAGCTCTGATCGCCGAAGCAACTTCCGGTGCGGCAAAAAATAAACAGCATGTGGTGATGTTGACGCTGGGCACCGGTGTGGGAGGTGCCATATTGATAGATGGGAAACCTTACCAGGGAGCTTTTAATAAGGCAGGTCATTTTGGACACATGGTGATCGATGAAAATGGAGATCGCGATGTGACGGGAATACCGGGAAGCCTTGAAGATTGTATTGGCAATTGCACAATAGAAAAAAGAAGTAACGGCCGGTTTTCTTCCACGCATGATATGCTCATCTCATTCAGTAACGGAGACCCATTTGCAAGAGAAATTTGGTTACGATCAGTAAGGCAACTGGCGATCGGCATCGCGTCAATTACGAATATTCTCTCTCCCCAGGTAATTGTCCTCGGTGGAGGAATTGCGGAAGCAGGTTCTGTTTTGTTTGAACCTCTCAATAAATACCTTGCAGAATTTGAGTGGAGAGCTGGTGGTAATAAAGTGGAAATAGTAAAAGCCGTTTATGGAGATCTTGCAGGTACCATTGGTGCGGCGAGCTTTGCGATGAATCAGGTGTATCAATAAAAAGTACAACAATGGAAGTCATAGATGATTATTTGCAGAAGTGTGAGGGGATAGTTCAAACGATCAGGGGACAAAAAAGGGAAATAGAAAAGGCAGCCGGATTGTTTGCAAAAACTATTTTAGCCGGAAGGATGGTACATGTATTTGGAACGGGACATAGCAGGGTAATGGTGGAAGAGATGTGGCCGCGTTATGGTTCTTTCCCCGGCTTTAATCCCATTGTTGAGCTATCATTGACATATCATAACAATGTGGTCGGTGCAAATGGACAACGCCAGGCAATGTACCTGGAAAATGTTCCCGGTTTTGCAGAAAGAATTTTAAGGAATTTTAGTTTGAGTGAAAACGACACAGCGTTTATCATTTCCTCGAGCGGATGCAATGTAGTTCCCGTTGAAATGGCTGAACTTTTTCAACAGAAAAAGATAAAGGTGGTTTCATTGATCACAAAACAGCATTCAGCAAAAAGCACAAGCAAAAGAGCTGACGGAAAAAAACTTTCTGATTTTGCTGATATTGTTTTAGATACTGGCGCACCAGTGGGTGATTCGATGATCTATATCGAAGGATTGGATACACCCGTATCTCCCGGTTCATCTGTCGGAGGAATAATCATAGTCAATAGTATAAAGGCTGAGGTGGCAAGATTGCTGACAGCAGCGGGACAGCCGCCTAAAGTATTGACAGCATCATCTGTTATCAACGCCGAAAGAGCAAAACAACTTTTTGAAGACGCCTATGATGAGCATGCGAGAAGATTATCTGAACTGTATAAAGATGCAGGTAGGTAAGGGTATTTCACGCAAAGGCGCAACGAAACGCAAAGAATACATAAGTCTTTGCGGCTTTGCAATCTTTGCGACTTTGCGTGAAACAAAAAGTTGAATAAGGTTCCGAACGCCGCAGTGTGCGACGCAAGAAAAGCTAAATAAACATTCAACAGCTGGTAACATAAAAATTAAACATGTCATCAATGCCCATTCGAACAACAGTAGTAGGCAGCTATCCGTTTCCGGGATGGCTTGAGTTTGCATCGCATAACCTTGACAAATTTGGCGCAGCAGATATCGAAGAAATGATCGAAGATGCAGTGATCGCTGCTATTCATGACCAGGTAACTGCCGGTCTCGACGTAATAACTGATGGGGAGCAAACAAGACTCGATTTCAATTTATCGTTCTACGGTTTTATAAACGGGATCGCAAACAACGAAACTGAAACAAGAAAATTTGGACCGCCGGCACATGATCAGCGCGGTAAGCATAACATTGTTGGTGAATTGAAAGCGCCCAATGGTTTAGGTGCCGTAAAAGAATTTTTACGGTTAAAAAAACTAGCACCTGCCGGGCCTGTTTTGAAAGCAAGTGTCCCTGGCCCTTATACACTCAGCGGAAGACTATTGCCAAATGAAAAATACAAAGACCGTTATGCAATAACCGAAGCACTGTTGCCAATTGTACGCGGTGAACTGGAAGCGTTGGTAACGGCAGGTTGTACGGAAATAACGGTTGATGAACCTTCGATGAGTTGTTATGCGTACAAAGAGAACACAAAAAGATTCGTTGATATTTTTAATCGCACAGTCAAGCCAGTAGTTGGTAAGTGCAACCTGAGCACACATTTATGTTTTGGAAATTTTAAAGGACGACCGGTTGGATACAGAAGCATTAAACCAATGCTGCCGGATTTTTTAGATATGACCGTAAATGAAATTCATATCGAAATGGCAAATCGTGAATTTGCAGAAATAGAATTGCTGAAACCATTTGCCGAGAAAATGCATGTCGCGGTCGGTATCATTGATGTTAAGAATTATTATATCGAAACAGTAGATGATGTGGTGGAGAGAATCAACAGATGCTTGAAATATGTACCTGCGGAAAAACTATCCGTAGCACCTGACTGCGGATTGAGTCAAACTGCCAGGTGGGCATCCAGGCAAAAACTGATCAATATGGTGAAGGGGGCAAAGAAAGCGCGTCAATCACTTTAATGGTTCATAAATTGAATATTGAGCGTTGAAAATTGAATATTGAAAATTTTTATAAAAAATGCTCAACGATCAATGTTAAATGCTCAATTAAAACTTTGATGGAATTAATAAAGGCTTTTAATAAAGGAAGGGGATTGATAAAAGAAATGGATTCCTTCCAGAATGACAAGAACCATTTTCACCTCTGGTGGCTGGGACAAAGTGGCTATTTATTGCAATGGAAAGGAGAAAGAGTTTTGATAGACCCCTACTTGTCGGATTCGCTGACAAAAAAATATGCAGCCACAGACAAGCCCCATACGCGGATGAGTGAAAGAGTAATGGACCCGGAATTACTAAAAAATATTTCGATCGTTACTTCCAGTCATAATCATACCGATCATTTGGATGCCGAAACTCTAATACCTGTTTTGAAAAATAATCCTGGTGTAAAATTTATCATCCCCGAAGCCAACAGGGAGTTTGTTGCTGAAAGAGTGAAATGCAAAAAAGAATTTCCAATGGGATTGAATGAGAATCGATCGGTAACGGTAGATGAATTTACATTTTCCGGGATGCCGGCAAAACATAACGAGATCGAGAGAGATGAAAATGGTAATTGCAAATTCATGGGCTATGTCATTGAATTCGGAAATTATAAGATCTATCATAGTGGGGATACGATTTGGTTTGATGAAATGGTTGATCTGCTAAAAGCATTTGCCGTAGATGTAGCAATATTGCCCATCAATGGAAATGATCCTTCGAGAAAAGTGGCAGGAAATTTAAATTGCCAGGAGGCGGCAAAATTGGGCAAGCTCATAGGGGCAAAACTGGTCATCCCCTGTCATTATGATATGTTCACATTTAACACGGCCAAGATAAATGATTTCACAAAGGAAGCTGAAAAACTGGATCAACCTTATAAAGTTTTAAAAGGAGGAGAAAGATTCAGCAGCAATTAATATCTGTCATGAAGCGATTTTTTTCACCATTACCTCTTTGGCGGGGCAACGGGCTTGCACTAGTAAGAACTATTGTTGGCAGTTTTCTCATTTATCATGGTTGCGAAATGTTTGACACACCCGTAATGAATGAATATTTTAAATGGGATATGTTCAAAGATTCCTCATCGGCAAAGTTCCTTGTTTATGGGGGTAAGGTTGCTGAGTTACTGACCGGGGTATTATTAGTGCTTGGTTTATTTACAAGGATCGCCTGTATCATTCTTATTTGTACATTAGGTTATATTGCTTTCTTTGTTGGTCATGGTAAAATATGGTACGAGGATCAGTATCCTTTTTTATTTGTTGTGATCGGCTTTATTTTCTTTTTTACGGGTCCAGGGTCTTTTAGTTTAGATAGTGTGATCTTTAAAAATAAAAGCGATTGATTATGCCAGGTATAACACAGGTAAATACCAATACAAAAGGAACTGCGCAGCATAGCTACGATGCAATTGTTATTGGAAGCGGCATCAGCGGGGGCTGGGCTGCAAAAGAACTTTGTGAGAAAGGGTTGAAGACATTAGTGCTGGAGCGGGGAAGAAATATTGAGCATATCAAAGACTATCCTACCATGAACACTCCTATCTGGGAGTTTCGTCATCGCGGGCAGATCACAAAAAAACAACTGGAAGAAAATCCATTCATCAGTAAGGCGGCGGGTTATGAGGAGAGCACTCAACACTTTTTCATAAAAGATAAAGATCATCCATACATACAGGAAAAACCATTTGAATGGATACGCGGTTACCAGGTAGGCGGCAAGTCGCTCATCTGGGGGCGTGCCTGTGCACGATGGAGTGAATTTGATTTCACTGCCCCGATGCGTTATGGTTATGCCGTTGACTGGCCCGTGCGTTACAATGACATGGCGCCGTGGTATAGCCATGTCGAAAGATTTATTGGTGTATGCGGTAGTAAAGATGGAATTGAAGCAATGCCCGACGGGGAATTTTTACCGGCATATGAACTGAACTGCGTGGAGCAACATTTAAAGGATGTGATATGGGAAAAGTTCAAACGACATTATGTTTCGGGTCGCTGGGCACAGGTAACTGAGCCAAATGAAATTCAAAAGCAGCAGAACCGCCAATGCCTTAACAGGAATCAATGCATGAGAGGTTGTCCTTTTGGTGGTTATTTTAGTTCTGTTACTTCTACCTTACCCTGGGCAAAAGCAACGGGTAACCTGACCGTACAGCCTTTTTCAGTAGTGCATTCTATAATCTATGACGGGAAAAAACAAAAAGCTGCCGGTGTAAGAGTGATCGATGCCAACACAAAACAAGCAACAGAATATTTCGCAAAGATCATTTTTGTCAATGCGTCTGCCCTTAACACAAATTTGATCCTGCTGAATTCAACATCCAACCGTTTTCCGAATGGCCTTGGCAATGACAATAGTTTGCTTGGAAAATATATTTGTCATCACAACTACAGGGCAAGTATGGGCGGGCAGATCGATGGATACAGGGATAAATATTATAAGGTCTCAAAGCCTGCGGAATGCATCATGCCCAACTTCAGAAATATACACAAGCAGGATACTGATTTCCTGGGTGGGTATGTAATTTTCTCCGGAGCTTACAGGGAGAAGATAAGTGACAGGGAAATTGTGCCAACGATCGGCAGCGAATTTAAAGATGCTTTAAGCGAACCGGGTGGCTGGGGAGCGTATATGTACATGCAGGGCGAGACGATTCCCAGGGAAACCAATCATGTAAGATTGAGCAAGGATAAAAAAGATCAATGGGGAATTCCTTTATTGATAACTTCAGTGGATTATGATGATAATGATCAAAAGATGATAAAAGATTTTTTGGAGCAGGGCCAGGCCATGATGGAATCAGCAGGATTTAAGAATATTCACAGTTTTGTAAACGATTGGGCACCGGGTTTGGATATCCATGAAATGGGCGGAGTAAGAATGGGTCGTGATCCGAAAACTTCCATGCTCAATGAATGGAACCAACTGCATCAATGTAAAAATGTTTTTGTTACAGATGGCGCCTGCATGACGAGTACGGGCAATCAAAGCCCGTCTATCTTATACATGGCATTTACGGCAAGAGCCGTTGACCATGCGGTGGAAGAATTGAAAAAAGGAAATATTTAGAACCACGGTTTATATGATTAAAAGGATTACCAGGAAAATTTGGGTAAGCTACTTTGCGCCTTTGAGTTTCTTAGCTTCTTTGCGTGAAATAAAAGAGGTCGATCTTAAAGAAACTGCGAAGAAAATAGTGATACCAGCTTTCGTAACTCCGGTCAAACTTCGTTGCGTCGCAATCCGTTCATCTGCTGTCCTACTATTTTGCCTTTTTACTTTTGAATTTTTACTCTCTCAACAAAAATCTTATTGCAACCCGATCAACATCGATTATGGATATACTCCCATTCCAAATTTCACAGAATCGGGAAGGCATCGTGCCACTGCCGACCCTGTCATTGTAAACTATAAAGGAGACTATTATTTATTTTCTACTAACCAATGGGGTTATTGGTGGAGCAATGATATGTTGCATTGGAATTTCAATTCAAGAAAATTCCTACGCCCATGGAATACCGGCACCTATGATGAACTATGCGCTCCGGCAGTTGGGATCATTGGCGACACTATGATCGTGTTTGGTTCTACCTATACCAGGACGTTCTCGATCTGGATGAGCACAAACCCGAAAGCTAATGAGTGGAAACCTTTGGTTGATTCATTTGATATCGGTGGATGGGACCCTGCATTTTTTACAGACGATGACGGAAGGTTGTACATGTACAATGGCAGCAGCAACACTTATCCTACTTACGGTGTTGAATTGAACAGGAAAACATTTCAACCCATTGGAACAAGAATGCCAATGTATTTGTTGCAAGACTGGCGGTATGGCTGGCAGCGATTCGGTGAACACATGGACAATACTTTCTTAGACCCTTTTATTGAAGGATCCTGGATGACAAAGCACAATGGTAAATACTATTTTCAATATGGTGCACCGGGAACTGAATTCAGCGGATATGCAGACGGTGTGGTGGTTGGAAGCAGGCCATTATTTGATGGGATCGAAATTTTTCCTCAGTCAGATCCGCTAAGTATGAAGCTTGGAGGGTTTGCAAAGGGTGCAGGGCACGGATCAACATACCAGGATAACTATGGCAATTACTGGCACATCAGCACAATCATGTTGTCGGTAAAAAATAATTTTGAAAGAAGATTGGGGATATGGCCTACTGGTTTTGATAAAGATGATGTGATGTGGTGCAATACTGCATTTGGCGATTACCCTCACTATCTGCCGGCGGATGGTGAAAAAAAATATGGTGATGGATTTACAGGATGGATGTTATTGAATTATAAAAAGCCCATTACTGTTTCATCAACCTTAGGAAGTTATGCTACAAACAACGCAAATGATGAGGATCTGAAAACCTATTGGAGTGCAGCAACAAATAATAAAGGAGAATGGATCCAATCTGACCTTGGAAACATTTCATCAGTGAATGCTATTCAAATCAATTATGCAGACCAGGATGTCGATAGTGATCGTCTCGGCAAGATCAATGATCAGTATCATCAGTACAAATTGTATTATTCTGTTGATGGAAAAAAATGGAATGCACTTATTGATAAAAGCAATAACAAAACAGATGTGCCACATGAGTATGTTGAACTGGAAAAACCCGTACAGGCAAGGTTCATAAAACTGGAGAATATTCATATGCCTACCGGCAAATTTGCCATTAGTGGCCTTCGTGTATTTGGAAATGGTGGAGGCGCAAAGCCCGGTGATGTAAAAGACTTTATTGTTTTAAGAACAGAAAAAGACAAGCGAAGCGGCTGGATAAAATGGAGACCGGTAAATAATGCATACGCCTGCAATATTTATTATGGCACTGCGCCGGATAAGTTATACAATTGCATTATGGTATACGACAATAATGAATACTGGTTCAAGGGTATGGATAAATTAAAAACATATTATTTTTCAATCGAGGCGGTAAATGAAAATGGAGTTTCAGAAAGGTCAAAGATCATGGAGGTCAAATAGGTCATACGTCAAATATTCACAAAAGTCAAATTAAGCAAGATGCGGATCATAAAATTTTTTTTGTTTTTTTTCTTTGCGGTAAATGTTCTGTATGCACAACAGGATATTCCTTTTTGGGATGATATACAGGCCTTCAAACACCAGGACAGTATCCAGATGCCACCACAACACGCCATTTTATTTGTTGGCAGCTCTTCGTTTACGAAATGGACGGATGTTCAAAATTATTTTCCCGGTTATACTATTATCAATCGCGGTTTCGGAGGTTCATCACTACCTGACGTAATAAGATATGAGAACGACGTGATCTTTAAATATAAACCGAGACAAATAGTGATCTATTGCGGAGAGAACGACCTGGCGGCTTCTGACACAGTTACAGCAAAGATGGTCTTTGACAGGTTTAAAAAGTTGTTTACTGACATCAGGAAAAGATTCTCCAACATTCCGCTTGTCTACATTTCAATAAAGCCAAGCCCCAGCCGGTGGCAGCTGCGGGAAAAAATGATCGCAGCAAATAACCAGATAGAAAGTTTTCTTGCTAAAAAGAAAAACACCGTCTTCGTTGATGTATATCACAAAATGCTCGGACCCAACGGAACACCTATTAAAGAAATTTATGTCGAGGATAATTTACACATGAATGCCAAAGGTTATTCTATTTGGAAAAAGGAGATGCAACCTCATTTATTGAGATAAAAAAACATCACATGAAACGCTTACAACGGCTGCTGCCTGTATTATTGGTTATTGCATCGATCACTGTCAAAGCACAGGTTTCACAGGATGCGAAGATGAAAACCTTTGTCGATGCATTGATGAGCAAAATGACCCTGGATGAAAAAATTGGACAATTGAATTTACCGGGTGCCGGTGACATCACCACAGGTGGTCAGGCTTCTGAGGACAATTCGATGATTGCAAAAAAAATCAGGGAAGGCAAAGTGGGCGGATTATTCAACATTAAAGGGGTTGAAAAAATAAAACATGTCCAGGAAATAGCGGCGAAGGAAAGCCGCCTAAAAATTCCATTGATCTTCGGGATGGACGTGATCCATGGTTATCAAACCGTTTTTCCAATTCCGCTTGCATTATCCTGTAGTTGGGATATGCAAAAAATAGAACAAAGCGCCAGGATCGCTGCCACTGAAGCAAGTGCTGACGGTATTTGCTGGACATTTTCCCCGATGGTTGACATTGCCCGTGATCCCCGCTGGGGACGCATTGCAGAAGGTAATGGTGAAGACCCTTATCTCGGTTATCAAATTGCAAAAGCCATGGTTAAGGGTTACCAGGGTGATGATCTTAAGAAAAATAATACCGTCATGGCTTGTGTCAAGCACTATGCCCTGTATGGTGCAGCTGAAGCCGGTCGTGATTATAATACGACTGATATGAGCCGGGTAAGAATGTATAATGAATACCTGCTTCCATATAAAGGTGCAGTTGATGCAGGAGCAGGAAGTATCATGTCATCATTCAATGAAGTGGATGGCATACCGGCATCGGCAAATAAATTTTTGATGACCGACGTGCTTAGAAAGCAATGGGGTTTCAAAGGTTTTGTGGTTACCGACTACACTGCTATCAATGAAATGATCGATCATGGAATGGGTGATCTGCAAACCGTTTCTGCTTTAGCTCTGAATGCGGGTATCGATATGGATATGGTAGGCGAAGGATTTTTGACTACGCTAAAAAAATCTTTACAGGAAAAGAAGGTTACCCAAAAACAAATTGATGATGCATGCAGACGTATCCTTGAGGCAAAATATAAACTGGGATTGTTCGACGATCCCTATCGCTATTGCGATGAAAAAAGAGCAGCCTCCGAAATATATACTGATGCAAACCGCAAAGCGTCGAGAGAAATTGCCGCAGATTGTTTGGTATTGCTGAAAAATCAAAATAATGTATTACCACTAAAGAAGGCAGGCACGATCGCACTAATCGGTCCTCTTGCAGACGCAAAGGAAAACATGCCCGGCACCTGGAGTGTGGCTGCAGATTTTTCAAAAGCCATTTCAGTATTGAAGGGGTTAGATGAAACGGTCGGCAGCAAAGTGAAACTGTTATATGCAAAAGGGTCTTTTCTTGATGACGATAGTGTATTCGAGCAAAGAGCTGGCATGTTTGGTAAATCATTCAGCCGTGATGGAAGAACAAAAGAGCAATTGTTACAGGAAGCATTAAATATCGCTTCACAATCTGATGTCATTATTGCCGCTTTGGGTGAGTCGGCAGAAATGACTGGTGAGAGCAGTAGTCGCAGTAGTATTGAAATTCCACAAACACAAAAAGAATTACTGGCTGCATTACTGAAGACCGGAAAGCCGGTTGTACTTGTGTTGTTTACAGGTCGCCCATTAGCTATTAAATGGGAAAATGCAAACGTACCTGCGATATTGAATGTATGGTTTGGAGGAAGTGAAGCCGGGTATGCTATCTCAGATGTATTGTTTGGTGACGTAAATCCTTCCGGAAAGTTGACAACCACCTGGCCGCAGAATATAGGGCAGGTACCGATGTATTACAATCATAAAAACACCGGCCGCCCGCTTGCTGAAGGAAAATGGTTCCAGAAATTCCGTTCGAATTATCTTGATGTTTCCAACGATCCTGTTTATCCTTTTGGGTATGGATTGAGCTATACAAATTTTACCTATGGTGATCTGAAACTGAGCAGCACTTCATTAAAGGGAAATCAAACACTGACGGCAAGTGTTACCGTAACAAATTCAGGAAATCTCGATGGCAAAGAAGTGGTTCAATTATATATCCGTGATGTGGTGGGAAGCATTACCAGGCCTGTAAAAGAACTAAAAGGCTTTCAGAAAATAGCCCTCAGAGCCGGTGAAACAAAAACGGTAACCTTCACTATCACCACCAATGACCTGAAGTTCTACAATAGTGATCTGAAATATGATTGGGAGCCTGGTGAATTTGTGATCATGACAGGAGGTAATTCGAGGGATGTGAAATCGGCAAAAGTGAATTGGGTGAAATGATCATGTCGCCAGCTTTCTCAATTCTCATCGGCGCCGGTTGTGTCACTCACTTCAACTTTCGGTAATTCTATTCAACATCGTGAGGCGTGGAGACGTGAATCGTGAGGTGCAGCTGAAATCTGCTTCCAAAAGCCAATAGCATTTCTGCCTAACCTTATGACCTTAGTAACACAAGAAAACCTCAGGGAAAACAACCTTATTACCTTCTAAAAAAGATAGAAAAAAATGATGCAACGACTTTTTCTTTTTCTCCTAAGCAGCTCCATGTTGACCGCCTCTGCCCAGCAGATCTTTCAAATGCCACCGAATGTCGAGAGCCGTGTAAGCAGTTTTGAAAACCCTAATGGCATAAAAGGCAACGGTGGCAAGACCAATAAAACCGCAAAGGGAAATGCATTTGAAACGATCAAAGAAGGCGAGACAAAAACCTTATTGGATGTAAATGGACAGGGCATCATTCAAAGAATTTGGCTAACTGTCAACCGCTCGCCGATCATATTACGCAGCCTGCATCTAAAAATGTTTTGGGATGGCGAAACAAAACCCGCGGTAGATGTACCTATGGGAGATTTTTTTGTTTTTAACCTGGGCAAGGACGCACCTTTTCAATCGGAGTTTTTCTCAAGCGGTGAAGGCCGTTCGTTCAATTGTTATATACCCATGCCATTCCAAAAACATGCGAGGATCACCTTGACTAATGAAGGAAAAGAAACCTGTATGCTTTTTTATGATGTAGATTTTTTGATGACATCTCTTCCCGCCGATGCTTTGTATTTTCATGCATACTGGACAAGAAAATGGAGTGGCAATTTGGGAGATGATTTTGAAATGCTTCCAAAAACAAACGGTAGAGGAAGATTTTTAGGAGTAAGTGTCGGGCTGAATGTTGATTCATCTTATGGCAAGACATGGTGGGGTGAAGGTGAAGTAAAAATGTATTTTGACGGCGACACAAAATATCCCACCATCAATGGAACGGGTTCAGAAGATTATTTGGGAAGCGCATGGGGAATTGGAAAAT
>Ga0207706_10004855_pt1 | contig 12592 bp, 7 predicted proteins | sample KBSC53metaG_FD_184318 | JGI IMG/M metagenome (GOLD analysis project Ga0207706, IMG submission 184318) | Corn rhizosphere microbial communities from Kellogg Biological Station, Michigan, USA - KBS C5-3 metaG (SPAdes) (version 2) | ecosystem: Host-associated > Plants > Roots > Rhizosphere > Soil ... | reverse complement strand
ACGTGTCGCTTCCATTTCCAGCGTCTACAATGCCTGTGACACCGCCGAGGCCTTTTGTAATATCCGCTATATAATAGTCATCGCCGTCGCCTAAATGCAGGTCGCCAACAACGCTACCACCCGTATCGATGAAAGCATCCACCGAACTAAATCCTGGCCTGAAATCCACGTCACCCAAGACAGTGCCGCCGTTGACAACAATTATGTCCCCCGTCCCGACTACTCCTGTTGTATTTCCATAGATTGTTCCTCCTGAGCGGTTCTCGATGGTCGAGTAGCCAGCGGAAAGCCCGACACCACCGTTGCCTTTGATCATTCCATTGTTGATGAAAGTCAGGCCAGAGATGCTGGCGCCCAATGTTTCGCCTTCAATCAAACCCTGATTGGTGGAGGTGAGGCTTCGGATGACACCGCCACCCAAGCCATTTTCAAGCGCCGTCCCGTTGGTGGAACGGATTACGCCGTCGTTGTTCAGGCGGCCGGAAACAGTCAGCGCGGTGAGGGTTGCTTCGATCGTACCGCTATTTTGAACAAGACCGCCACTATTAAGCCTAAAAGCCGCACCATTTCCTCCGGTAGCTCGAATGGTGCCGCTGTTGATGGCAGAATCGAGATTTTCCAAACTGACCGCGCTTTGGAATACCGAATTGAGATCAGTCAGAATCGCATTTTCGTTGATGAAGTTGAGCGCCTCGAAACCGAGATTCTGCTGGGCAACTTGAGGGACAAATACAGGACCGACAGTGATGATGCTAGATCCGGTTCTAACCGTGCCGGTACCTCGCACGGAATATCCTCCGGGAGGGACGAAGTTCCCGTTCAAAGTGAGCGTAGCATTATTTTGAATATCAAGCTGAAGCAATTCGAATGCGTTGGGAAGGATCGGGTTCGTCAGCGCTCTGTCCTCACGAACTACCAGCTCGAGCAAATCGATTCCATTGCCACCATCGGCTACGCCGCTGACATTGTCGATAAAACGGCTCGCGCCCAGCGTAGCAATCAAGCGATCGTTTCCGTCATTGAGGATGACGTCCCCATTAATTGTGCCGTCTTTGGTGTCGATCCGATCGTCAAAGCCGCTACCGCCGATGACCGAGCCGCTGATCGTTCCTGAATTGATAAGGTTGACTTGAAACATACTCCGCAAGGCGATGGGGCCGTTGGTCGATATAACGCCGGTGGAACCGTTGACGATACCCATAGTTTGGCTGCCGGTATCGACAGCTAAGCCACTTCCTTCGTTACGGATCGTGCCACTATTCAGAAACTGCTGCGGAGAACCAAAGGGGAAATCTATTGTTGCAACTGTGCTGTTGGAGACCATGGTTCCGCTGTTAAAGATTGCCGACGGAGCCAGCACGGTTCCACTTGAGAAAGGGAAAGAATACGCGCTGCTGTCGCCTCCGTCGACAACTCCGGCATTGTTCAGTCGCTCGACAACGACGTTGATACCACCGTGGCTTCCGGAAATCGTTGCTCCGGCCTGGTTGGTGATGGACTGGTAGCCTTGGAATCCAGGGTTCCCGACGGTGGAGATTGCTGCACCTCCGACTGACGAAATGAGACCACTATTGTCGAGATTTGCGATAATTGTTCCGGAGGGAACCTGCAAAACGATGGCGCCGGCATGATCGAGTCTTCCGAGCACTTGCGCATTGGAATCGACTAGGATGCCCGTGCCATTTGTCGAAACCGTCAGTCCGTCGGTGTCGGTGCCAGTGCAATGAGTTGCTTGATCAGAGACAGTTGGTTCCGGCGAGCAATCGGCCATCGCGGCGACGGAAATGAATGACAGCGCGAGGGCACTTGCTCCACGCAATAACACGCGACGATGCGGCAGGGTCACGAACTTCTCCCAGACATTCAAGTATCGCGACCATTTTTATTAAGGCTGGGGGATGACCAAAAAATCGATGTGGGTCAAATGGCAATTGTGGTTAATCCGGCGATGCTGGCTGCCTCCAGAATTTGAATAGAGCGGAGCCTATTCCTCCCCCATCCTGAGCGCCGCGATGAACGCCTCCTGCGGGATGCTCACACTCCCATATTCCCGCATCCGCTTCTTGCCCTCTTTCTGCTTCTCCAAGAGCTTGCGTTTCCGCGTCGCGTCGCCGCCGTAGCATTTCGCCGTCACGTCCTTGCGCAGCGCCGCGATCGTCTCGCGGGCGATCACCTTGCCGCCGATCGCCGCCTGGATCGGGATCTTGAACATGTGGCGCGGGATCAGGTCCTTCAGCCGCTCGCACATGCCGCGCCCCCGGCTCTCCGCCGTGCCGCGATGGACGATCATGCTGAGCGCGTCGACCGGCTCGTTGTTGACGAGGATGCTCATCTTGACGAGGTCGCCCTCGCGGTGGCCGATCTGGTGATAGTCGAAGCTGGCATAGCCCCGGCTGATCGATTTGAGCCGATCGTAGAAGTCGAACACCACCTCGTTGAGCGGCAGATCGTAGACCACCTGCGCGCGGCCGCCCACATAGGTCAGGTTCTTCTGGATGCCGCGCCGATCCTGGCAGAGCTTCAGGATGCTGCCCAGATATTCGTCGGGCACGTAGATCGTCGCCTCGATCCACGGTTCCTCGATCGTGTCGATCCGGCTCGGATCGGGCATGTCGGCGGGGTTGTGCAGCTCGATCTCGCCCTGCCCGTGCATCAGCTGGATGCGATAGACCACCGAGGGCGCGGTGGTGATCAGGTCGAGATCATATTCGCGGGTCAGCCGCTCCTGGATGATCTCGAGATGAAGCAGGCCGAGGAAGCCGCAGCGGAAGCCGAAACCGAGCGCGGCCGAGGTCTCCATCTCGAAGCTGAACGACGCGTCGTTGAGCCGGAGCTTGGAGATGCTTTCGCGCAGTTTCTCGAAATCGTTCGCATCGACCGGGAAGAGGCCGCAGAACACCACCGGCTGCACTTCCTTGAAGCCGGGGAGCGCTTCGGCGGCGGGCTTCTTCGCGTCGGTCAGCGTGTCGCCGACGCGGGCCTGCGCGACTTCCTTGATCTGCGCGGTGATGAAGCCGATCTCGCCGGGGCCGAGATCGGGCAGATTCTCGATCTTGGGGCGGAAGGCGCCGACGCGGTCCACCAGATGGGTGGTGCCGGCGGCCATGAACTTGACCTGCTGGCCCTTCTTCAGCACGCCGTCGATCACGCGGACCAGGATGACGACGCCCAGATAGGGATCGTACCAGCTGTCGACCAGCATCGCCTTCAGCGGCGCGTCCGGATCGCCCTTGGGCGCGGGGATGCGCTCGACGATCGCGTCCAGCACCTCCTCGATGCCGATGCCCGATTTGGCGCTGGCGAGCACGGCGTTGCTGGCGTCGAGGCCGATGATCTCCTCGATCTCGTGGCGGACCTTTTCGGGCTCGGCCGAGGGCAGGTCGATCTTGTTGATGACGGGCACGATCTCATGGTCATGCTCGATCGACTGGTAGACGTTGGCGAGCGTCTGCGCCTCCACGCCCTGCGCGGCATCGACCACCAGCAGCGCGCCTTCGCACGCGGCGAGGCTGCGGCTGACCTCATAGGCGAAGTCGACATGGCCGGGGGTGTCCATCAGGTTCAGGACATGGCCCTTCCAGTCGAGGCGGACGGTCTGCGCCTTGATGGTGATCCCGCGTTCCTTCTCGATGTCCATGTTATCAAGGACTTGGGCGGACATCTCGCGCTCGGACAGGCCGCCGGTGCGCTGGATCAGGCGGTCGGCGAGGGTCGACTTGCCATGGTCGATATGCGCGATGATTGAGAAGTTGCGGATCTTGTCGAGCGGCGTCATGCGCGGCCCCCTAGCAGCGCACGGTGCGGATGCGAAGGGGTGAGCGTGCCGGCAGGTTTAGGAGGGTTAGGAGTGTGGCTATCGGATTCCGGCAATTGCGGCGGTGAAGCGGCGGTTTCGGACGCCGACGCGGCAGTGATGCGGCGCAGACGCGCCACTTGGGTTACATCGACGCGGCGGTGACGCGCCACGCACGCGGCGGGCGCGCGGCATTTACACGCCACCGGGGCGACATCGAGGTGGCAGTGATGCGCCGCCCACGCAACAGGGACGCGACGCTCGCGTGACCAAAATCCTCCCTGAGCTTGCTCGGGGAGGGGGACCGCACGCAGTGCGGTGGAGGGGTTTCTTCGGGCAGGAATGCCCCTCCACCATTCAGCTGCGCTGAACGGTCCCCCTCCCCACGCTTCGCGTGGAGAGGATCTGGTAGAGTGTCGCCATTCCATCCGACAGGATGGATCAGATGAAATCCTACATTGAAAGCAATTTCTGCGCTATCGATCGTCAGCGACCGTTCAGGGATAGGATCGCATAGTCGGGCGTTCGGGCGGGAGAGACATCCTCGTGAAGCACCCAATCGCCCATATCCATGCCATCGGCACCGCCGTCCCCGATCACGACGTGCATGCCGCGTTCATCGACTGGGCCGGCAGGCAGCTCGAGGGAAAGCGCGAGCAGGCGCTGTTCCGGCGGATGGCGGCGCGGTCCGGAATCTCACATCGCTGGTCGGTCCTGCCGTCGCCTGTGGAGCCGAACGATCTGGCGGCACAGCCGACCTCGGCGCGGATGCACGTCTATGCGGATCAGGCGCCCCGGCTGGCGCTGAAGGCGATCGATGCACTGGCCGCGCAGATGCCTGTCGCTGGAATCACGCACCTGGTGGTCGCCAGCTGCACCGGCTTCGTCGCGCCGGGGATCGACCAGATCATCGCCGAACGGCTCGGCCTCGACGAGAGCGTCGAGCGGACGCTGGTCGGCTTCATGGGCTGTTATGCGGCGGTGTCCGCATTGCGCGTCGCCCATCATATCGCCCGCGCCGAGCCGGACGCGAAGGTGCTGGCGGTGATGGTCGAGCTATCGACGCTCCACCTGCAGGACACCGCCGAGATCGAACCGCTGCTCGCGATGCTCCAGTTCGCCGACGGTGCCGCAGCGGCGATCGTCAGCAGCGAGGCTGGCGGCTTCGAGATCGACGGCTTCCTCTCGACCACCCTGCCCGACAGCGCCGACCTGATCCGCTGGACGATCGGCGACACCGGCTTCGAGATGCATCTGTCCGGCGAAGTGCCGGCCCGGATCACCCATGCGCTCGGCAACACCACCCTGCTCCCACGCGGTGACGAGGCGGATGCGTGGGCGATCCACCCCGGCGGGCGGTCGATCCTCGATGCCGTCGAGACCGGATTGTCGCTGGCACCCGATGCGCTCGATGCCTCGCGCGGGGTGCTCGATCGCTACGGCAACATGTCGTCGGCGACGCTGATGTTCGTGCTGGCGGAGCATATGCGCGGGCCGCCGATACGCAACGGCGTCGCGCTTGCCTTCGGGCCGGGCGTGGTTGCCGAGGGGTTCCGCTTCCGGAGCGCGGCATGAGATCGCTCGCGTCGCGCACCATCGCCGAGGAGCAGATGGACGCGCCGGACCTGCCTGCCGAGGTCTATCGGCAGGTGCTGGCCGATCTGGCCAAGGTGAACAGGCTGATCTTCTCCTCCTACGCGACACTCGGCTTCCTCAAGCGCGCGCTGGACCAAACCCGTGTTCCCCAGCGAAAGCTGGGGTCCAGTTCCGACGTTGCAGCTGGACCCCAGCTTTCGCTGGGGAACGGCGAGAAAAAAGGGAGGCACTTTCGCCTGCTCGACGTCGGGTTCGGTCAAGGCGACATGCTTCGTTCGATCGCGCGCTGGGCGGGAAAGCGCGGCATTCAGGCAGACCTGGTCGGCGTCGACCTCAACCCCAACAGCGAGATCATGGCGCGCGAGGCGACCGAGCCGGGCGCGCCGATCCGCTACCTCACTGGCGACTATCGGGATCAGGCGGGCGGCGGCTGGGATTTCGTGATCAGCAGCCTCGTCACCCATCATATGACGCCGCGGGATATTATCGATTTCCTGCGTTTCATGGAGGCGGAGGCACGGGTCGGGTGGATGGTCAACGACCTGCTCCGCCATCGCTTCGCCTATCATGGCTTTCCGCTGCTGGCGCGGATCATGGGCTGGCACCGCATCGTGCGCGAAGACGGACAGCTTTCGATCGCGCGATCCTTCCGCCCCGCCGAATGGCGCGCGCTGCTCGGCGACGCCGGTCTCGCCGATAGCGGCGCTGAGGTCGTGCGCCGATTTTCCTTCCGGCTATGCGTCGAACGCATCCGCTGATCGTCGGCGGCGGGCCGGCGGGGGCCATGGCCGCGCTGATGCTCGCGCGGGCCGGGCAGAAGCCGCTGCTGATCGAGCGCAACACCGAACCGCGCGCTATCGTCTGCGGCGGTTTTCTCGGGTGGGACGCGCTAGGCATGTTGCGGCAGGCCGGGATCGATGTCGCCGGCCTTGGTGCCCAGCCGGTGTCGCAGCTTCATCTCGTGGCTGGCCATCGCACCGCGCGGATCGGCCTGCCATTCGCCGCCGCGGGCCTGTCGCGACGCGCGCTCGACGCGACCCTGCTCGCGCAGGCTGCACGGGAAGGTGCAGCAATCGAATGCAGCACGGTTCGCGAAATCGATGCGGCGGCGGGCAAGGTCAGAACGCAGGACGGCGAAATCCCCGCTCCGGCGATTTTCCTCGCGACCGGCAAGCATGATCTGCGCGGGGTGGCTCGCCCGACCTCGCGAGACGATGATGTCCCGGTGGGCCTGCGGGTGCAATTGCTGCCGTCGCCGGTGCTGCAACGGGCACTTGCGGGCCGGATCGAGCTGATCCTGTTAGATCGCGGATATGCGGGCCTGATCCTGCAGGAGGATGGATCGGCCAATCTCTGCATGACGGTCGCGCAGGCGCGGCTCGGCGAAGCGGGGGGCGATCGTGAGCGCCTGCTCCGGACGCTCGCAACGGAGTCGCCGATCCTCGGCAAACGGCTCGGGCAATCGAACGGCTGGGGTGACTGGGCGTCGGTCGCCCGCGTACCTTATGGTTGGAGTGCACGGGCGACCGAACCCGGCCTGTTCCGGCTCGGCGATCAGGCGGCGGTGATTGCCTCGCTCGCCGGCGACGGCATCGCCATCGCGTTCAAGAGTGCCCGCATGGCCGCCGACCATTATCTGCGTGAGGGGCGGGACGGTTCGGTCAGCTTTCAGCGCAGGTTCGCAAAGGTCGCCCATTCCCCGCTCTGGATCGCCGATCGTCTGCGCGCCATCGCCGAAAATGGCAGAATGGCGCCGTTCGGAATCGCCGCGCTCTCCCATTTTCCGTCAGCGGCACGCCTCGCCAGCCGCGCCACCCGCATTGGCACATATTGAAGTTGTAACGCTTCTCATCCACATTATCGCCATGGACAAGATGGACCTCCCCGAAAATGAATGGCGCAAGCGGCTGAACCCCGATCAGTTCCACGTGCTACGCGAAGCGGGCACGGAACAGGCCTTCACCGGGCGCTACTGGAACAATCATGAGGACGGCGTCTATCGCTGCGCCGGATGCGGCACCCCGCTGTTCGACAGCGATGCCAAGTTCGATTCAGGCACGGGCTGGCCAAGCTTCACCAAGCCCATGGACGAAGCCGCCGTCACCGAGCATCGTGACGTGAGCCACGGCATGGTCCGCACCGAAGCCCGCTGCGCGAAGTGCGACGGGCATCTCGGTCATGTCTTTCCAGACGGTCCGGGGCCGGAGGGTCTGCGCTACTGCATGAATTCGGCATCGCTCGATTTCAAGGCGGGCGATAAGGACTGAGCGGACTCAGTCGGCCGTTCAGCCTGACGAAAGCCGCCATCGCCCAAGCGCCGACGCGTCACTTGTGACAGGTTTGGAATAAGGCTAATTCCGTCCCCCACATGGCCGCCTCACGACCCCCCGCCTCTGGCGCTCGCCGTTGGGCGATGACCTTATTGAAGCTCATGATCTTCGCGTTTGTCGCCATTCTCGGCGCGATCGCGATCGCGGTGTTCGTGACGCGCGCGTCGCTGCCCGATTATCCGGAGCTGCAATCCTCGCCCAACGGGCAGATGATCCGCGTCCACGCCGCCGACGGGACCGTGATCGTCTCGCTGGGGCCGAGCTATGGCGAATGGATCCCCTACGATCGCATCCCGCAGAACATGATCGATGCGATGATCGCGGTCGAGGATCGGCGTTATTACATGCATATCGGCGTCGATCCGATCGGCATCACGCGATCGGCGTGGGTGCGCGTGCAGCGCGGTCATTGGGCGCAGGGCGGATCGACCATCACCCAGCAGATCGCCCGTAACATCTTCCTCACCAACACCCGCACCTTCGGCCGCAAGTTCCGCGAGATGCTGCTCGCGATGGCGATGGAGCGGAAATTCTCGAAGCAGCAGATCCTCGAGCTCTACCTCAACCGCGTTTATTTCGGCGGCGGCGCCTACGGCATCGACGCGGCGTCGCGGCGCTTCTTCGGGCATCCGGCGGACAAGCTCTCGCTTGAGGAAGCCGCGATCATCGCGGGCCTCGTCAAGGCGCCATCCAACTATTCGCCGACCGCCGACGCGCAGGCCGCGATCGACCGCGCCAAGATCGTGATCGAGACGATGCAGGAGGCCGGCAAGATCACCGCCGAGCAAGCCGCCAAGGCCGATCCCGCTTCGGTCAAGCTCGCGCCGGAGCCCAAGCAGAACAGCGTCCGCTATTTCACCGACTGGGCGCTTGCCCAGCTCGACGAGTTGATCGACGAGACCGGCGAGCCGATCGACGTCTGGACCACGCTCGATCTTTCGATGCAGCGCGCCGCCGACGCCGCGATCCGGGCGAACGCGCCGGGCAATGCGCAGGGCGCGCTGGTCTCGATGGACCGGGACGGCGCCGTGCGGGCGATGGTCGGCGGCAAGGATTATGTGTCCTCGATCTACAACCGCGCGACCCAGGCCCAGCGGCAGCCCGGCTCCGCCTTCAAGCTGTTCGTCTATCTGGCGGCGCTGGAAGCGGGGGCCAAGCCCGAGGATGCGGTGGTCGACGAGCCGGTGACGATCGACGGCTGGAGCCCGCGCAACAGCAACGGCAAGTTCGCCGGCCCGATCGACATCCGCACGGCCTTCGCCTTCTCGATCAACACCGTCGCGGCGAAGCTGGGGCTTCAGGTCGGTTTCCCGACGATCGCGGACATGGCGCGGCGCTTCGGCATCACGACGCCGGTCGACACGCATCCATCGATGGTGCTGGGCACGTCGGACGTTCGCCTGCTCGATATGACGCGGGCCTTCGCCGCCGTGAACAACAAGGGTATCGCCGTGGTACCGTACGGCATCCTCAAAGTGACTGGTCCGAAGAACAGCATCCTTTACGAGCATGAGGTGGACGACAGCCGCGTGCTGGTGGCGCCCTGGGTTGCGGCGCAGATGACCGATCTGCTCCAGACCGCCGTCAACACCGGCACCGGCCGCGCCGCGCAGATCGGACGGCCCGTGGCAGGCAAGACCGGCACGACCTCGTCCAACAAGGATGGCTGGTTCCTGGGCTTTTCGAGCGGGCTTACGACCGGCGTCTGGATGGGCCGTGACGATGCGCGCCCGATCCCGGGCCTCGCCGGCGGCCGCGCGCCAGCGCAGGCGTTTCGCGACTTCATGATCAAGGCCGTCGCCAAGCGCCCGGTGGAAGAATTCGAGACCGAAGTGAAGCTGCCCGATTATCAGCTGGAGCCCGATGCCGAGGCTTATTTCGGCAATAACGACATGCAGCCGATGGTCGATGAAAATGGCATGCCGATCGATCCGCAAGCGAGCGACGACTATCTCCGGCCACAACCCGATCGCGCCCCGCCGCCGCAGGAAGAGGATCGCGGCGGCCTCGACCAGCAGTGGATCGACAATGCGCTCAATCGGCCCGGACCGAGCAACCGGCCGAATCCGTAGTTTCCTTAAGCCTTCTCCCGCTTGCGGGAGAGGGCAAGTAGTGGTCACGCCAGCTCCAGCGCCGGGCGCATCCATTCGGGAATGAGCGCGTCGCCCGGATCAGCCACATTGCGCCGTTCGAAGCTGCCCGAAGGCATCAGCATCAGTCGTCGGTTGATCTTCTGGCGGTAATGCATCCGCGCGGTATTTTCCTGGCCGACATAGCAGCCCTTGGTGAAGCTGACGCCGTTCAGCAGATCGGCATTGCATTCGAGCCAGAGGTTCTTGTCCGATCCGAGTTCGGCAACGCCTTCCGCTACCCCCAGCGCGCGGCGGTGCTCATGCCAGCCTTCGACCGCGCCGTCGGCGGGGGCGAGCCAGCGCTTGCCGAGCGCCGGCAGGCGCGGGTCCCCTTCTCCGTCGCCGGACCAATGCACCGCCAGCGTCTCCTCGCGCGCGATCGTGATCGGGCGGCGGAGGCGGTAGAGGGTCAGGCGCCTCGTCAGCGCATCGGCCTGATCGGCCTCGCAATCGATCAGCAGATCGTCGCCGTCGGCCCAGACGATGAAGTCGAACAACGCCTTTCCCTGCGCCGTCAGCAAGCCGGCCCAGACCGGAAGCGCGCCCGTCACGTCATTGGTGACGAGGCCCTGGAGGAAGCCGCGCACATCCTCACCGGACAAACGGATCAGGCTGCGATCGATCAGGGTGGTGCCGCTCATGCCCCGCATTTGGCCTCCTCTCCCCGTCCTTTCAAGGAAGGGACGAGATTTTCTCCGCCTTCGGTTAGGGTCTGGCGGACGGCGGACGGCGACACTATCAGGGCGTGATGGCTGATCTTCCCCATGCCCATGTCAACCGCCGGACGCTGCTGATCGGGGGCGGCGCGGGCGTGGGATTGCTGCTCGCATGGGGCGTGTGGCCGCGCTCCTATGAGCCTAACCTCAATGCCGCCAAGGGCGAGAATGTTTTCAATGCCTTCCTGAAAATCGGCAGCGACGGGAGGATCGTCGTGGTCGTGCCGCAGGCCGAGATGGGCCAGGGCGTCTATACCTCGCTTCCCCAGATACTGGCCGACGAGCTGGGCGCCGACTGGCGAACGGTCGCGGTGGAACCCGCCCCGATCAACCCCTTGTACGCAAATGATTTCCTCCTGACCGAAGCGAAGGACACGTTGCCGGGATGGATTCAGGGCCCTGGCGAATGGGCGCTGCGGCAGGTGGCCATCCGCAATGCGATCATCCTGACGGCCGGGTCCAGCTCGGTTCGCGGGTTCGAGCAGCGTTATCGCGAGGCGGGTGCTGCGGCACGCGCGCTGCTCTGCATGGCGGCGGGCAACCGCTGGGAGGCGGACTGGCAGGCCTGCGATACGGACAAGGGCTTCGTCACGCGCGGCGAAGACAGGCTGCGCTTCGGAGAACTGGCGGCGGAAGCGGCCACGCTCAGCCCGCCATCCGATATCCCGCTTCGCAAGCCTGGCGAGGGAGGAATTTCGGGCAAGCCGGTGCCGCGGCTCGACCTGCCCTCCAAGGTGGACGGGTCAGCGCAGTTCGCCGGCGACGTGCGGCTGCCGGGGCTGGTCTATGCCTCCGTCCGACACGGGCCGTTCGGAAACACGACCCTGATCGAGGTCGACAAGAAAGCGGCCGACCGGATCGATGGCGTGATCGCCGTGGTCGAAAATCCCGGCTGGGTGGCGGCGGTGGCGACCAACTGGTGGGCGGCGGATCGCGCGCTGGATGCCCTGTCGCCCAAATTCCGCACGGTCGGCGGCTTCCCGGACGACGCCTCGATCAACGCGGCGCTCGACAGGGCGCTGGCGAGCGGAGACAGCAAGCGCTTCGTCGAGCGGGGGGATCCCGACGAACAGCTCAAGGGCGATGCCTTCTCGGCGGAATATCGCGTGCCGATGGCCGCCCACGCGTCGATCGAGCCGCTGACCGCGACCGCGCATCTGGACGGGGACCGGCTTGAAGTGTGGATGCCGACGCAGGCGATCAGCTTCGCCCGGGCGGCGGTCGCCGGCGCGGCGGGGATGCGCGAGGACGCCGGCACCATCTTCCCGACGCTGGTCGGCGGCAGCTTCGGACGAAAGATCGCCAATGACGCAGCCGCGGTTGCGGCGATCCTCGCCATCAAGACCAGGCGGCCCGTGCAGCTCACCTGGTCCCGTGCCGAAGAGACCATGCATGACGAGTTCCGCCCGCCCGCGGTGGGCAGGATGAAGGCGAAGCTTGCCAACGGACGGCTGCAGGCATGGTCCGCCTCCATCGCCGCGCCGTCTACGATGGCCGAGCAATTTTCCAAGCTGATGCCCGGCATGCCCGTGGGAAGCCCGGAGAAGCCCGAGGCTGCGGCGATCGAAGGTGCGTTGCCGGCCTACAGCATACCGACGCTTTCGATCGATCATCATGTCGCGCCGATCGGGGTGCCGACGGGGTCATGGCGGTCGGTCGCCAACAGCTACACCGCCTTCTTCACTGAATGCTTTGTCGACGAGCTGGCCGAGGAAGCGGGCATAGAGCCCTTTTCCTTCCGCATGCAGATGCTGGGCAAGTCACCCCGGCTCGCGCGCTGCCTGACGACGGCGGCGACGCTTGGCAACTGGCAGGGCGGTATCGCGGGCAGCGGACAGGGCATCGCCGCGCACAGCTGCTTGGGATCGCATGTCGCCATGCTCGCCGAGCTGCACGTCAACGAGGGCAGGATCATACTCGACCGGATCATCGCCGTGGTCGATTGCGGGCGGATGATCCATCCCGACATCGTGCGCCAGCAGATCGAAGGCGGCATCATCTTCGGGATTTCAGCGGCGCTCGGCA
>Ga0207706_10004854_pt1 | contig 12592 bp, 9 predicted proteins | sample KBSC53metaG_FD_184318 | JGI IMG/M metagenome (GOLD analysis project Ga0207706, IMG submission 184318) | Corn rhizosphere microbial communities from Kellogg Biological Station, Michigan, USA - KBS C5-3 metaG (SPAdes) (version 2) | ecosystem: Host-associated > Plants > Roots > Rhizosphere > Soil ... | reverse complement strand
GGATACGAGTGCACCTGAACGAAATCCAGTCCGAGCGCTGGGTCATCCCAGGCCCACAGATTGTGCAGGCGAGCGGCGGACATCGTGGTGAGCGCGCGTGTGTGGGCATGGACCAGGTCGCTCGTGTGAGCCACGAGCTCTGCCAAGGCCTCGAAACGTATCGGCCGAGTGACGTGCGTGCTCAGGTCGCGTTCCCACTCCTCCACGATGAAGTCAGGTTCGTTCATGAACTCATAGCCAAGGATCTGTGCGCCCAGGTCGGCGCGTTCACCGGCGCGACCGTAACTCCGCACGAGCGGCTCAATGATGTTCTGCATCAGCGCCTGACGTCCGGCATGCGTGTCGAGCACCTGCGCGCGGCCGTCCGGCAATCGCGCCTCGAGTAGTGCACCGGTCAGTGGATCTGCGATGACGTCCGGGACGCCCTCGAACATCCACCGATGATCGAGCAGTACGAGTACGAGGCGGATGTCCACGCCACGTGCGACGCTGAGCGCCGCGTCGAGATCGGTGAAGAGATGCGAATCGGGGCCGGCGGGCAGCCCGCGGTCGTCGTACTCAATCCCCGATCGACCATCGGCAAAAACGAACCATCGAACGACGGTGAATCCGAGGCGTGCCATCTGCGCGAAGTCGGCCGCGATCTGTGGCCGCCGCGTAGAGACGCCAGCGTGGGAACCCCAGACGTTCGCGCCGAAGTCCATCCCGTAGTAGACGCTCGTCCCGTCTGTGGACCACGGGTAGTTGCAGCCGTGCAGGAACATCAGCGACGTGTCACGAATGGCCGGATTTTACTGCGATGGGGTTGTTCGAGGAGCCGCGGAACCGCGGCTCTCCTGGCGGAGCGACGGGAGACGGCCCGAACGCTACTCTCCGCCTGTCGAATACCACTTGCGCGAGCGGACTTTGAAGTCGCTGTTCCGCGCGCGAATCTCGATACGTCGCAAGCCGCCGGTCGTGCCTGGTTCGAACGCGATCAGGTACTGATGACGAAGCTCCTCGAGCAGCCGGTTCGTCGACTGACTCACGAGTGACGGGCTCGAGGCGAAGAAGTAGTCGCCGCCAGTCGCCCGAGCGAGCTCGAACAGCGCATTGCGCTGCTGCGCGCCGGTCTGCTCGCCGGATGCCGACAATGGATTCAGTTCACCAACCGCGAACACGTAGACGGGCACGTCGATCGTGCTCGCAATCCAGGCGACTTCTTCAGGCGAATACGAGCTGGCGTTGTCCGCCCCGTCGGTGATGACCACCACCGCGCGTCGATTCTGCGTGCGATTGGCCACTGCAGCCGCCGTTCCCGCAATTGCGTCGTAGATCGACGTCGATCCGAACGCTTCGACCTCGCCCAATCCGGAGCGAATCTGATCAAACTCCTGCGTGAACTCGCGGAGCGTCAGAAGCCGCGTGTCGAAACTCATGAGCGCCGCCAGATCTCTGTCGCCGCGTAGATTGGACAAAATCATTTCGCAGATCTGCTGCGACGACACGGTCGCGGTGCCGAGGCGCATGCTGCCGCTGCCATCGACGAGCAGCGCGATGCTTGCCGGCGCCTGATCGTCCGCCTGCATACCGACGATGTTTCGCGGCTTACCGGCGTCGGTGACGACGATATCGTTGGCCGTCAGCGTGCGGACGACGCGACCTTTCTTGTCGCGAACGACGGCGGTGACCGAGACGAGGTCCACACTCGACTTGAAGGTCGCCTGAGGCTGCTGATCGACCTGAGCCAGGGCGACACGGGGATTGAGGCTCCCGAGGAGCGCGAAAAGAGTGACCAGGGTCGCGCGGCGAAAGTGCATGGTTGTTCCCAGAATACTGAAGTGCTGGCTGCCTCCTCTTGTCGGTGGTTCTTCTACGATACTTTATTGCGTACATCTCCTTCATGACATTGCGTACATCTCGTTCATGACATCCAAAGAAACCCGTGCCGTCGTCGACCAATTCAACGAGGCCTTCAATCGCCATGACGTCGACGCCATTATGGGATGTATGACGCCAGACTGTGTGTTCGAGAACACCAGGCCTGCACCGGATGGCACGCGCCTCGTCGGTCAGGCTGCGGTTCGTGGCTATTGGGAAGAGTTCTTTGCCCGCTCTCCGCATGCCCGCTTCGATACAGAGGATGTGTTTGCGTCGGCCGATCGGTGCGTCGTGCAGTGGGTCTACCACTGGGTTCGCGACGGCAAGCCCGGCCACGTCAGAGGCGTCGACGTGTTCCGCGTACGGGACGGCAGAGTTGCGGAGAAGTTTTCCTACGTGAAGGGATAGACCAGGGTCCGCGGCCTCCGCCTCCTGCCGCGGGCACGGAGCAGCCTTGACGTCAGGGGTATCCATCCTCAGGATCTCTAGCGTGAGAAAACTGATCGCACTCTTTGTCGTTCTCGGGTCGCTCGACGCGGCTGCGCAGCAGGGTCAAGCGTGGGCTGCTCGATTCCGCGCCATCCCCGAGGCTCGCAACCTCGGTGAGTACGTGCGAATCATGTCCGCACGGCCGCACCACCTCGGCTCGGCCTACGGCAAGCAGAACGCAGAGTGGATACTCGCGCGATTCAGGGAGTGGGGCTGGGACGCCCAGATTGAGAACTACGACGTCCTCTTTCCGACACCGAAGGAGCGGAGCGTCGAGATGGTGGAGCCGTCCAGGTTCCGGTTGACGCTGGAGGAGCCGCCAGTCGCTGTCGATCCCACGTCCTCGCAGAAGTCGGAGCAGCTGCCCTCTTTCAATGCGTACTCGGTTGATGGCGATGTCACGGGACCGCTCGTCTACGTGAACTACGGCCGGCCCGTTGACTACGAGGAGCTCGATCGGCGAGGCATCTCCGTCAAAGGCGCGATCGTGATCGCGCGCTACGGCGCGTCATGGCGCGGCATCAAGCCGAAGGTGGCGGCCGAACGCGGCGCGATTGGCTGCCTGATCTATTCCGATCCTCGAGACGATGGGTACTGGGTCGATGGCGTGTTTCCGGATGGCCCGATGCGCTCGAAAGACGGCGTGCAGCGCGGCAGCGTGATGGACATACCGACGTATCCCGGCGATCCGACGACGCCGGGTCGGGGGTCAACGGCCGGGGCTTCGCGTCTCGAGTTGAAGGACATCACGACGCTCACGAAAATCCCTGTCCTGCCCATTTCGTACGGCGACGCGCAACCGCTGCTGGCGGCACTCACTGGCGAGGCGGCACCCATGGACTGGCGCGGTGGACTTCCGATTACCTATCGCATTGGTCCTGGTCCCGCGCGCCTGCACATGAAGCTCGCCTTCGACTGGAGCCTGAAGCGCGTGCACAACGTGATTGCGCGCCTGCCGGGATCGACGTATCCGGACGAATGGATCCTTCGCGGGAACCATCACGATGCATGGGTCAACGGCGCGCAGGATCCAGCGAGTGGGATGGCCGCGGAGCTCGAAGAAGCACGTGCGCTCGGTGAGCTCGTGAAGCAGGGCTGGCGTCCGAAGCGGACGATCGTCTACGCCGCGTGGGACGGCGAAGAGCAGGGGCTGCTCGGATCGACGGAATGGGTGGAGCACCACGAGGCAGAACTGCGAGAGAAGGCCGCGGTGTACATCAACACGGACGGAAACGGGCGGGGGTTCCTCGGCGTCGGTGGCTCGCACGCGCTCGAGCCGCTGGTCAACGCGGTCGCGAAGGAGGTCGAGGATCCCGAAACCAAGAGCAGCGTCTGGAAGCGCATGCAGGCGAGGGCGATTGCGATGGGCCCGCAGCCGGCTCGGAACGAGGCGAGGTCGCGTCCCGATCTTCGCATCGGTGCGCTCGGGTCAGGGTCCGACTACTCGGCGTTTCTGCAGCACGCCGGCATTCCGTCGTTGAACGTGTCGTTCAGCGGTCTCGACGACAGCGAAGGCGTCTACCACTCGATCTACGACGACTACTACCACTTCACGAAGTTCCTCGATACGGACTTCGCGTACGGACGTGCACTTGCTCAGACAGTCGGCAGTCTCGTGATCCGGCTTGCCGACGAAGATGTGTTGCCGTTCCAGTTCACGAGCCTCGCGGATACGGTGCAGACATACGTCGGCGAGTTGCAGGGGCAGCTCAGACAGCAGCAGTCTGAGACGAGTGAGCTGAACAAGCAGATCGAGGAAGGCGTCTTTACGTCGATTGCGGATCCGCGTCGCGCATTCCGGGCGCCGGTCGTCGACACTGTGCCGCCGTCGATCAATTTCGCCCCGCTCGAGAACGCCGCCAGCGCGCTCACGCAGGCGGCGGAACGTTACAAGAAGACGCTCGATGCGTCGCGCTCGCGACTCACGCCCGACGCGATTCGTTCACTCAACAAGAGTGTCATCCAGAGCGAGCGCCAGCTCACGCACGAGGCTGGCCTGCCTCGCCGCTCCTGGTATCGCCATCTTCTCTATGCCCCGGGGTTCTACACCGGCTACTCCGTGAAGACAATGCCCGGCGTGCGTGAAGCAATGGAGCAGAAGGACTTCGCCGAAGCCGAGAGGGAGATCGCCCGCGTCGCCGAGGCCCTCAATCGCGAAACGGAGCTGATCAACGGGATGATGCGGACGCTCGAACAACCCGCCAAGTAGCCTTGACGAAGGGATCAGGCCTCAGCCGATCCTCACTGCTGCTGTTGCTGTTCGCTGTCGTCCACGGCCGGTTCGACTGACTCGCGCGTCATCCATGGTGTGAACGGCGTCAGGTCGTTCGAGAGCGGCGACTGCGCGGGTCCGACTGTCACCGACACGCTCAGCTCGCTTCGAACGTTGCTGACCCCTTTGAAGACGCCTCGCGTTGGAGGCACATCGGCGTAGTCGCGTCCGATTGCCACGCGGATATGCCGGTCGTCGGCGATCAGATTATTTGTCGGGTCGAGTCCCACCCAGCCGAGGTCTGGCAGCAGCACTTCGACCCACGCGTGCGTCGCGCCGTCCGTCGAGCGGTCCTGACTTCCGGCGGCCTGGAACAGATAGCCGCTGACGTAGCGCGCTGGGATGCCCAGCGGCCGGACGAGGCTGAGGAAGATGTGCGCGAAGTCCTGACAGACGCCTTTGCGCGTCTCGAGCGCTTCGTCGATTGGTGAATCGACCCGCGTACTCTGCGGGCTGTACGCGAACCGTGCGTACATCTCGCCCATGAGGCGCCGGAGCGCGACGAGGGGATCGTTGCCGCGCTCGAGTCCGATCTCCGCTCGGAAGGCGACGAGTGCTTCAGTCTGCTGGACGAAGGTGCTGGGCGCGAGATACTCCCACCACTGTCCCGACGCGGCCATCGAATCGAGACGAGACCATGCCGCCGGCCCCAACCGATGCGGAAGCGAGCGCAATTTCATGCACTCGACGAGTGCTTCAGCTGTGACAGTGAGACGCGAATGACGGCCGGGGATGTTGAAGTGATGAACCAGGTTGTTGTCGTGATCGCAATACGTCATCACGCGCGCCGATGGCGTCGTCAGCAGCGTAAATTGAAGGCACCGCTGCGACGTGTCCGTCCGTGGCTGCATGCGCGCCTCCATCACGCTCTCAGTGATAGGCGACTCGTAGGTGAAGCGCGTGATGTGTCGTATCGAATACCGCATTGACTGCCTACTGCCTACTGCCTAAGCCGGCAACGCCGACTCGATCGGGTACGCGACGTAGCTCTGATTCACCGCCGTGTGAATCTGGCCGCACTGCCGGCTGATGTTCGTCAGATACGTCTGTGGGTCGTCGCTCAGGATCTCGTCAACCTGCGCGTATTCGAGTGACGCGCGCAGGCGTCCGGCAAGCCGCTCAGCGCGCCCGGCGGTACGCGTGCTGTAACCCGCCAGCGAACGGAGCGCGCCCTCGAGCCTGACCGCAGAGAAGCGCACCGATCGCGGGAACTCCGGATTGAGCAGCAGGAATTCCGTGACGCGTCCGGCGCGGACATCGGCGGTGTAGTAACGGCAGTACGCCTCGAGGGCCGAGCACGACTCCAGCAGCGTGACCCACTCGACCTGATCGCGCGGCTCTGGCATGGTCGACGATCCCGCGCCCTCGGGCACGAAGAGCGTCAAAAGTGAGGCGGTCAGACTCGACCGTTCGAGATAATGGCCGACCTGCAGGTACTGCCAGCCTTCACCGTGGCTCATCGTGCCGTTGGTGATGCCCTTGAACAGTCGCACGCCGTCGATGATGGCGCGCGATGAATGATGCGTTCTCGCGCTCCACGAGCCTTCATCGCGCATCTGCCTCACGCGAAGGTAGAGCGCATTGAGCTGCTCCCACATCGCGGAGCTGATCTCCTCGCGCACCTGGCGCGCGTTCTCGCGCGCGGCGGTCACGCACGCTGCGACGGAGTTGCGATTCGCGAGATCGAACAATGCGCCGCCTGCGAGAGCGGAGACGTCCTGCGATTCCGAGGCCAGCCCGACGCTTTGATACAGGCGTTCGACCGCCGAGCCGGTGAACGACGATGCGCGGCCAAGGCCCTGATCGACGGCGACATCGACGAGCCGCGCCGTGTGCTCGGCACGTTCGAGATACCGGCTGATCCAGTAGAGCGAGTCGGCGACGCGCGACAGCAGCATGTCTGCTCAGTGACCTCTCGAACCTAGTCCGCGAGAACCCAGGTGTCCTTGCTGCCGCCACCCTGTGAGGAATTGACGACGAGCGACCCTTTGAGGAGAGCGACGCGCGTCAACCCGCCCGGCACCATCGTGACCTTGTCGCCGAACAACACGTACGGGCGGAGGTCGATGTGTCGTGGCTCGATCCCGCTGTCCATGAAGCAGGCAGCGCGGGAGAAGGAGAGCGTCGGCTGCGCGATGTAGTTACGCGGCGAGGCGAGAATTCGATCGCGGAATTCGTCGCGCTGCTTTCGCGTGCTGTGTGGACCGATCAGCATCCCATAGCCGCCGGATTCGCCAACGGCTTTCACGACCAGTGACTCGAGGTTCTCGAGCACGTACGATCGATCCGCAGGATCGTTGAGCAGGTATGTCTGCACGTTCGACAGAATCGGCTCTTCCGACAGGTAGAACTTGATGATCGCCGGCAGGTAGGCGTAGACCGCCTTGTCGTCGGCGACGCCAGTGCCGATAGCGTTCGCCAGCGACACCTGTCCGGCCCGATACGCGTTGAGAAGTCCGGCCACACCCAGATACGAATCGGCCCGAAACGCGAGGGGATCCAAGAAGTCGTCGTCCACGCGCCGATAGATCACGTCCACTCGTCTCAATCCGGACGTGGTCCTCATGTAGACGATGTTGTCGTGGACGAGGAGGTCGCGCCCTTCGACGAGCGGAATGCCCATCTCGCGGGCGAGGAAGGCGTGCTCGAAGTACGCCGAGTTGCCCACGCCCGGTGTGAGAACCACGATGGTCGGCTCCCGGTTGGCGGGTGTGAGCGTCCGCAGCGTGGCCAGCAGCGATTGACCGTAGTGCGCGATCGGCTTCACGTTGTAGCGCGTGAAGAGACCCGGAAATACGCGCTTGGTGACCTCGCGATTGGCGAGCATGTACGAGACGCCGCTCGGCACGCGCAGGTTGTCCTCGAGCACAACGAAGCTGCCGTCTTCGAGACGAATGAGATCGGTGCCGGCGATCGAGACGTAGATGTCCTTGTGAACCTTGACGCCGCGCATTTCGCGCCGGTAGTGCCGGCAGCTGTAGACGAGCTCCGGCGGCACGACGCGTTCCGCGAGGATGCGTCCCTCGTGGTAGATGTCCTTCAGGAACAGATTGACGGCCGTCAGTCGTTGCGCGAGTCCGCGTTCGAGCGTGTCCCACTCGCGGCTGGTGATGATCCGCGGGAGCAGATCGAAAGGGAAGATCCGCTCTGTGCCCTGATCGTCTCCATACACGGTGAACGTGATGCCTTGCGTGAGGAACGCGCGGTCGGCTTCGAGCTGACGCTTCCGCAACTCATCCTGCGAGGCGACGAGCAGTTCCTCGATCAGCGGGCCATAGTGTGGCCGCGCTCGCCAATTAGCCTCGAACATCTCGTCGTACGCATTGTCGAGACCGTACTGCGAGAAGAGCGGGCCGCCGGGAGGCCCGGGGCGCGCCGGATGAAGAGGCGGCACGAGCTTGAGGGATGAGACTTGGGACACGACGCCGGGTTTCCCTGTTTCAGACAGATTTGTTGTAACGCTTCGCCACTGGGACAGAAATGTCCGTCGTCTGTATTGCCTGCCGACTGAGGGGATCGCGCCCTTGTCTCACGATGGTGCGCTTCGGGGTCCACGCCAGAAAGCCAGCATCCACGAGTGCATCGATGACGAACCGGCAATCGTCCATGCCCAGTGACCAGAGCCGCACAGCCTGGGGCAGCGTCAACTCCATCTCGGGCATCTCAACGAAGTCCATGCGCACACGATCGACGACGGTTGCGAAGCTCATGTCGATCCGGTGAGCAACCTCCGCGCCAGCCGGTCATCAGGCACGGTACTGCCGATTCCGGTGTTTCTCAAGGAATTTCTGTGTTCGTCGCTCGAGTTGGTTTGTGGAGCAAATCGACAAGAACGTAGGAATACAATTTTTCCGATACCGAAATGTCCGATGCGCTTTTGGCGATACTTGCAAAGGCGTGAAAAACGTTTCCGACACTCGAGGCAGCGATCTTGCTTCGTTGCGGCGCACATTTCCCATCCGGGCGGAGGTTCGGCGTGAAAGCTGAAGAAGCGGTCGTCGAGGACATCAGTCAGCTCGTCTCACAAAGCGGCAATCCCACGGAAACACTCACCAGCATCGTCAACCTGATTCAGGAACGGTTCACGACCGACGTGTGCTCAGTGTATGTACTCGAACAGGATCGCACCAACCTCGTACTGGCAGCCACGGTTGGTCTGCGTCCGGAGAGCGTCGGTCAGGTGCGCATGCGAGTGACCGAAGGGCTCGCCGGTCTGGTTGCGGAGCAGGCGAAACCGGTTGTCGTGCCGGACGCGATCGCTCACCCTCGCTTCAAGTATTTCCGTGACATCGGCGAGGACGCCTTCCGCACGTTTCTCGGTGTGCCGGTCATGGACCGCGGCGTGCTCCAGGGCGTGCTGGTGGTCCAGACCACGGAACCGCGAGCCTTCACCGACGAGGACGTGCGCACGCTCGCCGCACTGGGTGTGCAACTGGCGCCGATCGTCAGCGAAGCTCGAACGGAAGGCCAGTTCGTGGCGCCGGTGCACCGGCGGCTTGCCGCCATCGCCCGGAATTTGTGGTGGAGCTGGGACTCGGAGAGCGTCGCGCTCTTTCGCGATCTCGATCCGGTCCTCTGGCAATGGTGCGATCACAATCCAATCGCGCTGCTGCAGCAGATCGACGTGCATCAGCTCGAGGTGCGCGCGACGCAGCTCGCATTGCATGGGCGGATCAATCACGCCCATCGCCGCTTGCAGGAGTACCTGCACTCGAAGCACACGTGGGGTGCCCGTAACGCCAGTGTGCTGGGCGCCCGGCCGGTTGCGTATTTCTCGGCCGAGTTCGGGCTGCACGAGTCGATGCCCATCTACTCGGGCGGTCTTGGCATCCTCGCGGGCGACCATCTGAAGAGCGCGTCGGATCTCGGAATCCCGCTCGTCGGCATCGGCCTGTTCTACGACCAGGGTTATTTCCGTCAGCGGCTCGATCCCAACCTGTGGCAGCACGAGGAGTACATCGAGACCGATCACCGGCTGCTGCCGATGGAACCGGCGATGGCGAACGGCGAGCCGGTGACCGTCGACATCGATACGCGCACGGGACGGATCTCGGCTCGAGTCTGGCGCACCGCGGTTGGCCGCAACACGTTGTTGCTGCTTGATTCGAACGTCGAGGGCAACAGCCCCGAGGACCGTGAGCTGACGGCGCGGCTCTACGGGGGCGATCACCGCGTGCGCGTCCGGCAGGAACTGCTCCTCGGTATCGGGGGTGTGAAGGCGCTGGAGGCGCTCGGCATCTCACCTGGTGTGGTGCACCTGAACGAAGGGCACAGTGCATTTGCGTCGCTCGAGTTGATCCGCAGGCGGATGGAGACCGAAGGCATCAGCTTCGACGAGGCCATGCGTCGCGTGTCATCGCACGTGGTGTTCACGACGCACACGCCGGTCCCGGCGGGCCACGATCGTTTCCATGCGGATTTGATCGAAGAGCACCTCGGCCCGGTCCGCGATGCGCTTGGCTTGTCCCACGACGGTCTCCTCGCGCTCGGGCGCGTCAACGCGCACGACTGGCGGGAAGAGTTCTGCATGACGGTCCTCGCGCTCAAGTCGAGTCATCGGGCCAACGCCGTGTCGTCGCTGCACGGTCACGTGTCGCGCGCGATGTGGACCGGGCTCTTCCCGGGCGTGCGCGAGGAACACATTCCAATCGGCCACGTCACCAACGGCGTGCACGTCAATTCATGGCTCGCGCCCCAGATGCGCCTGGTCTACGAACGTCATCTCGGTGCCGACTGGATTGCTCGCAGCGCCGACCCCGCCCTGTGGGAAGCGATCGACGACATCGACGATGGGGAGTTGTGGGAGGCACATTTGACGCTGAAGGCCCGGCTGGTCGCCGAGGTCCGCAGGCGTCTCATGCTGCAGGCGGAGCGTCAGGGTCAGCCATCGAGTGTCGTCGCACAGCTGCGGCGCGTGCTCAGTCGCGATGCGTTGACCATCGGGTTCGCCCGGCGCTTTGCTACCTACAAGCGCGCCAACCTGCTCCTCCAGGACCTCACGACTCTCGATGCGCTCGTCAACGATCCTCACCGCCCCGTGCAGTTGGTTTTCGCGGGCAAGTCGCATCCGCTCGATGGCCCGGGCAAAACGGTCCTCCAGGAAGTCGCCGGGCTCGCGCGCGATCCGAGATTCGCCGGCAAGATCGTCTTCATCGAGGACTACGACATCAGCGTCGGCCGCGACCTGGTGCAGGGCGTCGATGTATGGTTGAACAATCCGAGACGTCCGCTCGAAGCATGCGGCACGAGCGGTCAGAAGGTCGTGCTCAACGGTGCACTGAACCTGTCCGTGCTCGACGGATGGTGGGCCGAAGCCTATGACGGGTTGAACGGGTTCGCGATCGGCCGGGGTGACACGCACACGTCGCCAGGCGTTCACGATGCGCGCGATGGGCAGTCGCTCGCCGACGTGTTGCGCAACGAAGTCGTGCCGCTGTACTACGATCGCGATCGCGACGGGCTGCCGAGAGAGTGGATCTCACGCGTGAAGCGAGCGATTCGCACGCTCGGGTGGCGATTCAGCGCCGACCGCATGGTGATGGACTACGTGCTCAAGGCCTACATTCCAGCGGCCGGCGGCACGAGCAGCGACATGCGCGGCTTTTAGCCGGACCCTCGCCCGCGAAGCGGGCCAATAGACGCTGCAACCGGCGAGGCGGTGTGAGGCGGTGCCTCGCTGGGTATGATGGGCGGGTGCATGCTCACCTTCAAGAGGTGCTTCCGCTCCTCGACGATTCCCGCGCCGTTCTGAAAACCGCCGTCGATCAGGTGCCGGAAGGCCTTCGTCGGACTCGACCATCGAGCGAGCGCTGGTCGGTCGCAGAGGTGCTCGAGCACCTGGTCAAAGTCAATCGCCTCTTCGCCGAACGCATCGCGACCGCAGTCGCCGAGGCCAAAGCTGCCGGTCTCGGTCCCGAGCGCCAACCACGCGATCCCCTCGCTGCCAACGTCATGCGCGCGCTGAAGGACCGGACCGATCGACGTCCGGCACGCGATATCGTCTTCCCGACTGGCAACGTCGAGGCCAGCGTGGCGTGGGCGGAGCTCGATCGTGCGCGCGAGGAAGTGCGTGCCGCCGTGCTTGCCGCTGACGGTCTGGCGCTGGGAGCGGTCACCGCGGAGCACCGGTTCTTCGGTGTGCTGACGGTGTACCAGTGGGTCGAACTGGTTGCGGCGCACGAATGCAGGCACGCCGATCAGATCGGCGAGATCGCTGCGGCGGTTCATTCGTGATCGCGTACCGAGCCGTGGGAACTGCCGGGTTCGAGGGACAATAGAAGCGTGGAACCGGTGCTGGAACTGCGGAATGCCACGCTCCTGCGCGGTGGCGCGCGCGTGCTCGATGGACTATCGCTCGCGATTCAACAAGGGGAGCACACCGCGATCCTTGGTCCCAATGGTGCGGGCAAGTCGTCCCTCATTCGCCTCCTGACATTCGAGGATCGACCTCACATCGGCGAGAACGGCAGTGCGCCGATGCGGATCTTCGGCCAGGAGCGCTGGGATGTGTCCGCGCTGCGCACGCGGTTCGGCGTCGTCACGGGCGAGCTCGATCACAACTTCGGACTCGAGACGTCGAGCGGTCGCGTGTCGGGTTTCGAGGTCGCGGCGTCAGGGCTGTTCGGAAGCCATGGGGTCTTCTCGCATCACGAGCTCACCGACGCGATGCGGGCGAGTGCGCGAGAAGCACTCGCGCGTGTGGATGCCTCTCATCTGGCACAGAAGCCGCTCAACGAAATGTCAGCCGGTGAGCGGCGGCGCGTCCTGATTGCCCGTGCGCTGGTGACGCGTCCCGATGCGCTCGTCCTCGACGAACCGACCACCGGCCTCGATTTTGTCGCCCGCCACCGATTCATGGAATCCATCCGTCGCCTTGCGCAGGACGGAACGACGGTGATTCTGGTCACGCACCACATCGAGGAGATCGTGCCGGAGATCAAGCGGGTGATTCTCCTCCGCGCGGGCACGGTG
>Ga0207706_10004853_pt1 | contig 12592 bp, 12 predicted proteins | sample KBSC53metaG_FD_184318 | JGI IMG/M metagenome (GOLD analysis project Ga0207706, IMG submission 184318) | Corn rhizosphere microbial communities from Kellogg Biological Station, Michigan, USA - KBS C5-3 metaG (SPAdes) (version 2) | ecosystem: Host-associated > Plants > Roots > Rhizosphere > Soil ... | reverse complement strand
CGGAGTACGGGGTACGGGGTACGGGGTACGGGCTGCCTGGTGGTGACACTCATCCGAGGTGCTTCTGCTGGCCTACGGCGTAGGCCTCGCGGAGCCAGCCGAGCACCTCTGCGTCGATGTCCGCGGGATCGTGGAAGCGGAAGTGGTGCACGTGGTTGCGCGGTGACAGCGACTCGATGCGGGTGAAGCGCGGGTGCTCCAGCCGCCGCGCCAGCACCACGTGGCCGTCCAGCCGGTCCTCCCGGATGCTCACCGCCGCGAAGATCATCCGCGCCTGAAAGCCGATTCGTGTCTTCGCCGGCGCCAGGATCACCTCCCCGCACGACCGCACCGCCTCCTCGAACCGCCGATAGAGCTCCACCGCCCGCTCGCCCCTCCCGCGCAGGTGCTCGTCCACGGACGCGGCCACGCACGAGTGCTGCTGGTTGCGGTTGGCGAACGGCCGCCCGCACGTCGGGCATACCCACAGCGGCCTCTCCCGCGAGTTCGTCACCTTCCCTCCCATCGATCGACAGCGCGCTCACGCACCTCACGCACCTCACGCACCTCCGCACCCCCGCACCCCCGCACCCGTCAGGCATCTCCCCACACCCCGTACGCCCCTTCCCCACAGACGGTCGGCGGACGCCCGGCCTATCTTGCCGCGCACCGCTGCGTCCGACCAGGGTCCCGTGCTTGCATGGCCGCCGCGGGGGCTGGCGTGCTCCAGGGGGGCGTAGTAGAATGCCCGGCTTCCGACCGGCTTCTCCCCTCAACCGTTCCCGCCCGGGCCCCTGTCCGGCGCTGGAAGGGCGGGGAAGGGCCGGACGCGTGCGCAGCAGACGAACGCCAACGAACCACCGCCGATGAAGTCACGCGCGACCCGTTCCGGATCGCCCCCGGGTGCCGCGCCCGCGCGCCTGTGGAGTGCCGCGCTCGCCGCGGCCCCGCTCCTGCTGGCCGGGTGCGGCAAGGACCCCGAGCACCTGCGCAAGTACCCGCAGACGGTGTTCTACCCCACCACCGAGTACGCCGAGACCACCGACTGGCTGTTCAAGCTCACGCTCTGGCTGGGCGTGGCGGTGGGGATCGCCGTGATCGGCGTGCTGGTGGTCTTCCTGCTGCGCTACCGCTACCGCCCCGGCGCGCCCGAGCCCAAGCAGATCCACGGCAACACCCGGCTCGAGGTGGCGTGGACGCTGATCCCCGCGGTGATCCTGGCGGTGATCGCGGTGCCCACGGTCAAGGCCATCTTCAGCACCCAGCCCGAGCCCCCCGCCAACGCGCTCACCATCGAGGTGGTGGGCAAGCAGTGGTGGTGGGAGTTCCGCTATCCGCAGCCCAACGGCGACACCGTGGTCACCGCCAACGAGATCCACGTTCCCGTCGACCGGCCGGTGCACCTGCTGCTCAAGAGCGACAACGTGCTGCACTCCTTCTGGGTTCCCCAGATGGGCGGCAAGCGCGACCTGATCACCAACCGGGTGAACCACCTGGTGTTCACGCCCAAGGAGCGGGGCGTGTACTTCGGGCAGTGCGCCGAGTTCTGCGGCACCAGCCACTCGCTGATGCGCATGCGCATGATCGCGCACTCGCAGGCGGGCTTCGACCAGTGGCTGGCCAACGAGGCCCGCCCCTCGGCCGAGCCGCTCCCGGCGGACTCGGCGGTGGCGCTGGGCAAGCAGCTGGTCACCACCGGCGTCTGCGCGGGGTGCCACACCATCCGCGGCACCCCCATGGTGGGCAGCCAGAGCCCCACCGGCGGGCCCGAGCTGACCCACTTCGGGCGGCGGCGCACCATGGCGGCGGGGATCATGGAGAACGACGCCGAGAACCTGCGGAGGTGGATCACCAACGCGCCCTCGGTGAAGCCGGGCTCCAAGATGCCGGCCCTGGGCGCCTCGGCGGGGGGCTCGCTGACCGACCAGCAGATCACCTACATCCTGGCCTACCTGCAGTCGCTGCAGTAGCCCGGGGCCAGAGCAGGCACAGGCGTGCGGGGCGGCCGCGATCGACGCGCGGCGCCCCGGCGGACCCGAGATCCGGCGCGCGAGGGAAGGCCCCCGCCGCCAGAACCCGATGGAGCAGGAATGGCATCCACAGCAACGGTGGCCGCACCCCGGCCGGCAGCCGCCCACCACGCAGAGCCCACCGGGCTCTGGAGCTGGATCACGACCGTAGACCACAAGCGGATCGGGATCCTGTACGGCGTCACGGCGTTCCTCTGGTTCCTGGTCGCGGGAGTCGAGGCGCTGATGATCCGCGTGCAGCTCTTCGTGCCCAACAACCACTTCGTGGCAGCCGAGACCTACAACTCGCTGTTCACGATGCACGCGCTGACCATGATCTTCGGCGCGCTGATGCCGCTCACCGCGGCGTTCTTCAACTTCATCGTGCCGCTGCAGATCGGCGCGCGCGACGTGGCGTTCCCGCGGCTGAACGCGCTCAGCTACTGGCTCTTCCTGTTCGGCGGCATCTTCCTGAACGTGGGCTGGCTGTTCAAGGCCGCGCCCGACGCGGGGTGGTTCGCGTACGCGCCCATCACCACCGCGCACTTTTCGCCCGGCCTGCACATGGACTTCTACGTGCTGGGCCTGCAGGTGCTCGGCCTGTCGTCCATCATCGCCAGCCTGAACTTCATCATCACGATCATCAACCTCCGGGCGCCGGGGATGCGGCTGATGCGCATGCCCATCTTCACCTGGATGACGCTGATCACCTCGGTGCTGATCGTGACCGCCATGGCGGTGTTCACCATCGCCGTCACCGAGCTGATGCTGGACCGGATCTTCGGCACCAACTTCTTCAACACGGTGGACGCCGGGGCCGACCCGCTCCTCTGGCAGCACCTGTTCTGGATGTTCGGCCACCCCGAGGTGTACATCCTGATCATCCCGATCATGGGGATGGTCAGCGAGGTGCTGCCGACGTTCAGCCGCAAGCCGCTCTTCGGCTACAACGTGATGGTGTTCAGCGGGGTGCTGATCGGGTGGCTGGGGTGGGGCGTGTGGAGCCACCACATGTTCGCCACCGGGATGGGGCCGATCGCCGACTCCTTCTTCGCGCTCTCCACCATGCTGATCGCGATCCCCACGGGGATCAAGATCTTCAACTGGCTGGGCACCATCTACGGCGGGAGCGTGCGCTTCACCACCGCCATGCTCTTCGCGGTGGGCTTCATCGCGCTGTTCACCATCGGGGGGATCAGCGGGGTGATGCACTCGTCGGCGCCCAGCGACCTGCAGCAGAGCGACACCTATTTCATCGTGGCGCACATCCACTACGTGTTCTTCGGCGGCACGGTGATGGGGCTGTGGGCGGCGCTGTACTACTGGTACCCCAAGGTGTTCGGCCGCCTCCTCGACGAGCGGATGGGGAAGGTGCACTTCTGGGGCACCATGGTGGGGATGAATCTGACCTTCTTCCCCATGCACTTCGTGGGGATGTACGGGATGCCGCGGCGGACGTGGACGTACGGTCCCGAGCAGGGTTTCACCATCTGGAACCAGGTGGAGACGGTGGGCTCGTTCATCATCGCGCTCTCCACGCTGGTGTTCGCCATCAACCTGTTCACCGCCTGGAAGCGCGGGCGGGTGGCCGGGCCCAACCCGTGGGCCGCCGCCACGCTGGAGTGGAGCATCCCCAGCCCGCCGCCGGTCTACAACTTCCGCGAGATCCCGGTGGTGCACAGCCGCATGCCGCTGTGGGAGGGCGACCCCACCAAGGAGGGCGGGATCCCGCACGGCCGGGTGGAGGAGCGGACCGAGCAGGTGACCATCGCCGGGGCCGCGCTGGCCGAGATGCGCGACCCCGACGACGAGAACAAGATGAGCGCGCACGACCTGGGCATCCACCTGCCGCCGCCGTCGTTCTGGCCGATCGTGCTGGCCATGGGGGTCACCTCCATCTTCGTGGGGCTGATCTTCCGCCGCGTGGACGGCCCGTTCCACAACCTGTGGTACCTGATGTTCGCCGGCGTGGCCACCACGATCCTGTCGATCTACGCCTGGGCGTTCGAGCCGGGCCACTGACGGCTAGGGGACAGGGAACAGGGGACAGGGAACAGCCGGCAACGGCCCCGTCTCCGCCCGCTGTCCCCCGTACCCTGTAACCTGTACCCTTTGCGGTTCATGGATTCAACGCACGCGCTGGCCGGCCACGCCGCGCACCCGGCGCACATCGACACCAGCACCGGCCTGGACAGCCGGAAGATGGCGTTCTGGACCTTCATCGGGTCCGAGTGCCTGCTGTTCGGGTCGCTGATCGCCACGTACATGGCGTACAAGGGGCGCAGTCTCAAGCCGCCCTACCCGCACGAGGTGACCATCAACGGCCAGCACTTCGAGGGGGTGCTGAACATCCCGCTCACCTCGTTCAGCACCTTCATCCTGCTGATGAGTTCGGTGGCGATGGTGTTCGCGCTGTACAACGTGCAGCGCGGCGACCGCAAGTGGGGGGCGTTCTGGCTGTTCGCCACGGCGTTCGGCGGCTCGATCTTCCTGGGGTGCCAGGTCTACGAGTTCACCAACTTCTACCACGAGGGGCTCACGATCCGGAGCAACCTCTTCGGCAGCACCTTCTTCGTGCTCACCGGCTTCCACGGCGCGCACGTGACGGTGGGGGTGATCTACCTGATCACGCTGGGGGTGATGGCGCTCAAGGGCCGCATCGGCCCCGAGCGCACGCTGAACGTGGAGATCGCGGGCCTGTACTGGCACTTCGTGGACGTGATCTGGATCGTGATCTTCCCCCTGGTCTACCTCATCCGATAGGGCACCGTGATGACGAGCGAGACACGAGAGATCGTGCACGACCAGCACTCGCACCCCGGGTGGAAGTTCTACGCGGTGATCGGCGTGATCCTGCTGGTGTTCACTGCGCTGGAGATCGTCGGCTACATCGGCGAGACCCGGCACTGGTACTCGTCGGGCGCCGCGGCGGCCATCATCCTGGTGCTGAGCGCGGTGAAGTTCTTCAGCGTGGTCGCGTACTACATGCACCTGAAGTTCGACAACAAGCTCTTCACCGGCATCTTCGTGTTCCCGGCGATGCTGGGGATGCTGGTGATCGGCGGGATGATCATGCTCTTCCACGTGCTGCACGGCGAAGCCACGGCGATCCACCCCACCCTCACCAGCAACGAGGCGATCCACGGCGCGGGGACCAGCCCCTCGCCCGGGCCGCGGTAACGGACGAACGAGGGGACGGGGGACAGGGTACAGGGGACAGCGAGCCGGGCCGGGCGCTGTCCCCTGCGGTTCTTCGGGTGCGGAGGTGCGGAGGTGCGGAGGTGCGGAGGTGCGGAGGTACGAACCACGCCGGCGGTGATGGCGTCGGAGGCGGTGGGCCGCCGCGGGAGAGGTTGCGACTGAAGTCGCGGCTACAACGGCACGCAGTCCGCCTGCGCGGACTTCAACGGCGATGTGCGCCGATGGGCGTGGCATCCGGAGATGCAGAGAGCGATGAACGCGCTGTCCACACTGGCGCTGCTGCACGCGCCGTCGTTCGACTGGCGGGTGTGGAAGCTGTACCCGAGCTTCATGGTGGGGTGGCTGCTCTTCGCGGCGGCCTACTTCCTGTTCATCGGGCCGCTGCGGCACCGCTTTCCCGGCTCCAGGCCGGCGAGCGGGCGGCAGGTGGCGTCGTTCGGCGCGGCGCTGCTCTCGATGGTGCTGTCGCTGCAGGGGCCGCTGCACGAGATCAGCGACTACTACCTGTTCAGCGCGCACATGGTGCAGCACCTGGTGCTGATCCTGGTGATGCCGCCCCTGCTGCTGGCCGGCATCCCCGACTGGATGCTGCGCCCCGCCATCCAGGTGCGCTGGATGAAGGCCTTCGCCCGCGCGCTCACCCTGCCGCTGATCGCCTTCGCGCTGAACAACGCCATCTTCCTGGCCTGGCACTTTCCCGGGCCGTACGACCTGATGATGCGCCACCACACGGTGCACATCGCCATGCACCTGACCATCATGGTCACCGGGGTGATCATGTGGTGGCCGGTGATGAGCCCGCTCCCCGAGCTGCCGCGCATCGCCCCGCCGCTGCAGATGATCTACCTCTTCCTGGTGGGCATCCCGATGATGATCTCGGCGGCGCTGATCACCTTCAGCGCCACGCCGCTCTACCGCTGGTACGTGGAGGCGCCGCGCCTGTTCGGCATCGACGCGCTGGACGACCAGCGGCTGGGCGGGGTGATCATGTGGGTGCCCGGCGGCCTGGTGCTCTGGATCGCCATCACCATCGTCTATTTCCGCTGGACTCAGCGCGAGGTGCGGGAGGACGAGCAGAACGTGGCCGTCCGCCCCGGCGTCACCCGCTCCGGCCTGATCGTGCCGCCGCCGTTTCCGAACCACTGAACGGGTGCGCCAGTGCGTGAGTGCGTGAAACGCCCCTGGTCCTTTCGTGGACCGGGGGCGTTCTCCTGGTTCATCCAGAATGAAGGCGGCGTGGTGGTTCAGCGCACTCGCGCACTCACGCACCTGTTCGCAGTTTTACCGCTGGCGCTTGAACGGGTGCTCCACGCTGAAGTAGAGGAAGAGCGCGCGCTCGCCCTCGCTGGGGCCGATGCCGAAGGGGACGGCGATGCCGGGCACCACCTGCACCCCGCCCGGCAGGTTCCAGCCGAAGCGGATGCCGGGGGAGATCACCGCGCGCTCCTCGGTGTCGGTGGAATTGGGGCCGGTGACGAACTGGTCGCGCGCCCACACGCCCTCCACCAGCAGGTTGAACATCGGCCGCACCAGCCACACCGCGCTCTGGGCCAGGAAGAACGAGGTGGTGGCGCCGCGGTTGCCGGCGGGGTCCTGCGCGCGCGAGAAGTAGGTGACGCCCACGTTGGAGTGGGCCACCAGCACGCGGTCCACCACCACCACGCTCAGCGGGATCGCGCCCTGCACGCCGAACGCGCCCGCGCCGAACCCTCGCCGGGCGCTGCCGGTGGGGAGGATGGCGGTCAGCCGCGGCGCCACCGCCACCCGCGCGTCGGCGTCGCCGATCCACTGGTAGCGGTAGTTCACCATCACGTCGCCGATCCGCGTCTCGTCACCCGCGTGCACCAGGGGGATGGTGTAGCTGATCTGGTTGCGCACGCCGCCCAGCGGCCACTCCTGCGTGAACGAGTACGCCCAGTCGCCCCCGCGGTCGCGCGCGAAGTTGCTGATGTGCTGCACCACGCCGGGGTCCTGGTTGTACGCTTCCTCCACCAGGAAGGAGTTGTCCTGGATCGGCTCCGCGGCGGCGGCGCTGTCGGCCTGGGCCGATGCGGAGGCGGCGGCCAGCACCAGCAGCGCAACGATCGCCAACGGGCTTGGATTCACGGAAACCGGGACCGGCGGACGGGTGATGGAGAGCGGCGCGGCGCAGGGCAGTGTACACGCCGGATACGTGGCCGCGCCAGAGTGCCGGACCCGGTGATTCCAAACGCAAGCGGCGCCCCTGGGGTGGGGGCGCCGCTTCGTCCTTCCGCTCGGGACGATCAGAACAGGGTGATGCCGACCACGAACTGGTTGCGCTCCAGGTCGGGGCTCTGGTCCTCGCTGGCGTGGTCGCTCACGTGGCGGTACTGCGCGTCCACGCCGAACATGCTGGTCACCTGCCAGCGCGCGCCGAGCTGGAAGCCCAGCTGCGTGCGGCTGTCCTTGATCTCGGGGGTGGTGGGCCCGCTCTGCACGTCTTCGATGGTGTAGCGCCCCACGCCCGCGTGCACGCCCACGTACGGGCGGATCGGGACGACAGGGAGCCTGGCGAAGTAGTTGGCCTCGGCCAGCACGGCGAACGAGGTGGTCCTGGCGTCCACGTTGGTGGCGCTCCCCTCGGTGTACGCCGTGGCGCCGATGCCGATCCCCATCGGCAGCACGTACTCGGCGCCGATGCTGAACCCGTCGGGACTGGGCACGCTCTCGAACCCGCTCGAGCGCGCGTCGTCGATCTTCGACTTGTTGAACACGTACCCGCCCTTGAGCGCGAAGCCGTTCTGCGCGCCGAGCGCCGGGGCCATCGCGAAGGCCGCCAGCGCGGCCAGTGCGAACGTCGTCTTCTTCATCCCACTCTGCTCCTTCTCACATGGTTCCGTCACCGCCTCGCTGCGGCGTCCGCGGCGCACCGCGCCTGTCGCACATCCCGTCTACCCTCCTGATGTGCAACAAGATCCGCCCCGTTCACCAAACACCTGTCACCACGCGGACCCTGTCGAGGGCGGAGCGGCGGCGAGGCCAACGAGAGACGATGAGAGGAGCGAGGAGGCAGGGCGCGGTCAGCGCTGATACGGTTGGGCGATGGCCAGATCGGGAATGAAGCGATAATGCTTCGTATTGAACGTCAGCAGCGTGGCACCACGGCCAACCGCCGTGGCCGCGATCAAGGAGTCGATCAGTCCCAGGCCGTGCGACAGGCGAAAGCGGGTGGAGTTGGCGAGTGCGGCAGTGAGATCGGCCTCGGAAGGCCAGACGGTCGGGAAGTACTCAGCCAGCCGCAGAGCCTGGCGTAGCTCCTGGCCATTCTTTACGTCCTGCACCAGCTCCATCACGACGAACCCTGGAACCGACGGGATGGCGGTGCACGCGGCCAGCCAGGCCTTTGCCGGCGGGTGGCCGCGCCAGACGTCGATCAGAACGTCGCTGTCGACCAGGTTCACGAATCGAGGCCGAGGTCGCGGTGTTCAGCCCGGGCCCTCAGCTCACGCGCGTATGCCGACGGATCGGTGATATCGGCGCGTGCGCCGATCACACCTTCGGCCTCGAGCAGCGCCACAAGCTCTGCTCCGTTTCGTGGCGACGAATTGCTGGTTCCATGCGTAGCGAGAACCTGGACCGCGTACTCGTCGAGCGAGAGACCAAGGCGCTCGGCCTCGGCTGCGAGTTCACGCTCCAGATCGCTGGGAAGCTCCAACGTCAACGTCATCGCATGCTCCTGGTGCATGGTTTTTCTCCCCAGATCAATCTAATGGACGATACAAGTCCCTGTTGACCTTGACCAGCGAACCCGCCGCGCGAGTGCGCCAGTGCGTTGAACCGCCGGAAAAACGCACTCACGCACTTGCGCACTCACGCACCGGTTCGCGGTGCCGGGTCCACGCGGGGCTACGCTGTATGTTTCTTGCATCCGGCCGCACCGGATACTCCGAAAGCCTTGACGCGGCGAAAGCGTTGCGGACAGGTTGAGCACGACCCCCTCAGCGGGGCCCTCCGTCCTTCTCCCCCCTTCCAGGAGGTGCACATGGCGTCAGCGCCCAGTTTCACAACCGACCGCATCCGCAACGTGGTGGTGGTGGGCCACGGCGGGGCGGGGAAGACCACGCTGATCGACGCCTGCTGCCACATGTCGGGCGCCACGCGCCGGCACGGCTCCAGCGCCGACGGCACCGCGCTCACCATGTTCACCCCCGAAGAGGTCTCGCACGGCATCAGCATGAACACCAGCGTGGCCTACGCCACCTGGGACGACGCCAAGATCAACTTCATCGACACCCCCGGCTACCTGGACTTCCTGGGCGAGACCAAGGCCGGCATCCGCGTGGCCGACGGCGCCCTGGTGTGCGTCAGCGGCGTTTCGGGGGTGGAGGTGGGCACCGAGCGCGTGTGGGAGCTGGTGCAGGAGCGGCACCTGCCGGCCATGTTCTTCGTGACCATGATGGACCGCCCCAACGCCGACTTCGAACGGGTCTACACCGACGTGAAGGAGCACCTCACCCACAAGGTGATCCCGGTGGAGGTGCCGATCGGCGCGGGCGAGGACTTCAAGGGGATCGTCAACCTGTTCGCCGACAAGGCGTACTACTTCCACGCCGACGTGAGCACCGGCGAGTACGACGAGCGCGACATCCCCGACGACCTCCGCCCCACCGTGGACCGGTACTACAACGAGCTGATCGAGACCATCGCCAGCACCGACGACACGCTGCTGGAGCACTACCTGGAGGGCGACACCATCACCCGCGAAGAGGCGATCCACGCGCTGAAGCAGGCCATGCTGCGCGGCGACCTGTATCCCCTCCTCTGCGGCGTTCCCACGGCCGAGTGGGGCACGCGCGTGCTGCTCACCCGCATCGTGGAGCTGATGCCCAGCCCGCAGGAGCGCCCCGCCGAAGAGGCTCAGGGGCGCACCGGCAACGTGATCGAGCTGCGCAACCTGAACAGCGACCCCTTCGCCGCCCTGGTGTTCAAGACCACCAGCGAGCCGCACGTGGGCGAGCTCACCTTCTTCCGCATCCTGGGCGGCAGCATCAAGAACGGCGGCGAGGTGCTCAACACCACGCGCGACAAGCCCGAGAAGCTCACCCACCTCTCCATCGCGCAGGGGAAGGAGCGCTTCGAGGTGGACGAGCTGCGCTCGGGCGACATCGGCGTGGTGGCCAAGCTGCGCGACACGCACACCAACGACACGCTGGCCGCGCCCAACCACCCGCTGGCGCTGAACGGCGTCGACTTTCCCGACCCCGACATCGCCGTGGCGCTGGAAGCCGCCAACCGGAACGACGAGGACAAGCTCTCGGTGGGGCTGCACAAGCTGCACGAGGAAGACCCCTGCTTCGCGGCCGAGTACAACCCCGAGCTGGGGCAGACCATCGCGCGCGGGCTGGGCGAGCTGCACCTCGAGGTGCAGATCGAGCGGCTGAAGCGGAAGAACGGCGTCGACGTGGTCGTCAAGGCGCCCCGCATCCCCTACCGCGAAACGATCCGCTCGGCGGCCGAGGGGCACGGGCGCCACAAGAAGCAGACGGGCGGCCGCGGCCAGTTCGGCGACGCGCACGTGCGGCTCAAGCCGCTGCCGCGGGGGAGCGGCTACAAGTTCACCGACTCGATCGTGGGCGGCGTGATCCCCGGCAAGTACGTTCCCGCCGTGGACAAGGGGGTGCAGGAGGCGGCGCAGCGCGGCTTCCTGGCCGGCTTCCCGATGGTGGACTTCGAGGCCGAGGTGTACTTCGGCAGCTACCACTCGGTGGACAGCAGCGAGCAGGCGTTCAAGATGGCGGGGATCCTGGCCTTCCACGCCGCCGCCGAGAAGGCGCAGCCGGCGATCCTGGAGCCGGTGATGGAGGTGGAGGTGTTCACCCCCGACGAGTTCCTGGGCGACGTGATCGGCGACCTGAACCAGCGCCGCGGGCAGATCCTGGGGATGGAGCAGGCGGGGCGCAGCCAGAAGGTGAAGGCGCTGGTGCCGCAGGCCGAGCTGTACAAGTACAGCACCACCCTGCGCTCGCTCAGCCAGGGCCGGGCCACGCACGTGCGCCGCTTCCACAGCTACCAGGAAGTGCCCGCGCACGAGGTGCCCAAGCTGGTCGAGTCCGCCAAGAAGGAGCGCGAGGAGCTCGCCGCGGCCAGGTGACGCGATCGCGGTCGTCTTCCGGCTGAACGAAAAGCCCCGGCGTCCACGCGGACGCCGGGGCTTTTCGTTCAGCCTTTTCTCCGCAACCAAGGTCGTGAATGGCGGGGTTTGGGCGTGTTTGGCGCTGAGACGCCAAACCGGGCTGCGCGCGCCGTAGGCAACGATACCGCCGTTGCCAACGGCGCCGGGCCGCCGCCGCGCCGGAACTCGTCCCGTCTCGCGCAGTCCTGCGCACGCGCGGCGCCGTCCCGGCCCTCCGGGCGCGCATCCCTCACGCAAGATCCTTTCGCGTAACCGGTTATGGCGGGTTGATCCCCGTCGCTGATTCAACCCAGGTCCGCCTTAGCGCCGCCTTCGCGGACTCCCGCGAGCAGATCCGCGTGAGGGAGCCGAGCCTCGTCGCGCCCGCGATGATGCCGGCAAGGCAGCGCCGAGACCACCCCCTCCAACCTCTCCCGCGACGGGGGAGGTGGACGGCCTGAGCCGGCCGGAGGGGGCCGCGGGGCCAGAGGTGATCGGCAGCTCCGCGAAACCAGTGGGGCGCTTCATCCGTCCGGCACGCCGGGTCGCGACGCCAGCCTTTCGCCGCCGGGCGGGGGCGCGTATCGTGACGGGCGTTTCGCAGGTCGCACCCATCCAACTTGACGAGAGATCCTGATGAAGAAGCTCCTGTTCGCGGCGGCGGCCGCAGCGCTGGCCGCCGGGCCCGCGGCGGCGCAGATCCCGCACATCACGCCGTTCAGCTTCGAGGGCCGCGCCGGCGTGGCCGTGCCCACCGGCGACATGAACCAGAGCACCGATCCCGGCGTGGTGCTCAGCGGCAGCGTGACTTACCACGCCATCCCGCTGGTCGGCATCTACGCCGGCGGCACCTACGCCCGCTTCTCGGTGGACGGCGGCGGCAATGCGACCGACAGCGGGCTCGACGTGGGCGCGCGCATCGGCATCCCCACGCCGTTGATCCCGATCGACCCCTGGATCAAGGGCGGCCTGGTGGTGCACCGGATCAAGACCACCGATACGGGCGACGACCTGACCAGCGACTGGGGCACCGGCTTCGAAGTGGGTGCCGGGCTGGGGTTCGGGTTCGGGCCGCTGTCGGTGACCCCGGGGATCAGCTACGTGCGCTACAACGCCAACAATGGATTGGACGGCACGGACGCGGGTGACTTCACCACCAGCTATGTCAAGGCCGACATCGGGGCGCGCATCCGCCTCTGACGGTACGGGGTACGGGGTACGGGGTACGGGGTACGGGGTACGGGGTACGGGGTACGGGGTACGGGGTACG
>Ga0207706_10004852_pt1 | contig 12593 bp, 9 predicted proteins | sample KBSC53metaG_FD_184318 | JGI IMG/M metagenome (GOLD analysis project Ga0207706, IMG submission 184318) | Corn rhizosphere microbial communities from Kellogg Biological Station, Michigan, USA - KBS C5-3 metaG (SPAdes) (version 2) | ecosystem: Host-associated > Plants > Roots > Rhizosphere > Soil ... | reverse complement strand
GCCAGCGCCTTCGGCTCGCGTGGAAACTTGTGGCCGAGCTCCATGCCTTCGAAGCCCGCCTCCTTGGCTTCCGCAAGACAGACTTCGAGCGGCGTCGCTCCGCCGAGCTCGCGCATGTCGTCGTTCGACCAGCCGATCGGATTGGCGCCGATGCGTACGGTCATCAGTCGCCCAGCCGTTGCGTTTTCAGCGCGGCCTCATAGGCCGCACGGGCAGCGCGCACTTCGGCCCGCTCAGAGACCTGTGGAAGGGCCACATCCCACCAATGTCCGCCTGCGGCGGTCGTGGCGAACGGATCGGTCTCGATCACGATCACCGATGTACGATCGGCACTGCGTGCCTTCTTCAGCGCGGCCTCCAGTTCAGCGAGTCCCGTAACCTTGGCGGCGATCGCACCGAGGCTCCGCGCGTGCACGGCGAGGTCGATCGTCGGGATCGTTTCGTGGCGCGCGTGCTCGAGCAGATTGTTGAAGCTCTCGCTTCCCGTCGCACGCTGGAGCCGGTTGATGCAAGCGAAGCCGTGATTGTCCAGCACCACGATGATCAGTTTTTTCCCGAGCATCACCGACGTGGCAATCTCGGAGTTCATCATCAGATAGGAGCCATCACCCACCATCACGACCACCTCGCGATCGGGGCATGCCATCTTCACGCCCAGCCCGCCGGCGATCTCGTAGCCCATGCACGAATAACCGTACTCGAGGTGATAGCCGCCGGGCTGCGATGCATTCCATAGCTTGTGCAACTCGCCCGGCAAGCCGCCTGCCGCGCACACGACAATGTCGGTGGGCTCGCCCACGTGCTGCACCACGCCGATCACCTGTGCGTCAGACGGAAGCGTTGCGTTCGAGGGTGCCGTCGCCTTGGCCGATTCAGTGAGCCAGACCGCCTTCTCTTTGGCCCCAAGCTCGCGCCAGGCGTCCGGCGCGCGGTGGCTGCCCAGCGCTCTTGTGAGCGCCTCGAGCCCCGCCTTCGCGTCGCAGACCAGCGGCTGCGCGTGATGCTTGCCCGCATCGAATGGCTGCACATTGAGTCCGAGGATCGCGCGTTGCGGGTTGCGAAACAGTGCCCATGAGCCTGTTGTGAAATCCTGCAGCCGCGTTCCGACCGCGAGGACGACGTCAGCTTGCGCGGCAAGAGCGTTGGCGGCGCTCGTGCCGGTGACCCCGATTGCGCCCATGTTAAGCGGATGGTCGTGGGGCAGTGCGCTCTTGCCTGCCTGCGTCTCGGCCACCGGAATGTTGTGGCGCTCCGCAACGTCGGCCAGCACGTCGGTAGCGTGCGAATAGAGCACGCCCCCGCCTGCAATGATCAGCGGGCGTTGTGCCGCGGCGATCAGTCGTGTCGCCTCGCCGAGTTCGCGGGCATCCGGCGCGATACGGCGGGGCGTCCAGGTTCGTGCGGCGAACAGGCTCTCCGGGTAGTCGTAGGCCTCCGCCTGCGTGTCCTGGCACAGCGCGAGCGTGACGGGTCCGCATGCCGCCGGGTCGGTGAGCACGGTCATGGCGTAAGGGAGCGCGGTGATGATCTGCTCGGGCCGCGTGATGCGGTCGAAGTAGCGGGACACCGGACGGAAGCAGTCATTGGCTGACACTGTGCCGTCGGAAAAATCCTCGATTTGCTGCAGCACTGGGTCCGGACGCCGGTTGGCGAATACGTCGCCGGGCAGCAGCAGCACCGGCAGGCGATTGACATGCGCGACCGCCGCCGCTGTCACCATGTTGGTCGCGCCGGGGCCGATCGAGGTGGTGCAGGCCATCATACGCCGGCGCCGACACGCCTTGGCAAAGGCGATCGCCGCATGCGCCATCGCTTGTTCGTTGTGCGCACGGTAGGTCGGCAGCGCGTCGCGCACGCTCCATAGAGCCTCGCCCAGCGCCGCCACGTTCCCGTGGCCGAAAATGGCCCACACGCCGGCGAACAGAGGCTGTGGCTGCCCGTCCAACTCTGTGCGCTGCGCCGCAAGGTAGCGCACCAATGCTTGCGCCATCGTCAATCTGATAGGCATTCTGCCACGTCCATCCGTGCGCCGACCTTGCCGGAGATGGAATGGCAATTCGATTGTCCGGTCAATGCGCTATGCCCTAATGTCGGACCGGGAGGACGCAATGCGGATCGGATTGCTCGGGGCCGGCCGGATAGGCCGCATTCATGGCGGCAATATCGCGGCACATCCGCGCGCGACGCTCGCGGTGGTCGCCGATGCTGATGCGGCCGCGGCGCAACGCCTCGCAAGTGCGCATGGTGCTGGCATCAGCTCGGTCGACGCGATCATCGCGGCGCAGAACATCGACGCGGTGGTCATCTGTACGCCGACCGACACCCATGCGGACCTGATCGAGCGCGCCGTACGCGCCGGGAAGGCCGTGTTCTGCGAAAAGCCGGTCGATCTGAGCGCCGCCCGCATCAGCGCATGCCTCGATGCCGTGCGCGCTGCCGGCGGCAAACTGATGGTCGGGTTCAACCGGCGCTTCGATCCGAGCTTCGGAGTGTTGCGCCGCCGTGTTGCGGCGGGCGAGACCGGCGATGTCGAGGTGGTGACCATCACATCCCGCGATCCGCAGCCGCCCCACGCGGGCTTCGTTGAGCGATCGGGGGGGCTCTTCCGCGACATGATGATCCACGACCTGGACATGGCGCGTCTTCTGCTGGGCGAGGAGCCCACGGAAGTCCACGCGGTCGGTTCGTGTCTCATCGACCCTGCGATCGGCGCGGCCGGGGACGTGGATACCGCGGCCGTGATGCTCAAGACCGCATCCGGGAAGATTGCGCAAATCTCGAATTCTCGCCGCGCCACCTACGGCTACGATCAGCGCATCGAGGTGCATGGCAGCCTCGGCCTGCTCGCCGCCGGGAATCAGCGCGCCACAACAGTCGAGCATGCGGGTGCCTCGGGCTATGTCCGCGATCCGGTGCTTCCATTCTTCCTCGAGCGCTACGCGGACGCATACCGGCTCGAGATCGATGCGTTCATCACCGGTGTACTGGACGGCGCATCGCTCGCGCCGAACGGCGAGGATGGACTGCGAGCTCAACTGCTCGCGGATGCGGCGACCGAAGCGGCAAAGACGGGCCGTGCGGTGCGGCTTGGCTGATGAGCGCGTCTGAACTCGATGAGCGCCTTGCCGCCGCCTGCGCGGCTGCTCGCGCAGTTGGAGCGGTTGCGCGCGAAACCTTCCATCGTGCGCCGCGGAGCCATGCGCGGGCCTTCAAGGGGCCGCAGGACTACGTGCTGGAATCAGATGCCGAAGTCGAACGATTGCTCCGTACGCATTTGACAGCAGCATTCCCGCGCGACTCTTTCTTCGGAGAGGAAGCGGGCGGCGAGTTCGGCAGCGATGTATGGATCGTCGATCCCATCGACGGCACGGCCAATTTTGCGCGCGGAATCCCGCACTTTGGTATTTCGATTGCCTTTGTCCGTAATGCGCGGACCGAGATCGGCGTGATCTATCAGCCGATCACGGACGAACTCTATGCGGCGCGGCGCGGCGCTGGCGCCTTGCTGAATGGGCGGCGGATGTCGGTGAGTGGGCTCGAGGACCCGAAGCAGGCACTGATCGAAGCCGGTTGGTCATCGCGAAGACCAAACGAATCGTATGTCGCGATGGTTGGGTGCTTGTATCAGGCCGGCGCGCAAGTGATGCGCACAGGCTCCGGCGCGCTCGGGTTGGCCTATGTTGCGGGCGGACGCACCGATGGCTACTGCGAACTGCACATCAATTCGTGGGACGCATTGGCAGGCCTCTTGCTGATTGAGGAGGCCGGCGGTTGGGTCAACGACTTCCTGGCCGGGGACGGGATGACTCGCGGCAACGCCGTGATCGGCTGCACGCCGGCGCTGAAAAACCTGATTACGGCGGCGATGAATCTGCCCAGCCGTTGACGCCGCCCGCGCAACGCGATGGAGTATGCAAAAGCCAAAAAAAGCGTCCGGGGAGGATGGCATGCCATCACGATTGCGTTGCGCCTTGTTCTCATGCCTAGTGCTTCTGCTATGCGCCGTCCCGCTCGTGCCCGGGCATACCCAAGGCTCGCTGGTTATCTATTGCGGCGTGCAAGAGGAATGGTGCCGCGCCGCCGTCACGGCGTTCGAGCGCGAGACCGGCATCAAGGTCGCGATGACTCGCAAGAGCGCCGGCGAAATCTACGCGCAACTCAAGGCCGAGGCCACCAATCCGCGCGCGGATATCTGGTGGGGAGGTACCGGCGATCCGCACATGCAAGCGGCCGAGGAAAACCTCACCGTCGAATACAAGTCGCCGAAGCTTGTTGAGCTCCAGGACTGGGCCGTCAAGCAGTGGGAGCAGTCCAAGGGACGCGCCATTGGCATCTATTCGGGCGCGCTTGGCTTCGGGTTCAATACCGAGCTGATCAAGAAGAAAGGCATCGCGGAGCCCAAATGCTGGGCCGATCTGCTTGATCCAAAGCTCAAGGACGAGGTGCAGGTCGCCGATCCGAATTCATCGGGCACGGCCTACACGCTGCTCGCGACGATCGTGCAGATCATGGGCGAAGACAAGGGCTTCGCTTATCTCAAGGCGCTGCACAAGAACATCAATCAATACACCAAGTCCGGCGCGGCGCCCGCCCGGGCTGCAGGACTGGGCGAGACCACGGTCGGCATTGCATTCCTGCACGACGTTCTGATCCCCATTATCGTCGACAAGGCACCGGTCAAGCCGGTCTCGCCATGCGAGGGGACCGGATTCGAGATCGGCTCGATGTCGATCATTAAGGGCGCGCGCAATCTCGACAACGCCAAGAAGTGGTACGACTGGGCGCTCACGCCGCCGGCGCAGGAACTCGCCGTGCAAGCCAAGAGCTATCAGGTTCCGTCCGCGAAGGCCGCGAAGGTTCCACCCGAGGCACCGAAGCTCAGCGAGATGAAGCTGATCGATTTCGATTTTGCGAAATACGGCTCCTCAGCCGAGCGCCGCCGGCTGCTTTCCAAGTGGGACAACGAGGTCAAGAACCTGCCCAAGTGACCATGCCGGCGCGCCGCATTGGACTGGCGTAATGAGCCGCAGCGCAAAGTGGTGGCTCGCCGCCGCCTGGATCGGGTTCGCATTGCTGCCGTGGCATATGCGCGCGGGCTGGATAGACTGGCTGTCCACCTTGGCGAGTGATGGCCCGCATAGCGCGGCAGCGTTGATCTTGGCCGGACAGGCGTGGTGGCTCGCGCCGATCACACTCCCTCTCCTGTCGGCAACAATTCCTCTGCTCGACACCTGGCGCGCCCGCGACGGTCGGATGTTGATCGCGGCGGGACTGGCGGGCCTCGCGCTGATCACCGCCCAGGGTTTCGCCATCGGTCTCGATGGCTGGGGCTTCGGGATTCTCGGAACGCTGTCTGGGACGCCTGGGCCGCGGCAAGCCGGCATGGGATTCGGTGCGGCACTCACGACCGCGGCGTTCCTGATGCTGCTGTGTCACGGGCTTGCCGCGCGCGGCTGGTGCCGCGGCGACGCGTTCGTGGTCAGCGCCATCGGAGGCGTGGTCGCCACGACCGTTGTTTTTGTTTTCTTGCCGGTCGCCATCATCCTGACCAGCGCGATCAAGGACGATTCCGGAGCGCTCGCCTTCGGTGTCTTTGCCGCCAAGTTCTTCGATCATTCGATCTGGGGCCTCGACTGTGTCGCGTCGAGTCTGCGCTGCGGGGTTGCATGGAATACGCTGTTTCTCGCGGTGCTGGTCGGCCTCGGCACCACCGCTCTCGGCCTTGCGTTTGCGCTGATTGCGACGCGCACCGCAATGCGCCTGAAAGGAGCGCTGCGCGCGCTGACAATCCTGCCGATCATCACGCCGCCGTTCGTGATCGGGCTCGCGCTCATACTCCTCTTTGGGCGCTCGGGCAGCGTCACTGCGCTTTTGAATGACGGGTTCGGCATCGCTCCGTCGCGCTGGATCTACGGTTTCCCCGGAGTTTTCATTGCGCAGATGCTCGCGTTCACCCCGATCGCCTTCTTGGTGCTGATCGGAGTTGTGCAGGGCATCAGCCCCTCTCTGGAAGAAGCCGCGCAAACTCTACGTGCGCGCCACTGGACCGTGTTCACGACCATCTCACTGCCGCTGATTCGCCCCGGCCTCGCGAATGCCTTCCTGCTCGGCTTCATCGAGAGCCTTGCGGATTTCGGCAATCCACTCGTGCTCGGCGGCAATTTCGAGGTGCTTTCGACCAAGATCTTCTTTGCCGTTGTCGGCGCTGCGCATGATCAGTCGCGTGCGGCCGTGTTGTCGATCATCCTGCTTGGCTTCACGCTCGCCGCCTTTGCAATCCAGTATCTCTGGATCGGCAAGCGCACCTACACCACAGTAACCGGCAAGGGCGACGCGGGCGTCCCGCTCTCATTGCCGCGGCGGATCGCATGGATTTGCTACGCAACCGCGATCCCGTGGGCGCTGTTCACGCTCGTGGTCTACGTCATCATTTTCGTGGGCGGCTTCGTGCGCTCAATGGGCCGCGACTACACGCCGACGCTCCAGCACTATCTCACCGGTTTTCGTATCGAGACAACGCCGCGCGGGCTCTTCTTCTCCGGATCGGCGTGGAATTCGCTCTTCGCCACGATCGAGATCGCTGCTATCGCGGCGCCCATAACGGCAGCCGTCGGCCTGCTGACTGCATGGCTCTTGACGCGCCAGACCTTCACGGGCCGGCGTGTCTTTGAATTCTCGACGATGCTGAGCTTTGCCATCCCGGGCACTGTCGTCGGCGTCAGCTACATCCTCGCCTTCAACGTGCCGCCGATCGAGATCACCGGTACGGCCTTCGTGCTGGTGATGTGCTTTGTGTTCCGAAATATGCCGGTCGGCGTGCGCGCCGGCATGGCGACGCTGAGCCAGATCGACAAGAGCCTCGACGAGGCTTCACTGACGCTCGGTGCACGCTCGGCCGCGACCATGCGCCGCGTGATGCTGCCGCTGCTGCGTCCCGCCATCGTCGCCTCGCTGATCTACAGCTTCGTGCGCGCCATGACGGCAGTCAGTGCGGTGATCTTTCTGGTGACTGCCGAGTGGAACATGGCGACGACCTATATAGTCGGCCGTGTCGAGGCTGGTGAGTTTGGGCTGGCGATTGCCTACTCGTCCGTCCTGATCGTGGTCATGCTGTTTGCGATCCTGCTGATCCAGGCGCTAATTGGCGAACGGCGCCTTGGCCGCAGAGCAGCCGGTGCTGTCGCGATGCAGGGAGCAGGATAGGCCATGATTGGTGCTGCTCCGGCATCGGTCTCGTTTCGCTCCGTCGTGAAGCAATACGGTGCCGTGCGCGCGGTCGATGAGATTTCCTTCACCATCGATCCCGGGACGCTTGTGACGCTGCTTGGGCCCTCCGGGTGCGGCAAGACCACGACGCTGCGACTCATCGCCGGACTGGAGATGCCGACTTCGGGGCTGATCACGATCGGCGGTGAGGACGTTACGCTGCGCTCCGCGGCCGATCGTGACGTCAGCATGGTGTTTCAGTCCTATGCGTTGTTTCCGCACCTGAGCGTATTCGAGAACGTTGCTTATGGACCGACCGTGCAACGACGGTCGAAAGCGCAGATCCGCGAACTGGTTCACGAGAAGCTCGCATTGGTGGGGCTTTCAGGGCTGGAGAACCGTTCGCCATCTGAATTATCTGGCGGCCAGCAGCAGCGCGTGGCCGTCGCCCGTGCGCTCGTCATGGAGCCGCAGGTGCTGCTGTTCGACGAGCCGCTCTCCAATCTCGACGCGAAGCTGCGCCGGCGTGTGCGTGGGGAAATCCGCGAGCTTCAGCTCAAGCTAAATCTCACGGTCGCCTATGTGACTCACGACCAGGAGGAGGCGTTGGCGGTATCTGACCGCATCGTGGTGATGGACAATGGCCGGATCGCACAGGTTGGAACGCCTACTGAGCTCTATGAAGAGCCTGCCAGCCGATTCGTAGCCGACTTCATTGGCGACGCCAATCTGGTGCCTGCGGAATTGATCGAAGAGCGCGGCGAACGCGCGCTCGTACGGCTCGGACCGATCGACCTCGATCTGCCGCGCCGTGGCGCGCGCAAGGGACCTGTGATGCTCGCCGTGCGCGCGGAAGGCATAAGCCTGCACACAGTGGCGCCCGGCGGACCCGCACTTCCGGCACGAATCATCAAGGCCGCCTACCTTGGCAAGCACCGGGAGTATGCGGTGAAAACATCGCTCGAAGAGCTCTTTGTCATCGACCGTTCCGGAATGAACTTGCTGCCGTCCGGCTCGGAGGTATGGATCACGCTGGGCGCTGGCGCGGCGGTGATCGTGCCGGGCTAGCGGCGACACAATATCCGCCAAGGATCACAAGCACAGCAACGAGGTTAGCTGATGTCGAGCCGCCAACGGACATCCGTGTACATGTCGGGGGCGATGAACGGCCCTATGGCTGGACGGCCCCTGAAAGTATATTGAAACGAGTGTTGCATCAATACTCACGAGCGATACACTTGTCTCATGGAACACGGTCCCTTGGCCGATCGCATCGTTGCATCGTTTGAATCGATGCCTGCGCAGCTGCGCACCGCGGCGCGTTATATTCTCAACAAACCGAACGACGTTGCCCTGTTATCCATGCGCGAGCAGGCTCGCCAGGCTGGCGTTCAACCGGCAACGATGACGCGCCTCGCCAAGCGTCTCGGCCTCAACGGCTATGACGCGGTGCGTGAAATGTACGCCGAGACGATCCGCGCCGCCGGTCCAGGCTTCTCTCGCAAGGCCGACGCGCAGGTTGCGAGTCAAAAGCGCAAAGGCGATCGTGCGCTTGCGGCCGACATGGTCGCTACGCTCGATGCGGGCATCGCGCGCCTGAGTGAAGACAGAGCACTCGACCGCGTCGCGGCAGCCGCAGCGAAACTCGCCGCTGCCCGGCGCATCTATTGTCTCGGCTTGCGTTCCTGCCACGCCATCGCTTGGCACCTGCACTACGTGCTCTCGCTGGTCGGTGAACAAACGGTGCTACTGGACTCGGTTGCCGGTGCGGGCCGTGATCCGATCCGCGACGCGGGACCGAAAGATGTGCTGGTTGCGGTGAGCATTGCGCCCTACACGCGCGTCACCATCGAGACAGCACGCTACGCGCACGCGCAAGGCGTACCGATCATCGCTGTGACCGACAGCGAGGTCTCGCCTCTCGCTGCGATCGCCAGCGAGACGATCTACGTCGCGACCGACTGCCCCTCGTTCTTTCACACGATGGCGCCCGCATTCGTCGTGGGCGAAATCCTTGCGGCGCTGGTCGCCGGGCGCAGCGGCGCGAAGGCGCTTGATGCGCTCAAGCGCACCGAACAGCAGCTCACCGCATTCAACATCCACTGGACGCCCGGGAACGGCAAATCATGACGCGCATCCTGCATCGGCAAATCCACACGCACTATCCGACCGCGGTTGGCGGAAGAGGCATCGAGCTGATCGATGCCGAAGGCCGGCGTTACATCGATGCGTCGGGTGGCGCGGCCGTCTCCTGTCTCGGTCATGGTCATCCCGACATCCAGACAGCCCTGCACGCGCAACTCGACAAGCTCGCCTATGCGCATACGAGCTTCTTTACCACGGACATCGCCGAAGCGCTCGCCGACCGGCTGGTCGCGGACGCACCCGCCGGCATCAGTCACGCCTACTTCGTCAGCGGCGGCTCGGAGGCGATCGAGGCGGCGCTGAAAATGGCGCGCCAGTATTTCGTCGAGAAGGGCGAGCCGCAGCGGCGAAACATCATCGCGCGGCGGCAGAGCTATCACGGCAACACACTGGGCGCGCTCGCGACCGGCGGCAACGAATGGCGCCGAGCGCAGTTCGAGCCGCTGCTGATCGAGACTCATCACATCGATCCTTGCTTCGCATATCGGTTCCGCGAGCCGGGTGAGAGCGACGCCTCCTATGCGGCGCGTGCCGCGCAGGCGCTGGAGGACAAGATCCTCGCGCTCGGCCCCGATACGGTGATCGCCTTCGTGGCCGAGACGGTGGTCGGCGCCACCGCCGGCGCGGTGCCGCCGGTCGCCGATTACTTCAAGCGCATCCGCGCGATCTGCGACCGCTACGGCGTTCTCCTGATCCTCGACGAGGTGATGTGCGGCATGGGTCGCACCGGTACGCTGCACGCGTGCGAACAGGACGGCATCGCGCCTGATCTGATGACCGTCGCGAAAGGCCTCGGCGGCGGTTACCAGCCGATCGGCGCGACGCTCTTGAGCCAGAAGATCTTCGACGCCTTCGCCAACGGTTCGGGTTTCTTCCAGCACGGCCACACCTATCTCAGCCATCCGATGGCCTGCGCGGCCGGACTTGCGGTGCAAGACGTCGTCCGGCGCGACAAGCTGCTCGACAATGTGAGAGCCATGGGCGCGCGCCTCGCACAGCGGCTCAATGATCGCTTCCACAATCACGCGCATGTCGGCGACATCCGCGGCCGCGGCTTGTTCATGGGCGTCGAGCTGGTCGAAGACCGCTCGTCGAAGGCGCCGTTCGATCCGAAGCTCAAGCTCAATGCGCGCGTCAAGCGCGAGGCGATGGCGCGCGGCCTGATGGTCTATCCGTCGGGCGGCACCATCGACGGGGCGCGCGGCGATCACGTGCTGATCGCGCCGCCGTTCATTGTCAACGCGAGTGACATCGAGACCATCGTGGAGCGGCTGGGCGACGCCGTCGATGCCGCGACCGGCGGTCTCGGCACCGCACATGCGGCTTAGGTTCACAAGAGCAAATCCAGGAGGGAGAACGTCAATGAACATGCATCTCAAGGTCCTCGCGCTGGCAGGCGCCACGCTGCTCACGGCAGGTCCAGCCGCGGCGCAGCAGAAATTCATCACCATCGGCACCGGCGGCGTGACCGGCGTCTATTATGCGGTCGGCGGTGCGATCTGCCGGCTGATGAACAAGGACCGCGCCAAGACCGGCATCCGCTGCTCGGTGGAGTCGACCGGCGGCTCGGCATTCAACATCAACACCATCCGCGGCGGCGAGCTCGACTTCGGCATGGCGCAGTCGGACGTGCACTACAACGCCTACAAGGGCGAAGCGAACTTCAAGCAGGGTGGCGCTTACGGCGATCTGCGTTCGGTCTATTCGGTGCATCCCGAACCGTTCACTGTCCTCGCGCGCAAAGAGGCGGGCATCACCAAGTTCGAGGACTTCAAGGGCAAACGCTTCAACGTCGGCAATCCGGGCTCCGGCACGCGCATCTCGATGGAAGAGTTGCTCGGCGCCATGGGCTGGAAACTCTCCGACTTCTCTCTCGCATCCGAGCTGAAGGCAGACGAGCACGGCCCCGCGCTGTGCGACAACAAGATCGACGGCTTCTATTACGGCGTCGGTCACCCGTCGGCGAACATCCAGGACCCGACCACCACCTGTGGCGCGAAGCTGATCCCGCTGACCGGCGCTGCCGTCGACAAGCTCATCGCCGAGCACTCCTACTACGCCAAGGCTACCATTCCGGGCGGCATGTACTCGAACAACGCCAACCCGACGCAGACCTATGGCGTGCTGGCGACGCTCGTCACTTCCGCGAAGGTGCCGGATGATGTCGTCTATAATCTGGTGAAGGCGACGTTCGACAACTTCGACGAATTCAAGAAGCTGCATCCAGCCTTCGCCAATCTCGAACCCGCCAGCATGGTGAAGGACGGCCTCTCGGCTCCGCTGCATCCGGGCGCCGCGAAGTTCTACAAGGAAAAGGGCTGGATCAAGTAAGTGGCGAAAATCGTAGGGCGGATTAGTGCAGCGTAATCCGCCATTCTCTCTCGGCGGGTTACGCGCTTCGCGCTGACCCGCCCTACTAGGGTGAAGAGGGGATGACCGCCACCGACACCACGCCGACGAAAATCGATCTGCAGGAACTGGTCGCCGAAGCTGATACCGGCCGGCGCAAACCGGCCGGGGTCGCGGGAAAAATTCTCGCGAGCGTCGCGATCGCGTGGTCGTTGTTCCAGCTCTGGTACGCGTCGCCGCTGCCTTTCATGCTCGGCTTCGGAATCTTCAGCGATACCGAGGCGCGCGTCTATCACCTGTGTTTCGCGCTGCTCATCACCTTTGCGGCTTACCCAGCCTATGCGGGCGCGTCGCGCACGCGCATCCCGCTTTATGACTGGCTGATTGCTGCACTCGGCATCGCGTCGGCCCTTTATCTCGTGGTGTTTTACAACGACATCGCATTGCGCCCCGGCCTGCCGACCCGCTGGGACATCATCGCTGCGATAATCGGCGTCATGGTGCTGATCGATGCGTCGCGTCGTGCCGAAGGGCCGTGGATGCCGATCATCGTGATCCTGGCTCTCGCCTATGTCTTCGCGGGCCCATATCTGCCCGGCCTGATGGCGCACAAGGGCTCGTCGATCTCGCGCGCCGCCTCGCATTTCTGGCTCACCTCCGAGGGTGTGTTCGGCGTTGCGCTCGGCGTCTCGACCAACTTCATCTTCCTGTTCGTGCTGTTCGGCGCGCTGCTCGAGCGGGCCGGCGCCGGCAACTACTTCATCCAGGTCGCCTTCTCGCTGCTCGGGCAATTCCGTGGCGGCCCCGCCAAGGCGGGCGTCGTCTCCTCCGGCATGACCGGCATGATCTCCGGCTCGTCGGTCGCGAACGTTGTGACCACCGGGACCTTTACG
>Ga0207706_10004849_pt1 | contig 12596 bp, 13 predicted proteins | sample KBSC53metaG_FD_184318 | JGI IMG/M metagenome (GOLD analysis project Ga0207706, IMG submission 184318) | Corn rhizosphere microbial communities from Kellogg Biological Station, Michigan, USA - KBS C5-3 metaG (SPAdes) (version 2) | ecosystem: Host-associated > Plants > Roots > Rhizosphere > Soil ... | reverse complement strand
GGCGTGACCGCCTCCTATGCGATGCTCGGCGACGTCCAGCTCGCCGAGCCGGGCGCACTCATCGGCTTTGCCGGCCAGCGGGTGATCGAGCAGACCATCCGCGAGAAGCTTCCGGAAGGGTTGCAGCGGGCCGAATATCTGCTCGAGCATGGGATGATCGACATGGTGGTCTCGCGCGGCGACCTTCGAGAGAAGCTAGGACTGCTCGTCGCCTACCTCGCGCCGGAGGAAAAAGAAGCGGCCTGATGGTCGATTTCGCCCGCTCGGCGCACGCCGGCGTCCAGGCTCAGCTCGACCGACTTTCGAAGCTGTCGCCGGCAGGCGACCGGCTCGGCCTCGAGCGCATCACCGCCGTCCTCAACCGGCTAGGGCGACCGCAGGACGCGCTTCCGCCCGTATTCCACGTCGCGGGCACCAACGGAAAGGGGTCTACCGTCGCCTTCCTTCGCGCGGCGCTGGAAGCAAGCGGCCGAACGGTCCACGCCTTCACGAGCCCCCACCTCGTTCGCTTCAATGAACGGATCCGGGTCGCGGGCCGATTGATTGACGACGACACGCTGGCCGGACTGCTCACCGAAGTGCTGGACGCCAGCGGCGGCACCGAACCGAGCTTTTTCGAAGTCGCGACCGCCGCGGCGGTTCTCGCCTTCGCGCGCACGCCGGCGGATGCCTGCATCCTCGAAGTCGGGCTCGGCGGCCGCCTGGACGCGACCAACATCGTCGAGCATCCGGCCGTTACCGGAATCGCGAATCTCGCGCTCGATCATCAACAATTCCTCGGCCACGGTCTGACCGACATCGCTGCCGAAAAAGCCGCCATCGCCAAAAAAGGCGTGCCGCTCGTCACGCAGCTTTACCCGCCGTCCGTCGGCAGCCGGATCGACGAAGTGGCGCGCTCGGCAGGCAGTCCATGGCTACCACGCGGCGGCATTTGGGACGCCATCGCGATTCGCGGCAAAATTCGCTACCGCGATGAACAGGGGGAGCTCGACCTTCCTTTGCCGCGACTGGCCGGACGCCATCAGGCCATGAATGCCGCGCTGGCCGTCGCCATGCTCCGACATCAGCGGGCGGTTCCCGTCGCCTCTTCCGCACTGAACGCTGCCATGGGCTGGGCCGATTGGCCGGCCCGGCTCCAGCATCTGGCGGTCGGACCGCTGGTGGGCAATCGCGAGGTTTGGCTCGACGGGGGTCACAACCCATCGGCCGCGCGTCAGATCGCCCAGTGGGCTAAGCATTCATTCACCGACGACAAGCCGCTGCACCTGGTATTCGCGAGCCTCGCGACCAAGGACCCGGGCGGCATGCTCGAGCCGTTCGCGGGTATTGCGCGACACGTCCATACCGTGGCGATCCCCGAACACGCCTGCTTCTCGCCGGACGATCTCGCGGAAATCGCTGCCGATCTCGGGTTTGCAGCCGATCCCCACGATGACGTCGAGCAGGCGCTCGGCTCAGTACCGCCCGATGGACGCGTGCTGATCTTTGGATCGCTTTACCTCGCCGGCGCCGTTCTCGCGGCGAACAATCAACTGCCCGACTAGACTTTGGCCGGCTCGTCGACCTTGGGCGCCGTGCCCGCTTCCGCACGCCGTCCTTCAGCGGCGACGCGCATCCATTCGAGGAGCACGAAGAGAACGGCGAAGGCGCCAGCGGCTGCGGTCCAGCGGAACACGGTCGCATAGCCGTAAGTGTCGAACGCCTCGCCCGCGATACCGCGGCCAAGCGACCCGACCAGGAACGTCAGCGACGACAGGAGAGCATATTGTACGGCCGTGAAGCGCTTGCTGACGATTCCCGACAAATAAGCGACGAAGGCCGCGCCTGCGATGCCGGTGGAGATATTCTCCATCGAGATGGCGAGCAGCAGCCGCACCATTCTCTCGTCGAACCCGAACAGCCCGAACAGTTGCGTGATGCCGATCGCTCCGGCGACAGCGTCGAGGTTCGGGCCGCCTTCGGCAAGGTCGGCGTAAACGAAGTTGCCGAACACCGGGAGGATCGCGCCGATCAAAACCGTCGGCAGCCGCCCGATCCGGGCGAACAAATATCCGCCCAAAGCGATGCCGATCATGGTCATGAAGATGCCGAACACCTTCGACGCGAACGCGACCTCGTCCTTCGAGTAATGGAGGAAGTCGAGGTAAAAGGGGAAAGCGAAGCTCGACCAGATATTGTAGCAGAGCGCGTAGGTCAGGATCAGGCCGATGACGATCAGCACGCCCCATCCAAGGCGTCCGGCAAGCTCACCCAAAGGGGCGACCAGCGAGACATAGAGGTGATTAAGCGCGGTGCGCGCCGGCGTGTGCGTCGAATCGTCCTTGGTCAGCACATAGCGCTGGCGTGACTTCAGCCAGTTGAGCACGGCCGCGACCAGCAATGGCACGATGACCGTCGCGAAGATGATCCATGGGCCATAATGCTTGGTGAAATCGGCCACTGACGGATGCGGCGCAGTGGGATCAGCAGGCACGAGCATGCTGACCATGAACCGGCCGATGTTGAAGATCGCCCAGGCCCAGGCGATGGCCACGATGGCCAGCGCGATCATCCTGACGCGCGGCTCGATGGCGCCGGGCTCCGCCAGCTCCTTATGGAGCCGGTCGGCGTCGGGCCGCGGCGTGTCGGGCGCGCGCAGGGCAAGCAGCGCGATGATTGCGATCAGGCCGCCCATCAGCAAATAGACCAGCGACCAGCTCATCCGTGCAGCAAGGACCAGCGCCAGCGCGCCGCCGACGATCGAGGCGATCCGATAGCCGAATTGATAGACCGAGGAGAGCAGCTCCACGGGCGTCTCCTCGTCGGCGACATCAATGCGCCAGGCGTCGATCGCCACGTCCTGCGTTGCCGAGCCAAGCGCCGCGATCACCGCGAAGATCGCGAACGTACCGATGTTGGTAGCCGGATTGGTGGCAGCCAGTCCGGCAAAGCTTAGGATCATGATTGCCTGGCACAGCAGGATCCAGCTCTTGCGCCGCCCGATCCGCTCCAGCCCCGGCAACTTCAACCGATCGACGACCGGCGACCACAGGAACTTGAAGCTGTAGGAGAGACCGATCCACGAGAGAACGCCGATTGTCGCGAGGTTGATCTTCGATTCGCCGAGCCACGCATTGAGCGTTCCGATCAGCAGCGCATAAGGCAGGCCGGAGGAGAAGCCGAACGCCAGCATCGTCGACGACTTGCGCGTCGACAGTGCCGCCCTGAGCAGCTTCCACCCTTTGGGTCGCTGGCCTGCCACTTGTCCCCTCCTCGGCTGTGCGCGTGAAACCCTTAAACAGCTTCACGGACTGCCTAGCCCCGCGATGAACGGCGGCATCATTCGTCGTCGGACAGAATGGCGTAGAGCTGAAGCCCCTTCGGCAGCTTGACCTTTTCGCCCTGAAGATGGCGGTCGACACACTCGATCGCCTTGCACAGCTGGCGCTCGTTATAGGGCTTCATCAGGCAACCGACGGCCATCTCCGCGGCGCTGGGATGCGGATTGCCCGTCGCAAACAGAGTGGGGACACGCTTCTTCTTCGCTGCGCGCGCCAGCTCGACGCCCGTCTGGTCCTCACGCAGCCTCACGTCGCTCAGCACGAGGTCGACCTGTTCGCGATCTAGGACAGCGAGCGCTTCCTCCAGATCGTCGACCGTCGCGACGATCACATAGCCCGCGTCTCCGAGAATGTTTTCATTGTCGAAAGCCGTCAGTGGCTCGTCCTCGACAATGAGGATACGCTTGACGACCTGCTTACGCTTCCCGAACAGCATCACGACCCCAAACCCATGACATCGCCTCCGCAACGAACGAACAAGCGTCCAGTGCCGCCGCGCCATCGCGATAGGCGTCGCACCATTGCAAGCGCGCCACAAGCCCGCGAAACCGGACCGCAACGCATCGCCAAGCTGCTTGCGCGCGCCGGCGTCGCCTCGCGCCGCGAGATCGAGCGGATGATCGCCGAGGGCCGGATCGCGCTGCACGGCGAAAAACTCACGACACCGGCGACTTTGCTGGAGACGCTCAACGGCGTCACCGTAGACGGCACGCCGGTCCGCCCGGCCGCGGCGACACGTCTGTTCCGTTTCTACAAGCCGCAAGCGACGCTCACCGCGGAGCGCGATCCCAAGGGCCGTGCGACCATCTACGATCGCCTGCCGCCAGGGCTGCCGCGGCTGATGCCGGTCGGCCGGCTCGATTTCATGACCGAGGGGCTCCTGCTGCTCACCAACGACGGCGGGCTTAAGCGCCAACTGGAGTTGCCGCGAACCGGCGTTGTCCGGACCTATCGCGCGCGGGCCTATGGCCAGATCAGCCAGGCGCAGCTTGAAGCCCTGGCCGAGGGCATCACCATTGACGGCGTCCATTACGGTTCGATCAACGCCAACCTCGAACGACGGACGGGGAGCAACTGCTGGGTCGAGATGAGCCTGACCGAGGGCAAGAACAGGGAAGTGCGCATCGTTCTGGCGCATCTCGGCCTCCAGGTATCCCGCCTCATCCGCATTGCATACGGGCCGCTGACGCTCGAGGCGCTCTCGCCCGGCGAGGTGCATGAGGTTGCGCAGGATGAGCTCGAGGCATTTCGCAAGTCCTTGAAGTGAGGATCATCGCCGGCAAATGGCGCGGAAGATCGCTCGAAGCGCCGCCTGGTTCTGCCACACGGCCCACCGCCGACCGCGTACGCGAAACGTTGTTCTCGATGCTCGCCAGCCGCCTCGGCAGCTTTGAAGACCTGCGCGTCGCCGACCTTTTCGCCGGCAGTGGCGCGCTGGGATTCGAGGCGCTCTCGCGCGGGGCGGCGTCGGCAACGTTCATCGAAAGCGATTCGAAGGCCGCCGCCACGATCAGGCGCAACGCCGACAAACTGGGCGCGTCCATTGAAGTCTTTGGAGGGTCGGCCCTGGCATTGCCCCGGGCGGAGCCGTTCGACCTAATCCTCGCCGATCCGCCCTACGCGCCGGGCTCGGGCAGCGCAGTCGTGGCGGCGCTCGCAAACGCGGATTGGCTCGCGCCCGGCGGATGGGTGAGCATCGAAACGGCGCGCGGCGACGCCGTCGATCCCGGCGATCTGGCGGTCGATGCGGCGCGCGACGTCGGCCGCGCCCGGCTTACGCTTTTGCGCCGCCCCTAGCAGCGCTCGCGGCGCGACGGACTTCGTCGAATTCCGTTCCGAGACGCCGCCCTACCGCAGCCGCCGCGGCCTTGCCCGCTTCCTTCACCGCCTTACCCGCGCGCTTGCCACGCGATGCGCCGGCGCTGCTGGTGAAACCATGCTCAGCAAGCGCAGCCAGGGCAGCGGTTGCGGCTACCGCGACCAGCTCCGCGACCAATGGGCTCTGCAAAAGCTTGATAAAGGCATCGCCCATCCCGGCGTCCGACCGCGATTTGCCGCTGCTGCCCGATGAGACCCTGGCAACCGCCCTTTTCGTACCGCCTGCCTTGCCGCCGCTCCGGCTCTTGGCCCCACCCGTTCCGGTCGCTTTCTTCGCCATCGTCCATGCTCCTGCGATCTGTTTGGACCCTTAACTCAAAAAAGCATCCCCGTATCCGCGGCGGTTGCGACGCGAGTTGGCTGTTCGGCGAGAGCCAATACTAACTTTAGATATTGCTGAAGCCTAATGACCCGTTAAATACGTGCCACAGCCGGATTGCCCTCTGGCTGGTGGGGCGGCCCGGACCTACCTTGCGTTGATCCAGGCCGCCTCATTCGCCTTCGAACCGTCGAAGTGCGCTTGCGGTCCGGCATCCCTTTGTTACAACGACATTCTTCCGGTGGGGACCGCTCGATGAAGTTGTATCGTGTGAACAAGCTCGCGAAGCCTGGCGGCGCGATCATCAAGAAGAAGCACATCTTGGCCGCTTCGGATCGGCAGGCCGTCCAGCAGGCGACCGACAGCCCGGACTGCCCGATCTGCGACGTCCTTAAGGATGGCGAGAAAGTCGGCTCGATCCTATAGCTGGAAAGCGGCGGCTCAGCTGCGACGTTCGCTCTGCCGCCGACTCTGCTGGCGTCGTTCTGCGCCGCGTTCCTCCGCCCTGCGGTCGCCGTCGCTCCGGCGTTCCGGTTGCCTTCGTTCGCCGTGGCGCCGGTCGGGCGGCAAGTCCTTTTCCTGGTCGCTCATTCTCTCTCCCCTGCTTGGCCATCACTCGGCCAGAGATGCGGGCACGAGCTAGTTCCACGCCCCCTGGTCAATCGGTGTCAGGAACACGCCGCCCGCCTCGATTCCAAGGACCCAGCGGATCTGCGCTTCGAAGGCGTCGCCGCGATCCACCTGAAGGGTAACGAACTCGCCGATGCGAGGGCCTTCAGAAATCTCGAGGCGGAAGCCGCCGCTCGACACATCGAGAATGACGACGTCCGAAGCCACCCCATCTGAATTGATCAAGACGGCAGGACGACGAAGATCGATCCGCGGCGCGCGTTTGTGGAACCCCTGCTCCCGAGCCATGAGCCTGCTCCTAGCAGCTCATGGCTAACACATGTTAGCCGAGCTTGCCTACTACGGGATAGCCGCAGGCGGTGTCAGAATGCCTCGGCGGGGATTTTCATCAGCGTTTCGGCGCCCGCCTCGATCTTGCGGCGCAACGCAGTGGAGAGCGGAAGCTCGCGTTGGGCGTAGAATTTCGCCGTGACCAGCTTGGCTTCGTGGAATGGGCCGTTCTCCCCGCCCTCATCGAGCGCTCGCTTCGACGCCGCAGCCATCTTGAGCCACATCCAGCCGAGCGACACGAGGCCCATCAGGTCCATGTAGGCGTAAGCGCCGGCGCCCGCGTTGTCCGGATCGGCCATGCCGTGCTGCGCAAGCCACATGGTTGCGGCCTGGAGGTCGGCAAGCGCCGGCTCGAGCGCGGCAGCAACGTCTGCCGGGTCGCCGGCGGCTTTCGCATCTGCAATGTCGCCGCCAACCAACTCGAAGAATGCGCGCACCGCCCGGCCGCCGTCCTTGGGCAACTTGCGCCCGACAAGATCCATCGCCTGGATGCCGTTCGTGCCTTCGTAGATTTGCGTGATTCGCGCGTCGCGGACGAACTGCTCGATCCCATGCTCGCGGATATATCCATGGCCGCCAAGGATCTGCTGCGCGTGAACTGCGGCCTGAAAGCCCTTATCGGTGAGGTAACCCTTGATGACCGGGGTGATCAGCCCGAGCAAATCGTCGGCGCTCTGCCTCTCCGCTTCGTCCTGCGAGCGTCGCATCAGGTCCACCTGTAGCGCGCCCCACAGGACCAACGCGCGGCCAGCCTCGTTCCACGAGCGCGATTCCATCAACATACGCCGCACGTCCGGGTGAACGATGATCGTGTCGGCCTTCGCGGCCGCATCGCGCTCATCCTCCCTCAGCGCACGGCCCTGACGGCGATCACGCGCGTAGGCTGCGGCGTTCTGATAGGCGACCTCGCCCTGCGCGAGGCCTTGCAGGCCGACGCCGAGGCGGGCGGCATTCATCATGATGAACATCGCCTGCAGGCCTTTTTCCGGCTCCCCGACCAGCCAGCCCTTCGCGCCGTCATAATTCATGACGCAGGTGGCGTTGCCATGGATTCCCATCTTCTTTTCGAGCGCGCCGCAACCGAGGCTGTTGCGCTCCCCAAGCGTGCCATCGTCGTTCACCAGGACCTTCGGCACCACGAACAAGGAGATGCCCTTGACGTTGTCGGGCGCGCCGCTTCGCTTTGCCAGCACCAGGTGGATAATGTTCTCGGCGAGATCGTGCTCGCCGCTGGAGATGAAGATTTTGGTGCCGGTGATTGAATAGCTACCGTCGTCATTGGGCTCGGCCCGGGTCTTGAGGAGGCCAAGGTCCGTTCCGCAGTGCGGCTCGGTGAGGTTCATCGTACCTGTCCAGCGACCGCTGATCATGGTGGGCACATATTTCTGCTTCAGCTCGTCACTGCCCTTGACGAGGAGCGAGGCAATCGCACCGGCGGTCAGCCCCTGGTACATCTCGAAACTGTGGTTGGCCGAGAGGATATATTCGGTGACCGCGGTGCCGACGACCTGAGGCAGGCCCTGCCCGCCATATTCTTCCGGTCCGGTCAGCGTCGGCCATCCAGCCTCGCAAAATTGCTCGTACGCCTCCTTGAATCCCGGCGGCGTAACAACCGAGCCATCCTCGTTGCGCTTGCAACCCGTCTCATCCCCAACTCGATTGAGCGGCTGAAGCACCTCCGCGGCAAAGCGGCCGGCTTCCTCGAGGATCGCTTCAATCAGGTCGGGCGTGGCGTTGGCGAATCCGGGGAGGTTCGAGTAGCGCCCGATGTCGAGCACCGATTCGAGAATGAAGCGGGTTTCGCGTACCGGCGCGGTGTAGGTGGGCATTTGCTTACCTCCGTGTCAGTTGCGTCCTATTGCGCAACGCACTGGCCGACAAGCGGTGTGACCAACAGTATATTCAGAGCGAATACGGTCCTGAAGAGAGATTTCACATGAAGCGCACACCCTTGCTCATCGCCTCGATACTTGCCGCCTCCGGTCCAGCCGCCGCCGCGCCCCGCGCCGAGACCGCCGTACTTGCAGGCGGCTGTTTCTGGGGCATGGAAAGCGTGTTCGAGCATGTCAAAGGCGTAAAGGAGGTCGTCTCCGGCTATGCCGGCGGCGGAGTGAACGATGCCAATTACGACGCCGTAAGCTCTGAACAAACGGGGCATGCCGAGGCCGTGAGGATTACTTACGACCCGAGCGCGATCAGCTACTCCCAGCTGCTTCAGATCTATTTCACCGTCGCCCACGATCCAACGCAGGTGAATCGCCAGTCGCCGGACGTCGGCCCGAGCTATCGCTCCGCGATCTTCCCGCAATCTCCCGCCCAGGAGCGCTTCGCCCGAGCCTTCATTGCGCGGCTGAACGGGACGCATGTCTTCAAGGCGCCGATTGCCACCAAGATCGAAAGCGGCGGCTTCTATCCCGCCGAGGCCTACCACCAGGACTTCGCCCGGAAGCACCCTTATTATCCGTATATTCTCGTCAACGACCGTCCCAAAGTCACTGCCCTGCAGAAGAGATTCCCGTCACTTTACAAGGCGTAAGGGCAGCTAAGCAGTTAAGATTTCACGTCTAATTCAGGTTGGGGGCGACAAGGTCGCGCTCCCACCCTATATACCGCTTTCATTGCCGCCAGCGGGGCCAAAGACATGCTGACGACCAATCCCTTCGATGACGACAAGCTGCGTGAAGAGTGCGGCGTTTTCGGAATCTGGGGCGCCGACCATGCGGCGAGCTTCGTCGCGCTTGGGCTCCATGCATTGCAGCATCGCGGCCAGGAAGCGGCGGGCATCACGACCTTCGACGGCAAGCATTTCCATTCGCACCGCGCGATGGGTCACGTCGCCGGCAATTTCGACCGCGACGAGATCATCCGAAGCCTCGCGGGCCGCGCGGGGATCGGCCATGTGCGCTATTCGACCACCGGCGAGACGGCGTTGCGCAACGTCCAGCCCTTGTTCGCCGAGCTCGCGGAAGGCGGCTTTGCCGTTGCCCATAACGGCAACCTGTCCAACGCGATGAAGCTTCGGCGGACGCTCAACCGGCGCGGCTCGATCTTCCAGTCGACAAGCGACACCGAAGTCATCATCCACCTCGTCGCGACCTCCGGCTTCGGCTCATCGCTCGACCGGCTGACGGATGCATTGAAGCAGGTCGAGGGTGCCTATTCGCTGGTCGTGCTCACCGACGATGGACTGGTTGCCTGCCGCGATCCGCTCGGCTTCCGACCGCTGGTGATGGGCAAGCTCGGTGAAGCGACGATCTTCGCGTCGGAGACCGTCGCGCTCGACGTGATTGGCGCAAGCTTCCTGCGCGACGTCGAACCGGGTGAAGTCATTCTCGTCAACGACAGCGGCATCCGCTCCTACCGGCCGTTCGCAAACGTCGCGGCGCGTCCGTGCATTTTTGAGCATGTCTATTTTTCTCGGCCGGATTCGATCGCGGAAGGCGTGTCGGTTTACGAAGTCCGCAAGAATATCGGTGCGGAACTGGCGCGTGAAGCGCCGGTCGAGGCGGATTACGTCGTTCCGGTCCCCGACAGCGGCGTCCCGGCGGCCATCGGGTTCAGCCAGGAATGCGGCATTCCATTCGAGCTTGGAATCATTCGCTCCCACTACGTCGGGCGCACGTTCATCCAGCCGAGCCAGGAGGTCCGCCATCTCGGCGTAAAGCTGAAGCATAATGCCAATTCCGCGCTGGTGGACGGAAAAAGCATCGTGCTGGTCGACGATTCGATCGTGCGCGGCACGACATCGGTGAAGCTGGTGCAGATGATGCGCGACGCAGGCGCGCGCGAAGTTCACATGCGGATCGCTTCGCCGCCGACCCGGCACAGCTGTTTCTACGGGGTCGACACGCCGGAGCGGGCCAAGCTCCTCGCTGCGCAGATGAACGTCGAGCAGATGCGCGACTATATTAACGCCGATAGTCTGGCATTCATCTCGATAGACGGCTTGTACCGGGCGCTCGGCGATGAGCGCGACGCTGCCCAGCCGCAGCGCTGCGACGCCTGTTTCACCGGGGCCTATCCGACGACGCTGACCGACGTGACGGAAAAGGAAGGCCCGGCGGCCCTCTCTTTGGTCGCGAGCCGCTAAGCCGCTAGAGGCGGCCCATGACCGATTCGAACCCGCTTTCCGGAAAACTTGCGCTGGTGACCGGTGCCAGCCGCGGCATTGGAGCGGCAACCGCAGAGGCGCTCGCTGCAGCCGGCGCCCATGTCATCCTTGTTGCGCGGACCGGATCCGCGCTGGAGGCGATCGAAGAGCGCATTCATGCGGCTGGCGGCAGTGCAACAATTGCTCCGCTCGATCTCACCGACGGCGAATCCATCGGAAAGCTCGCCGCGGCCGTGGCTGAGCGGTGGGCCAAACTGGACGTTCTGGTACTCAACGCGGCGATGCTCGGATCCTTGACGCCCGTTCAGGACATCGATCCCAAGGAATATTCGCGCCTCCTCAGCCTGAACCTGCTCGCGAACCAGGCGCTGATCGCAGCGTTCGACGGCTTGCTCAAGAAGGCGGACCAGGCAGACATCGTCGCCCTCACCTCATCGGTCGGCGGCGAGCCGCGCGCCTTCTGGGGTGCATATGGCTCATCGAAGGCTGCGCTGGAGGCCTTGCTCGGCGCCTATGCCGACGAGACGGACTATCTCGGAAGGGTCCGAGTCCACATCATCGATCCAGGAGCAACCCGAACGCGGATGCGCGCGCTCGCCTTCCCGGGCGAGGAACCGGAGAGCGTCAAGCCGCCCGAGGTGGTCGCTCAAACCATTGTCGAAAGAGTCCTTGCGAAAGCGCCAACGACGGAAAAGGTCCGCATCGAGGCCTGAGACTTTCGGTCAACTAATCGTTGCTCAATTGCTGGTTAATGCCTATTGAATACGCACGGCTCTGACGCAGCCGGAATGCGGCAAGCGATTCGCATGTCTCAGTCGGGTTTGCGACGAATCAACATCACGCCAGGGCAAGGCTTGTAGAATTGCTCGGTGCATGTTGCCCCTGTGCCGAGCACGGGTGAGCCCTGCTAAGCTTTCAGGCCGGTAGAGCTCACCCGACTTCCCTCGGGTGATCGGGTCTTGGTCATCGTCACCTGTGCAACATCGATTGCGCCGCCGCGGAAACCGCCTTCGCAATACATCAGATAATAGCGCCACAAATCGTGAAAGCGCTCGTCGAAGCCGTGAAGCGAACCGCCCGCGACGGCCTGGTCGTAACGTTGCCGCCACCGCTTCAGCGTCTCGGCATAATCGTGCCCGAACCCGGCGCGCCCTTCCCAAGTCAGACCGCGCGCCGCGGCAAGCGCTTCGAACTCGGGCTCGTCCAGAAGCAGGCCGCCGGGGAAGATGTAGGTCTGAATGAAATCCGCGTTGCGCGCATAGTGGTCGAATAAGGGGTGGTCGATCGAGATGAACTGGAGCGCGGCACGGCCACCCGACCGAAGGTTGCGTGCGATGCTGTCGAGATAAGCGCCCCACCAGCGCTGCCCGACCGCTTCGGCCATCTCGACCGAAGCGATCGCGTCGAACTGCTCGGCGATTTCGCGATAATCTTGCAGCCGGATTTCGATCTTGTCGGTGAGGCCGGCTTCCGCGATCTTTCGCTCCGCCCAGGCCTTCTGCTCGCCCGACAAAGTCAGGCCGATAACCGACGCGCCCCGCCGCGCGGCTTCAATCGCGAGCGTTCCCCAGCCGCAACCAATGTCGAGCAGGCGCTGGCCGGGCTTTAGGTCGAGCCGATCGAGTAGGAGGCCGATCTTGCGCAGTTGCGCGTTCTCGAGGCTGTCGTCCAACGCCGCGAACCGCGCGGCGCTGTAGGTCATGGTCTCATCGAGCCACGCGGAATAGAAATCGTTGCCGAGGTCGTAGTGGGCGGCGATGTTCCGCCTGGCCTTGCCGGGGGCGTTGTCGCGGAGCCGGTGCGCGAGCGAGTTGAGCCATCGGAAAGGTCCCTTCGCCCGGCCGACGTCGCCGAGCGCGACGGCATTGGCCGAAAACAGCTCAAAGATCATCACGGGGTTCGGGCTCGACCATTCACCCAGCGTCCACGCCTTGTACCAGCCGACCGATCCCGAAGTTGCCAGCCGAACCAACGCGAGCCAGCTCGCGAGGTGGACCGCGGCCTTGGG